>Ga0302226_10000192_pt1 | contig 56804 bp, 49 predicted proteins | sample II_Palsa_E3_3_FD_193524 | JGI IMG/M metagenome (GOLD analysis project Ga0302226, IMG submission 193524) | Peat permafrost microbial communities from Stordalen Mire near Abisko, Sweden - II_Palsa_E3_3 | ecosystem: Environmental > Terrestrial > Soil > Palsa > Peat permafrost | place: Sweden...
GCTCACCGTGATCGACGAGGCCCGGAAGAAGCAGATGGCCGCTCCCGGCCTGCAAGAGCCGGCCAAGAAGGCGCTCGCCACCCTGGACCGGGAATGGGACGGCCTGGGACTTTTTTTTCCGCTGGGAGAGCCGCGTAGGCGGCTAGACCTGTGGCCGCAGCAGCATCAATGAGCGTGATCCAGACGAGATCACCATGAGCTAGTCCAACGAACGCAGACATGGCGGTACCGACTGCGGCAAGCAGCCCCACCATGCTCCGAGGCATCGGCCCCCCTGCGCCAAGGTCTACAACACTAGGTAGTCCGCGAGTAACTAGGAGCGACTGTAGCCCATCTGTGGACCTTGCGCGGGTCCTGAATGGCGCTGCCGTGAAACACCAGGACCCCCAGCCCGTAAAGCGACTGAGGGTCCTGGGAGGGACCGCGCCGGGCGCACGAGGCGGTCACAGATCGGACGGGCCACGGGCGGCCCCCAGCTCGCGCCATATCTCGCGGGCGTCGGTGCTGATTAAGGCATACGGGCTGGTGCCGGCGTCCCGGGCCACCACCTCGAACCGGGGCTTGTCGCCCGGGTGCTTGATCACGTTCACGAAGTAGCCGGGGAACGCGGCGCTCAGAGCGGCGGCCTGGACATTCGCGGTCGGGGCCTGCCAGCCGGTCATGAAGCGCCGTCCCGCGCGACCGGCTCCGCCGCGTAATCCTCGATGATCATTTCGCGCAGCTCATCCGGGCTGCTGGCGGTCAGCGTCCGCCTGTTGTCCCGGCGCTGGGCCAGCCAGTGCCCGGCCGCCCCGGTGATCTTGTATGCCGACTCCCAGTTCCACTGCAACACTTCCAGCGCCGTCGCCATCGGCCTCTCCTGGTGCCGTCCGGTTACTACCTCGCGTGGCCGAGTCTGCTACCGGATAATCTGGCTCTGCAACCTTTCACAATGAATTTCCTGTGCTAAATTGGCAGGCTAATCAATTCATTTCGGAACGTGTGGCCTAGTGCTTTCAGGCTGAAAGTCAGATAGCCTTCGTTCCGCAAGGGAAGGGAACCCCGGCCCATGGCAGAGCAGACGACGGACACGACCGGCTCCACGGTGCCCCGGCGGCAGCTGGGCCGGTATCTGCGCGAGCTGCGGAACAAGAGCAGGTTCACTGTCAAGGCGGCGGCGGAGGCGCTGGAGTGGTCGGAAACGAAAATCTGGCGCATCGAGAACGGCTTCACCTCACTGCGCAGCCTGGACGTGCAGGCCATGTGCGCCATCTACGGCGCCCCGCCGGACCTGACCGAAGCCCTCATGGCCCTGGCCAAAGAGACCAAGGCCAAAGGCTGGTGGCAAAGCTACGGTGACGCCATCCCCGAATGGCTGGATCTCTACCTGGGCCTGGAGGAAGCCGCCGCGCAAATCTCCTGGTTCGAGTCGGAGCTGGTGCCCGGTCTGCTCCAGACGGGGGATTACGCGCGGGCTGTCATCGCTGAGGACAACCCCAGCGTGGACGAGGCCGAGCTAGACCGGCGGGTGCAGCTGCGGCTGGCCCGGCAGACTATTGCCCGGCGGGAGCGGTCCCCCCTGGTCCTGCGCGTGGCCCTGAACGAGGCCATCCTGCGCCGGCCGGTTGGCGGCCCTGAGGTCATGGCCAGCCAGCTGGAGGCCCTCGCGGAGGCGGCAGCCCTGCCGAACATCGCGCTGCGGGTGGTGGCCTACAGGGCCGGGCTGCACCGTGGCCTCATGTCCGGGCCATTTGAGCTGCTGCGGTTCCCGGTGAACGGCAACGGCGAGGACAGCGAGCCCGCCACTGTGTACGCAGACGGCTTCACCGGCAGCTTGTACTTGGATAAGCCGCATGAGGTGGAGAGGTACGGGACCGCATTCGACAGCATCTGGGACGCCGCGCTGGACGAGCGCGCGTCCATCGAACTAATACACCAAGCAGCGGAGGAACTACGGCAATGAAGAAGAACAATGACCCTGGCGCGCGGTGGCGCAAGGCCAGCTACAGCAACGGGCAGGGCTCATGCGTGGAGGTCGGGCAGGCAGGCCCGGCCGTCGCGGTACGCGACACCACGGACCAGGGCGGCCCGTCCCTGGCCTTCACACCGGATACCTGGCGCCGGTTCACCGGCCAGGTGAAGGCCACTGCTTGATTTCTGATCTGTCCCGGTAGCAAGTAGGGAACCACAAGTCGTCATCCGGCGTGCCGTCCTCCAGCGCGGGCGTGCCGTCTTCGGTCTCAGCAACCTGGCGATCGGTAACAACCACCTGCCACTCATCCGGCGCGCACCGCTGCTCAATCGTGCCGGGTAGGTAGGCCACGCCGACCGGTCGCCCTGCTCCTCGGCCTTGGTACGCGGGAAGCGCACCAGGATGGGTGTGCCGTCCGGGTACGGGTTGTCATCATCCGTGCTGACCATGTGGCTGCCTCCCTTTGGCGGTAGCGTCACCGCATGGACCTCCCCGGCCGATGCCCCACCTGCGGGAACACCACCCCTCACCGGCCGAGGGCTGGACTCCCCAACCTCTTAACTGTTGAACTTGTTCTTGATGACATCGGGGATCAGTTTGGCCGGTATCTGCTCGGCGATCACGATGCCCTCACCGTAGGCGCGGACCTCAGCCAGCAGGCCGGCGAACAGCTCGACCGCGTGCGCGGCCGGCCCGCCCTCCCGGTCCGGCCGGCGCAGCAGCCGGTGCGCCTCCTCGACCACGGTGAGGTGCCGCAGGCCGGGCCGGCCGCCCGGCGCTTCCCGCCGGGCCAGCCGGAGGTGTTCCGCCAGGCGGAGCAGGACGGTGCCCATCAGGAACGCCTTGTCCCGGTCGTCGCCGACATCCTCGATCTCCAGCACCGTGTTGCGCCGCAGCAGCCGGCTGACGTCCACCGGATGGCCGCCCTCCAGGAACCGGCCGGTCGTACCCAGGCGCAGGCTGGACAGCCGCACTCTGATGAACCCGAGCACGTCGGCTTTGACCTCTTCGCTGTAGCCGATCTCGCCGACCACCTGCTCGGCGGTCCGCTGCAGGTCGGCCAGGCCCGGGTAGCCGGGGGTTACGCCTGCGGTCAGGGGCTCCCCCAGGGCCAGGTCCCAGCCGGAGTCCTCGTACATCCGGGTCAGCGCCGCACTGAGTACCTGCGGGAAGGGCTCTTCGGACTGGAACGCGGCCAGGAAGAGCGCTCGTACCAGGTCGGCGTGGGTCTGCAGAGGGAAACGGTGCCCCGTGTCGTCGACCGCCGGTTCCAGCGGGTTGAGCCCGGCGGCGACCGCGTCCGCCTCGCCGGGCCGGATCCGCACGACCTGAGCCCCCGATCCGGTGAGCCGCGCCGCCATAAGCCGGTATTCGGCCTTGGCGGGCTCCACGACCAGCCAGGGCACGCCGGCCCGGCTGGCCGCCTCCAGCAGGGCCCGGACGGTTTGGGACTTCCCGCCGCCGGTCGCCCCGCACACGAAGACGTGCCGGTTCAGCGACTCCACCGGGAGCTGCAGCGGGCCGGCCGGCATCCGCTGCCGGTCGAGCACCTGGCCCAGGGAAACCGCGGCGGAGCCGCTGGCGGGCCGGGGCCGCCGGTCGGCGTTCCCGCCGCGGCGGCGGGGTCGGAAAATTGCAGGCCAGCGAATGCTGTCTCGGGCGTGACATCGAAGTCGGGGCGGAGCGCCAGCCGGACTCCCGGTATCTCCGCCTCGGGGGACCGGCTGAGGGCCGCCAGCAGCGCAGTGCTGGCGTAGAAGGGGGCCAGCAGGTCGGATTGTGCATCCGTGGCGGCGGCCCCGCCGACCGGGCCAGGATCCGGTTGGCCCGCCGGAGGGCCGTTCTGACCAGTGGCCGCGGTCGCGGTTTCCGTTGCGGGCCTGCCGAGCAGGTCGCGCAGCGCGCCCGGCCCGGCCTGGGCCGGAGCGAGCGTGTACGGCAGTCGGCTGAGATCGGCGGACGCGCAGACGAGGGCCGCCACCCGGGCCGCGGCGGCTGGATCGGCGCCCCCCGCCAGCAGGTGGATGTGCCACATGCCGCTGGAGCGCCCCAGCCGGAGCTCAGTGTGCCGGTGCCGTAGCCGCCGGGCGGCCACGTCCCGCTCCGGGAACCGCTCGGCCAGCCCGATCGCCAGCCGCTCGTGCCGCGCGGCCTCATCGGCGAGCCACTCCAGATCGGGAGGCGGCACCGGCTGGGCCACCACCGGACACGGAAAGGTTCGCCTTAAAGTCCCCCGGGACGAGGGTGCCGTGCTCCAGGCCGGCCTCGACGCGGCGCATGGCCGGGGTGATGCCGCGGTCGCCGTAGTTCCCGTCGTCGGCGCGGCCTTCAGCGGTGCGCCGCGCCGACAGTTGCTGATCGGCGATGCGGTTGGCTTCCGGGCTCAGGCGCAGGCCCTTCCACTCCCAGCCGCCGTCGTCGGTCCTGCGGGGCGCGTCCGGGCTGCCTGGTGGTGGCTGGAGTTCGGGGTCGTTGTCCCGGCTGCGAAGGTCGGCGTACAGTTCACCGCGGCTGCGCCGCTCTTCCGGAACCGGGCGCTCGGCGCCCGCCGCATGCCCCTTGTCCCCATGGACCGCGCCCGGCGCGTCATCGGCGGCGGGGTCGTCACGGTCGTGGCGGTCGATAGCCATGCGATGCGAACGCTCCAGGCCAGGGGACGGCAGGTGCGGGTCCCGCCATAACAGGCATACGTTCAACTTCACGGATACCTTAACCATGTGGTTCGGGAGAAAGCGCGGCCTTTGCGGGCATCTCGCCGCTGAGTGGCGATCCAACCGAGGCCGCCCACCGTGGATGGCCTGCCTAGACCAGTGGCCGCAGCGCCGGGGTCCCGGCGGAGGCCACACCCGCCTGCGGCCGCCGCCAGCCCCAGAGCGCTCTCCAGTGCGGGAACAGGCACAGGATGACGAATCCCACGGCCACCGCCAGACGGCCGTAGGCAGCGACGTAAATGCCCTCGTAGCCGACCACAAGGTTGATCCACGCGGGAGGGTTGCCGGGCATCTCGGGCATCCCGGGGAAGTACACCGGCGCGACCACGATCAGCCGGAGCAGGACCAGCCAGTCCAGCCGGGAGGCCGGATAGACCGCCAGCAGGCAGATGGCCATCACGTCATACCAGGGCCGCTGGTAGGACCACATGAACAGCCAGGCGATGCTGACCGCGAGCGCCGGGCTGAGTGCCGGCAGGCTGGGGGTGCCATCCGGGAAGCGGAAGAAGGCCAGCAGGGCGACGGCGCCGAAGGCCAGCGCGGCCATCAGGGTCAGGGTCGGCGGAAAGACGAACGCGGTGAACGTCCGATAGCCGAGCGGCCGGTAGACGATCTGGTACATGGTGTCCCAGGTCGTGCCGGGGCCCCGGCTGATCAGTGCGGTCACCGCCGGATGACCGGCCGCCGCGTACACCGGGATGAAGATCACCGCAAACCCGGCGAGCGCGGCCGCCAGGGCCGTGACCGACTTGCGCCCCGCCCACACGACACCCAGGCCGAACGCCGCGTACGGGATCTTGATGGCCGCGGCGATCCCGATGAACAGGCCGGCGAGCAGGAACCGGGTCAGAGCCGGTCTTTCGCCGTTCCGGCCGGTCGTCAGCAGCAGGATGCCCAGCAGTCCGAACGCGGCACTCAGCCCGTCGATGTGGCCGCCCGCGACTATCTCCCACAGCAGCAGCGGATTGAGGGTCCACAGCAGATGCCCGCGGAGCCGGCGCGCCGGGTCCAGCCGCAGGACCCGGTCCAGCATCAACGCGACCGCACCGAAGGCGATGGAGGTGAACAGCTTGAGCCAGAACGTCACCCGGGCCACCGATGTCCCGCCCAGTTCGGCCGCGGCCCACTCCTCGGCCGTGGCCACCGGGCCGTAGACCGAGACGTTTGTACTCCACGATGGCGGGATGTACTGGCCGATCGGATCACCGGAGTTCTTTAGCTGCTCGGGTGTCTCCACGTATGGGCTGTGGCCGGTGACGGCCATCCGCCCGTTCGCGGCGTAGCTGACGACGTCCGTGGATCCTCCCGCGGGCAGGACGGTGAGGATCCCTATGACCAGAAAGGACAAGATGGCGACGGAGCGGGCCGGGAACCGTGCGCCGCGCGCCGCGGCGATGAGGCCGGCGATGACCCCCAGGCCGCCGGTGCCGGCGGCTGCCCACAGCGCGAAGGTCACGACGGGGGTCGACGGGTGCAGCGAGAACCACCATGGGGGGCCGGCGGCGGGCCTCGGTATGTGGATGACGGCCATGCTGGGCCCAGCGGCGAGTACCGCGATCATGATGATGACCGAGATGATGATCAGAATCGCGGCGGCCCCGACCAGGACAGTCCGCAGCCGGTCACGAGGAGACCGGGTTACGGGGCTCCGTTCTGTGCCGCCAGCAGCAGGGGGCGGCGGAGCGTGGCTCGCGGGCTGCTCACCCGTGACCGGGGAGGCGGCGAACCACGAGTCCCGCGGGGAGGCCGCCCTCGGGGTCCCTGGATACGCCGGACGACGCGGCTCGCTGTCTCGCCCGGAACTGCTCACCATGTCCTGCCTGCCGAAAGTAAGGACGCCAGCAACGGCGTGCCGCGCCGGGCCTACGGCACGGTGTCTTCCTCGCAGCGTCCGGCGCCTGGCGGGCGTGCGTACGCAGTCAAAGCTACCGGACCTGCCAGGACAGACGGCGCCCGGCCACCGAAAGACAAGCGGCAGAGCGGTCGGCGCGGTCCAACTCGCCGTGATCCACGGCCCCGCTGCCGTCTGATCCGGGCACCTCATTCAGACTTAACGAAATGACGTTCCGACCAGCCCGGATATGGGCCGATTCGGGATGGTTTCGTGGCCAGGTTCCGGGTTGACTCCACCTCTTACTTGTCGGTAACTTGCTGGTCACTGCCGCGACGTGGTGCAGCTCACATAGCGTTTCTGGTCACCTCCGGCAGCCCACCGTCGAGGGTGCTGAGCGTGAACCCGCCGCGTAGCGCACCGTGGAGCACATCGCAGGAGCGTCATGCTGCTGCGGGCCGGGCGTTCGGCCGGGAATCCCGTCTCCGCGAGCAACCTGATCGTCGATGCGAGCTCACTCACGGCGGGTTCTTCATCGGGATGATCCTGGGTATCATCGGCGGTTCGCTGGCGTTTGGCTGGACCCCGATCAGCGCTGTCCACGACCGTGCCATCCACGACGGTGCTGGCGACGACGGTGCTGGCAAAAACGGCACGGCTGGGCCACGGCACTACGGCGCTGCCAGCCGTCACCTCGCTTCCGTGGTCATCGTGGCTGTCGTGGCCGCGGCGCTGATGACCGGCCCCGAGACCGGGCGCACCCTGAGGACCAGCGCGACGTCAGCGACCTTCTCCAGCAGGGTGGTCCTATACGCGACGAAGCTGTCGGGCGAGCTACTCGGTCTTCCGCTGACCCTCACCCCGGGTAACGCCGAATCTAGGCTGCTGCAATTGCTGAACACGCTCACGCCGCTGGTGCCGGTCACGATGACGGACGTGACCGTTCAGCAACCGATGGATATGGGCAACTCGGGTGCCATCAGCGGGCTGACCGTCACGGCCAGCTGATAGGGCCTGTACCCACGTCAAACAACACGGCGCATGGGGCGCCCTCAGTCGGCGCCCCATGGACCGCTTGCGTAGTGCCGCCTTAGCGTCGTCTCAGGGCTGGCGCACCCGGCCGTTCGCCTCGGCGTCCAGGCTCGCCGGTGCCGTGCTGTCATCGCCCTCCTCGCCCGGGTAGGGCGGCGGCGGCGGCTGCCGCTTGCGCAGCACAACCGCCACGGCCGCGCCGGCGGCCACGAGAACGGCGACCACGGCCACCCCGGGCCACAGCAGGCGACGTGTCTTCGACGGTGCCGGGTCGACCCGCTTGGCGGTCGCCTTCAGCGCCGCGGAAACCTTGGGCGCGACAGTCTCGCTGACGGCAGTGGCAGCGTCCTCGAGCCGCGGCGCCGCCCACTCGCGGGCGTCGTGCACACCCTGCTCCACGCTCTGCGCGGCCGTTGCTCCGACCAGCTTGCTCAGCGGGACGACCTGAGCCGCAGCCTGGGCCGCGGCGTCCCGTGCCTTCGGCACGACCTGCGCGGCGGTTTCCCGGGCCCGGGCCCGGGCCAGATCCGCAGCGTCCTGGGCGCGGCTGGCCGCGACGGTGGCGGCATCCTGCGCGCGGCTGCGCGCGACGTCCGCTGCCCCCGCGGCGCGGGACGCGGCCGTCCTGCTTTTCTTCGTCTTTGTGAGGAACACAGTTGCCTCCTGCTCATGATCTCGTTCATTCACTTCCCGTGACCGGCGTCCTCAACCCTCCGCAAATTGCCCGGGGGCTCGTCCCGCGCCTCGGCGAGGGACCGGAACACCGGCCGTAGGCCGGTCACGCGATATTGCTTGTAACGTGAGACTGTACGGAAAATGTATCCGCCCATTCAGCCGGCAAAGCCGTCGGCTATGCGAGGATTCCCGGATGACCAACACGCTTACCGCAACGCTCAACACCAACCGGGGCGCGATCAAGGTTCGGCTTTTCCCTGATCAGGCGCCACAGACCGTCCGCAACTTCGTCGAACTGGCCGAAGGAGCCCGGAAGTGGGCTGACCCCCGCACCGGGGCGCAGACCAGTGACAAACTCTACGATGGGACCATCTTTCACCGGGTGATCCCGGACTTCATGATCCAGGGTGGCGACCCGCTCGGCACCGGGACCGGTGGGCCGGGCTACAAGTTCGGTGACGAGATTCACCCTGACCTGGGCTTCACCCGCCCGTACCTGCTGGCTATGGCCAACGCCGGCCCGGGCACGAACGGCTCGCAGTTCTTCATCACGGTGGCTTCCACCCCGTGGCTCACCGGGAAGCACACTATTTTCGGTGAGGTCATCGAGGGGGCCGATCTTGTGCAGGCCATCAGCCAGACCAAGACCGACCGCCGCGACCGGCCGTCTCAGGACGTCGTGCTCGAATCAGTGGTCATCGACCGCGACGGCGACACGCCCGGCGCGTCCAGGTAGGACTCGTTGGACACGCCCGCTTCCGGGCAGCCCGAAGGCCAGCTGAGCCAGCCGGCCGGGTCAGCCGTGCCGACCTGTTTCCGGCACCCCCACCGTGAAACATACGTCTCGTGCGTGCGCTGCGGGCGCCCCGCGTGCCCGGACTGCCTGAGGTCCGCCGCGGTCGGGCAACAGTGCGTCGAGTGCATCCGGGGAGCAAACCGGGGCGCTCGGGAGGCGAGAACGGAGTTCGGCGGGCGGCTGCCCAGCGGTGCCCTCGTGACCTGGACGTTGGTCGGTATCAATGTCCTCCTCTATCTGGCGGTCCTGGCCCGTCCCAGCATTGCGGGCAACCTCGAGATGATCGGCAAGGCCAGCAACGGCCAAGGCGGCGTCATCGGTGTGGGGGCCGGCCAGTGGTACCGCCTGATCACGTCGGCGTTCGTGGCGCCGACCGGCGGACTCGGCATCACCGATATCGCGTTCAACATGTGGGCGCTGATCATGGTGGGGCCGACGCTGGAGCGCATGCTGGGGTCGGCCCGCTATCTGGCCGTGTACCTGCTCAGTGCGCTCGGCGGCGGGGTGTTCCTGTACTACCTGGTGCCCCCCAACGAGGCCGCCCTCGGCGCCTCCGGGGCCATCTTCGGGCTCTTTGGCGCCTGGTTCGTAGTGGCCCGGCGGCGGGGCCTCGACAGCCGCGGCATTATCGGGCTGATCGTGATCAACCTGGTCCTCGGCTTCGTGGTGCCCCACATCGCCTGGCAGGACCACATCGGCGGTCTCATCACGGGCGCGGTCATCACAGCCGCGTACACCTACGCCCCGCGCTCCCACCGGTTCCTGGTCCAGGGTGCGGCCACGGTCGCCGTGCTCGCCATCCTGATCCTGGCCGTGATCATCCGTAACGGCCAGCTCAGCGGCCTGGGCGGATTCTGATCTGCGGTGGCGGTGGGCTGGCTGCTGGCGACGGCGCCTACCGCCACCGAGTGGCCAGGACCACCCCGCTGATGATCAGGACGAAACCAATGACCAAGTTCCAGTCACCCAGGGCGGTCATCCCGACCAACTGGCCATTGGTGGCGTAGTAGACAGCGATCCACGCCAGCCCGATCACCAGGCACGCCACCATCGTCGGAGCGAGCCACGGAGGGCTGACCCTGGCCCTCACTGACCTCGGCGGAGGCGTGTACACCGCCTTCTTGCGGACGCGGGACTTGGGCACCGTCATCTCCTGGTCTGGGCGGGCGCTCGCGCGCCAGCGCTGGGCTCGGCTCGGCTCGCTGGCTAATCGTAGTTGGTTACGTTCCTGCGCGCAGTCGCCCGCGAGGCCTCAGCAGACGGCGTCAGCCCGGCTGCGTCCGACGGACGAACCGCGGCGCTGCGGGTCCTGCTCGTAGCGGTGATCGCCACCGCAGTGTGGTTCGGCGTCTCCCCTGGCACCAGCTGCACGTTCCCGTGGACGACAGCGCGATCAACGGCTGAACCCGGAAGCGGCGGTCAGCCCGAGGGCTGACCGCCGTCTTGATCCGTGCCGCGCTCAGTTGCCGCCGCCGCCGCCGTTCCCATTGCCGTTACCGCCGTTCCCATTGCCGTTACCGCCCTGGCCGCTGGTCGACGCGGTGGGCGTCGGGGACGGAGTGGGGGAGGGCTGGGTAGCGCTCGGGGTCGGGCTGGCGGTCGGGCTGGCCGGCTGCGATTGGACGTAGATCGTCACCTGGGAATGCTGGGGCGCTGAAGTGTTGCCTGCGGGGGTCTGGGCGAAGACGTCGCCGGGCGTGGCGCCCGCCTGCGTCCCCTGCTTGGTTACGACCAGGAACCCCTGGCCCTGCAGAACCGACACTGCCGTAGCCGCCGAGTCGCCGACCACACTCTGCACCGTCACCCCACCGCCGGAGACCGAGATCGTGACCGCGCTGCCTGGGCTCACCTGGGCGTTCCCGCCAGGGTTCTGCTGCGTCACCGTGCCGACAGGCTGGCTCGAGGTCGAGTCCGCGACCTGCTTCACGGTCAGGCCGAGCTTGGTCAGCTGACTTTCGGCGGCGCTGGCCGACTCGCCGACCACGTTGGGGACGGTGACCTGCTGCTGGCCGGACGAGACGAATAGCGTGACCACGGTGCCGGCTTTGACGTTGTTACCCTCGGCCGGATTCGTGCTGATCACGATGCCCTTGGCGACAGTCGTACTGGTCTCGTCGGTCACCTTCGGCTGCAGGTGCGCCGCGGATACCTCCTGCACGGCTTTGGCCTGGGGGAGTCCCTGCACCAGCGGCACCGCGTAGGTCTTGCCGCTGCTGCCGAACATCATGTAGGCGAGCGCCCCCACGGCGCCGAGCACGACCAGCAGCCCCAGGATCCACAGCAGGGCCCGGTAGCTGCGGCGCGGCGGCCCGCCATCGCTCTCGTCCTGGCCGCTGCCGTAAGGCGGGACGGCCGTGGTCGGGCTGGCGGCCATCATCGTCGCGCCGCCCATCTGCTGCGTGTGCCCGTACATGTCCATCCGGGTCGGGGCGGCCACGGCCATGCCATTCATGGCCCGCTGGACGTCCATCCTCATCTCGGCCGCGCTCTGGTACCGGTCGGCCCGGTCCTTGGCCATCGCCTTCAGCACGATGGCGTCCGCCCAGCTGGGGATCTCCGGGTCCACCACCGAGGGCGGCACCGGGTTCTCCCGCACGTGCTGGTAGGCGATCGCGACGGGGGAATCGCCGGTGAACGGCGGCCGCCCGGTGAGCAGCTCGTACATCAGGCAGCCCGTGGAGTACAGGTCACTGCGGGCGTCCACCCGCTCGCCGCGCGCCTGCTCCGGGGAAAGGTACTGCGCGGTGCCGATGACCTGCGCGGTCTGGGTCATCGTGGCCTGGTTGTCGCTCATCGCCCGGGCGATGCCGAAGTCCATCACCTTGATGTCGCCGTTACGGGTGACCATGACGTTGCCCGGCTTGATGTCCCGGTGCACGATGCCGGACTGGTGACTGTAATCCAGCGCACCGAGCACGCCGTCGACGATCTCCAGTGCCCGTTCCGGGAGCAGCCGGTGGTCGGCCTGCAGCAGGTCGCGGACGGTACGGCCGTCCACGTACTCCATGACGATGTACGGAACGGGAAGACCGGTCGCCATGTCCTCGCCGGTGTCGTAGACCGCGACGATGGACGGGTTGTTCAGCGATGCGGCCGACTGGGCCTCGCGGCGGAACCGGGCCTGGAACGTCTGGTCCCGGGCCAGGTCGATACGGAGCGTCTTGATGGCGACGGTGCGATCGAGCCGGATGTCGTGCGCTCGGTACACCTCGGCCATGCCGCCACGTCCGACGACGCCATCGAGCTCGTAGCGCTCACCGAGCAGCCGGGGCTGTGTCATATCTCGCACTCTGCCAAACCATCCCGCGTAGTTGCATCACTGGCCCCTATTGGGACCCGGTCACATTCGTCCCCGACGAGGTACCAGTCCCGCCGTCACCGCTCGCTGGTGGGGCGGTCGTAGGTGGTGGTGAAGACGGTGGTGGCGTTGTCGGTGGTGGAGTTGTCGGTGGTGGAGTTGTCGGTGGTGGAGTTGTCGTTTGCTGGACCGGCGTCGGCGTCTTCTTGGGCTTCGCCGGCGTCGTGGTCGTGCCCGTTGCTGTTCCGGTGCTCAGTCCCGTGCCCACCCCCACATTAGGTGCTGTGGCCATGATCCCAGCCGGAACCTGAATCTGCGAGGGGCTCGGGTTCGCGTGATGGCTCGTGCCTGCCGAGGCGCCCGGAGACTTCGCGGTGGGACTGACCGGGGACATGTCACCCGCCGTGCTCATCGGGTGGCTGGAGAGCAGGACCGCCGCGACCGTACCGCCGATCGCCGCAACCGCGACGCTGACGGCGGCCGCGAGAAACGCGGAACGCCGCCGGTGCCTGGCGTTACCAGGCTCCCCCGTCCCCTCGGGCTCCTCTCCGGGGGCAGCACCCTCGGACAGGGCCGCGCCCGTTATGGCCGCCTTGCCGAAGTCAGCGCGCGTGAGAGAGGCGCCCAGAGCGGGATCCGTCAGGGCTTCCGGGGCGACCTCGCCGGCCAGCTCCGCCGCCCCGGCCAGCTCCGCCGCCCCGGCCAGCCTGACCGCGGCCATATCCGGTGACGTTGGAAGCTCGTTGCGCAGCTGGCGGGCGCGGTCGGCTACCCACCTGGCGCTCTGCGGCCGATCCTCCGGCGGCTTGGCCAGCATGCCGATGACCAGGTCCGCGACCGGGGCGGGCACGTCATCGGGCAGCGGGGGCACCGGGCGGTGCATGTGCGCCACCGCGATCGCGACCGGGGTCTCGGCGGTGAAGGGCGGAGTACCGGTGAGGCACTCGTAGGCCACCACGCCGAGCGAGTAGATATCGGAAGCCGACGTGATGGTCCCGCCGGTGGCCTGCTCGGGCGAAACATAGCTGGCTGTACCCATGACCATGCCGGTCTGGGTGAGGTGGGACGCCTGCGCGGCCCACATCGCGCGCGCGATTCCGAAGTCAGTAATCTTCGTCGTGCCGTCGCCGGTGACGAGCAGGTTGCCCGGCTTGATGTCGCGGTGCACGATACCTGCCTCGTGCGCCGCGGTCAGCGCATCCGCCGCCTGGCTGATGATGCGGAGGGTGTCCTGAACCGTCAGCCGCCGCTGCTGGGCAATCAACGCCGACAGCGGTTCACCCGGTACGAGCTCCATGACCAGGTACGCGCCGCCGGATGGCAGACCCGCTGGTGCTTCCTCATAGTCGGAGGTCTCGCCGTAGTCGAACACCTGAGCGATGTTCGGATGCGAAAGCGACGCAGCGTAACGCGCCTCGGCCCGGAACCGTGCACGGAACGCCTCGTCGGTGGCGTGCGCCGCGGAGAGTAGTTTCACCGCGACCGGGCGGTCCAGCAGCTCATCGGTGCCGCGCCACACTTCGCCCATGCCGCCGACCGCTATCCGGCCGCTCAGCCGGTAGCGTCCGCCCAGCAGGTGGTCGTTCACCCGTTCTCCAGGTAGGCCTTGAGGACTTGGACGGCGATGGGAGCGGCCGCCGCGGCGCCGTAACCGCCGCCCTGAATGATGACGCCCACCGCCATGGAACGGTTGCCGCTGGAGGCGAAAGAAGTGAAAACAGCATCATTCAGGCCGCTGTTGTTGACGCCGTTCTGGGCCGTCCCGGTCTTGCCGGCGATCTGCACGCCGGGGATCGCGTTCTTGAAGGCGTAGCCGGTCCCGTCCGGGGAGTTGACCACGCTCACCATCATGTTCTTGATCTCACCGGCGACGGCCGCGCTGACCGGCTGGCTCATCGCTGTGGGCGCGGCCTGATCCACGATGCTCAGGTCAGCGGCCTGGACCTGCTGGACCAGATAGGGCCGCATGAGCGTCCCGTTGTTGGCGATGGTAGCGGCGAACATCGCCTCCTGCAGCGGGGTCACCGTGTCGTCCTTCTGGCCGATCGCCGACATCGCGGTGAACGATTGGGCCGGCTCCAGCGGGAAGTTGCTCTGCGCGACCGGCAGCGGGATCGTCAGGTCCGGGTTGTTGAAGCCGTACTTCTCGGCCATGCTCTTCAGCGTCGCCGAGCCCAGTTGCATGCCGATGTTGGCGAACGCCGTGTTACATGACTCGGTGAACGCGGTGATGATCGTGGCCTTGCCGTTGCCCAGCGTTCCGCACTGCTCGCCGTCATTGTTGATCAGGTTCACGCTGCTCTGCGGTAGCTGCAGGCTGGTCGGGGCGCTCACCAGGGTCTGCGTGTTGTAGTTGCCCTGGTTGAACGCCGCGGAGCTGGTGACGATCTTGAAGGTCGATCCGGGCGGGAAGGTCGCGCTGGTGGCCCGGTTGAGCAGCGGGTTGCCCGACTCCAGCAGTAGCTTCTTGTCGTAGGCGTTGCTCTCGCTGCCGTTCAGGACGGCCAACTGGTTTGGGTCGTACGAGGGGTAAGAGGCCATGGCCAGGATCGCGCCGGTCTGCGGGTTCAGCGCCACCACGGCGCCAGGCTTTCCGGTGGCCTGCAAGGCATTCCACGCCGCATTCTGCGCGTTGGAGTCAATGGTGAGCTGGACGGTGGCGCCCTTGCGCGTCTTGTTCGTGATCATGTCGATCACGTTGCGGACGGCCAGCTTGGAGGAGTCACCGGTCAGGTAGGAGTTCTCTGCCGCCTCGATACCGCTGGATCCGTAGAGTGCGTCGAAACCGGTCACCGGGGCGTATTCCGGTCCCAGGGGATATTCCCGCTGGTACTTGTAGATACCGCCGACGCTCTTGGACTGGGCGATGACCTTGCCGTCGGAGGTGGTGATATCGCCGCGCTGGTACTGGAACTGAGCGGTGAAGGCGCGGGAATTGCCCGGCTTGTTGCCCAGGCTCCCGGCCTCGAACGCCTGCAGGTAGTTCACGTTGGCTAGCAGCAGGACGAACATGACCAGCGCAGCGATCGAGATTCGGCGCACGGCGCGGTTCACGAGAGGTTCACCACCTGGGTCATGCCCTCATCCTGGATCGGCTGCGGTGGTGGCCGCCGAGCCGTGTCACTGAGCCGCATCAGCAGCGCGATCATCATCCAGCTGGCAATGAGCGAAGAACCGCCCTGGGACAGGAACGGGGTCGTGATACCGGTGAGCGGGATCAGCCGGGTGACCCCGCCCACGATGACGAAGATCTGCAGGGCCAGCATGAACGCCAGGCCACCGGCCAGAATCTTGGAGAACGGGTCCTTGACCGCGAGGGAGGTGGCCAGGCCGCGCTGCACGATCAGGCCGTACAGCAGCAGGATGGCCATCAGGCCGGTCATGCCCAGTTCCTCGCCGAAGGCGGTGATCACGAAGTCGCTCTGCACCAGCGGCGTCAGGTAGGGCTGGCCGCCACCGAGGCCCTTGCCGAGGATGCCCCCCGATGCCATCCCGTACAGGCCCTGGACGAGCTGATACGCGTTGCCGAACGGGTTGTTGCCGACGAACGGGTGCAGCCAGATCTGAAATCTTTCCCCCACATGAGAGAACAGCTTGCTGGCGCTGTAGGCGCCCGCGATGAACAAGGCGAAGCCGATCAGCAGCCAGGACGTCCGCTGGGTCGCGATGTACAGCATCGCGACGAACAGCCCCATGAACAGGGCGGAGGTGCCTATGTCGCTTTCGAAGACGAGGAGCAGGAGGCTTACGCCCCAGACGATCAGCACCGGGCCGAGGTCACGTCCCCGGGGCAGGTCGATGCCGAGCACCCGGCGGCCGGCCAGCGAGAGCACATCGCGCTTGGCCACGAGATAGCCGGCGAACGAGATGGCCAGCGCGAGTTTGGCGAACTCCTCCGGCTGGATGGTGAAGCCACCCAGGCTGATCTGGATCTTGGCGCCCTGCACCTCGCTTATGCTGGCGGGCAGCAGCGCGGGCAACGCGAGCAGGATGATGCCGAGCGCGCCGAAAGTGTACGTGTAGCGCTGCAGTACGCGCGGTTCACGGACGAGCGCGAGCACGGCGACGAAGCAGCCGATCCCGATCGCCGTGTACACGATCTGCAAGGTCGCGGCCGACGAGCTCAGCGTCGCGATCACCTGACCGGGATTTCCGTTCCGGCCGGACTCCTGCAGCCGGTAGATCATCACGATGCCCAGGCCGTTCAGCGCGGCGGCCAGCGGCAGCAGCAAAGGGTCGGCCCACGGGGCCAGCTTCCGCACCGCCAGGTGGGCGATGGCCAGCAGCACGACGAAGCCCAGCATGTATTCGGCCATACCGGGCGGCAGCTTGCCCTTGAGCCCGAATCCGACGTTGGCGTAGGCGAACGCGACGAGCGCGACCGCGAAGACGAGCATGGCGAGTTCGGTGCGCCGGCGCCCCCGGGGCAGCGGCACCGGGGAATCGGGCATCCCGCCGAGGGCCGGGTTTTCCGACGTCGCGACGCTGTTCACCGGCTGCTCCGCGCCGAGGGGCTGGCGGCCGCATGGTGGCTGGCCGACGGCGCCGCGGACGGGGCCGAGCTGGACGGAACGGGGGTAACTCCCAGGGCGGTCTCGGCCGGGCAGTCGGACGGCACGGTGGGCTGGGGCCCCAGGCTGGATGGCTTGGCCGCCTTCGGGTTCGTCTTGTCCAGCGCGGCCAGCTTCTCCTCCCTGCTGGTCCAGGAATTGCGGTCCGTGTACGCCAGCTTGCACTGAGAGTCCTGCGTGCGTAGCTGGCCGACGATACGCTGCGCGTCGGCCAGGCTGGTCGCGGAGATCGTTCCCTGGACCATCTGCAGTTCCTGGGGCGCGACCTGCTGCTCAGTGATGCCGGTGTGGGCGTAGACGCTGTTCAGGTTGATCCCGGCCACCCGCTGATTGATGCCACGGAAGATGGTGACCTGGTTGCTGTCGGTACCCACGTAGTACTGGTGCTGGGTGTAGTACCAGGCACCGTACCCGCCGCCGATGATGACGGCCGCCAGCACGCCGAGAGCGACCGTGACGATCGGCCAGCGGCGGCGGCCGGAGCGCCGCTGCTTCTGCGCGCGGTGGCCGTTCCGTGTCTGCGGCTGGCCGTCGGCCGACGGCCAGCCGTCCGGGGCCGCGGGGTGGCCGGGCTCTGTCACCGGCAAGCTGCCGGTCGCGATCCGGGGCTCATCGACCATTACCGCGGGCTGCGGCGCGGTGTGGGCGAGCATCTGCGCCCGGCCGGCCGGGCTGTCCGCGCGCTCGAGCAGGCTCAGGTCCCCCGCCGTCCCATGTGAGGCGGCGCCCGCCATGACGGGGGTGTTGGTCGGGGCCAGCGAGGTCGTCTCGCTGTCCACGACATCGGCCACGATGACCGTGATGTTGTCGGGACCGCCGCCCCGGATGGCCAGCTCGATGAGCTGCACGGTCGCGTCGTCCAGATCCGGGATCGTGCTGAGCGTGTGGTGCAGCGTCTCCGCGCTGACAACGTCGGACAGGCCGTCGGAGCAGAGCAGGTAGCGGTCACCCGGCATGGCCTTGCGCATGGACAGGTCCGGCTCCGCCTCCCCGCGTCCGTCGAGCGCGCGCAGGATCAGCGAGCGCTGCGGGTGGGTCGCGGCTTCTTCCGGGCTGAGCCGTCCCTCGTCGACCAGGGACTGCACGAGGGAGTGGTCGTGGGTGATCTGGTACAGCTCGCCATCGCGCAGCATGTAGCCACGGGAATCACCGATATGGCAAAGGGCATAGCCCTGGTCCGCCCACAGCATGGCCGTCAGGGTGGTCCCCATGCCTTCCACGGCGGGGTCGGCCGATGCCATCTGATGCAGAGTGTCACTGGCGGAGTGAACCGCGTTGTTCAGCGCGCCGAGCAGATCACTGCTGGGCGTCATCGTCCCGTCGAGCGCGGCGACCGAGGCGATGGCCACGGCACTTGCCACCTCGCCGGCGGCATGGCCGCCCATGCCGTCCGCGACCGCGAGCAGGCGCGGGCTCGCGTACGCCGAGTCTTCGTTTCCCTCGCGGAGAAGACCGACGTCGGAGCGTACCGCGTAGCGGAGTGCAAGTGTCATCTGCGCAGTTCCAGAACGGTCTTGCCGATACGGATCGGCACGCCCGCCGGTACGGGAGTCGGCCGCGTCACTTTCTGGCGATCTAGATATGTGCCGTTGGTTGAACCAAGATCCTCAACGATCCATTGCCCGTCCTGCGGGAAAATACGGGCGTGCCGACTTGAAGCGTAGTCGTCATTGAGGACGAGCGTAGCGTCATTTGCCCGGCCAAGGGTGATTTGCTGCTCACTGAGGTCAATGGTCGTTCCCTTTAGGGAACCGGCCGTCACGACGAGTACATGGGGCTGCCCCCGCCGGGACCGCTGCTGCTTCGCCGGCTTGGCGGCCCGGGCGGTGCGGGGAGTCTGCGGCTGCCTGCGCATGGCCCGGGACCGGCCAGCGGAATTCCCCGACAGATCGGTGCGCACAACTCCGATCGCCGCGAGCACGAACAGCCACAGTACGGCTAGGAAGGCCACCCGGATAAGGGTGAGGGTGAGCTCGTTCATCCCAGTGAGATGTTCCTCGCCTCTGGCGTCAGTAGCCGCTGTCCCGGCGGAAGACCAGTGTGGTGCGGCCCAGGGTGATCTGCATGCCATCGGTAAGCACCACGTGCTTGATGGGCTGCCCGTTGACGAAAGTGCCATTCGTAGAGCCTAGGTCGACGAGGATGACTTCGCCCCCCTCAACCCGCAACTCCGCATGATGGCGCGAAACGCCCGGGTCAACGAGCCGGAGGTCACAGTCGGTGCCCCGGCCCAGCAGGGTGGTCGCGGTCACGAGGTCGTAGTTGCGCTGCTGCCTGCCCCCGCCGTTCGGGTCCCCGGTGGACACAAGCAGCCGGGGACGGCCCGCGAAGTCGCTGCCCCGGGGCTGGGGCAGATCGCTGGCGGGCTGGCGGATCTCACCGCCCTCGACGGTGGACCCGCGGATCACGCCCGACCGGATCCGGAACGTGCCCGTCGTCAGGTCGTCCACACCCTCGAATCGCATCCGTACCGGCCCGACGAATGAGTAGCCCTGCTCCTTCGCGTAGTCCCGCGCCAGGTTGGCCAGCTCCACGCCCAGGCTGTCCGCGTAGACGTCGAGACGATCATGATCGCTCTCGGCCAGTTCGACTACGAAGTCATTCGGCACCAGCGTGCGGCCCTGCGCCACGATCGCCGCTCTGTCATCCATCTCGCGCTGCACGGCGCTGGCGACTTCGACCGGCTGTAGCTCAGACTTGAAGGCCCGTGCGAAGGCGCCCTCGACCATGCCCTCGAGCCGCCGCTCGAAGCGCTGCAGAACTCCCACCGTGGCACCTCCCTTCGCTACTCGCATCTGATCGTATCCGGGGTATGAGTGCGCTCGGGGGCGTGCTAGCCTTACTGCCTGCCCGGGCGGGTGGCGGAACGGCAGACGCGCACGGTTCAGGTCCGTGTGTCCGAAAGGACGTGAGGGTTCAAATCCCTCCTCGCCCACGAGACAGCTCGTGTTGTTCGCTGGCCGATGGCCAGCTTCCCGGTGGTCCGCGGTGCTGGTCCGGGGGGACGACCCCCCGGACCCCCCCGCGCGGCGCCCTCGCCGATTCCGGTTTCTCGCCGTTGGCCCCGTTGGCCGCTGAGTGCGGATTCCCGATTTCTGGAATCTGGGCGGCGCGGGGCGCGGTGGGTCTTCGGCGGGACAGCCGTCGGCAGTGTCTCTATGTGATGACGCACTCACTGATGGTTGCTCCCTTGATGCAGGGCAGGCATAGAACTACAGCGCGGGAACCAAAGAGATTTCATGCTTTTGTGGGGGTTGGCTAAGTTCTTCCCACTCTGCTGCTGAAAGAACATCGGGAGCACACATGCACCCGGGGAAGGCTGGTGATGAGGGCCGGGGCCCATGGGTGCTGCGGCGGAGCCAGCCAGCCGGCCCTCTTATTACAGAAAGTTACAATAAGGCAGCTTGACATATCGAACGCAAATTCGATACTCCTAGGTCATGCGGGAAAAGACTTCGCAGCTCACGGGGTTCATGGGGCTTATGGGGCGACTTCCCGCCGCCGCCGCGACGGCAATCGACGGTGCATCGTCTGGTAACTCTGTGTTTCTGCGGGCCGCTACGTTTTCCCGCCCTGACGGAGCCTCCGGGTCTTACGGGGACATTGTCGTCTCCGGTGACGCTGTGCTGCCGGTACTTCCCGCGCTGGCAGAGCTGCTGCCTGCCGGTGGCCTGGCCAGAGGCTCGGTGGTGGCAGTGGACCGATCCGGGCTGCTGTGCCTTGCGCTGGTGGCAGGGGCGTCAGCGGCAGGAGCCTGGTGCGGGGTGGCTGGGGTACCTGATCTGGGCGTGGTCGCGGCGGCGGGCCTGGGAGCGGCGCCGGCCCGGCTGATGCTGGTCCCCGATCCCGGGCCGGGCTGGCCGCAGGTGGTGGCATCGATGCTGGAGGCCTGTGAGGTCGTGGTGGTGCGTCCGCCCGCCCAGCCGCAAGCGGAGGCCCGCCGTCGGCTGGAGGGTGTGCTGCGGCGGGGCGGCGGGGTACTCGTGGTCGCCGGCGAATGGGAGGGGGCGCCAGTACGGCTCCGGGTGACCCGGCGATCCTGGGCCGGGATCGGTGACGGGTACGGGAGCCTCCGGGCCTGCCGCGCCGAGGTGGTGGCGGAAGGCCGGGGAGCCGTAACCCGGCCGCGGCCGCGGTGGCTGTGGCTGCCCGCCCCCGACGGCACGGTGGCCCCGGACGAGACAGCGGCGGCCGACCTCAGCTTCCGCGGTAGCGCGGTGACCGGTGCAGCCGCCCGCGCTGCGGCAGCTCCCAGGCGAGCGGCCCGGTGAAAGCCCCGGGCCAAGTGGCCGGCCCGGATGAGCCGGCCCGGGTTCTGGCGGTGTGGTGCCCCGGCTGGCTGGAGGAGGACGCCAGCGGTGCCGAAGCGCGGGCCTTCGGGGATGTCATCACCGTAGTGGAGGGCTTCTGCCCGGAAGTGGAGATCCTGCGGCCCGGGTTGTGCCTGCTCGCCGCGCGCGGCCCGGCCAGATATTTCGGTGGGGAGGACGCTCTGGCCCGGAAGATCGCTGATGCCGTGACCGCCCATGGTGTCGTCTGCCACACCGGGGTGGCCGCCGGCCAGTTCGCGGCGGCCCTGGCGGCCCGCGCGGTCCGCCCGGACGGCACGGGTGTCGTGGTCCCGCCCGGCGGGGCCCGGCAGTTCCTCGCCCCCCACCCGGTACACGTCCTGGCTGCCCCGGCCCTGGCCGGCCAGCTGGCCCGGCTGGGCATCCGGACGCTGGGGGATCTCGCCGCCCTGCCGGCCCGGGACGTGGCGAGCCGCTTCGGTGCCGAGGGCACCGCCGCGCAGCGGGTCGCCCGGGGGGAGGAAGCGCGGCGGCTGGCCACGGGACCGCCGCAGGCCGACCTTTCCGCCACGCTCGAGTTCGACCCTCCTGTCCACGCCGAGCCGGCGGTATTCGCGGCCAAGGGCCTCGCAGAGCAGATGCTCGCCGGGCTCGCTTCGCGTGGCCTCTCCTGTGTCCGGGTCCGGGTCGAGGTGACTGATACGGACGGACGGGAGAGCACGCGGCTGTGGCGTCATGACGGGCTGCTGTCCGCCCTGGCGGTGGCGCAGCGGGTGCGCTGGCAGCTGGACGGCTGGTCTTCGGGGGCGGCCGCGGAAGACGGCCCGGACGAGAGCGTCTGCGGGATCGCGATGCTGCGCCTGGTCCCGGACCACCTGGTCCCCGACGAGGGGCGCCAGCTCGGCCTGTGGGGTGACGACCTGATCAGCGGCCGGGTGGAACGTGCCGCCGTCCGGCTGCAGGCCATGCTGGGGCATGAATCGGTGGCACATCCGGTACTCGCGGGCGGCCGCGGCCCGGGTGAGCAGGTCATGCTCGTGCCGTTCGGCGACATCCGGGACGCCCGCCACCCGGCGGACCGGCCATGGCCGGCCCGCATCCCCCCGCCGGCCCCGGCCACGGTGTACCCGGTCCCGCGGCCAGCCCGGGTCATCGACGCCGCCGGTGCGCCGGTGACCGTCACCGGCCGTGCTGCCGTATCGGCGTCTCCCGATGCGCTGACGGTGGGAGACAGCCCGTGGCTGGCGATCACCGCCTGGGCCGGGCCGTGGCCGGTGACCGAGCGGTGGTGGGACGAGCGGAACGCGACCCGGCGGGCTCGGTTTCAGCTGGTCACCGAGGACGGCATCGCCTGGCTGGCTGCTGTTGAACTGGGCCGCTGGCAGATCGAAGCCAGGTACGACTGACGCCCCGCGCCAGCTGGGCCGCCCCGGATCGGAGGTGAGGTAAATGGGCTGGGACAACCCGCCGGTCCCCTGGCGAGAACTCGAGCGGCGGCTGTCCTGGGACATGACCCGCCAGGACGGCAGCGAGCCTGCCGGGGTGGTCCAGGGCCGCTTCGGTCCTCAGCCCGACCAGGATGACGGGCCACCCTGGGCGGAGCTCCACTGCCATTCCTCCTACAGCTTCCTCGACGGGGCGTCCAGCCCAGCCGAGCTGGTCGCCGAGGCAGCCCGGCAGGGAGTACAGGCCCTGGCCCTCACCGATCACGACGGCATGTACGGGGTAGCGCAGTTCGCCCAGGCCGCGGCACAGCAGGCCGAGCAGACGGGAATTTCCCTCGGCACGATCTTCGGCGCCGAGCTCAGTACTGGCCCGGGGGGGCGACCCCCCGGAACCCCCCGCATGCGCTCCGCGCCCCGCCGTGGTACTTCGCCGACACACCGGCGCTCGCCGGGGCCTGCGGCCCCGGACTCGCTGGCCGGTCATGAGCGCCTCGCCGTAGGTCCTGCTGCGGGACCCGCCGATATTCACCGGCCGCTCGCCGGGGCCTGCGGCCCCGGACTCGCTGGGCCGGTTGGGTCGTCCCCCCGGGCCGGCACACCGGATCCGGAGGGGGAACATCTGCTGGTGCTGGCCCGGGATGCGGAGGGGTACCGGCGGCTGTGCACGGTGATCAGCGCGGCCCAGCTGGCGGGGGGCGAGAAGGGGCGGCCAGTCTATGACCGCAGTGCTCTGGCCAGCGCCCACGATGGGCACTGGGCCGTGCTGACCGGCTGCCGTAAAGGCGCCGTTCCCGCCGCCCTGGCCGCCGGCCCGGAGGCGGCGCTTCGCGAACTGCGCGCGATGATCGCGACGTTCGGCCCCGGCAACGTCATGGTGGAGCTGACCTTCCATGATCAGCCTGGTGACGACGAACGGAACGAGGCTCTGGCCGGGCTGGCCGAAGCCGCGGGGGTCGGCGTGGTGGCCACCGGCAACGTGCACTACGCGTCGCCGTCCCAGGCGCGGCTGGCGGAAACGCTCGCCGCGATCCGCGCCCGGCGGAGCCTGGACGAGATGGACGGCTGGCTGCCCGCTTCCGGTGCCGCCTACATCCGGTCCGGCGCCGAGATGAGCCGCCGGCTGCGGCGTTTCCCCGGTGTGCAGGAGCGGACGGTGGAGCTGGCCCGCTCCTGCACGTTCGATTTCCGCGTGCTCGCGCCGGGCCTACCCGACTTCGGGGTTCCCGAGGGCTATACCGAGATGTCCTGGCTGCGGGCGCTGGTCGCGGAGCAGGCCCCGAAGCGCTACGGGCCGCCGGGCGCCGAGTGGGAGCCCGGAGCCTACCGTCAGATCGAGCACGAGCTCGATGTGATCGAGGGGCTCAAGTTCCCCGGATACTTTCTCCTCGTCCATGACATCGTCCGGTTCTGTGAGAACCGGAACATCCTGTGCCAGGGGCGCGGCTCCGCCGCGAACTCGGCGGTCTGCTACGCACTCGGGATCACCAGCGTGGACGCCGTCCGGCACGGGCTGCTGTTCGAGCGGTTCCTGTCCGCGGGGCGGGACGGGCCGCCCGACATCGATCTGGATATCGAGCACCGGCGCCGCGAGGAGGTGATCCAGTACGTCTACGGTGCCTACGGCCGGGGGCGGGCGGCCCAGGTCGCCAACGTGATCTCCTACCGGCCGCGGATGGCGCTGCGGGACGCGGGCCGTGCCCTCGGCCACCCGCCCGCGGAACTGGACGCGTGGTCGCGGCGAGCCGGTCCCGGCGAAGCTGCGGGGAAAGACGCGGACGTGCCTGCGGACGTGGTCGCGCTGGCAGAGCAGATGCAGCAGCTCCCGCGGCATCTGGGCATCCATTCCGGCGGGATGGTCATCTGCGACCGGCCGGTGGGTGAGGTGTGCCCGGTGGAGTGGGCCCGGATGCCCGGCCGCAGCGTCCTGCAGTGGGACAAGGACGACTGCGCCTACGCCGGGCTCGTCAAATTCGATCTGCTGGGCCTGGGCATGCTGTCCGCCCTGCACGACTGCTTCGATCTCGTCGAAGTCCACTACGGCCACCGGTGGAGCCTCAACTCGATCCCGCAGGAGGACGCCGGCGTCTACGCCATGCTGCAGGCCGCGGACACTGTGGGGGTTTTCCAGGTCGAATCGCGGGCCCAGATGTCCACCCTGCCCCGGCTACGCCCGGAAAAGTTCTACGACCTGGTCGTGGAGGTCGCGCTGATCAGGCCGGGCCCGATTCAGGGCGGGTCGGTCCACCCTTACCTGCGCCGCCGCGCGGGTGCGGAGGAACGGCTGATCCCGCACGAATCCATGCGCGCCGCCCTGGGCAAGACGTACGGGGTCCCATTGTTCCAGGAGCAGATGATGCAGCTGGCCATCGACTGTGCCGGTTTCACGCCAGCCGAATCCGACAAGCTGCGGCAGGCGATGAGCTCGAAGCGGGCACCAGAGCGGATCGAGGAGCTCCGTCAGCGGCTGCTGGACGGCATGGAGCAGCGGGGGATCCCCGGCCCGGTCGCCGAGGACGTCTACCAGAAGATCCTGGCCTTCTCCAGTTACGGGTTCCCCGAGTCCCACGCGATCAGCTTCGCCTACCTTGTGTACGCGAGCGCGTGGCTGAAGCACTACTACCCCGCGGCGTTCACCGCCGCCCTGCTGCGTAATCAGCCCATGGGGTTCTACTCCCCAGCCAGCCTGATCAGCGACGTCCGCCGGCACGGCGTGGAGGTACGCGGGGTGGATGTCAACGCCAGCAGCGACCTGGCCGGGCTGGAGTCCGCGGGCCGGAGTCTGACGCCGGCTGTCCCGTCCCGGCCAGTACCAGTCCCGTCGCAGCCCGGCACGCAGCCAGCCGCCCCGCAGCCGGCCATCCGGCTCGGGCTGCGCGGGGTACGGAACCTCGGTGCGGACACCGCCGCAGCGGTCGCGGCAGGCCGTCCGTACGCAGGACTGGAGGATTTCGCCCGCCGGACCCGGCTCCCGGCCGCGGCGCTGGAGGCCCTCGCCGCCGGTGGCGCGTTCGGCTGTTTCGGCGTGACCAGACGGGAAGCGATGTGGGCGGCGGGCGCCGCGGCGGGCATCCGGCCGGCTCAGCTGCCCGGTACCACGCCCGGGCTGGTCGCGCCGGGGCTGCCCGTCATGACCCCGACGGAAGAGACCATCGCCGATCTTTGGGCCACCGGAGTCTTCGGTATCCATCCGCTCCAGCACATCCGGGCCGAACTGGAGAAGCAGGGGGTGGCGGCCATCGCGGCGTTGCCCACTGTCCCGGCCGGCGGGGCCATCGTGGTGGGCGGCCTGGTCACCCACCGGCAGCGCCCCCCCACGGCAGGCGGCGTGGTGTTCCTCAGCCTGGAGGACGAGACCGGGATGGCCAACGTCATCTGCCCGCCGCAGGTGTGGGAGCGCTTCCGCCGGGTGGGTGCGGAGTCGGGTGCGCTGCTCATTGACGGCCGGGTCGAGCGCAACGAGGGGGCCACCAACCTGGTCGCCACCCGGCTCCGCCCGCTCCGGATCGCTGCGGCCCCACCCAGCCGCGATTTCCGCTGATCCGGGGCCAGGGCAGGCCGCCGGAGCAGGATCAGGGGACGACGATGACGGGACAGCGGGCGTGCCGGGCCAGCCAACCGGGCACCGAGCCACCCATCCGGTGCCACGCCCGCGACGGTGCGCCAATGATGAGCGCGTCCGCATCCTGCTCCGCGGCGGCCGCGGCGAGTTCCCGGGCGGGGCTGCCCCGGCGGGTGAGCACATGGACATCGAGCCCGCTCCGATCGGTGCTGCGGTCGAGCTCCGTGAGCAGCCAGCTCTCCAGCTCGCTGGTGTGCTCCGGCAGCCCGATCACCTGGCCGGTCAGCGGCTCGCAGAACATTCCCGGCGACGAAACGTGGACCACGAGCAGGGAACGGCCCAGGCGACGGGCCACGCCGCCCGCGTAGGCGAGTGCGTTACGACTGGACGGTGATCCGTCGAAACCCACGACGACCGGATGCTCCAGGCGGCTACGGCCATCGGCGGGCCGCCCGTGCCGCCGCTCAGGCTGGCCGGGAGAGGGATATGCCCCTGCCTGGTCCAACGTTCCGCATCCTTGCGGGAGCCGCACCGTCGGTGCGGGTGACACCGCGCGGCAAGCCGCCTTGTTACCGTTAGGTATGCCCGGTATCGCACGGGTCATTCCCGAATTTATTTTGTTTCGTTAAGCAAGTACCTTACCCGGGAACCCTAGGCTAGGCAGCATGAGCAGCCTGACAGACGAGCTGGCGGCCACGATCGGGGCGGAACACGTCCTCACCGGGCCGGACCTGATGACCGGTTACACCACGGACTGGACCCGGCGGTACCAGGGGACCGCCACCTGTGTGGCCCGCCCGGGGACAACCGCGCAGGTCGCAGCCATTGTGCAGGTGTGCGCTCGGCACCGGGTAGCGGTCGTCCCCCAGGGCGGGAACACCGGCCTGGTCGGGGGGGCCGTGCCCGCCAACGGCGGCGTCGTGCTCTCCACCCGCCGCCTCCGGCGGCTCGATCCGGTCGACACCCTCGCCGGGCAGGTCACCGCGGGCGCAGGGATCACGGTCGCCGAACTGCAGGCACACGCGGCCGCGGCGGGACTCGAATACGGGATCAGCCTCGCCTCCCGCGACTCGGCGACCGTCGGCGGGACCATCGCCACCAACGCGGGCGGCCTGTACACCGTCCGCTACGGCGGGACCCGGGCCCAGCTTCTCGGCGTCGAAGCGGTACTGGCCGATGGCGGTGTCATCTCGCGGCTGGGCGGCGTACGGGCGGACAACACCGGATACGACCTGGCCCAGCTGCTGGCCGGCAGTGAGGGAACGCTCGGGATCGTCACCGCCGCCCGGCTCCGGCTGTGGCCCGTGGAGCCGCACGCCGTCACCGTGCTGACCGGCGTGGGCGGCATCGAGACGGCGGTCTCTCTGCTCGCCGAGATCCGGTCCCGCGCTCCCGGCGTCCGCGCCGCGGAATACTTCGAGGCCGCCGGCCTGGCCCTGGTGCGCGCGCACACCGGGCTGCCCGCGCCACTGCCCCGCGCCTACCCGGCCTACCTGCTCGTTGACGTGACCGGGCCAGCTGATCAGGCCGAACATCTGGCGCGGATCGCTGCCCTGGAGGATGCGGCGGTCGCGGTGGATGCAGCCGGGAGCGCCGCCTTGTGGGCCTACCGGGAACGGCACACCGAGGCGATCAGTGCCGCCGGGGTCCCGCACAAGCTCGACATCGCGGTGCCGGTGGCGAACCTGGCGGCGCTGCGCGGCGCGCTGGACGGTGCCGTCTCGGCCACCGCGCCGCCGGGCCGCACGCTCCGCATGATCGTCTTCGGTCATATCGGGGTCGGCAACCTGCACGTCAACGTGCTCGGCCCCGACCCGGCCGATCAGGCGGTGGACGAGGTGGTACTGCGGCTGGCGGCGGCACATGGCGGCTCGATCTCGGCCGAACACGGCATCGGCCGGGCCAAGGTACCTCTCCTGTCGGACAATCGTTCGGCGCAGGAGATCGGGGCCATGCGCGCCATCAAAACGGCACTGGACCCGATCGGCCTCCTCAACCCCGGCGTCCTGTTCACCTGAGCTTTTGGTGACCCGCAGTGGCGATCAAGTGGCACCATGAGGGGGTGGTGACAGAGCCAGCGAATACGATAACCGGCCAGTACCGGGTCGACGCCACCTCCCGTGCGGTCATCGAGTGCGCGGCCGATGCGATCGTCGCCTTCGGCGCCGACCGGACCGTGCTGCTGTGGAACCCGGCCGCGGAGCGGATGTTCGGCTGGGCGGCGCCCGAGGTGGTCGGTCTCGAGCCGCCGATCATCCCGGAAGAGCTCAAGGCCGAGCACAACGCGGTGTTCGAACGGGTCCGCGGTGGGGGCCAGATCTCCTTCGCGACCCGCCGGATCCGCAAGGACGGCAGCATGCTGGACGTCCGGATCGACACCAGCGTCCTCCTCGGCTCCGGCGGTGAGGTGACCGGCTGGGTCAACGTCTGCCATCAGGCCGGCGAAGACGACGTGGCCCGCCACTACATGGCCGAGCGGGCCCGCGTCGTGCGCCGGCTGGGCGACGTCGTGGCTGACATGAACGCTCAGCGTGACCTGGAAGCGGTGCTCGACCGCATCGCGGCGAGCCTGCGCGAGCTGACAGGCGCGGACGCCGGTGGCTTTGTGATCATCGAGGACGGCATGCTCCGGCTGGTCAGCACCTCGGGTCTGCCGGCCCGGCTGCGCGGCCGCACCGCGGACCTGTCCACCAGCCTGGTCGGCGACCTGATGCGGTCTGGCAAGACGGTCATGATGACCACCGGTGACGTCGGCGGCTTGGACGACCTGATCTGGTCCGCGCTGCCTGGCCTGCACACCATCGCCCTCAGCCTGTCGCATGTCGGGGACCGCCCCTACGGCGCGCTCTACGCCCTCTACAGCCGGCGTAATCTCAGTCATGTCGAGCTGGAGCTGCTGGAGCTGCTGGCCGGGCACGCGAGCGTCGCGCTGGCCAACGCGATGGCCTTCGAGGAGGCCCTGCGGCAGCGTGCGCACGAGCGGGCCGTCATCGACGGCAGCGCTGACGGGATCGCGGTACTGGACGGGGCCGGCCTGGTCCGGCAGTGGAACCCGGCGGCCCACCAGCTGACCGGTGTCGCCGCGGATGACGCCATGGGCAAGCCGCCGCCGTTCCCGCAGCCAGAGCCGGGCGCCAAGCTCACCCACCGGCTGCCGGGCGGCCGCTGGCTGGATGTCCTCTGCACCGCGCTGGCCAGCAGCGACGAGCGGGTAATCGACTTCCGGGACGTGACCGCCGCCAAAGAGCTGGAAGAGGCCAAAGACCTTTTCCTCGCCACCACCAGCCACGAGCTGCGCACTCCGATCACCGTGGTCCAGGGTTTCGCCAGCACTCTGGCCGCGCGCTGGGATCAGCTCACGGACAACGACCGGCGCTCGGCGGTGCAGACAATCGCCGAACGGGCCGGCTCCCTGGGCCAGCTGGTCGAGCAGCTGCTGCTCGGCTCGCGGGCCGGGGCCGACCAGCTCCCGGTCCGTAACGGGCCGTTCGACCTGGGGGCACTGCTGCGGGCCGCTGCGGTCGCGTTTCAGCCGCTGTCGGACAAGCACACGCTGGTCGCTGACATCCCGGGCGACCTTCCGCCGGCCTACGGCGACACGATGGCCACTGACGTCATCGTCGGCCAGCTGCTGGAGAACGCATTCAAGTACTCGCCCGAGGGGGGCCAGGTCACCGTGCGGGCGCGCGCCCGGGACGGGCGTATCGAGGTGACGGTGGAAGACCGGGGTATCGGGATCGCCGACGGCGACCGCGAGCGCATCTTCGAGCGCTTCTACCAGGGCGAGGCGGGCGACCGGCGCCGGTTCGGCGGCATCGGCATCGGCCTTTATATCGTGCGCCGCCTCGCCGTGGCGCAGGATGGGCAGGTCGACGCGGCATCACGTGCGGGCGGCGGGACCGTGATGCGGATCGTACTGCGCAACGCGGTCGCTGGCCAGGCCGCCGGGGACGCGCGGGCGGGTTACCGAGCGGGCGGGGCCGGACCCGGCTCCGCGTTACACCGGCTGGCGGGTGCGGCGATCTCCGCCGGATGCCTCCAGGTAAGCATCGATGATGCCGGGGACGTCGTCGCCGTCCATTATGATCTCGCCCCGCTCCAGCCAGATGACCCGGTTGCACGTCTCCTCGACCTCGGCGAGGTTGTGAGCCACCAGGAAGACCGTGCCCGCCTCCTGCCGGAGTTCCTCGATGCGCTTGTGGCTCTTCGCCCGGAACGGCGCGTCGCCCGTGGCCAGCGCTTCGTCGATAAGCAGGACGTCGTGGCTCTTGGCCGAGGCGATCGCGAACCGGAGCCGTGACCCCATGCCGCTGGAATACGTGCGCATGGGCAGGTCGATGAAGTCACCGACACCGGAGAACTCCACGATGTCCTGATAGCGGCTCTTGACTTCCTGGGGGCTCATGCCCATGGCCAGGCAGCCCAGGACGACATTCCGCTCGCCGGTGAGGTCGTCCAGCAGGGCGGCGTTGACCCCGAGCAGCGACGCCTCGCCCGTGGTGTAGACGGCCCCCTGCTCGGGGGGCAGCAGTCCGGCGATGGCCCGCAGCAGCGTGGACTTGCCCGAGCCGTTGCGCCCGATGATCCCTACGGCGTCGCCGCGGTTGGCCACGAAAGAGATGCCGCGAATGGCGTGTACCTCGCGGAGCCCAGGGCGGTTCTGCCGTCGCATCACCCGCATGAGCGCGGTCGCCGCCGTGCCCTTGCTCCCGCCCGCCCCGTAGACGCGGTACACGATGTGCAGGTCGTCGACGACCACCATCGGCTCTGCCACGGCCATTCCTCGCTTTCGCATCCCGGGATAAGCGCAAGCCTAAGGGGTGGCCGGGACCGGCGCGTTTCGGTTGCGTATCTCTCTGTCCGAATAACACCCGTCACCGTATGTGGCCTTTATCTGCATAAGTGGGCCAATCCCCGCTGCACAGCCCTCGTTTCGGCTACAAAATGTGACCGCCACGGTTTCCCGTCCTATTCCGCGGGGCATTTCCCCGCTCGTACCGGGTTCGTTTGATAGCTGGGGTAGGACGGTCACAGGGAGGTGAGTACCTCGGCAGTCGTACTGCTTCCGTATACGCCGTCCAGCGTCGCGGTCGCGCGACGCCGTCTCGCTGCCGACCTCGTGTCGGCGGGCATCTACGAATCCGTGGTCTGCGACGCTGCGCTCGTCGTCAGTGAGCTGCTGAGCAACGCGATCCGGCACGCGGCGCCGCTGCCCGGCTCGCGGATCAGGGTGACCTGGACGCTCAACGAGGACGCACTGCGGGTCGCGGTCAGCGACGCGGGCAGGGGCCCGCTGCCCCGGGTCACCAAGGCGCCCGCGGCCGCGCCCGGCGGCCGCGGGCTCGGCATCGTGGAGAGCCTGTCCGATCGCTGGGGTGTGCTGCGGGATGACAGCGAGACGACCGTCTGGGCCGTGCTCCCGGCCGCGTACGTGCCGGAGGCGACCCCGCCACAAGTCGTTCCGGTGGCGGATCCGGGCCCTCAGCATGAGCGCTCCGTGGCCGACGCCTAAGCCAGACCTGGTGGCCCCGGCGATCGGATGACGGTAAGGTTCGCTCGTGGACCTCAATGTCTCGAGCCGGTCTCAAGGTGATCACACCGTTGTGATCGCATCGGGCGAAATTGATCTTTACACCGCCCCCCGGCTGCATCGTGAGCTCGTCGACGTGCTGGCCGATGACCGGCCCGCGCACGTGATCGTGGACATGTCCGGCGTGGTGTTCTGCGACTCCACCGGCATGAACGTACTGCTCTCCGCACTTCGGCGCGCCCGGGAGCGGGGCGGCCAGCTCGAGCTCGCCGCTCCCCGTGCCGCGGTCCGCAAGATCCTGCAGGTGACCGGGCTGGACTCGGTCTTCACCGTGCTGGACGACTCCGTCGCGGCTTCCGGCCAGTAGCCGCCACCGCGTGCCCTAGGATCTAGCGCATGCTGCCTAAAGGCGACGGGCCGCCCGCTGGCGAGGTAGCCGTCGTCATTCCTGCGAAGGACGAGTCCGAACGGATCCGGGACACCGTCACCGCCGCTTCCGGGCTGCTCGATGTCAGCCTGGTGCTCGTGGTGGACGACGGCTCCCGGGATGGCACCTCCCGGGCCGCCGAGCTGGCGGGCGCTACCGTCATGCGGCATGGCCGCACCCGCGGCAAGGCCGCTGCCATGGAGACCGGCGCCGAGGCGGTCCGTCTCCTCGATCAGCGCGACGGCCGGGACCACCCACGGCACCTGCTTTTCCTGGACGCCGATCTGGGCAGCAGCGCGTCGTTCGCTGGCCCGCTGACCCAGCCGGTCATCGCCGGGCAGGCGGACATGACGATCGCTGCCTTCAGCTCGACGGTCAAGCTCGGTGGCCACGGAATGGTCGTAGGCCTGTCCGGCGCGGGTATCCGCCGGGCCATCGGATGGGCGCCGGCGCAGCCGCTCAACGGGCAGCGCTGCCTCACCCGGGCCGCGTTCGAGGCGGCCCGCCCGCTGGCCGCCGGATTCGGCGTGGAGACCGCGCTCACCATCGACCTCGCGCGTAAGGGCCTGCGCATCACCGAGGTCGAGGTGCCGCTGGCGCACCGTGCGACCGGGACCGACCTGCGATCGCAGCTTCACCGGGCCCGGCAGCTGGCCGACGTCGCGAGGGCGCTGGCCACGCGGCGATGAGCCAGCGGCCGGCCCTGATGCGGCGGCCGGAATACGCCGGGCGTGCCGGGCGTGCCGGTCTCGTGGCCACCGGTATCAGCGTCGCGCTGACGTTCGTGGTCGCCGTGGCCGGGACGTCCATCATGGAACCGCCTTACCCAGGTCGGCCAGGTCAGCCGCCGTGGGCCGTCAACGCGCAGCTATCCCCGTACCTGGCCATCGCACTGGCCGGCGGCGCGCTCGCCGTCGGCACCATGGGGCTGGCCCTGACGATCAGCGCGATGCGGCGCGGGTGGGTGATCCCCGCCCGGCCTGTCCTGCTGGCCGGCCTCGTCGCGGCGGTCCTGCTCACGCTGGTCCCGCCGGTCGGCTCGTCAGACCCGCTCAGCTATGCCGCCTACGGCCGGATGCTGGTGACCGGGCATAATCCGTACGCCATCGGCCCCGACGTGCTCGCCCGCCTCGGGGATCCCGTGGCTCGCGCGGTACAGGACTGGTACACGACACCCTCGGACTATGGGACGGTCGCGACCGGCGGGCAGGCCCTCGCGTCCCTCGTCGGCGGTACGTCCGCCCGGCTCACCGTCTTCGCCTTGTCAGTGCTCAACCTGGGCGCGTTCGCCGGTACCAGCCTGCTGCTGCACCGGCTGGCCCGCGGTGACCGCAGCCGCCAGATCCGCGCGGCCGTGCTCTGGACGTGCAACCCGTTGCTGCTTCAGGTCCTCGTGGCCGGGGAGCACATCGACAGCCAGGCTGTCTTCTTCGGTGTGGCCGCGGTCGTGGTGTTCAGCCGCACGGCGTACGGCCCGGCCTGGCGCGCGGCGCTGGCCGCTGCCGCCGCGGGCGCTCTGACCGGGCTCGGGTTCGCGATCAAAGTGACCATCGCGCTGGTCGGCGCGGGACTGGCGGTGGCGGCCGTACAGTCCTTCCGGCGGCCCGCCGCAGTGACGGACCGGCCGCCGCCTGGCTCCCCGCGGCTGCGGCTGGCAGCCGTCGCGGGAGGGCTCGTGGCGGGGTTCGCCGTCGTTGCGGGGGCGGCCCTGGCCATCGGCGGCCCGGACGGTTTCCGCCAGACGGTGCGGGCCAGCAGCATGGTCTCCATCGGCTCCCCGTGGCGCGTCATCCGCACCGTGGCGCACCTGGCCGTCGGGGAAGCGGCCGCCGGTGACATGGTCCGGATCTCCGCCATCGTCCTGGCCGCAGTGCTCGCTGTGCTCCTGCTCCGCGGCCTGCCCGCCGGTTGGTGGCCGGGCTCGCCGCCGGAGTCCGTTCGGCCCGGAAATCCCGCCGCCGGCGGTGGCCACGGCGTACCGGCCTCGGCCGGCCCGGCGCTTGCCGGGCGCGCCGGGCGCGCCGCTCTAGCGTTCGCGCTGGCCTGGCTGCTCGCCTGGCCATATGTGCTGCCCTGGTACGACGCGTTCGCGTGGGCGCTGCTGCCGCTGGTCGCGGCCTCCAGCCTGGACTGGCTGCTGCTGGCCCGGACCGCGGCGCTGTCGTTCGGCTACCTGCCCGCCCGGTCGGCCGGCGTGGTCATACCGGCCGGGCTGGGCTGGCTCCAGTCGGTGGTCAGAACCGGGGTGACGCCCGCCATCCTGGCGATCGTGACCGTCTGGGTGGCCCTGCGCATGTGGCGTGACCGGAGACCGTCCTCCGGCCCTGACGTGGGTCCGGACGGGGTCGCATCCGGGCCGTCCGCCTCCCCGGCGCGGCAGCCCGCCGCGGACGGAAGAGCGACCGGATGACCAGCGCCGGCGCGCCGGGAGCGGGCGGGCACGGCGTGGCGGCGCGGTGGGCGCGGCTGGCCGCCCGGGCCGGCACCCTGCCGCCCGGAGCGGCCGTGCTCCTCGGCGTGCTGGCCTGGGCCGCGGCGCTGGCCGCCATCGAGCCGATCGTCCACGGGTACCTAACCAACCCGCCGGATCAGCGCCTGGTCGACCTGAACGTCTACCGGACCGGAGGCCTCGCGGTGCTGCAGGGCCAGCCGCTGTACAGCGTGCTCACCCAGCCGCCGCAACTGCTGCCATTCACCTATCCGCCGGCCGCCGCGGTCTTCGCGGTCCCCCTCGCCCTGGTGTCCTGGCCCGCCGCCCAGCTGGTCTGGGTCGCGTTCGTCTACGTACCGCTCGCGGTCATCATCGGTTACGCGTTCCGGCCGCTGCTGTGCCGGGCCGGGCGCCTCTGGCCGGTGGCGTTCGCCGCCGTCTTCTGTGTCTGCGCCTACCTGTTCCCGATGCAGGACGAGATGCGCTTCGGCCAGGTCGACGCGGTACTGGCCGCCATGGTAGTGGCCGACTGCGCCGCGGCCCGGCCGCGCTGGCCGCGTGGGGCCCTGATTGGGCTGGCCACCGCCATCAAGCTGGTCCCGGGGGTGTTCATCGTCTACCTGTGGGTCAGCGGGCGGCGCCGGGCCGCGCGTACCGCCGCGCTGGCCGCGCTGGCCTGGACCGCCGGGGCGTACCTGCTGCTGCCGCGCGACTCAGTGATCTACTGGACAAGCGCAATCTTCGATTCGGGGCGGCTCGGCAACAACGCGGGCACGGAAAACCAGTCGCTGCGGGGGCTGCTGCTCCGGTTCTTCCTGCCCGGCCAGGCGCCTGGCGTGGTGTGGGTGCTGATCGCGCTGGCGGTCGCGATCCCGGGATTCGCGCTGGCCCGGCGGCTGTCCCGCGAGCACTTCGAGATGGCAGGCATCGCCGTGACCGCCCTGCTCGAGCTGCTGATCTCGCCGGTCGCGTGGATCCACTACTTCCTGCTGGTGATCATCGCGTTCGGCGTCATCGCCGGGGACGGAAGGCAGCCGCGGCGGGCGCTGACCGCGGCCGCGACGGCGGTCTTCTTCGGGCTCACCATTCCCTGGTGGGGTAACTCGCTGCTGTCCGATCCGGCTGTGCCCCGCCCGGTCAGCCGGATCATCGAAGGCGCTTTCGGGATCGCCGCGGCCGTCCTGATCGTCATCATCGCGCGGATGCGGAAGACCGGGGCCGACCGCGACGAGACGGCGAGCGGAACGGGAGTGGAGGCTGCCCGGGTCGCCTCGGCCGCGCCAGGTCAGGGCAACGTCCAGACCGGCAACCGGGCGCCTGGCACGTCGGCTGATGTACGAACCTAAACAATCTGTAGTCGCTATAGTACGGAACGTGATTACTGACATATGCCTGGTGCTCGGGCTGTTCGCCGGGGCCCTCGGCATCTGCCTGGCCGTCAGTGCGCGCACGTACGCGGCGCGGGCGGTCGCCGAGTGCGCCGAGCTGATCCAGGGCAGCGCCGGATCCCGGGCTACCGTGGACCCGCGGGCCCTGCGTGACCTGGCTGTCGTACGCTACGACGCACTGCGCGAGATGTCCGGTCAGCTCTCGTTCTCTGTCGCGCTCCTCAACGCGGCCGGCGACGGGGTGGTGCTCAGCTCGATCAACGGCCGCTCCGAGACCCGCACCTACGCCAAGATCGTCCTGAGCGGGTCCGGTACGCAGGAACTGTCGCCCGAAGAGGAACGGGCGGTCCGTTCGGCCCGGCTGGGCGCGGGCCTGCCTGGCGCGGAAGCGCCCGCGTCGGTCCCGGTACCGGGGCGACCGGCTCCGCCCTGGGCTGCCGGGACGCGGCACGGCACGCCGATTGGGAATTCTAGGGCTGTATAGCGCCCGATCGGCTGGCATGCTATACAGCCGAATAGGCGCGCATAGCTGCGTCCCGACGGCGGCGGACTAGCATCTGGAGACTATGACCGAGCGTTACGCCTACCTGGGGCCGGAAGGCACCTTCACCGAAGCGGCCTTCCGCGCGCTGGACGCCGCCGCCGGCGCCCAGCCGCTGCCCTGCCCGACCATTCAGGCCGCTCTCGCTGCGGTCCGGGCTGGTACCGCGGACCGCGCCGTGGTCCCGATCGAGAGCTCGGTGGAAGGCGTCGTCACCGCGACCCTCGACGACCTGACCGCGGGCGGTGACCTGCGGATCCAGGCCGAGCTGCAGCTGCCGATCGCCTTCGCGCTGCTGGGCCGCCCGGGGACCAGGCTGGCGGACGTCCGCACGGTGAGCGGCCACCCGCAGGCCCAGCCCCAGTGCCGCCGCTGGCTGGCCAACCACCTCCCCGGCGCGGAGTGGGTACCGGCCGCCTCGAACGCCGAGGCGGCCCGCCAGGCCTCGGAGGGGAAGATCGACGCGGCGCTGGCGGGTGCCTTCGCCGCCGCCACCTACGGGCTCGAGGTGCTCGCCCACGAGGTCCATGACCGGAAGAACGCCGTCACCCGGTTCGTCGTGGCGGCCCGGGCCGCGCGGCTGCCCGAGCCGACCGGCGCCGATCGCACTACCCTGGCGGCGTTCCTGGCCAACGATCACGCAGGCGCGCTGACCGAGATCCTCACCGAGTTCGTCGTGCGAGGGGTCAACCTGACGACGATCCAGTCGCGGCCGACCGGCGACGGGCTGGGGCGCTACTACTTCTTCATCGACTGTGAAGGGCACATCGCGGACGCGCGGGTGGGCGAGGCCCTGATGGGCCTGCGGCGGCTCTGCGCCGACGTCCGGTTCCTGGGCAGCTACCCACGCTGCGACGGCGGCCAGACACAGATGCCCCGCGGGACCTCTGACGCCGAGTTCGCCGCCGCAGCCGAGTGGCTGGACCGCCTGCGCGGCGGCCGCTGAGGCCGGCAGGCCGTCGCGGCTGCCGTTGCGGCGGCTAACGGAGTTACAGGTAAGGGCCGGAGGCGCCAGGCGGTCCCGGGCGGCCCATCTCTTCTGGCGGCATCTGGGAAAGGCCAGGCGGCAGCGCCCGCCGCATCTGCTCCAGCTGCGCTCGTGCCGCCATCTGCTGGGCGAACAGGGTCGTCTGGATGCCGTGGAACAGCCCCTCCAGCCAGCCGACCAGCTGTGCCTGGGCCACGCGCAGCTCGGCCTCGCTCGGCAGCTCGTTCTCGGCGAACGGCAGGGACAGCCGGTCCAGCTCCTCGACCAGCTCGGGCGCGAGCCCGTCCTCGAGCTCCTTGATCGAGCTTTCGTGGATCTCCCGGAGGCGGGCCCGGCTCTTCTCGTCCAGCGGCGCCGCCCTGACCTCTTCCAGCAGCTGGCGGATCATGCTGCCGATCCGCATGACTTTGGCCGGCTGCTCGACCATCTCCGTTACCGGCCGTTCCGAGCTGCCCGGCTGCTCGGCGTCCTCGTCCGGCGAGGCGCCCTCGACGGGCAGGCCGTTCGGGCCGACCACCACGACGTTGGGGCGATTTCCGAAGTCTGCGTTCATCCCGTCACTCATCTTCCTTGTGTATCGCACTGATCTGCCGACTTGTGTATCGCACTGATCTGCCGAGTCGGGCCACCGGGCCGATGCTCCGGCCGCGGTCCCCTCTCCTTTCATCTCACCAGCAATACCTTGCCGGTCTGGTCGCCGGCCTCGAGGATCCGGTGCGCCTCGGCGGCGCTGGTCATCGGGACCAGCTGGTCGATCACGGGAACCAGCTTGCCCGAGGCAGCCAGCGGCCAGACATTTTCCCGCACCGCCGACACGATGGCGGCCTTCTCCGCCACAGGCCGGGACCGCAGCGTGGTGGCATGGATGCTGGCCCGCTTGCCCTGCAGGACGCCGAGGTCGAGCTCCGCGCGGTTGCCGCCCTGCCGCCCGATGATCACCAGGCGGCCGCCGGTCGCGAGGGCCGACAGATTGCGGGACAGGTAGCTCGCGCCCATGATGTCGAGGATCACGTCCGCCCCGGCTCCCCCGGTGACATCCTTGACGACCTCGACGAAATCCTCGTTCCGGTAGGAGATGGCGACGTCGGCGCCGAGCGCCCGGCAGCGCGCCAGTTTCTCCGCCGTCCCGGCCGTGCAGATCACCCGCGCGCCGTTCGCCTTGGCCAGCTGGATAGCCACGGTGCCGATCCCGCTCGCGCCGCCGTGCACGAGGAGCGTCTCACCAGGCGCCAGGCCGCCTACCTGGAACACGTTCGAATATACGGTGCAGGTCGCCTCGGGCAGCCCCGCCGCGTCCACCACGCCGAGCGCGTCCGGGACGGGCAGCACCTGCCCGGCGGGGACCGTGACCATTTCCGCGTAGCCGCCCCCGGCCATCAGGGCACACACTTCGTCTCCGGGCTTCCACTCGGTCACCTCCGTGCCGACCGCTGCGATGCGGCCCGAGCACTCCATCCCCGGATAGGGCGGTGCGCCGGGCGGCGGCGGGTACAGCCCCTGGCGCTGCAGCAGGTCGGCCCGGTTGAGGCCCGCGGCGGCCACCTCGATGAGGACATCTCGGGGCCCCGGCTCCGGGTCCGGTACCTCCAGCCACTCCAGCACCTCAGGCCCACCCGGTTCGGTGATGACCACTGCGCGCATATATCACTCCTGTGTGTATTTTCGGTATGGGTTGCGACGGCGAGTGATGAACGCCTAGCTCTATGGCAACGAACGCGAGTGCCCTAGGCTTCCGCTGTAAGCAACCAGACCCTGCCAGCACAGGGTTGACATTTTCCCATTATGAGGAACGGGGGAGCGGCCTGTGGCGACCGACGACGGCGACCAGCCTGCTGAGGCGGCGGAAGACGCGCGTGACGATATGCCCGCAGGACCACCCGCGTCGCACATGGACAACGGAAGGTCCGGCGCGGACGCCGAGCGGCCGGACCTCTCGGCCGTTGGGCCCGACAACGACGCCAGCCTGGCCCAGCCGGGCACGCCGGAACCGGGTGGGCCCTCTGACGAGCATCAGGACGACGACTTCGAGCCTTACCTGCCGCCTGGCCCCAACCCGTTCTCCTCGGTGCACCCGCAGGGCCCGCCGCCTTACCGGCTGGCGGACAACGGTGAGCGCCACGATGCCGCCGAGCCGGGACTCAGCGGTTTTGCCGAGCACGGCTACCCTCCCGTATCGCCCTACCCGCCACTGCCCCAAGAGCCCCCGGGCGGCGCGAGCGGGCAGGGAGGCCACGGCGCGGCTTCGCCGTACCCCGCCTACCGGCCGGACGGCCCGGAGGACGAGGCGGCCGGGAATCCGGTCATCGACTACGGGCTGCCCTCCCCGCAGGCCTACGGTTTCGCCCCTCCGCCGCCCCCGGTAGAGCCACTACCCGACCTGGGCGTCCCCGGGCAGGGCTACCATGATGAGCCGCGCGAGCAGCCAGTCCACCACCACGACGACGCCGCTCGCGATGAGGAACTCGCCCCGCCCGCCCCGGAACGGGGACGGCCGGACGGCGGCTACCGGGGGCCCGAACGCACGACCGGACAGCAGGGCGTGGCCACGGAGAACGGCCAGCGCTTCACCGGGCTGCGCGGACCGGAAACGGCGGACATCCCGCCCCGCGGCCGTCCATCCCAGCCGCCCGGAATGCCGGTTCCCCGTACGGCGCCGGGACAGGATCCCGGACCCTCCGGCGCTGCGCCAGCCGGACCGGCCCGGCCCGGCCCGGGCCAGACCGGGCCGGTCCGGCCGGGTCCCGGTTACGGCGGCCCGGCCCAGGGCGGGCGCCCGCACCCGGCGGTCGGCCAGCGCGGCGTGGTATCCGGCCTGAGGCCGGGCACCCCGCTGAGGCCCGGCCCGGATGAGGAGGAGTACCCGCCGCCCGGGGCGGACGCCGACGCTTTGCAGGAAGGGGAGACAGCGGACAGCCTGACGGCAGAGGCCCTGCTGCAGGGCAGGCGCCCCGCGCCGGGTTCCGGCTGGCGGCGGACCGTGTTCCGGGCCACCGGCGGACTGGTCCGGGTCGGTGAGTCGGCCAGCTCGCAGCGCCGCCGGGAGCTCATCTGGCGCGCCCGTACGCCGGTCGCCGGCGGCCACCACCGAGTGGCGGTCATGAGCCTCAAGGGCGGCGTCGGCAAGACCACGACGACCGTCGGGCTGGGAGCCACGCTCGGCACCCTGCGCGGGGACCGGGTCATCGCGGTAGACGCGAACCCCGACCGGGGCACGCTTTCGGACAAGGTGCGGCTGGAGACGTCGGCCACCGTCCGGGACCTGCTGAACGAACGGCAGCAGATACACCGTTACGCGGACGTGCGGGCCTTCACCTCGCAGGCCTCCAGCAGGCTGGAGGTGCTGGCCTCGGACCGGGATCCCGGCGTGTCCGTGGCGTTCAGCGAGGCCGACTACTGCGACATCGCCCGGGTCCTGGAGCACTACTACTCGATCTGCATCACGGACTGCGGGACCGGGCTGCTGCATTCAGCGATGACCGGCGTGCTCACCCTCGCCGATCAGATCGTGCTGGTCAGCTCCCCGTCCGTGGATGGGGCCCGGTCCGCCAGCGCGACGCTGGACTGGCTCGAGGCGCACGGCTACGGCGACCTGGTGCGCAACGCCGTGGTCGTGCTCTCCACCGTCCGCCCGCGCAGCAAGAGCACCGTGGACCTGGACCGGCTGGAGCAGCACTTCGCCGGCCGGTGCCGCGCGGTCGTCCGGATACCCTACGACGCCCACCTGGAGGAGGGGGCGGAGGTGGAGCTGGAGCAGCTCAGCCCGGCGACGACCGAAGCGTACCTGAGGCTGGCGGCCACGGTCGGCGACGGCTTCGCGTGGCCCCGCCGCACGCTGCAGAGGTCCGCCGCGGCGCATCCCTGATCCGGAAACCGGGGATCTCCGGCATCCCAGTCACCGCCCGATGAACAGGTACTCCGTCACGGCGCGCCGCTGCGCCGCTGCATGCGTCCCGAATGAATAAGTGTGGTCGATCGGGCGGACCTGCACGTCGTCCTTGACCTCACGCAGCAGGGCCTCAATGGTGGCCGCATCTGGGACGGCGTTGGAGGAGTAGGACAGCACGATGACGGAGTCCTGGAACTGCTTGATGGTCCGGCGCAGCGCATCGGTGATGCTGTGCTTATACGAGAAAGGCGTATACCGCTTGGGGAGCTTCTTGATCCGGGTGTTCTGCATGATCTGCTGGCCGCGCCAGTAGGTGCTCAGCCCCTCCAGGAAGTGGTAGCGCTTGATGTAGCAGTTGTCGTCCCGGGGCGGGGCGTACGGCGGGTCGAGGTAGACCAGGTCGAAGGGCTGGGTGCCAAGGTCGAAGACGTCGCCAGTGATGGCGGTGCACGGCTGCCCGCTGTCGAAGACCACGCGGTTGTACTCGGCGGTCCGCTCCCGGAAGTGCTCCCGCAGCGGCAGCCGCAGATCACGGCGCCCATCGTCGTAGCGAAGGCCGGTGACGGTGAAGACCCCGCGGGGCTGCTTGCGCGCCGCCGACAGGACGAGCGCCGAGATGGCCAGCGCCTGCTTCGTGCCGGTCATCTTCGCGATGTGGGACCACGCAGAGTCGAGGAACTGCCGATCCTCGCCGGTGAAGAACAGGCCGTCGAACGTGCGCTGGATGAAATCACGGTCATCGGCAGCCGGACCGCAGATCGCTGCAATGTCCTCGCCAGTCAGGGTCTCGCCCTGATTGGCTACGGCGGCGCGGGCGATGACCGCGGGAAAGTTCAGGAAGTCGTTGGCGGTGACCTGGCAGCCCAGCGTCTTCAGCAGGTAGGACACGACCCCGCTGCCAGAGAACGCATCGAGGGCGGTTGCGCCGCCCACCTCGGCGAAGACTCCGGCCAGGTGCGGGACGAGGCGGTATTTGGAGCCCATGTAGCGCAGCCGGGGAAAGCTGGCCGCCCGGCTTATCGCGTTAGCCGAGGCAAGTCGGGGCTCCCCAGGAGCGATGATTGTCACAGCCACCATAGTTTCACTGGCTTCCTTGGAACGCCGTATGCCTCGCCGCTGACCCCCCGATGAGGCATACAGCTAGCGGGCAGACGGCTCCGCTTTCCGGGGCGGCCGGGCCGCCTCGTTGCACAAGACGGCGCGAGAGTGTGCCGGACGGCGCGTGACCTGGCACTCACTCTGGCCTAGGCTTCTCACCCGCTCACCCGCTCACCCGCTCACCCGCTCACCCGCTCACCCGACGACCCTGCGTGACCGGCGTCATGCCTACGCCTCGCCCACGCTGAACGCAGGAGGTAGTCGGCGCTTCGGGCACAGCGTGGCATGCTGGTGAGCGGAACGCGAACTGTATCGAGGACCAGGACCGGCCGCCAACGAACGGATCGCGCGGTGCTGGACGTGACGGCATATGAGAGGCTGGGAGCCGACACTGGGCCGCTCACGCGGACCTAGTATCGAGCCGCGGACCAGTTACGGATCAGCTGGCAGCACGACAGTCCTGATCCAGGCGTTACCGCGGCAAGGAGGGCTCGCCTAGTGGCCGATGGCGGCGGTCTTGAAAACCGCTATGGGTGGTGACACTCATCGTGGGTTCGAATCCCACGCCCTCCGCTTTGTGCAGCCGATCGGGGCGGCCTATGAGGAAGACGCCGCCCAGATCGGCTTCGGGTTGGATCGCGGTCGCGATGGCTGGAGCCGTGCTGACCGCTGGGTGCGGTGCGCCGGCCCGGGAGGCCGGCGCGACGGCGAGGGCTGCGGCCAGCGGGGCGGCGGCGACGCCACACTCCTCGGTCACCGGTACGCCCGAACCCGACGCACGCGCCTGGGCCCGGCCTCCGGTCCCGCCCATCCCGGTGGCCTCGCCCGGGGTGCTCACGGTCGCGCCGGGCGCGGGGCGGCTTCCGCAGACCACTGCCCAGCCCAGCACGTCATCCGCCGCGTTCCACGACGCGATGGCCGATCTATGGCTGGCCGTGACCACCGGCCGGCCGGCCGACGCGCTGCCCGCCTTCTTCCCGCTCGCCGCCTACCAGCAGTTGAAGGCCATCTATGACCCGGCCGGAGACTGGCACGGCCGGCTCTGGGCGGACTTCGTCCTGGACGTGGCGGTCGCGCACAGCCTGCTCGGCGATGACGGCCTGGGCGGCGCGCACCTGGTCCAAGTGGTGGTGCCCACGGGCTACGCCACCTGGATCAGCCCCGGAGTCTGCGCCAACTCCATCGGTTACTGGCACGTCCCCGGCGCCCGCGTGGTCTACCGCCAGCACGGCCAGCTGCGCTCGTTCGGCATCGCGTCGCTGATCTCGTGGCGGGGCGACTGGTACGTGGTCCACTTCGGCGCGGTTGTGCGCGACCCGGTGGCGGGGTTCGTCGATCAGCCCGCCATCGGGCCAGGGGTGCCCGGGCCGCCCGGCGGCTGTTGAACGAGCGCCGGGGCTTCGGCCATGGCCACCAGCGCGTGCTTGCTCGCGGCGTAGGCGGCGCCGCCCCGGAGCCGGGAGATATCCGCTGGGGCCTTGATGCGAGATCGTCGGGCAGGCTCAGGGGGTCAGTCAACGCGGGTGTGATCAGCTAATTTGCCAGCCGTCGGTGAAGACAGCGCGGACCAGTTCGCGGAGCGGGCCGACGAGATCCCCCTCGGCGACCTGGGCGACGCGTTCGTCGGCCGCGATCTCGTAGACCGGTTCGCCGGGATGCGGCCGGTACGGCGGCGGCAGATCCAGCCTGGCCTGTTCGGCGAGGCGCTCCCAGCGCGCAGCGTCCTGGCGGCCGGTGGTGTCCAGCACCGCACGGCGGATCGTTCCGTCCCCGTTGACCTGCGTAATCTCGCATTTCATCGCCCTCATTTTGCCCGAAGCAGCTGAAATGGGGCTATCACCGGAGAGTAATCGCCGGTGCGTGAATAGCAAAAAGTACCAGCGGCCACGGGGGCACCTGGCGGCGCCTGGGCCCCGGCCGCCCCCGATCCGCAATCCCATTTGTCCTGGTCGCCGTAGTTAAGGGAAAACAGCCCAACGTTCTGAGCTCTCTCAGAAGGAGTGTTTCCCGTGCGCATTACCGTCCGACCTCATCTCCGCTCATCAGCCCACCGGCTGGTGGGCGGCAGCCTGCTCCTCGGCGTGGTCATCACCGTGGCCGCCTGCGGGGCATCCGCGACCACGGCCGCGGGCTCGGGATCGAGCCCGGCCGCGGCGAGCACCGGATCGGCCGGTGCCGCAGCCACGTCCACCGTGACCCTGAGCGCCAGGAGCGTTCCCGGTGTCGGCACGGTCCTGGTGAATGGGCAGGGACAGACCCTCTACCTGCTCACCTCGGAGAAGGGCGGCAAAGTCTCCTGCACCGCCAGCAACGGATGCACCAAGTTCTGGCCCGAGATCACCCTCCCCAAGGGCACGACGGCGGCCAAGGCCGGCAGCGGCGTGGAGCCCTCGCTGCTCGGCTCGGTCAAGGACGCCAGCGGCAACCTCGAGGTCACCTACAACGGCTGGCCGGTCTACACCTATGTCGGGGACTCCGGCCCGAGCGTGGCCCATGGCCAGGGACTGACCAGCTTCGGCGGGACCTGGTACGTCCTGAACGCGTCCGGCGACGCGGTGACCGGGCATTCGCAGCCGGCCAGCTCGCCATCCTCCTCCGGCAGCGGCGGCTACTGAGCTGCCGCGGATACCCAGCCAGGAGACGCAGATGAGAGAAGGCCCGGCCATGACCCGCACCAGGCCAGCCCGGATGTCTCAGCCGGCCGTTCCCGTATCCGCCCGCGTATTTGCCGGCCGCTTCGCGCGTGAGCTGGCCCGGGCGCTCAACTGCAGGCCGGCCCAGCTCAGACCGGCCGCGCTCCGCTGGACGGTGAACGTGCTGACCTGGGCCGGGGCACTCCTGGCGCTGGGCTCCGGGATCATCCACCTACGGCTCTGGGCCGACGGCGGTTACCAGGGGATTGCGGTAATCGGCCCGCTCTTCCTTGTCCAGGGAGTTGCCGGCGCCCTGCTCGCCGTGGCCCTGGCCGGCTTCCGCCGGCTGTGGCTCATGGTGGCCGGGGCGGCTCTGCTGGCCGCTACCGCGAGCGGCCTGCTGCTCAGCGTCTACGTAGGACTGTTCGGCTTCCGCGACAGCCTGGCCGCGCCCTACGCGGGAATGTCCTTGGCTGAAGAGGTCGCCGGTGTGGTTCTGCTGGTGGCGGCGGCCGCGCTGCTCGCGGGCGGCCGGCCATGGCTGCGGCCCGGAGGGCGGAGCGGGCCCGTCTGGCCGCCGGCGGACTGACGATATGCCGGGGAATGGGAGAAAATTGAAGGGCAGAACGGCAATCCATCGAAGCCGCGGGCCCGTATGGGACAGTGTGCAGAGGATGGGGATCCCAGCGGACCGGCTCCCGGACGAGACGCTCCTCGCCGGTTTCGGCACGGGTGACGCCGATCTTTCGCTCGCGTTCGTCCGCCGCTTCCAGCGCGTCGTGTTTGGCGTCGCGCTGACGGTTATCGGCGACCCGGCCACGGCCGAGGACATCGCGCAGCAGACCTTCGAGCGGGCCTGGCGGCACGCGCAAGTCTATGACTCGCGGCGCGGATCTGTCCGGGCCTGGCTGACGACCATCGCCCATAACCTGGCGGTAGACGTCGTCCGGGCGCGTACGTCCGCTCCGGTTGACCCGCAGGATCTTCCGGGCCTGCTGACTGCGATGACGGATACCCCGGAGCGGTTCGCGGTAGCGCATGACAACGCGGCCGGAGTGCGCCGGGCTCTCGCGGCCCTTCCCGCGGGCCAGGGACGCGCCGTGGCGATGGCCGGGATTTACGGCATGACCGCGCGGCAGATCGCCGAGGCGGAGGGGATCCCTTTGGGTACGGCGAAGACTCGCATCAGGGACGGCATGGAGAAGCTGCGCTCGGCTTACCTCCGGGAGGATGTAGGCGATGACTGAGCGACACGAAATGACCTGCGAAGAGTTCGGCGACATCGCCGCGGAGCTGGCTCTCGGCGTGCTCACCGGGCGCGAGCGGGCGCACGCGATCGAGCATCTCGATCAGTGCGACGCGTGCCGCGAGCACGTCCGTCAGCTGTCGCTCACCGGCGAGGAAATGCTGGGCCTGCTGCCCGGCCAGGAACCGCCGGCGGGATTCGAGACCCGGGTGATGGGCCAGCTCGGGCTTGCGCCCCAGCGGCCGAAGCGGTCCCGCCGGATGCTGGCCACCGCCGCGGTCCTGCTGGCCGCGGTGGCGTGCGGGCTCGGGGGATGGGGACTGCGCGGCGTCACGTCGGCACCAGCCACGAGAGGCAGTAGCACCGCTCAGGCCCCGTTGCGATCCGCGGCCCTGCTCACGGCGAGCCACCAGATGGCCGGCAAGATCTTCCTCTACGACGGCAACCCGCGCTGGCTGTACATGGCGGTGGATACGGACGCGAGCATGAGTTCCGGGACGGTCCTCTGCCAGCTCGAAGCCACCGGCGGCCGGATCATCACCATCGGATCATTCCGGCTGGACAGCGGGTACGGGTCGTGGGGCAGCCCAGATCCGGTCGACCCCGGTAGCGTGACGGGGGCCCGGCTGACCTCCCCGAACGGCACCGTGCTGGCCACCGCCTCCTTCACGGCGGCCAAGTAACAGTCAGGCGGTGCCCGGCATGGGCAGCCGCCGCCGCACAGGTAGTCTCGCCCTATGGGAAGCGAGACGCTCCCGCCGTTTGGCTTGTCGGAGGCACTCGGCCGCTGGCAGTGGGCACCGGTCGTCACGGGCATCGTCGTGGCGGCCGCGGCCCTCTACCTTTGGGGCACGCTCCGGGTGGCGCGCCGTCACCCGGCCCGGCCGTGGCCGCGCTGGCGCACCGGGATATTCCTCGGCGGGCTACTGGTCATTGTGCTGGCCACCGAGAGTGGCGTGGGCAGCTACGATGACGTGCTGTTCTGGGACCACATGATCCAGCACCTGCTGCTGATCATGGTCGCACCCGCGCTGCTGATCGCGGGCCGCCCGATGACCCTGTTGCTGCACGCGAGCCGGAATCCGCTGCATACGTGGGCGAAAAGGGTGCTGCGATCCCGGGTCGTGGCGGCGCTCACCTGGCCGCCGTTCGGTATCGCGGCGTACGCGGCGACGATCGTGGGTACGCACCTGACCAGCTTCATGGGCCTGGTGCTGACGAACGCAGCGGTGCACGACGCGGAGCTCGCGCTCTTCATCGTCGTCGGCTACCTGTACCTGCTGCCGCTGGTCGGCAGCGAGCCGATCCGCTGGCGGCTCTCCTACCCGGTCCGGCTGATCTTCCTGTTCATCGCCATGCCAGTGGACGCGTTCACCGGGGTGGCGCTGGGCTCCTACTCCAGCGACCCGTTCCCGGTGACCTCCGGTATGCGGGGCCGCACCTGGGGGCCGAGCCCCGTCGACGATGTGCACATCGGTGGCGCGGTGATGTGGGTCGGCGGCTCCGCGATCATGTTCGTGCTGATCATGTTCACGTTCCTCGCCTGGACCCGGCAGGGCCAGCGCAACGATGGCCGGGGCTGGCTCGAAGCGGCCCGCCGCGCCAACCTCGAGCAGCTGACCGGCGTGGGCGTATCGCCCGCGGCCGCGAGCGCCGCGCCACCCGGAACGCCGGCCCAGCCCGGGCCGTCCGGCCGGCCCTCGAGGCCAGCCCGTCCGGACATCGACCAGGACGACGACCAGCTCGCCGCCTACAACGCCTTCCTGGCCCGGCTCAACCAGGGCGGCCATCGGCCGCCGTCCTGACCCGGCCGGGATCGCCGCCGGCGCCTTCTCATTCCGCTGGATCCGGAAGGTGCCTGGGCGCGACACGCCGGTAGGGGTGTCTACGGAAATCTAAGGATCTTCCTAGATCACGGCATAGAGTCCCATGCTGTGGACCCGGTCAGGAACCCCTACGCCCCTGGCGCCGGCCAGCGCCCTCCCGAGCTCGCCGGACGCGACCGTGAAATCAGCCAGTTCGAGGTGGTGCTGGAACGCGTCGCGCGCGGGCGCCCCGAGCGCAGCATGGTGCTGACCGGCCTGCGCGGCGTGGGCAAGACTGTCCTGCTCAACACGTTCCGCTCGATGGCGATGCAGCGGCTGTGGGGCACCGGGAAAATCGAGGCGCGGCCCGAGCAGTCGATCCGCCGACCGGTCGCGGCGGCGCTGCACATGGCGGTGCGTGAGCTGGCCCCGCGTCATCGCGCCCCCGACCGGATCGAGCAGTTCCTCGCCGTGCTCAAGGCGTTCGCGCTCCGTGACCCGAAGGCGCCGAAGGGCAGCTCGGTGACCATCCAGCTCGGGATCGACGTGCCGGCCGCGCGCGGCCGCGCCGATTCCGGTGATCTGGAGATCGACCTGACCGAGCTGTTCAGCGACGCTGCGTCGGTCGCCGCCGATCTGAGCGTGGGGATCGCGCTGTTCATCGACGAAATGCAGGACGTGCCGGCACCCGACATCTCCGCCCTGTGTGCCGCCTGCCATGAGCTGTCCCAGAACGGTGGCCCGCTGATCGTCGTCGGGGCCGGCCTGCCGCACCTGCCGTCCGTGCTGTCCGCGAGCAAGAGCTATTCCGAACGGCTGTTCCGCTACGTCCGGATCGACCGGCTGGAGCGCTCCGCGGCCGACCTGGCGCTGATCGCCCCGGCGCAACGGGAGGACGTGACCTTTGATCCGGGTGCTCTGGACGCCCTGTACGAGGCAGCCGACGGCTACCCGTACTTCGTGCAGGCCTACGGCAAGGTGACCTGGGACGTCGCGGCAGCCAGCCCGGTGACGGCGAAGGACGTGCGGGTCGCGGCGCCCGAGGCCGAAGGCGAGCTCGCGGTGGGATTTTTCGGCAGCAGGTACGAGCGGGCTACCCCTTCCGAACGCGAATACATGCGGGCGATGGCCGGCCTCGGGGATGACCCGGTGCCGACGTCGGCGGTTGCCGAAGAGCTCAGTCGTAAGCCCTCCAGCCTGTCACCCGCGCGTGACGGGCTGATCAAGAAGGGCCTGATCTACAGCTCAGAACGTGGGCTCATCGCCTTTACCGTGCCGCATTTCGGCAAGTTCCTGCGCTCTCAGCCGGCTTAGCGGCGCAGACCTGGACGCACCGTCGCGGGCCGGGCGGGCGCGGCCGGGTGCCATTCGGCGCGATGGGGCCCGCGGGGCCTTCTCGGCCGTTCTATGGCTCTCTATCGCTAGCCGAATATTTGCTTAGAAAGGCGCAGAATCACGCTGCCCGGCCTGCCGGGCCAGCGCCTTGCCGCGCGGCGGAGCGGCCAGGAGGGCGAGCGGCCGGCTGACGGCGCGGTGCCGTGTCACGTCCAGCGGGTGCGGGACGTCCGCGGCCCGCTGCGCGGACAGCGGGCGTGTGACGTCCAGTTCGGGCTGACGGCGGAGCTGGGACGGCTCGGCCGCCAGCCCATGGGCGGCCAGCGGCTCCGGAACGGCCCGGGAGCGGCCGGGCAACTCGGTCAGGATCTCGTCGGTAACGGCATCCAGCACCGCCGCGCGGATCTGCGGACGACGTGACTTCAGGTACACGGCGAAGACAACGTCGACGCTCCGGCTTCCGGTCTCGCCCGCATAGAGCAGATACCGCCAGCAGCCCTCGCGCCAGATGTCGACGGGTGCCGCCGAGGTGACCACCGGCGCGTACCGGCGCCACTGCGCGCTGCCGTCCAGCGCGGCGAGCGTCCGCTCCACGCTGATCAGCCGGACCTCGCAGGGCTCCGAGTAGCCGAGCCGGATCATTGCCTCGCCGATTTCCGGCGACAGTGCCGCGAGGAGCAGGAGCTCGGCGGTAAGGAGCCCGATCCACAGCTCAGCCTCGGATGCGGACACCGCCATGCGCAGCGGAGGCTGCCCGATAGTCGCCAGGGCCGCCGCGGCGAGCAGGGCGGCCCGAGCGATGGTGCGTACGCCCACGGGTGTGACACTCAGCTCACCGAAACATCCGCAGCCCGCACCGGGGCGCCGTTCCCGCAGCTCGACCAGCGCGCCCACGGCGACCAGGAACAAGACGGCCGTGCCCGCGCGGACGAGGGTCGCCGGCAGGCCAGCGCCCGCCCGGCCGGCGGTCAGCAGCAGCGCGATGCCCAGCCCAAGCTCGGTCGCGCATATGCCCATCGCGACGGGGCAGCGTAGCCGGAGCGGGAAGAGCACGGTCGGCCCGAGGCCGGCTCTGATCTCCCGGGTGCGCAGTGTGCGGAATGCCTTCGCCCCCCAGCCGCCGAGCAGCATAACGGTCAGGAGCGGAATCTGCACCTCCCTGATCGCACTGAGCATCGTCAGCCGCCAATCGTGATCGTCGCGTTGAAGCATCCGCGGTCAAGCTCGCCACCGAGATCGACGAACGCGGACATGGTCAGGTCGGCCACCCGGCCGCGCGGTGACGTGCCACAGGTGACGCACCGATCGCAGAACAGCCGCGCCCCGGCCCCGCAGGCGGTCACCGGCAGCTCCCGCACGCGCTGGGCACAGTCGTTACGGATCCGCAGCACGCTGCCCATGGACAGGTAGGGCAGGCGGACGCAGCCAGGCCCGGCCTGATGCGGGTCCACCGCGTATCGCTCCGCGCAGCGGAAGTCACCCGGACAGCGCGCCGCATGATGGTCGGCTGCGGCGGCCACGTACGGGGCCTCACCATAGATGCTTGTGACGCGGCCGACCGCGGGCCCGCGCGCATGGCGGCCACCGCTCGCGCGGTCGCCGTCCGGGCTCAGGGCGGAGTCGCCAGGCCGGGCGCAGCCTTCGCATCCGGTCTCCGGGTCCAGCGCCGGGTAGGCGACACCGAGCAGGTCATCCGGTTCTTCACCGGGCTCGTGCCACGTCGCCGTGCCGCTGATCGAGTCCGGGATGTGCCCGCTGACCATCGGTGGGCTCGGCGGCTGATCAGCGCGGTAAGGCGGCTGAGACGTCGCCGGGATCAGCCCTTCCACGAATCCCGGGCGCCGGAGCCCGATCACATCGATCAGGTAGCCAGGCTGCAGGCGCGGGAATCGCACCTGGATGCGCCCGGTGGCGTGCGGCGGGATGACGAGGATCTTCCGTCCCTTCTCGGTTCCCTCGTCGACCAGCAGCGTGCCGGCTTCCCGCTCCACGATCGTCCCGGTGACCCGGCCGATTTCCGCCCATATCCGGTCAGCCACCGCGATCCGCGCATAATTGCGCTTCACAATTGCCCTGTCCCCTTGCCTGAGCGCCGTCGGTGCCACCACGCCGCAGCGCCAAGCGGCGGTGGATGCCGCCAGCGCCAGCCGCTCTTCCCCGGCCGCGGTCTGGAGAACGAGCAAATGTGGGCTAACATCAAGCACAATGCCGGTGACTGCGTGTGTTGCTCCGCTGTTCAAGGCGTCGGGTGAACACGCTGATGACCTCGGCTCGCGATCGTCGGTCCTCCCGAAAAGCGCTGACTTGAGCAGTCGGCGGCGAGCGTAGCGTGCGGTAGTAATAGCGTCCGTGCGCTCATTGACGGACGGCCTATGGTCGTGCACGCCCCGCACTTTCCCCCCATGGGATTGCATGCCTGTCCCTTGACGATGCTTACCATCGGTGGCCTACGTCAAGCGGATCGGCAACCTTTCTGAAATCACTACGCACAGGTACATTTGCCCCGCCTCGAAATCGCGTCCGAAACGGTCGGTCGAGCGGAGTAAACCCGAGCGTTGCCGCAGACATCTCTCAGGTGGTGGTGCGCGCCCGGTTACTTTGGGTAGCGTACCCCCCATGAGGACCCGGATCGGCCGTGCTGGTGAGCGGGTACGGCCTGACACCGATGTCCCCGATGGGCCGCCGTGTGGTGGCCAGGACCGGAATGAACCGGGCCACCGGACCGACCTCGATCCGGATGGAGAGGCTGCCTTCCGGGAGTACGTGACGGCTCGCGGCGCCACGCTCCTGAGGATCGCCCTGCTGCTCACTGGCAACCGCGCCGATGCCGAGGACCTGCTGCAGGCGGCGCTGGCCAAGACCTACCTGGCCTGGGACCGGATCCACGACCGGGCCGCGCTCGACGCATACGTCAAGCGCGCCATGGTCAACACCCAGATCTCCTGGTGGCGCAGGCGGCGGGTCGAGGAGTTCCCCACCGGGCAAATCCCGGACCGGGCGGTGGTCGAGCAGCTGCCGCCGAGCGAACTGCAGGACACGGTGCGCCGGGCCCTGGACCGGCTGCCGCAGCGGATGCGGGCCGCGGTGGTCCTCCGCTACTACGAGGACATGAGCGAGCCCGAGATCGCGGACGTCCTGGGTGTGAGCCGGGGGACCGTCAAGAGCACCGTGTCCCGCGCCGTGGCGAAGCTTCGGATCGACGCCGAGCTGGCGGGCTGCCGGCCCGGGCACGTGGGACCGGCCGGTAGCTGACCGGCCGCCATGGCATACCCGGCCCTGCCTGTGGGAATATCAGCGCAACAAGCCTGAGTGCGGAATCTGCCCCGGGCCCGGCGCGAATCCACGAGGTGGTGGCCGTGCGTAGCACGATGATGGATGTCCCGCTTACCGTCACGTCGATCATGCGCTACGGGACCAAGGCCTTCCGTGACAAGGAAGTCCTGACCAATACCGGTGACGGCGTCCGGCGCGAGACGTACGGGGAGGTCGCCCGCCGGGCCGCGCGGCTCGCTAATGCGCTGCGCCGGCTGGGTATCGACGGTGACCAGCGGGTCGCCACGTTCATGTGGAACAACGCCGAGCATCTCGAGGCCTACCTGGCTGTGCCCTCGATGGGGGCGGTCCTGCACACGCTCAACATCCGGCTCAGCGCCGCTCAGATCGGCTACATCGCCACGCACGCCGAAGACACCGTGGTGATGGTGGATGCCTCACTGGTCCCCCTCTTCGCGGAGGTCCTGCCGCAGGCGAAGACGATCCGGCACGTCCTCATCACCGGCACCCCGGCCGGCTCGCTGCCGCCGGACGCCGCGGCTCTGGCCGCGCCCGGAGTTGAGGTCCACGGCTATGAGGACCTGCTCGCCGCCGAGCCCGACTCGTTCGCGTGGCCCGAGCTGGACGAGCGGTCGGCCGCGTCGATGTGCTACACGAGCGGCACGACCGGCAACCCCAAGGGGGTGGTCTACAGCCATCGGTCCATCTACCTGCACGCGATGGGGCCGTGCCTGGGGAACACGTTCGGATTCTCCGAACGGGACCGCGTGCTGCCCATCGTCCCGATGTTCCACGTCAACTCCTGGGGTTTCCCCTTTTCCGCGGTGCTGTGCGGGGCGACCACGATCATGCCGGACCGGCACATGCATCCGGACGCCATGGTCCACCTGATCGAGGCCGAGCGCCCGACGATCGCGGCCGGCGTCCCGACCATCTGGCAGGGTGTGCTCCAGCACATCCGCGCCCATGGCGGGGACCTGTCCTCACTGCGCCTGGTCATCGCCGGCGGCTCCGCCGTGCCGCACTCCCTGATGAAGGCCTACGACGACCTCGGGGTGACGCTCGTGCAGGCCTGGGGCATGACGGAAACCTCACCGCTGGGCAGCGTGGCGAATCCGCCCGCGGGCGTTACCGGGGCCGAAGCCTGGCCGTACCGGGACAGCGCCGGCCGGCTTTTCTGCACCATCGAGGCCCGGCTGGCCGGAGACGGTGACGCGGTGCTGCCGCAGGACGGTGAGGCCGTCGGCGAGATCGAGGTGCGCGGACCCTGGGTGACCGGGTCCTACTACAAGGATGACGACCCGGCCAAGTTCCACGACGGCTGGCTGCGCACCGGGGACGTCGGCAGCATCGACGAAGAAAGCTTCATCCGGATCAATGACCGCAGTAAGGACGTCATCAAGTCCGGCGGCGAGTGGATCTCGTCGGTGGAGCTCGAAAACGCCCTGATGGCACATCCGGACGTGCTCGAGGCGGCGGTCATCGGCGTGCCCGACGACAAGTGGGGCGAGCGGCCCTTCGCGGCGGTCGTCGTGCGCGACGGCGCGGAGGTCTCCGCGGAGCACCTGCGCGACCACCTGGCGGCCAGCGTGCCGCGCTGGCAGCTGCCCGAGCGCTGGGCGTACATCGACGAGGTACCGAAGACCAGCGTCGGAAAATTCTCCAAGCGCACCATGCGCGACGCGTACGCCCAAGGCGAGTACAAAGTCATCCAGCTTGGATGACGCCGCCACACCGGATACGCTTACCCGCGTCAGGACCGGTCGCGGTAGGCTCACACGCACCGTCCCGACGGTGGGAGGCTTCGCCTAGTCCGGTCTATGGCGCCGCACTGCTAATGCGGTTTGGGTTTACCGCCCATCCGGGGTTCAAATCCCCGAGCCTCCGCAGCTCACATGCCTTCTCCTGGACATCGGGGAGAGGGCATCACAATGTCCCCTGGCCAGCAAGGTTGCAGTTCGGGTCGCAGCCGCCTGGCCAGCGGGTGATCACGCGGCCAGAGCGCCGTCTGTCTCCCCCGGCTGGCCACCGCGGAGAAAACTTGTGATGATCGGCGCGACGCGGGCCGGGCTGTCCATCAGCATCAGGTGACCGCCGCCCTCGATGGTGCGAAGCTGCGCACGGGGGATGAGCGCCGCCATGATCCGGTGATTGATCCGCGGCGCGATCGGGTCGTCGTCGCCGCAGATGATGAGCGTGGGCTGGCGGATCGCCCATAGCCACGGCAGGCTCGTCCAGCCAAGGAGCGGCGCCATGTTGTGCAGCGCCGTCGGGATGTTCGGCGGGCTGCAGATGGGCATGGCGCGCGCAAGTTCTGGCGCGGTGCGCAGGCGGCCGCCGAACGTGTCACCCGCGATCTCCTCTATCCGGCCGCGGTGACTTCCGGGACGGATGATGTGCCAGAGCGCCGTCGGGTGGCCGGGAATGGCGAATGCCCCGAAGGAGGTGGAGGCGAGCACCAGGCGGCGCACCCGGCCCGGATGGCAGATTGACATGTGCTGTGCGACGGCGCCGCCGAAGGATGCGCCGAGCACGTGGGCGGATTCGATGCCGAGCTCGTCGAGCAGGGCGGCGCCAACAGATGCCAGCGCCTGCATGCTCATCGGCAGGACGGGCATCGGCGAGCGGCCGATGCCTGGCGGGTCGAATGCGATGGTGCGGAATCCGGTCAGGTATGGCAGTAGCGGCTCCCACACCTCAGCCCGGGACCAGATGGGGGAGTACATCAGCAGGGGTTCGCCCTCCCCGCGGATCTGGGCGTGGATGCGGAACCCGCTGAGACGAAACTCCCGGTGCGCGATGCGCTCGGCCGAAGTGACCGGTGTCATGGAAATTCCTCCGTTATCGGTACGTGGATGCGTCTTGACCTGGAGGCCGCTGTCCATCACCTGTCATTTCGCCCTCTTTGCCCCGGCGCATAGGGTGGGGTTGGTAGACCTGTAGGCACAAGTTGTACGGGTCGGCCATGCCGGGCCAGAACGGATCGGCCCATCTGCCGGGGACCTACGTCCCGTTGCCGTGCGCCCACTCGCCGCGCCGACACTGACCGGGGCACCAGCGGGACGACTGCGCCCTAAGCTGCTAATGCGGTTGGGGTCTACCGCCCCTCCGGGGTTCAAATCCCCGAGCTTCCGCTCCTCAGCAGCGGTCCACCCAGCGCACGTCGGAAGGGTGAACCGCTGCCTTTTTCTGCCGGTCGCCGCGCTGGCCGCGTCAGGAGGCAGCGGACCAGCCCAGGGTGAAGCGGTCCAGCGTGTAGCCGAAGGCATTGACGGTGGGCTGGATGAAGTTGTTGCGGATCATCTGCGCCGCTTCCGATTCGGCCGCGCCGACGAGCGGGCCGCTCACCGTGGACACGTGACTGACCCGGTAGAAGGCAAGGCTCTGCGCCTCGCTGTACAGCACCGACTGGGCGAACTGCGGCCGCATCAGCGCCCCGCAGCCGAAGCCGGGGTACGTCCAGCTGTGCGCGGTACTCAGCGGCCGGCTGGCGGTGTTGTCGATGCTGACGTCGTGTGCGCTCTGCGGAAGCTGCGGTTGTGGCAGCACCACCGAGATCGCGACCTGGCCGGGCCGGCCTCGCTCCGGCGCCGCGAGGACCTGCAGCCGGTAGTGGCCAGCGGCCTGGGTCCACCACGAAGGGCCCGGATTGAGATCGACCGTAGCGGAGGCGCGGCCGACGGCGTAGAAGGTGCTCGAGTACCAGCAGGGCCACGGGCCGATGTTCTTCGACACTTTGTGGGTGAAGACGAAGCTGAAGTTCTCCGTGCCCAGCGCCGGCTTGGAGATGCCCTCGATCTTCTGCAGCACCCAGGGGCCGAGCTGGGCGTTGGAGCTGGTACCGGCGCTGATCGTCTGCCACGGCCAGGCCAGCCGGACCTGCGGCAGGTGCACGTTCAGCCCGAGGAAGTGCAGCGAGGCCGACAGCGCCATCAGCACCACCGAGGCGATGGCGCGGCGGAAGATCAGCGCCAGGATCGCCGCGGCGGCGCTCCACTTGACCCACCGCGGAATCCACCGCCGGCGCCGGCGGTAAGGAGGATGCGGGCCGCCCCGCGTGCCCAG
>Ga0302226_10000201_pt1 | contig 55681 bp, 51 predicted proteins | sample II_Palsa_E3_3_FD_193524 | JGI IMG/M metagenome (GOLD analysis project Ga0302226, IMG submission 193524) | Peat permafrost microbial communities from Stordalen Mire near Abisko, Sweden - II_Palsa_E3_3 | ecosystem: Environmental > Terrestrial > Soil > Palsa > Peat permafrost | place: Sweden...
GGGCTGCCTACAAAGTGCATTTCATCGCCAGTTTTCAACTGGAGCTTGCCCAGCAGGGGCAGTTCGTGGCCCATGCGCTTGATCGCGGTCAGGAATATGCCGTGGCGCGTCTCTACATTGACGTGGTCATGGATCTCGCCGATCTCCCGCCCGCTCAGCGCGCGATTCGTCAGGATAATCTCGCGACTTTCCTGTACCAGCACCAGGCCGTCCGGTGCCCCCACTTCGCGGCCAAACAGTGTGGTCGCGCTTTGCATGAACGGAATGGTCCCGGTAACCGAGACTTTATCGCCAATCTCGATGACGGTGGTATCGATGAAGTCGAAGGCATTGCCGGCACGGTATACACCTTCGACTGAGGCGTCGGAGAGCGTCATGTCGAGCGCCAAGACCGTCTTGCCCAGCGCGGAGCTGCCCGAGGCAATTTCGTAGACGCGCGTGCTTACACCGCTCAGTGCGTTGAATTGCCCCGGATCGAGCTCCGCGTGGCCGCCCGACATTGCTTTTGCCAACTTGACCGCTTCCTGGCGAACATTCCACTTCATCACCATCGGCAGGAACCAGGTGACCATGATGATCGGCCCCAACGAGCCGAAGATGTAGCAAACCGCGTAGCCGACTGCGACATTGGTCTGCATGGTTTTGGTTAATGCCGGCGCCAGGCCGAGTTTGCTGATCGCATCCCCTGCCGTCCCGATGATGGCGGACTGGGTGAGACCGCCGGCCGCCAGCCCGGCCGCCATGCCTCTATCCAGCCCGAAGAGACGCGCCGCAGCCAGCACGCATAGCAAACCCGTCAGGCACATCACGAACGACGACGCCAGTTGGTTTAGCGAGCGCCGGTTGAGCGCGTGGAAGAACTGTGGGCCGCCCTGGAAGCCCACTGCGTAAATGAACAAGGCGAAGAAGATGTTTTTGATCCCGCTGTCGATGTTGATCCCAAGCTGCCCGATCACCACGCCGACCAGCAAGGTGCCGGCGATGCCGCCCAGCACGAAGCTGCCGATTTTTATTTTCCCGGCCAGATAGCCCAAAGCGATGGTTGAAAACAGTGCCAGCAAAGGCTCCGCAGTGAATAGTCTATGTAACAAGTCCATTTTTTAGCTCTTAGAAGATATCGCTGGGAAATGATGGCGACTGCTACCCGTTCACCACGTCGTGGAAAATGCCTGTTGCAATTTCGGCAGGGAAGTCACTCCGTTGGCGATCAGCAGCTGGGTCAGAATGCGTGCCTTTTGAGGATTGAGATCGAGCGAAACGATAAAGCCGCTTTTATCGTCGTCGACCTCCACGTCCCGATTAACAAACCCAGACCCTACGCGCGTTGAACGCACGACCACTACACCGGCGTGTACCGCTCTTTCCAGCGCGCTAAGTGCTTCGGCCGAGGTGTTACCGTCGCCCACGCCGGCGAGGATGATGCCTTTTGCGTGGTTGGCCACCGCATCGTCGATCATCACTGCGTCCATATTGCTATGCGAATAGATGATTTCGACGCGTGGCAAAGTGCCATCGGCGGGGAGCAGAAGTCCGGAGTCTCGCGGCTGTGGTCTCGCAGCCATGAAGCGTACGCTGGCCGGATCGACGTAACCTGTCGGTCCGGTGTCGGGCGAACGGAAGGTTTCAACGCTGGTGGTGTTTGTCTTTGTGGCCCAACGAGCGCTTTCGATTTTATCGTTCAGGACAACCAACACCCCGCGTCCGCGTGCCTCTCGACTCGCTGCAACCTCAACCGCCTCGTACAAATTGCCGGGCCCGTCAGCACTGGTGGCATTGGACGGCCTCATTGACCCCACCAGCACGACCGGCTTGTTCGTGTGCAATACTTGGTTGAGGAAAAATGCGGTTTCTTCCAGCGTGTCGGTGCCATGCGTAATGACGATGGCGTCCGCCTCATTGCCGTCGGAGATCTGTTGTATGCGGCGTGCCAGCTGAAACCAGACCTTGTCGTTCATATCTTGCGATCCGATCGAGGCAACCTGCTCGGTACTCAGGGTGGCCAGCTTGTCGATACCGGGGACCGCTTGTATCAGCTGCTGAGCACCGACGGTACCGGCTGTGTAGGCGTCCGCGGCTCGCGGATCCGCCTGCCCGGCGATCGTTCCACCGGTTGCGAGGATGATGACGCGTGGAAGTTGGGTGGCCGAGGCCAGCGGTGTCGCTTCACCGGGCGGCGCTGCTTGGGCAAGGTCGACACCCCAGGCATGCGTCGGAAACAACGATGCCGAAGCCGTGATGCCAGCAGCAACGAGAAAGCCGCTCATCCAATGCGAAATGGGCAGCATTGGGATGTTTGATATTTTGCTCATGAGCGGTTTGCCCTGTGTGACGGATTGAGGAGAGGCAGCTCGCGCTACAGTGCGGCCTGCGAACAGGTATCGTAGATCTCTAACGGTGCGTGCGGTAGGATCGGAAACTACTCAGTTGTCGAGACCGGCAGGCGCCGGCGACGTGGACCCGGGCTTAGCCGAACTTCGTCAATGGGAAAAAAGCACAGGTACGGTCATCGTCTTCATGATGGAACGGGTCGCCCCACCCAAAATAAGCTCCTGCCAGCGCGCATGGCCGTACGCACCCATGACCAGGAGGTCTGCATCCAAATCAGAGGTCTGCGACAGCAATAGATTGCCGACGGAAACGTCCCTGCCCCCCTCTATCGTGACTAGTTCAACTTTCGCGCCATGCCTGGTAATAACCGCTGCGATATCGGCAGCGCCCATCTGATGGTCCAGGCCTTTATATGACGGTTCCTGGACAACCACTAAACTCACGCGCTGGGCGCGCTTGATGAATGGCAGCGCGTCATGAACCGCGCGAATGGCTTCACGGCTGCCGTTCCACGCAACCAAAACGTGGTTGCCGATAGTAGGAGCGTCGCCCGAGGCAGGCATCAACAGGACCGGGCGGCCGGATGACATAACCAGACGCTCAGCGAACAGATCGGAGATATGCAATTCGGGATCGTCAGGGTCGTTCTGTCCGGCCACAATTAAATCTGCACACCGGCCTGGTAACGATGTCGAGAAGTCGGCATAGTCTCCCGTCGCCAGCCATGCGCCCTGCACGTTCGATTCCGCGAGCTTGCTCTCGAAGCGGCTCTTAAGGGCATTCGTGCGGTCGGTGCTCAATGTTTCATAGGCAGCGTAGTACGCCGCGGAACCCGCCATTGCGTAGAAGTACCTGGGGTCCGGCGCAAAGATGTCGAATACGGCGGTGAGATGGGCATCGAATCTCCCAGCGAGCTTCAGCGCCATTTCTAGCCGCAGCCCGGCCCGTTCACTGGTATCGACATGAACTGCGATGCTTTTGTATTCCACGATGCCTTCCTGTGATGTGATGGGTCTACGCGGCGGTCTTGAGCGGTGTGACCGGGGCTCCAGAAATACCGCTTCCGGCAACCGCAAGCGCAATCGTTGGATTCAGACTATCGACCATCGAAGTTGGCATCAGAATGGTTGCCCCGCGCTCCTTGGTCGTTTCGTAAATGATGTTCATTGCACGCAGTTGCAGCGCACCCGGTTGCGTTTCATACACTCTTGCCGCTTCGACGAAATTCGCGGCAATCGCGGCTTCGGCAGATCCCAGAATCACGCGCGCCTGCTTTTCACGCTCGGCCTGAGCCTGACGGGACATCGCATCCTGCAGCGCAACTGGAATTGCCACGTCGCGGATTTCGACTGAACCGACAGCGATACCCCACTCCGCGGTTTTGCTGCCAATCTCGTCCCGCAGATGCGCATCGGTTGCGGTTCTATCCGAGAGGAGCGTAGACAACATCGAAGAGCCAATCAATTCGCGTAGCGTCGTCTGGGCCACGCGGTCGATTGCCTGACGGTAATCGGTGATCGCCAACGCGGCTTTTTGCGCGTCCCGGACGTGCCAGAAAATGATCGCATCGACGTTGACCGGCACCGTATCTTTAGTCAGAGCCTGCTCAGCGTTAAAAGTCGTTGTCTGAATGCGCTCGTCGATGATGGCGACCACGGTATCTAAAATCGGAATGATCATGAATAGGCCCGCACCTTTTACGCTTTGGAGCTTACCAACACGCAGGATCACGTATTTCTCCCAAACGTTGGCGACCTTGACCGACATCACGATAAGGAGTGCGATGATGAAAAGAGGAATGGCCAGATAGATGTTGATCAGGCCTCCCATGGCAACGCCTGCCAGCAGGAACACCGTAGAAAGAAGTAGTGTGATTGGATTCATGGTTGATTGTCTCGTGGAACTACGGTGCGTTGACACGCGAAATCAGGCCTTGACCCACCTGCGTGTAACGGTCGGGAACAGCCCGACGGTCTCGTGCCAAACTTTGGGGTAGCGTCGGACGCGAAACGCAGTGCTGGGTTTCACGAACGGTCGCCTTCAGTCACATTTCAGATTACACGAGCATATTCGCGCAACAACGCTCTCAATAAGTCCGCGATCGTCGAATCGAGAATGGCAGATCCATCGCTATGCTCAGCAAGTGCTGGTAGGGCGGAATTCAGCGTCGTCTTGGTCAGTTCTCTCGTCCCCTCTTTCAAGATCACACGACCGTCCAACTCCAGTAGCGCCGAGAACTCACGCGTACCGACCCTCTCGAAAACTTCCATGTCGGACCTCGCGGATGTAATGCGTCAATTCGTGCCAAGCTGCACAGTGCTCGCGCTATTGCGCGTGGCTCGACGCAGCGTCCGGTCAGGGGGACCACGCCTGGCAGCGATTCGCCCTTGCCAGGAACACTCACGTGGAATGCGGGAACAAGAACAAGTATAGAAGTTGAAGTGCTGTACCGATAGCCTCGGAATCTACTCATAGCCTTACCCCTTACGCGTATCGCTTTCCAGTTTCGCACGGATCGCTTTCAACTCCCGCTGACGACTGGCGGTTGACTTCGGGTAGCTCATTTATGTCAGCGACGCTGAACTTCCAGGTCTTGTCCGGTTCATCAATACGTTCTAGGAAGCGCTTTTGTTGTTCGTCCTTTGAGAGGTGAAGATAGAACTTGATGATATGGGTTCCGTTGCCGCTGAGGTGTCGCTCCAGATCGACGATCGACCGATATCGATCCTGCCAGACTCTCTGCTCGTCGCTTAGAAAGTCATGCTCCAGTTCGGTGGCACTAGGATGTTTGAAGCTGAATACCTGACAGCCTTGTGGGTTCACCCCGGAGATCACGTGCTTGATGGCACCGTCTTTCCCGGCTGCGTCCATCGCCTGAAAAATCAACAGAATGGCGTGATGGTTAGACGCATACAAGAGCTGCTGGAGGGCGGATAGCTTGGCGATGTGATCTTCCAGCAGAGCATGGTAGTGCTTCTTCGACTCGAACACGGGCTTCACGCGCGTCAGCCACTTCCGCAGATCGACCTCGACGCCCTCCGGAACACGAAAATTCTTCGGCTTGATCTCTATTTCACGTCTCCTTATGGCTTAGGTCGAATCCGTTGCCTCGGTTATTTTGAGGGCGCGTCGACAGCGTCGTAGCGCTGTTGAGCAACAGCAGACGCCCTCTATCGACAAGGGGCTTCGGTAAAAAATACCGCCGGTCGCCTAAGTGCGCTCGATGGGTAGAGCGCAAAAGCCTCAGTCGGATTCCGACCGGATTGCTCGCGCTTCGCGGCATCTGCAGTCGCCTCGACAAACAGGCTCCCTGCGACAGGCGCAGATGAACGCCGCGCGGAATCGGACGCAACAGGCTCGCCCAGAAGTTCCGCGGGCATGAACGCGAGCACGATTACCATTGCGATGCAGCGCGCTGCTCCCGATACCGGCTTCATTCTCCAGAGTATTTCGGTACCTTTGCTTTTTACTGGCAAGGTACGTCCGTCTAGCCAAGCTTGATTAAAGTCTTTCTCTGCTTCGTCCACATGGAACATCGCGCGACCAGCCAGTGCTGCAAGCGTATCAAGGCTCTCTTTCATGTCCGCGTCCGCAGACGTGAGCGAAACAACAAGGGAAAGTGGTTAATTCGGCCCCCCCCGGGTGAATGCACACTGCTTGCAATAGTCACCGTCTTGGGTGCTACGACGGGCGTAGGTTCGCGCAAAAATGCCGAAGCACTAGCCACGACGACGATACCGCACAGAAGCGCGATACCTATTTCCATGGATGTTCGATTGTGCGAAGAGCGTTTGGCTTTAGAAGGCTCCGGACTGCGCGCTTTTACGGTGAGAAGCGCCCCGCACTGCGCTCGCTCGCGCCTCGCCTGCGGTCCCGCCGCTTGTCTATGAACAATAGATGAACGTTCAATCCTATTCGCCTTCATTCTGCTTCTCCGGCCGATCTACCTTGAACAACGTACGCACCGTACGTGAGTGGCTTGATCATAATGGCCCCAAAGATCAAACGTCAGACTCGGAAACTACTTAGGTGTATGCTGTAATCGCTACCCAGTCAAAGTCCCCCTACACCGTCAATAGGTTGTGTCCTTCGCCGGGACGCCCCCCTCCCAACCCAAAGGAAAGATGCCAGGAAGCCCTGCTCGAAAGACTAGCGTGGCTCGACTGAATTCGAGCGGCGTAACCATGCCGGCAGCGTCGCCTGCCATCGCGCCTGCAAATTTCATGGTGGTCGGAATCGGCGCTTCGGCGGGCGGCCTCGAGACGTGCGCAAACCTTATGGACGCCCTACCCGCGAATAACGGCATGGCATTCGTCTTGGTTCAACATCTCGATCCGATTCACAAAAGCATGATGGTGGAACTGCTGGCGACCCATACGTCGATGCCGGTGCTGGAGGCCACTGACGGGATGCTGGTCGAGCGCGATCACCTCTACATCATTCCCCCTGGAGCAAATCTTTCCGTCAAAAAAGGCGTTCTGCTCCTTTCAGCTCCTCGCACGAGTCATGGCGTTCGCTTGCCCTTCGATTTTTTTCTGAAGTCTTTGGCAAGCGAGTACGGTTCGCGCGCCGCGTGCGTCATTCTTTCGGGAACCGGGGCGGACGGCAGCATCGGGCTCAAAGCCGTGAGGGAGAAATCCGGCTTGGTCATCGCGCAGGACCCGAATGAGGCGAGGTATGAAGGCATGCCCGACAGCGCCATCGCGACCGGAAATGTCGATTTTGTACTGCCGGTAGACGGCATCGCCGAGCAGCTGTGCAAGCATCAGGCGCAGCTCGCGCGCGGCGATCTCGACGCGACCTCACTCCCGCAGGACCAGCTGCCCGACTTGCTTCCGGATTTCATTGAGCTCCTGCGCACTCGCACCTCATATAACTTCACCCCTTATAAACAGGGTACGTTGCGTCGCCGAATCGAGCGACGCTTGGCGATGGTGCCGATGAAAAGCCGAGACATGGGCTCCTACCTCGAAGTGCTTCGACAGAGCAACGACGAACTCGAACTGCTGGCAAAAGACCTGCTCATCAATGTCACGAAATTTTTCCGCGATCCCTCCGTATTCCGTCTCCTGGCGGACAAAATCATTCCTGACCTGATTCAGAACCACCCTTCCGATCAGCCGCTGCGCGTGTGGATTGCGGGGTGTAGCACCGGCGAGGAGGCTTACTCGCTCGCGATACTGTTCCGAGAGGCGTTAACGAAGGCAAAACTTGGCCTCAAGCTGCAGTTTTTTGCCTCGGATGTCGATCCGGATGCCGTGGAAGTAGCACGGGAAGGCCTGTATCCGAATACGATCGAGGCGGACGTGACGGCGGCGCGACTCGACCGGTACTTTTCGAAAGAGGATCACGGTTACCGGATATCGCCCGATATACGCGCGATCGTTGTTTTCACAGTTCAGGATGTCTTGGCGGACCCACCCTTCTCGCGAATCGACCTGATTGCATGTCGCAATCTCTTGATTTATCTGCTTCCCGAGGCACAAACCAAGGTAATCTCGATATTCAATTTCGCGCTTCGCGAGCGCGGCATCTTGCTGCTTGGCAATTCGGAGACCGCAGGGAGTGTCGATGGCCGTTTCGAGGTGATTTCGAAGTCCGAACGGATTTATCGGCATATCGGACGCGGCCGCTCGGGAGGGTTCGGATTCCCTGCAGCCGGGGGCGACTCTGCACGGGTACCATTGCGGCCGGGACAAAGCCACGCAGCTTCGCGTCAAACCACTGTTGCCGAACTGTGCCGACGACTCGTCATGGAAAGTTATGCACCGGCCGCCCTGCTGATCAACCGCAGACATGAATGCCTTTATTTTCTCGGGCCGACAGACCGTTATCTACGCGTGCCTGCCGGGCAGCCAACCCACGACCTGCTCGCCATGGCACCCGATCTCATCCGCAGCAAAATGAGAGCGTTAATCCAGCAGGTCTGCCAGGAAAACGTGCCAGGCGTCGTCACCGGCAGCCGAATGACCGAAAAAGACGGCATCGCGTCGTTCACCATTTCCGTGCGACCGGTTCTGAGCGAAGGCGAGGAGTTGCTGCTGGTTTGCTTCGTTGATGAGCCGAAGCGCGAGCAAAAGGCAGCTCGCTCGAATATCGCTGAGGATATGCCACGGATTGCCGAACTCGAGCATGAACTGGATGCCGCCAAATCCGAGTTACAGAGTGCGATTCTCAATCTCGAGGTTTACGGCGAAGAACAAAAAGCCGTCAACGAGGAAGCCTTATCCGTCAATGAGGAATATCAATCGACCAATGAGGAATTGGTGACCTCGAAGGAGGAGTTGCAGTCACTTAACGAGGAACTCACCGCTCTGAATAGCCAGCTTCAAGAAACACTGGAGCGACAGCGTACGACCTCCAATGATTTGCAAAACGTCCTGTATAGCACCGATGTTGCAACGCTATTTCTCGATACGAATCTCAACATCCGGTTCTTCACGCCTGCCACCAAGTTGCTTTTTAGCGTGATTCCGGGCGATATCGGGCGCCCCTTATCGGACCTCACTTCGCTGGCGGCCGATGCGGCGCTGTTGAGCGATGCGCGCTCCGTGCTGCAAACCCAGACTCCCATCGAACGAGAGATCGAAGCGCAGAATGGCGTCTGTTTCATTCGGCGGATCTTGCCCTACCGCACCCATGAAAATGGCGTGGAAGGTGTGGTCATCACGTTCACGGATTACACCCAGCTCAAACATATCGCGAAGGCTCTGGAGGCGGCCAAACAGCAGGCGGTACTGGCCAATGTCGCCAAGTCGCGCTTCCTGGCTGCGGCGAGCCACGACTTGCGCCAACCCCTGCAGACACTCAAGCTGCTGCAAGCATCGCTGGCCAGGACTGTCGAAGGCAGCAAGGCGCAGAATTTGGTCACCCGGCTGGGGGAGACCTTGAGTTCCATGGCCGGGATGCTGAATACCTTGCTGGACATCAACCAAATCGAGGCGGGCATCGTGCGTGCAGAGGTGGTGGAATTCCCGCTCAACGATCTCCTCAACCGGTTGAGAAACGAATTCACCTATCACGCGCAGGCCAATGGGCTGCGCTTGAGCGTAGTGCCGTGTCACCTGTCGATCAAAAGCGATCCGCACCTGCTCGAACAAATGTTGCGCAATCTGATTGCGAACGCATTGAAATATACCGCGCACGGCAAGGTGCTGATCGGTTGCCGTCGGCATAAGGACTTGCTGCACATCGAGATATGGGATACCGGCATTGGCATCGCGGCAGAGGAACTTCAGGCGATCTTCGAGGAGTACCACCAGCTCGACAATGCCGCACGTGAGCGCAGCCGCGGGTTAGGTCTAGGCTTATCTATCGTACAACGTCTCGCCAACTTGCTGGGTCACCGAATACGGGTACGCTCCTATCCTGACAAAGGCTCCGTCTTCTGGGTCGAAGTGGCGTTGCCGTCGGGCCTGGTCAAAGCGCTGCCCAGGGATGCGCGGCACGCAGATGCCCGTGTCCCTGACGAAATCACCCGAAATCGCGCCATCTTGATCGTGGAAGACGATCCTGAAACACGCGAGCTTCTCAAGATGCTGCTCAACGACAACGGGTACAAGACCTCGACGGCACCCGATGGCATAGCGGCACTTGCGCTCGTTGCCGGCGGCGGGACTCAGCCCGACCTTATCCTCACTGACTACAATCTCCCGAACGGTCTGAACGGCCTTGAATTCGCGGCAAAGCTGCGCGAGAACATCAAGCGCGCGACTCCCGTGATCGTTCTTACCGGCGACATCTCTACTGGCACGCTCCACGATATCGCCAGCCACGACTGCGTTCGCCTGAACAAGCCGGTGGATTTCAAGGCGCTGCTGCAGACCATCGAGCGGTCGCTCTTGGTCCCGCAGTCACTGCCCCCGTTGGTCACCGCGCCGCAAGACGAAACAGCCGTTCATCTTGGACTGTCCACGGTCTATATCGTCGACGACGACCCTCAGGTACTTGAGGCCCTGTGCGACGTCGTCGCAAGCGATGGACACGCAGTGAGGAGTTTTTCGACTTGCGAAGCATTTCTCGAGTCCTATCAGCCGAGCGGCGAAGCATGCCTGCTGATCGATGCGTATCTGCCCGGAATGAAAGGCATTGAATTATTGCGGCAACTGCGGGAAACGGGCCGTAAAATCCCCGCCATCATGATTACCGGAAATAGCGATGTGCAAATGGCCGTGCAAGCGATGAAGGCGGGCGCGTCGGATTTTATCGAAAAGCCGGTTAGCGGCATCGAGTTGCTGGGCAGTATCGGTCGCGCGCTCGAACAGTCGCTCGACTCGAATAAAATCACCGCTTGGCACGAGGACGCAGCCCACCACCTCATTGATCTGACGGCGCGGCAACGCCAAATAATGGAAATGGTGTTGGCCGGAAAGCCCAGTAAAATAATCGCGTCCGACCTGGGGATCAGCCAGCGCACGGTCGAGAATCACCGTGCCTCGATCATGAAAAAGACTGGGTCAAAATCGCTCCCTGCGCTGGCGCGGCTCGCGCTTGCCGCGGTGGCGGAGGATAACGATAGCCTAGATATTCAGAATCTTGCCGACAAGAAGCTGGCGGCAGCGATCAAAGTACTTGATCAAGCGCCATAGACCATCCAAGCCTTACCTTCTTCGCAGTTCCGGATTCGCAGTGGCGTTGGCCAATTTGCGCTTTTCTAGCTCGAGCGTCATGCGTTCTCGAAAAGGGTCGTCGCACTCCGCGTAATTGTCCCAATCTCTGTCGTAGGCGTAGCCCTCTTTCGACTCGGCCGATCTGAGGCGACGGATAGCAAATAGATGCCCCCAGTTATCGAGCTTCTGACTAGCGAATGATTCCATGTAACTCTCCAAAATTTCCAGCGTTTAATGGACGCGTCTCGACAGTCGTCACGGGTGCTGACACGGGATCTGTCGATGCTCGTTCGGCTCTGTCAAGCGACTGATTAACCACATCGGCCCATTCATCCGCCTCGGTGATTTAGCTGAAAGACATTGGGTACCCTGGCGCGATTCACGATCTAGATATATTCGTGCGCATCGTACAGGCAGACATATCCAGGGAACAGGTTCGTGCGACAGCTTGGGAACTGCCACCGCTGTGCAACGGTCCGTCACCCAGACACCCCACCATCTGGTGCGAGTGATTGCTTCCATCTCTCCATAGTAATGGACTGAAATCAAAGCGCCAGGCTCGGAAAATACTCAATTCAGTACAGTGCCGTGGGCGCGCCAAAGCGGTTCGAGCGATTGACGAACTCAGCATCGATCTGAGTAGTTTCCGAGTCTATCGCGCAAGTCTTCGGCCCCCTATGCTTGAACGCATGAGGATGTTCAGAGCAAGGGAGCGTAACCGGCGACCTCTTTACACTTCACTCGGCAGCTCGACGCTGCGTCTGCGCACAGCTACTCCAGGAGACGTCATGGCAGTCATTTATACCGACACCGCGTTACAACAGGCTGTCCTTGATGAGCTTGCCTCGGAACCGAGCGTTACAGCGACTCACATTATCGTTACCGCAAATGCGGGTAATGTCACGCTTACTGGTCACGTCGAGAGTTTCGCCGAAAAGCATGCGGCTGAAATCGCAGCGGGTCGAGTAAAGGGAGTCGAGGCGGTTGCCAAAAGAATAGAAGTTCGACTTGGCTTCAATGCAAAGCCCAAAGCGAACAGATTGCAGCAGCGTTGGTAAATCGGCTCCTTCGGAACGTCGCCGTCGTCACGGAAGCCCGGCACCGCGTCGGCATCGAGCAAGGTCGCTCGACGAAAACGCTCAGATCGGCCAAGAAGCCGATTAGATAATTGAGGAGTACGACTGGTACGGAGGCGACATGAATAATCTACTCCCCCAGGATCGTGAGGTGCCAATACACCAATTTTTCGCCGCCCGATTCGGGGTCTACAATTTAGGAGCCAGAGTATGAAAAAATCATATCAAACCCGCTCGGTTCGCACGCTATTCGAACCCATGCAGGTGGGTGCCTTCAAACTCGCCAATCGTATCGTCATGGCCCCGCTTACCCGAAATCGTGCGGGTCTGGGCTTGGTGCCGGGACCGTTTGCGCTCAAGTATTACGCACAACGCGCCACAGCCGGCCTGATCATTGCCGAAGCCACGCAGATCTCCGCGCAAGCGCAAGGCTATGCCGATACCCCGGGTTGCTATACAGAAAATCAGGTCAGAGGCTGGAAAAGGGTCACTGACGCTGTGCACGCCAAGGGCGGCACCATAGTGGTTCAATTGTGGCACACGGGCCGTGTCTCCCACACCAGCTTCCAGACAGGCGGTCAAGCTCCCGTGGGTCCTTCCGCGATCCGCGCCAACACGAACACTTTCTTGGCAGCAGCGGGCTTCGTCGACGTATCGATGCCGCGCGCGCTCCAGATCGAAGAGATCCCCGGCATCATCGAGGACTTCCGCCACGCCTCGATCCGCGCCATAGAAGCCGGTTTTGACGGCGTCGAACTGCACGGTGCCCACGGTTATCTGCTCGATGCCTTTCTACGCGATGGAACCAATCATCGTACCGACGCGTATGGCGGCTCCATCGAGAACCGTTCGAGACTGCTCTTCGAGGTCACCAAGGCTTGTGCGCACGCCATCGGCGCCGATCGCCTGGGGGTTCGGTTATCTCCGGTTTCCACTGCCGGCGATTCGAGGGACAGCCATCCGCAGGCGCTCTTCAATCATGTTGTCGAGGGCCTCAACGCTTTTGGCCTGGCCTATATGCACATCGTGGAGGGCGAGACGGGCGGAGCGAGGAACAGTATTGCGTTTGATTACGCCGCACTGCATGACCGGTTCGATGGTGTCTGGATGGTCAACAATGGTTATGACCGGCACATGGCGATCGACGCGGTGGCGAGCGGCCGCGCCGACCTCGTGTCTTTTGGACGGCTCTTCATGGCCAATCCGGACCTGGTGGAACGGCTAAGACTGAACGCTCCGCTCAACCGCCTCATGGGTCCGGAAACCTTCTACGGTGGCGGCGCGCACGGCTATACCGATTACCCTACCCTCGAGCAAAGTTGTACCGAGATTGAACCAGAGGGGGAAGCCCGTGCTTGAATACGACGCAAAGATAGGGGTAACCGTCGCCGGTTGCGGTGTCCTTCCCCAACTTCGCTACCGACCGGATAGATTGAGTAGTTTCCGACCCTGCCCTGCATCGCCGCAAGCTCATACCATTAACAGTGCCATGCGTTCCATATCAAACCAGGAGAATCACCATGTCTGACGATAAGCAACTGAAACAAGCCGTGCTCGACGAACTGGAGTGGGAGCCGAGTGTCAATGCCGCTCACATCGGCGTTACTGCGAAAGCCGGCGTCGTAACCCTCATGGGCCACGTCGAGAGCTATTCCGAACGGTATGCGGCGGAGAAGGCCACGCGCCGAGTCAAGGACGTCAAGGCGGTTGCCGAAGAACTTGAGGTTCGGCTGCCTTCCAGCGTAAAGCACGACGACGAAGAAATTGCTTCCGCGGCAATCAATCGTATGAAATGGGACTCGGTTGTGCCAACCGATGCGGTTAAGGCCAGTGTGGAAAAAGGCTGGATCACCCTCACCGGCGAAGTCGATTGGCATTACCAGCAAGAGGCTGCGGCGAACGATGTTCGCGGAATTTGGGGTGTCGTTGGCGTCTTGAACGAGATCACCATCAAGCCAAGGCCGAACACGTCAAAGATCAGGGGCGACATCATGCTCGCCTTGGACCGCTCGTGGTTCGACCCGGCGACAATCAACGTGACCGCGCACGGCGGGAAAGTAAAGCTGACCGGGACGGTTGAATCCTGGTACGAGCGCAACGAGGCAGGCTCCACCGCCTGGGCCGCGCCTGGCACGACGGCTGTCGAGAACGACATCGTCGTCGTCTGAAGAAGCCGGTACACGCCAACTCCATGAGTCGAGTTGGCGTCATTGACACAGGTTTCAGGAGATATCATGACAGTGATTTATAGCGACACGAAGTTGCAAAAGGCCGTTCTAGAGGAGCTTGCCTGGGAGCCTAGCGTGACGGCCGCTCACATTGGCGTTACAGCGAATGCGGGCATTGTTACGCTTAGCGGTCATGTAGAGAGCTTCGCGGAAAAGCATGCGGCTGAAGCTGCCGCTCGTCGGGTTAAGGGAGTCGAGGCAGTAGCCGAAGAAATCGAAGTTCGACTCGCCTTCGATGCAAAGCGCAGTGACGGACAGATTGCGGCCGCGGTAATAAATCGGCTCGATTGGAACGTCGCCGTTCCCCGTAATGCCGTCAAGGTTCAGGTAGAAAGTGGCTGGATAACGCTGAGCGGGCAAGTCGACTGGGACTTTCAGCGTACGGCTGCCGCTCATGACGTGCGTTGGCTACTCGGGGTAGTCGGCGTGTCGAATCAGATCACCATCAAGACGGACGCCAACGTCCCCCAGGTGCGCTGAGTATTGTTCTAGGCTATCGCGCTTGAGTCCGACGCAGCGCGGTGTTGAAACGTGGACTAACGACACGGGACGGAATCGAAAATGAAAACCAAGCACGGCAAGAAAGCGAACGACACTTCGGGGCAGTCGCATCACGAGCATGCTGCGCGGTTGCACAATGATGCAGCCAAGCACTATAACGAAGGGAAAGACTATTCCCACGCGGCACACCAGGCCCTGGTGGCGCACGGACACGCATTACTTGCTCTCACGCGTGCGCAAGAACTGAGCGATCGTTACCTTGAGCAGGGCAACCTCAAGTCCTCGATCGTCAAAGAGCCCGTCCTGCGTTCTGATCTGATATCGCTTAGCCCGGCGGGAGTGGTGCAAAGCAGTCTGCATGTCGCTGAACATCACCTTGCGGCTGCGGAGCTGCATCAGCATGCGGCTCGATACTTGCGTCAGGCTTCCAGACACTATGAGGAAGGCGATGTGAGTCTCGCCGCACATGAAGCACAGGCTGCGCATGCCCTCACGCTTTGCGCGATCGATCATGCAAACGAAGCAGCGAAACATCATGCGATGGGTTGCTGCGTGGCCGAATCGGATGCGGGAAATGCATTTCTTGTCGAACGTCACGATGCGCCGCCTAATCACCTCGACCATGACAATCGCATCATCGACCACAAAACCCACGCCCGCGGCCCTATCAGGGCAAGCAAGGACTATTGATCTCATTTGAACCTATCTGCGTGTCAGATATTGGCAGGCGTAAGCTGCTCTATTGGTGCGAGTGCGGTTACGCCTCGATGCACATCCATCTCCATAGGCTCGGCAAGCTGAAGCACGGCTTTAGCTCTGGCTATTTCGGCGGCTGGGCCATGCGCCATAACGATAAATCCGTCAGCTTTCAAGGCTGCTTCGTAGCGTATGACACTGTCTTTTGGTACTCCAAAGTTGAAAAACGCTGCGCCGAGGGCAGTAAGCCCGCCGATCACCACGGCCCCTTCGAGTGCAGCTTCGACCACAGAGACCACCGCGAGAGCGAGAGGACCGAGCACCACTAACGGACCAATCACTGGAAGAGTCAGAAATACCCCTCCGAATAGAATGCCCCAGAGACCACCCCAGAAGGCTCCATATTTTCCCCACAGCTTCATCCGATCGCCAATGTTGTAGAAGCCAACGATTTTCTCTTCTGAGTGATATCCCTTGCCCACCACGCTGAAGTTGCTCATATCGAAGCCATCGTTGATCAGATTGCTTACCGCGGCGTCTGCTTTTTTATGATCGTCGAAAGTCGCAATTACTATGTCATGTTGCATTTTTTTCTCCATTTATTGAAGCGCGAGATGCTACCGCCCATTGCGCACATTTCGACACCGGCTCTCGCCCGCGCCGCTTGTTCGCATCATTGCCCGAAAATGGGCGACACGACCCACCGAAATAAGCACGGCCATCTTTGCGGAACACTCGATCGCCGAAAGAATCGCGAAGCCCGGGGAGTACGCATACTCCTGTCCGATTTCCGATAGGATTGCAAACACGCTTATAAGACACACACCAAGAAAGACACAGGTTGCGATCGATGATCCCCTCAACGTGAAGGTTGCCAAACCGAAAAGAATCAACTTCGAAAAAATCAAAGCGGCAACCTGCGTTAGGCCGTTGGCGGCAGCCAATTCCCACCAACAGATCACGAAGGACCATCCGACCACGAAGCTGATCGATGCCACCGAGTATTGCCTCAAGCGGCGAAGGCGTGCATTTCGATACTCTTCGTTCGAGGCGTGGCTTCGAAGCGCGAGGCCATTAGCTAATTGATGCATCCTGCCGTGGCTTTCTTTCATCTCATGCCTTCCCGCTGCGTTTCCGGCCTTGGTCGTATCTTCTCGCTGGCGACGCCTGCCAAACCATCCCTTGATAGCAAGTGCGGAATCGAAGGTCCGACCAACACACTTCCCGCTTACAAGCATCATAGAACTCAGCGCTCGCAAGCGACAGGATCGGAAACTACCTAGACCAAAGCGCTCCGCCTCACAGACGAGTGTCACGATGTAACTGAGAAAAAAACGATTAAAGTAGGATTGCGAACGTAATGGAACTTAAAAATGTTTTTAAGCTCTTAAGATCTAGTCAATTTTGACGAAACCCCTGCAGGATCTTGATGTAATTGGCCCTCTCGAACGCACCAGGATCACGCAAATTGCGTTGACTCATGATGCCTCTGACCTGCTCTAACGATTTGAAATCGCGTGCGTTAAGCCAGGTTTCAAGACCTTCGAGCAAGGTGGTAATGTGACCGGGGCCGTGCCGCAGCAGCGAGGACGTGGTCATCACCACATCGGCGCCGACCAACAGGTATTTCACAATCTCGTTGGCACTCGATACACCGGTACTGGCGGCCAGAGATGCCTTGACCCTGCCCGACAACACCGCAAGCCAGAGCAAGGGCAGCCGGATTTCCTGGGATTCGCTGAGCCTTAGGTCGGTCAGTATTTCCAACCGAGCCAGATCGAGATCGGGTTGATAAAAACGGTTGAATAACACCAACGCGTCGGCGCCTGCGTTTTGCAGCGCCAGTGCCATATTGCCGACTGAACTGAAATAGGGGCTCAGTTTGATCGCCACAGGGATAGATACCGCCGCCCTAACCGCGCGCATGATGTCGAGATAGCGTTGTTCCACTTCAACGCCCGTCATCGCGAGATTGGCAGCTATGAAATAGATGTTGAGTTCGAGACCTTTTGCCCCAGCCTCTTCGATTTGCTTCGCATAGGAGATCCACCCGGAATCGGTAATCCCGTTCAAGCTGGCCAGCACGGGAATATCCACTTCCTTGCTTGCCCGGCGGATTAACTCAAGGTAGCTTTGCGGTCCATGTTTATAGTCTGCAAGCTCAGGGAAGTTACTGCTCGCTTCCGGCCAACTATTTTCGTTGGCGCTGGTCAGGCGCTCGTATCGGTTGGCGTCCGCCTCGATCTCCTCCTGAAACAGCGAAGGCAGGATGACGGCTGCGGCTCCAGCGTCGGCCAACCGCTTGATGCCGTCGAGATTGCCGGTCAGGGGCGAGGCCGAGGCCACCAGGGGATTCTTGAGCGTCAGTCCCATATAACGTGTAGTCAAATTCATTTAGCGCTCCCGGGCTCTAATACGGTAGTTTCTCGTCTATCTCAGCGGGGACCAGAAAGCGGGTACCGTCGCGCGAGGCAAAGTCCTCGTATTGCTGGTATTTATCGATAACGGCGGCTTGTGCGCTGACCAGTAATGCCGCTGCGTCATTGGGCAGTGTCTTGGTCAGAGAGGAATAGCGGATTTCGTTGTAGGCGTAATCCTTGAACGGTATGGTGGGGCGCGGTGAATCGAGTTGGAACGGGTTCGAGCCGACAGTGCGCATGGCAGGATTGAAGCGCAGCAATGGCCAGTAGCCGCACGCCACAGCGAGATCTTGTTGCTGCATGCCAAAGCGCATATCGATGCCGTGTGCGATGCATTGGCTATAGGCCAGGATCAGCGATGGCCCGTCATAAGCCTCCGCTTCCCGGAAAGCATCCAGCGTCTGCTGCGGATTTGCGCCCATCGCAACCTGAGCCACGTAGACGTTGCCATAGGCGATCGCCTGCAGCGCCAAATCCTTGCGCGGCACCCGCTTGCCGGCCGCCGCAAACTTCGCGACCGCGCCCAGTGGCGTCGCTTTTGAAGCCTGCCCCCCGGTGTTCGAATATAGCTCTGTATCGAGTACCAGTACATTGACGTTGCGCCCACTTGCCAACACATGATCGAGTCCGCCGTATCCGATGTCGTAAGCCCAGCCATCGCCGCCGACGATCCAGATACTGCGCCGCACCAGGTGGTCCACCACAGACAAAAGATCGCGCGCCGCCTCGCTGTCAAGCTTGAGCAAGGCGGTCTTGAGTTCCGCGACCCGGATCCGCTGGGCGCGCAAATCGAATTCCTGTATCTGCGGCGCGTCGAGGATCTGCGTCACGCGCTCAGAGCCCACCTCAGGTGCGAGTGTAGCCAAGAGGGCGCGCGCCAAGGCCAGATGCTTATCCGCGGCCAGCCTGAACCCCAAACCGAATTCCGCGTTGTCCTCGAATAGCGAATTGGACCACGCCGGACCTCGACCTTCTTTGTCCTTAGTCCACGGCGTCACTGGCAAACTACCGCCATAGATCGACGAGCAGCCGGTCGCATTGGCGATTTGCGCGCGGTCGCCGAACAACTGCGAGAGCAACTTGAGGTACGGTGTTTCGCCGCAACCGGCGCAAGCACCGGGAAATTCGAACAGCGGCTCGAGGAATTGAATACCCCGTACATTGGCAAAATCGACGCGTGCCCGGTCGTTGACCGGCAGCTTCTGGAAAAAGGCGAGACTGGCGCGCTCCGCGTCGAGCAGCGCTGCCTTGTCCGCCAGGTTAATCGCCTTGAGGCCCGGTTCGCGCGGACTGATTGCAGGGCATGCCTCGACACATAGGCCACAGCCGGTGCAATCTTCTACGCAGAACTGCAAGGTAAAGCGCGCTTCGGGATAGCCGCGTGCGTTGACCGGTGCGGACTTGAACGATGACGGAGCGCCGGCCAGTGCCGTTTCGGGATAATAGCGAGCACGAATCACGCTATGCGGACACACAAAGCTGCATTGCCCGCATTGAATGCATAGATCGGGCTCCCAAACTGGGACCGCATCGGCGATATTGCGTTTCTCGTAGGCGCTGGTTCCTGACGGAAAGGTGCCGTCCGCTGGAATCAGGCTGACAGGGATATCGTCGCCGCGTCCGACCAGCATGCGTGCGGTGACCCGTTGCACGAAGTCGGGTGCGCTTGGCGAAACCACCGGCGGTCGATCGTGCGGATTGCCCGATGCCGCTGGCACCGTGATCTCGAACAGTCGTTGCAGCGTGCCGTCTACCGCCGCGAAGTTCTGTGCGACCACGGTGTCGCCCTTACGGCTGTATGTTTTTCGGATCGACTCTTTGATATGCCGGATCGCGGTATCGCGCGGCAAGACTCCGGAAATCGCGAAAAAGCATGTTTGTAAAACTGTATTGGTACGTACCCCCAGCCCAACTTCGCGCGCCACCTTGGACGCATCGATGACGAACACGCGTAACTGCTTGTCGATGATCTGCTGCTGCACGGAGCGCGGCAGCTTGTCCCAGGTCTCAGCCTTCCCATAAGGGCTATTGAGCAGGAAAATGCCGCCTCGCGCCGCTACCCGAAGCACGTTCTGCCGTTCGAGAAAACTGAACTGGTGGCAGGCAACGAAGCCGGCGGCAGCGATAAGATAAGGCGCCTTGATCGGGTCGGGACCGAAACGCAGATGCGAAATCGTTTGGGCACCCGACTTATGCGAATCGTAGACAAAGTAGCCCTGAGCGTATCGCCCGGCATCTTCGGCGATGATCTTTACACTATTCTTGTTGGCACCAACGGTGCCGTCGGCGCCCAGACCGTAAAATACCGCGCGGGTCGTATTCTTGTCCTCGATTGAGAAGTCGGGATCGACCGCCAGACTGCTATGGGAAACATCGTCGTCGATACCGAGCGTAAAGCTATTGCGGCCGGCGAACTGGTTTTCGTTGTCGCGCTTGGTCAGTTCATCGAACGCGGCCTTGACCATCGCCGGGGTGAAATCTTTCGACGACAAGCCGTAGCGGCCACCAATCACGCGCGGCATAGATACGCGCCGACCGCTCGCGTAACCTTGGGCGAGCGTGGCGATTACATCGAGGTACAGCGGCTCGCCAGGGGCGCCGACTTCTTTGGTTTGTTCAAGCACGGCCAGCGAAACCGCCGATGAGGGTAGCGCATCAAGAAAGTGCTCTACTGAAAATGGCCGATACAGTCTGACCTGCAGCACACCGACTTTCTGACCCACGGCGACCAGCCGCTTCGCGGTCTCGCGGGCGGTCTCAGCACCGGACCCCATCAAAATCAGCACGCGTTCGGCATCGGGCGCGCCCTCATACTCGAATAGCTGGTAGCGCCTCCCGGTCAGTGCCGCAAAACGTGTCATTGCCTGATCGAGGATCGTTGGCACCTTCGCGTAGAAAGGTGAGACAGCCTCACGCGCCTGAAAAAACGTGTCAGGGTTTTGTGCCGTGCCGCGAATGAAGGGATGTTCGGGATTCAGTGCACGGGCGCGATGAGCACGTACCAGATCGTTAGAGATCATCGCACTGATATCCGCATCACTCAGCAGCGTCAGGGTATTGAGTTCATGCGAGGTACGAAAGCCGTCGAAGAAATGCAGGAATGGCACGCGGGCCTCGAGCGTAGCGGCTTCGGCGATCAGTGCCGTGTCGTGGGCTTCCTGCACATTGGCCGAGCAGATCAGCGCAAATCCGGTCGTGCGTACCGTCATCACATCGGAGTGGTCGCCAAAGATCGACAGGGCCGAGGTGGCTAGCGAGCGCGCGGCGACGTGAAACACGGTGGAGGTCAACTCACCCGCGATCTTCAGCATATTAGGCAACATCAGCAGCAGACCCTGCGACGAGGTGAAGGTGGTCGTCATCGCGCCGGACTGCAATGCGCCGTGTACCGCACCGGCTGCCCCGCCCTCGCTTTGCATCTCCTGCACGGCGGGCACGTTACCCCAGATATTGCGAACCCCTTCGGCAGCCCATTGGTCCGCCAATTCCGCCATCGTCGACGAAGGCGTGATCGGATAGATCGCGCACACTTCGTTGACACGGTACGCGACATGCGCGACCGCCGTGTTGCCATCCATTGTGGTTCGCGTTGCCGCCGGCGTTGGCGGCGCCGTTGGAGTTGTAGTTCGAGCTATAGTTTCGATACCCATCGCAGCCTCTCATTCCGATAGTTGAATCGCGGGGTCCTGCTCAGCATCGGCGACCATTTCCATGGCGTGACAAGGACATTGGTCGACGCAGACCGCGCAACCGGTGCACAAGGCATCCTTGATTTCGTAACGCAGCCCGGGGCCGAGTTTGCGTATCGCATCTTCAGGGCAAGCTGCAAAACAGTTGTCGCATTCGAAACAGTTGCCGCAGGATAGGCAGCGCTGGGCCTCACGCAAGGCTTCGGCCTCGCTCAGGCCACTTACGACCTCATCGAAACCGGTAACGCGCGCGTGCGCAGACAGCTCCTTCTGGGCCGAGCGCGCGGCATCCGTATAGATCGGCAAGTTGAGGCCGGAAAATTCGATCACGGCATGCTTGGGCGGCGGCACGTACTCAGTGCCGCTAAGCCACGCGTCGATATAACGGGCCGCTTTCTTGCCGTGGCCGGTCGCCACCGTGACAGAGCGCTCGGCGGGCACCATGTCGCCGCCGGCAAAGATGCCAGCATGACCTGTCATCATATTTTTGCCGACCACGACGGTGCCATCGGGCTGATGCACGATCTCGGGGATTTTTCGCAGGAAGCCGCTGTCGGCATCCTGGCCCAGGGCCAGCACGACCGTATCGGCTTCGAGCGTTTCGAACTGTCCGGTCGGTTGGGCATGGCCGGCTTCGTCCACGCGCATGACTTCCACGGTAAGATCGGCGCCGTCAATCGCTTTGATGGAGGTCAGCCATTTGATTTTCACGCCCTCCGCGAGCGCTTCATCGGCCTCGAAGTCGTGTGCCGGCATATGCGCTCGATCGCGACGGTAGACGATCATGGCCTCTTCGACACCGAGACGGCGAGCGGTACGAGCCGCATCCATGGCAGTATTGCCGCCACCGTAGATCACCACGCGCCGACCCAGGCGTGGCGCCTCGCCGGTTTCCACATCGCGCAGCATCGACACGGCGTCGAGCACCTTGATGGCGTCGCGCGCAGGAATATCGACATGCTTGGAGAGGTGTGCGCCGATCGCGATAAACACCGCATCGAATGCGCCGGCCTGCTGCTCTGCAAGGACGTCGTCGACCCGGTGGTTCAGTACGAACTTGACGCCCATTTGCTCGATGCGCCCAATCTCCTTCATCAGATCGCCGCGCGGCAGCCGATAAGCTGGGATGCCGAAATGCAGCATGCCGCCCGGCAAGGGGCCGGCCTCATGAATTTCTACCTGATGTCCGAGTCGCGCCAAATGATAGGCTGCGGCTAGGCCGCTCGGTCCCGCGCCGATCACCAGTACGCGCTTGCCCGTTGGCGATTGGCTCTTGGGCGTCGCCCAAACTTGCTGCGTCGCCAGGTCGCCCAGGAATCGCTCCACCGCATGAATACTGACGGCGCTGTCGAGATCCTTGCGATTACAGCCGGTTTCGCAAGGGTGATAGCAAACCCGCCCGTGCACGGCCGGCATCGGGTTGTCGACGATCAACGCTTCCCACGCCGCGCGAAATTTTCCGGCTTGCGCCAACCCAAGCCACGCCTGGATGTTCTCGCCGGCTGGACAAGCGCTATTACACGGCGGCAACAGGTCGACATAGAGCGGACGCTGGCGGCGCACGGCGCCAGTGCCCTTCTCCTCGGTGAGATCGACTGCGGATGTCATGTCGCGCATAAAATGATTCATAAAACAACTCCTGGTACTTGAGCTACGCTAACCCGGGGCGCCTGGTCCGCTTTACGCTTGCCAGTCTCTCGGATGAAGCAAGCCAGCACGATCGCGAGTACGATGCCGGCAATGCCAATGACGCCGGCCTTTTGGAACACCGGCAAGCTCAATGCGCCACCGTTGGAAAGTTGTACCAATACCCAGCCATAGATCGGAGCCATCACCGCACTAAAGGTAAATACGAGGAAGTTGATTGCACCGGTCGCACTACCTTTCACTTCGTCGGCATTGACCTCTTTGATGATCGTGTAGGGAATCATCGCGGCTCCGGAACCGAGTCCAAGCAGCAATCCTTCGAGATACGGCGGCACTATGCCGTGCGGCAGATAGAGAATCGCGAGCGCCACTACGAGCATGAATAAGGCGCCGCCTATCAATACCGGCTTGCGCCGCCCGAAATAGTCAGCGACATAACCGAGCAGCGGACATCCGATAACCCAGCCTAGCGGCACCATAGCGGCGCGATTGACGGCTTCCGCGTAACCGATGTGCCAGCCGTCGCGCAAGAAGGTCACGCCCCAGATCATGTCGCCGACGGTGGTTGGCAGAAACAGCAGCCCGGCGACAAAACCGCATAGATACGATTGTGGGTTGCTGAGCACCGACTTATACGGCTTGAACATGGACCAGATCGAGTCTTGGGTAGAGGTACGCACATCGTGTCCGCGCGGGGTCACAAACAACACGATGACTGCGACCGCAGCCGTTACCGCACCGCCATAGAGCCAGAATTGTTGCCAGGAAAACATACCGTGAATCAGCGGTGCCACGGCGAACTGTCCGGCCGAGCCGCCAAGCATGCCGAAACACTGCGTGAACCCGACGGCTGTGGCCAGATAACGCCCTGGGAAACCATGGGTCGCCAGGTATACGGCACCCGTAAATGCAAATGCGGCCCCGGCGCCTTGCAATAGACGCCCGGTTTGCGCAGCAAAGGAAATACCGACACCGAACAGCACCGCCCCGACCGCCAGCAGCAAGATCCCTGCCGGCACCACATACTTGGCACCGTACCGATCCAGGCACGCGCCGGCTACGATCGCGAAGGTCGAGTAAGTGTAGTAATACAATCCGAGCAGCGAACTCACCCCTAACGCTGATAGTCCGAATGCTGAGGTCAACTCGGGCACCATCACGCTTGGTGCAGAACGAAATGCATATTGGAGGAAGTAGAAGAGCAAGCAGAAGGCCCACGCGATAACGAACGGTAGACGGATTCCGGAGCCATCTTGCACGGCATTATGTTGCATGGTATTTCGAGCCTCCACGGCGATACCCGTCCCGCATCGGTCAACCCCAAACAGAACTCGACTCGACGGCATGCGCTATCGGTATTTCTATGAGCCATTACCGCACTAAGTAAGAGTAGACGGGCGCGAAACGGCTCACTTGATTTGGATCAACCGGACAGCACTCAGCGCTGCCTCATTGCCTACGGATTCACAAGGCTCTCAAATTACGCGGGCGTATTCCTGTATGAGCGCATGCAATAATTCAGCGATCGTGGACTGCAGAATGGCGGGACCGTCGCGATGCTCCGCCAGTGCCGGTATCCCCGAAGTCAGCGTAATGGCGGTGAATTCTCGGGTTCCCTCCTTGATGATGACGCTCGCGTCAGGCTTAAGGATCGCGGAGAATTCGCGCGTACCGATTTTCTGAAAAACTTCCATACCGGCGCGGTCCGCTGACCAATAGCCGCCTTTGCCATAGTACTTATAGAGGGTCTCTTCATAGTGTCGGCTGAGCGGCAGGGCGCCGTGGTACTCGGGAGCATTTTTGATCGCGTCACGCGTAAGCGTGGTACTGACGGTGGGACCATTCCATTCGGCCAGGTCTATCCATTGCGTCGCGAGCAGCACCTCGCGGCCTCCGGGCCACCCGTTTCGCGTATCGACCACCAGATAGCGAATCGCCCACGCACCATCGTCGAAGATGAAGCCGCAGACATGGCCAATCGTGCCGTCGGCTGCCTCGACGTGATAGCCCTTTACTGCTTTCGTACTGCGCAGATGAACGTCGGCCGGTGGGGTATCTGCGTCCCGGCGCGCTTCTTCCGATACGACGCATTGCGTCGCCGCCATCGACGCGAACATCGGGTAGGCGCCGTCCCCCCACAGGTACCCGCCCTCCCAGTACCTCGGATGGTTATAGTAATCGACGTACTGCGTTTCATGCTGGCGCGATACCGGCTTATCCGTGTTGATATTTGGGCTGTCCCTGACCTGTCGTCGTGTCAGGTCGGTATGCACGGCGCCTGAATCTGGGTCTACACCGCTCACGGAATACGGCGAAATCAATACCTGTCTTCTATCGATCCAGCTTCCCGTGTCGACGACGAGGTAGCGTATGCCCCACGCCTCGTCATCAAAATATATCTGATCGACGGTTCCGATGTCACCATCGCTCGCCGCGACCGTGCACCCGTAGAGACTCGCAATGGCTCTCAACATCTTCAATACTCCTTCTCCGTCTTTAACCTGCGACGCGCTCCCATCCAACGGTCCGCCCCCGGTCCGGGCATTTCAAACTTTGGAACCGATGACACTGCCGCGACGCCAGACCTCGGAGATTTCCGGTAAAGCGAGCGTATAAAACAAACGGAAACGTTTCATATGGCTTCGTCTGTCGGTGTCCGTTCGATGGACCTGGCTTGGAGCGTATCGCACCACCATTGACCTTGATAATAGTCGTTGCCATGTTGGCTGTGCAGGTTCGGAAACTACTCATTCAATGCAGGCAGTAGCGGCTATCGGTGACAGTACGCGCACCATCTCCACTCGCTGCGGTGAGCTACCGTTGACGCCATTGGCGTAAAGCTCGACGCGCACCGCCTGCGGATCGAGCTCATTGAAATATATTTGAACCTCAAACACACGCTGCTCGCCATCGGTTTCGAGCGTCACTTCGCCAAAGCGCAGTGCGCGCCATTCTTGCTCCAGAGCACGCAGCCAATTAACGATGTCCACACCGATCGCGCCTTGATTAACGGCCCTCTCGATGTAGGCTGAGGCCGCCGGGAGGTAGTACCGGTCAGTGTATTCGCACACCGCGCGGCTGGCGGAAAGGCGCGGCGTCAATTGCGCTATGCTTTCGCGCATCCGGGTCACCCAGGTGCGAGCGATTTACCGGTTTCGTAGCTCACACCGAATGCGCATCTCGCCAGCCTCCCTTGCAATAAACATCAACGCCTGAGTAGTTTCCGATCTAGCGATCGGGATTGCGTGTGCCTAGAGTACTTCTTATCGATTAATCGGCATCTTGATCGAGGACAACTGGAGTAAGCACATGCGCCCCGAAGTCATAACGCCCCAAAGTAATGCCCGCTGGCGCTACCTGAGCCTAGGAGTGCTATGCATGATCATGATCGCCAATTTTCAATATGGCTGGTCGGTGTTTGTACTGCCACTGGAGAAGGCCCATGGCTGGGCAATTGCCGATATACAGATCGCATTTACGATATTTGTAGCACTGGAGACATGGGGTACACCCATCAACGGATGGATTGCGGACAGACTCGGCCCCCGTGTCGGGCCGCGTAGCGTGATGGGCGTAGGCGGCCTCCTGATTGCGATCGGTTGGATCATCGACTCGTACGCCCCGTCGCTGACTGCTCTATACATCGGGGGCGCTCTATCGGGACTCGGATCGGGTGCGATTTACTGCACTGCGGTTGGCACAGCGGTGAAATGGTTTTCCGATAGACGCGGTCTAGCAGTGGGCTGTGTGGCCGGCGGTTTTGGCGCCGGCGCTGCCCTAACAATTATCCCCATTCGCATGGTGATAGAAGCGTCGGGATACGCATCCGCCTTTTTTTGGTTCGGATTGATCCAAGGGGGCGTCGTGGTAGTTGTATCGCAATTTATTCGCAACCCCGATCCGGGCGAAGCGCCCAAGTCCGTGAACCGAAAAGTACAACAAACCAGCCGGAGCTATACCGCTTCCGAGGTTCTGCGCAGCAGGGTGTTTTGGGTCCTCTATGTACTGGACCTACTGATGTGCTCCGGTGGTTTGGTTGTAACTGCATCTCTCGCGCCAATTGCCGGGTCGTACCATGTATCCAGTACGGTTATATTTCTCAGCGCGTCGACGCTCTCCGTGGCACTGGTTTTCTCCAATGTCATGAATGGCGTTGCCCGCCCACTGTTCGGCTGGATCTCCGATCACATTGGTTTGTGGCAAACCATGGCGATCTCATTCGCTCTGGGTGCTGCGAGCTACTACCTTCTCTACGTCGTTGGAAACTTGCCTTGGGGATTTGTTCTCTTTACGGGCATGGTGTTCTTTTGCTGGGGAAACATCTTCAGTCTGTTCCCGTCAATGTGCACGGATCTGTTCGGGTCAAAGTATGCCACCACGAATACGGCGATGCTTTATACCGCAAAAGGCGCGGCGGCATTCCTCGTGCCATTGGGGGCGCTCGTGGCGAAGGAAAGAGGAAACTGGAATGATGTGCTTCTATTAGCAACAGCCATCGATGTCATCGCTTTCTTCCTTGTCCTCTTCGTTCTACGGCCCGCCGCCAATCGACACCACGTTGAAGACAAAATTCCCGCTCCGTCGACCGGGCCGATGGCGCCAGAAACGAAACCGGTATGACGCCGTTCACACCCTGTCACCACACAATTGACCACGAATAATAAGGAATCGAGATCATGAGCTTACCTCTTGAAGGTATCAAGGTAGTTGACTTTACCGGTGTACAGGCTGGACCGTCTTGCACACAGATGCTGGCCTGGTTCGGTGCAGATGTGTTGAAGGTGGAGCTGCCCGGAAAGGGTGACGTCACGCGGGGCCAGTTGCGCGACTTTCCCAATCTGGACGGTCTCTATTTCACCATGCTCAATAGCAACAAAAAGTCGTTGGAACTGAACACCAAAACGCCGGAAGGTAAGAAGATCCTTGAGCAGCTCATCAAGGAGTCCGACATCTTTGTAGAGAATTTTGCGCCCGGCGCCGTTGAGCGAATGGGCTTTGGCTGGGAGCACATTCACGAATTGAATCCACGCATTATTTACGGCACGGTTAAGGGGTTCCCCGAAAACTCGCCCTATGCAGACATTAAGGTCTACGAGGATATCGCGCAATGTGCCGGCGGCTCTGCCTCGACAACAGGCTTCCCCGACGGCCCGCCGACGATCAGCGCCGCAGCTCTTGGCGATAGCAACAGTGGTATGCATCTTCTGATCGGTATTCTGACCGCGCTGATCCACCGGGAAAAGACCGGCGAAGGGCAGAAGGTCTTCCAATCTATGCAGGACGCGGTGCTAAACCTCTGCCGCGTGAAACTGCGTGATCAGGAGCGCTTGGACAATACCGGCGTTCTGAAGGAATACCCCCAATATCCGAACGGAAAATTTGGTGACACGGTTCCCCGTAGTGGAAATTCTAGCGGCGGGGGGAGTGCGGGTTGGGTGCTGAAGTGTAAGAACTGGAAAACCGATCCAAACGACTACATCTATATCATCCTGCAGGCGTGGGGATGGCAAAAGCTGTGCGACGCCCTCGAAAAGCCAGAATGGAAGACCGACCCGAAATATGCGACGCCCGAAGCACGGGGAACCCATATCTTCGATGTCTTCAACGAGATTGAAAAATGGCTATCGGATAAGGACAAGTATCAGGCTGTGGAAGTGCTGCGCAAAGCCGATGTGCCAGTCGGCCCGGTTCTGTCGATGAAAGAAATCTCGATCGATCCGTCGCTGCGCGAAAACGGCTCAATCGTAGAGGTGGAGGAAAAGCTACGTGGCAAATACCTGACCGTTGGCTGCCCGATGAAATTCTCGGCCTTTACCCCTAAGATTACCGGCGCGCCTTTGTTAGGGGAGCATAACCAGGAGGTTTTGACGCGCCTTGGCTATTCCGCTGATCAGATTGGCGAGTTGCGCGAAAAAGGTGTCATTTGATCTCGTGCCGCTCAAGCACGAACGAATCCGAACAATTGATCGATGTCGCACGAGGACAATAGACATGGACGCACTAGCCAAGACTGAAACCATGACAGACGGCTTTCACCTTGTCGTGAATGCTTTGAAGCTCAATGGAATAGACACGATATATGGGGTTGCAGGCATCCCGATCACCGATCTGGCGCGCTTGGCGCAGGCGGAAGGTCTTCGATATATCGGGTTTCGCCACGAACAGAGCGCCGGCAATGCGGCCGCGATCTCCGGCTATCTCACTCAGAAGCCTGGGATTTGCCTTACGGTTTCGGCACCCGGCTTCTTGAACGGCTTGGTAGCGCTCGCGAACGCGACGACTAACTGCTTTCCGATGATCCTGATTAGCGGATCAAGCGACCGTTCAATCGTCGATCTGAACCAGGGCGATTATGAGGAACTCGATCAGTTGAATGCGGCCAAGCCTTTCGCGAAGGCGGCATATCGTGTGAACAAACCGCAGGATATCGGCATCGGCGTTGCGCGTGCGATTCACGCCGCCGTTTCCGGGCGGCCTGGCGGAGTCTATCTCGACTTGACCGCACTGGCGCTGAGCGAAGTTCTCGACGCGGATCTCGCGGAGAACTCGCTGGTGAAGGCGGTCGATCCCGCTCCGCGTCAAATTCCCGCGCAGGAATCGATTGCTCGCGCGCTCGAACTGCTCGCCCAGGCGAAGAACCCGCTGATCATTCTTGGCAAGGGCGCGGCCTACGCACAAGCAGACACGGAAATCCGTGCTTTCGTCGAAAAGACCGGTATTCCGTTTCTGCCGATGTCGATGGCGAAAGGTCTTTTACCTGACAACCATCCGCAATGTGTCGCGGCTGCACGCTCCCTTGCGCTCAACCGTGCCGATGTCGTCATGCTGATTGGCGCGCGGCTGAATTGGCTTCTTGAGCACGGAAAGGCGCCGCAGTGGTCGGGGAAAACACAGTATGTTCAGGTCGATATCTGCCCGACTGAAATCGATAGCAATCGGCCGATCGCCGCTCCTGTAGTTGGTGACATCAAATCGGCGATGTCCGCCATGGTGGCGGCACTTAAACCGGAAATGATCAAACCTTGTGCAGCGTGGCTCGATGAACTTGCCAAACACAAAGCGAAAAATATCGCGAGCATGGCAGTACGCCTCAGTGCCGAACCGAGCCCGATGAATTTTTCCAGCGCATTGCGCGCCATCCGCGATGCGATTGCCGATCGGCCGGATCTCTATGTAGTCAACGAAGGCGCGAATACGCTCGATTTCGGACGCAACATCATCGATATGTACCAGCCACGAAAGCGTCTCGACAGCGGAACCTGGGGGGTCATGGGCATCGGCATGGGATATGCGATCGGTGCTGCGGTGGTGAGTGGCCAACCCGTCATAGCGATCGAGGGCGATTCCGCATTCGGCTTCAGCGGCATGGAAATCGAGACTATCTGCCGCTTTCAACTGCCGATCTTGATCGTGGTGTTCAACAATGGCGGCATCTACCACGGTGACCCGCCCGGTGTGTTGCCCTCGCCGATGGGTTTCGTCAAGAATGCACGCTATGACAAATTGATAGAAGCCTTTGGCGGATGCGGATATCACGTGACCGACACAGCAAGCCTCACGAAAGCGGTGAGCGAGTCACTCGAAGCCCGCGTGCCTTCGCTCATTAACTGTGTCATCGATCCAACGGCTGGGACCGAAAGCGGTCACATCAAGAATCTCAACCCGAAAAGCAAACTATCGAAATGATGTCGGGAATGCTAGTGACGTGCATGTTGAGAAGGAGTCCAAGGGACGACCACTGCTGGATAGCGACGGCCATGATAAAGCGAGTTTGATGTCTTCATCCCGCCATCTTGCGTGACCGGTCCAGTAACCTGGCAGCGCCCTTATGGGAAGTATAAACCATGAAAATTTGCATATTTGGTGCGGGTGCAATTGGCGGCTATTTGGCAGTCGAATTGGCGCTTGCGGGGCATGAAGTCAGTGCTGTCGCTAGAGGTGCCCAGCTCGCGGCGATTCGTCAGAATGGACTCAAGCTGTTGATCGGGGGGCGCGAGAAACTCGCGCGTATTAATGCAAGCGATGACCCGGCGGCTTTCGGCCCACAGCACTTTGTGATCTGTACGCTCAAGGCGCACCAGTCCCATGAATGCGCCGACATGTTTGCACCGCTGTTAGGCCCGACTACCGCTGTGGTCACGGCGATGAACGGCATGCCCTGGTGGTACTTCTATAAAGAGGGCAGCCGGTTCGAGGGTCGCCATCTCTATTCGGTGGACGCGGGTGGGCGTCAGTGGAAAGCCATCGGTCCCGAGCGCGCGATCGGATGTGTCGTCAACCCGGCCTGCGAGGTGATCGCGCCGGGCGTGATCCAGCATCACGAATTCAAACGTTTCATCATCGGCGAGCCGGACGGCAGCCGGTCCGATCGCGTTGTCGCTCTGAGCAAAGCGCTCATCGAGGCGGGACTAGAGGCCCCGATCCGGGATCAAATCCGCTGGAATGTATGGCTGAAATTGTGGGGGAATGTCTGTTTCAATCCCATCAGCGCCCTGACCCATGCCACACTCGACAGGATCACTTCCGAGCCCCGGCTGCGGGCGCTTTGCAAGGCAATGATGCATGAAAGCAAGGCTGTCGCTGAAGCGTTGGGCATTACTATTCCGGAGGAGATGATAGAGCGCCGCCTGGCCGCCGCTGGGTCGGTCGTCGGACACAAGATGTCGATGCTGCAAGACCTGGAAAGACATCGCTCGATGGAAATCGATGCCTTAGTCACGGCCGTGCAGGAACTCGGGCGCCTGACCGGTACCGCGACGCCGACCATTGATGTGGTTCTCGCACTCGTCCAGGAATGCGCAATTCAAGCCGGCCTCTACTCGCCCCTGGCGTGCCCGGATTCTTAAGAGCACGCTCCTTTTTGCACGCCTTCGGGCCCTGAGGGGTTCGACGAGCGAACGATTTGAAAGGGCGGCTTTGAAACAATTCTCTAGCTAATCTTCCGCCAACCGCCCGATCGCCCCTTGTGCCAGATGCATGAGCGCGCACATGTCGTGCACCACCAGCGCCAGCCGCGGCTGCGCCGCACCGATGCGCTGGCCGCCAGGCAGGTAGACTGAGCAAGGCAGTGGAAGGCCGGCGAGTCGCTGGTCGGCCGGTTGCAGAAAACGTCTGGAAAAGGCCATGATGTCTATCTCGGTTAGTTATGCCATTAGCTTCTAGCTACTCGCCAACAAGCATTTAGGCATACGGACGGACCCATGCCGTTCCCACCGAAAATCCTGTGAAAATCTGACCCGGCGCAAGCCGCCTTACCGCTTGTGGTAAGGTCTGCGCGAATGCGCGTAGGCTGGCACGAGAGCAGGCGACATGAGCCAACGGGCCGCGACATAATGTTTTTTGAGTGTAATTGTCCGAACCTTTCGGCCACACATCCAGATTAAAAGCGGCATGCATGCACGCACCGCGGCCAACACGTAGCTCTGCTTCATCACAACCTCCGATAAAATCCTGCACCCATTTAATACTACATTCGCCAAACGCAAACTCTGCAACACATCCAAGTGGTCGTAGCGCAATTTTGTGCGTTGATAGGTTGTGATCATAGGCCTCGACTAGTGGCATCGGTAGCCTCGGAAAATACTCAAAGCGCATACATTGCCCAGCCTATGCCGCCCAAGCTGCCAAATAGATCGAGTCGGCCTATTTGGAAACGGCAGAATCGGGTGACATGATTAGCACCGCAGCTCCAGTCAGACGGCCGTCGCGCAAATCGGAGAGGGCCTGGTTAGCCTCACCGAACGGGTATTGCGTCACCTCGATTTTGAGGGGAATCTCGCCCGCGATGCGCATAAACGCTTGACCGTCCTCCCGTGTCAGGTTGGCTACCGAGCAGATACGGCGCTCCTCCCAGAGAATGTCATACGGAAACGCCGGAATATCGCTCATATGGATTCCGCCGCACACCACGATCCCGCCCTTGGCGAGCGCTTTCAGGGCAACCGGCACAAGCGCGCCGACTGGGGCGAACAGCAGCGCCGCATCGAGTTCTTCCGGTGCGGATTCATCGCTGCCACCGGCCCAATGAGCGCCCGAGCGCAGCGCCAATTCCTGCGCTTCGACATCTCCGCTGCGTGTGTAGGCATAAACCGTGCGCCCCTGGTGTCGCGCTACCTGAGCGACGATGTGGCCAGCTGCGCCAAAGCCATAGATCCCGATACGCTTGGCGTCGCCAGCCATTGTCAGTGTGCGATGGCCGATAATGCCCGCACATAGCAGCGGGGCCGCCTGCGCGTCCGAATATTGGCTAGGCAAATGCAAGCAGTAGCGGCTATCGGCGACAGTACGCTGCGCATACCCGCCGTCGATCGTATAGCCGGTGAAACCGGGGTGATCGCACAGGTTCTCACGCTTGCCAAGACAATATTGGCAATGACCGCAGGTATGTCCAACCCACGGGACACCGACGCGATCACCGGGTTGGAAGCCGATGACCCCCGCGCCTATCGCGGCCACCGTACCGACAATTTCATGCCCGGGAATCACAGGCACTTTCGGTTCGGTTAGCTCATGATCGATAACATGCAGATCTGTCCGGCAAACGCCGCAGGCGTGAATGTCAATCAGCAACTGGCCAGGGGCCGCCACCGGGTCGGGCACTCGCGAGTCATGCAATACTGGTGATGTACCATCGAATACCATTGCACGCATTTCGACTCCGCTTGTTGTTGATAAACCATTGGTGCCACGGTGGCTCGCCCCTCTATCCGAGCCGCCTACCGCCCGGACATTGCATGTCGCGCAAGACTAATCGTAAAGATGCAACCTACGCCGGGGACGTCGCGCACGCTCAGCTCGCCGTCGTTCGCCTCGACGCTGCGCCGAGCAATGGATAGCCCAAGCCCAAGGCCACTTCTATCGGCGCCTGTCTGTACAAACGGCAGGAACATGTTTTCTGCCGTGCCTGGCGACAAGCCGCCGCAGTTATCCTTGACGTCCAGCAGGATCCGATCGCCCGTGGCATACACGTCCAAGGTCACTTCCGTATGCGGATGCGTGAACTTGAAAGCGTTTTGCAGTAAATTCCCTACAGCGGAGAACAGCAGATCCCAATCCCCCTCGATCGCCAGCAGCGGGTCGACCACCGACACCGTGAAAATGCACCCATGTATCTCAGCCTCGAGTGCGGCGGAGTGCCGGACTTCGGTGACAAATTGCGCCGCTGAAAATACGCGGCGTTGTACGGTCGGTCCAGCCGTGATCCTGACCTCCGCCAATGAGCGATCGATTAGATTGCGCAATCCGACCAAGCTGCGTTCCAGCACCGAGCCCGTGGCTCCTGCCAAGCTCAAATTCCCAACCTTGGCGGCAGTGAAAGCAAGCGTGGCGGTTCCCAGGAAGTTGCGTAATTCGTGCGCCAAAAATCCCAGGCGTTCATTCATTTCCACAGCTTGCTTGTCGGCCACAGCGAAATCGCGCTGATAGCTGAATTCCGTGACCGCTTCAGCGATCGCGTTGTCCAGGCAGCGATTGAGCGTGCGAAATTCGTCGATTTTGAACGGGGCATCGCGCTCGTACGCGAGGTCCGTAATCGCCTGGCAAAGGTCGCCGTAGTCATGGACGACTTGATCCACGGTAAATCCCAGGACCAACAATTCCTTGCCATGTCGAGCGGCGGTTACGCCAATCTCCGACAAGGCAGGTGCGCCGCCCGACGGACCCGAAATCTTACGGCTGGCCATGGGCTGCGCGGTCTGCTCGATTCGCAACGTCCGGATAAGCTGGTCCAGGAACAACGGGACCCCGGTCTGAAGTTGTAGGACCGTAGCCGCGCGCGTGGGTCTTTCGGCAACCTTGGCCCTGCATCGTTCGATCAGTTCGATACGATTGTTGGATAAAAAATCGTGCATCATGACTGGCTCACCTCGGCGATTATCGGTGCTAGTGTGTAGTTGACCCATTACGATGGCCCGAAATCGCTTATCGGCACACCCAGCTGCATTTAGTTCTATGCCAATCGCTGCACTACGTCAGCCCCGTAGTACCCGTCTCGCTATCCCCCCCAGCGGTCGCTCGGCCCAATGTTCCAAACGGGCATTCAATTGCAGAGGCTTCAGCGTCATCTTGACGGCCAGTTCAATGGGATATTGCCCGCGCATTAATCCGAACACCCGGTTTCGGATATCGTCAAACGAAGGAGGCTGCTCTCGTCCACGAAAACCCCAAAGCGCAGCGTATCGCAACGCTATTTCGGTATCGCTCTTGCGCAGTTCGGTTACGCGGCGCCAAAGCGCTGCGATAACCTGCGCTCGGGTGACCGGTTCTTGCAACTGGTATCTGAGAAAGTAGCGATAGAAGTGCTTGTAGTGCCGTAGCTCGTCATTGCGGATGTGCCGCGTGATACCTCGCAGTATCGGTTCATCACACACGGCATTGAGTGCATGATAATAAGTGGTAGTGCCCATCTCAACTACACAACGAGCAGCCATTTCCTGACCCCGTGTCGGTTCAAGATTATCTGCAATACATAGCTTTGAATATTGAGATTGAAGATCGGCGTACGCAGCGGACCAGTTGAATTCCGGCCACACAGTTTGAACGTAGGCCTTCAACGCGACGCCGTGCTGCAGCTCTTCCGGTTCCCAGTGCTCTTGCAGCCAGTCACAGATTTCCGCATCTCCCGCGAAGTAGCTCACCAGATTGCGCGCGTAAACGGCTGATCCACTTTCGATAAACGAGGCACTACATACCAGCATGAACAACTCGTCACGCTCGTGTATGCGCGCAATATCGATGCCGCCGAAATCAAGATCTTGGAGATTCCAGCGAGACTCCTTAGCGCGATGACCGTGATCCACTGCACTCTCCCACGTTAAGACGATCTCGGGCCGACTGCCGATGACACAAGCGTCACAGGAAGGATCGCTTCCTGGCATGAGAAACAATAGCCGAGAACCACGCTAGAGCGATAGACTCGGAAACTACTCATGTGGGAACGCGTCAGGACTCGACAAAGACCGCGTCTCGTTCTAAGCAATCCCTAGTCGAGCGAAGACCGGAATTTTTAACGTGTCAAGCGCGATCATCAGGATCACCATCAGCAGTGGCGTCAGGATCGCGTGCCCGGTCATAACCGGTCCAAGCACCAGCAGAAGTGCCGTTACGATCTTTTTCAGAATTGAATGCAGCGTGTCCGTCAGGATGCGCTGAAACGTCAAGCGACCCTCCTTCACCGCCGACACGATGCCGGCTAGCCCGGCCTCAGTCAGCGCCATACCTGCGGCCGACTTAGCAACGTCGGTGGCCGTCGAAACGGCAATGCCAATTTGTGCCTGACGCAGAGCGGGCGCGTCGTTGGCGCCGTCTCCACACATGCCAACCATGTAACCGCCCTGCTGGAACGCCTTGACTGCGATCTGCCTCAGCGCTCGTCAAACCCGTGGAGGGTGACGTTTTCGACACGCTTGCCGCTGTGTCGAGAGACACGGCTGTACTGGCGGCTTTAGGCGACACGGGCATTTCTCCTGGATCGCTCCGCCACGCTCGACGGCATGCATTTAGCGACTGGCACTCGCCGGAATCGATGGTGCCACGGCCTTCGTGGTTGGCACGGCCTGAGCATTTTGAGTAGTAGCAGGTTGTGCTGTGCTATCAACGTTTTGGGAAGCCACCATCGAAATCGCGAACATAAGAAACAGGAAAATGGCTGCAGCCGTCATCGACACGGTCGTAAAATCTGTATCAGGCGCAATCTTTTCTGCCGCGATGGTGACAGGCGCGCTGCGCTCGAGTAGTGCCACCAAGCGAACGGCATGGATGCTCGAATCTCGCTGAATCGAGGGTTCGTCAGGCAAAGCGGTGATCAACGCGGCTAATCGCTCTACCGCCGTTGGCCGCGGTAATTCGCTCAGCCTTGCCGCCTCTTGCCAAGGATCGATACCCAAGCGCGCAAATGCCGAAAGCACGCTGAGCAATATTCCATTTTGTCCCTCACCGATAGGCGCACGAAGAAAAGCGTCGAAGTCTGTCGGTAAACCTGCTGTTGTAGCATAGCGTTTCATTTCCGCTCATCCCATCTCGTCACCGCTGCGCGGCACGCGAGGCTATGCCTGCAGAATTGCTGAAGCAGGCGCTATCATCAAGTAGCCTACCAATAGCCGCGGCGGCCGTAGTGGCGGTACAGCTTTATTTCCAGCTCACGATTCAGTCGCTCGGTGGATTTATACGGCGGAGCATCCTTCACAGACTGCTGCTTCATATCGATCGTGACGGATTGATCTATCCAGCGCACTTCTTCGACCCACTGCGGCGAGATCAGTACCTTGTGACCGACCCACCAATTGCTTGTGTCCACGACAAGATACCGAATCGACCAGGTCTGTTCGTCCACAAGCAGGTCAGAAACATGTCCGATTTCTCCGTCCATCGCATGGATGTAGTATCCGGTCACAGCTTCGCAACTGCGTAGGTGCGGATCATCGTCCCGATGCCGCGCTCGCTCAACTCTGCGGTGGGCTTTGTCGGCATCGCCGAACCCTGAGCACCCTGCGCCGTTGCCGGCATAGCCAGGCACCAACCCGTAGGGATACATGCCACCGCCCCAAAGGCCGGCTCCATCCCAATAGTCGGAATATCCGTAATAGCGGACATAGCTTATTTCATGCTGTCGGGAAACGGGCTTGTGCGTGTCGATGTCTGGGCTATTCTTGACCTGCTCTCTTGTGATCGAGGCGGAAAGAATCTTTTTTTCCCAATTTGGCTGGTCGACGGCTATGGGAGAGATCAAAACCTGCCGACTCGAAAGCCACGTACCTGTTTCAACCACGAAATAGCGGATAACCCAAGCCTCGTCGTCGAAGAGAAAATCTTTGACATGACCGATGCTGCCATCAGTCGCACCGATCGCGTAGTCCTTCAGGTCTTTCATGCTGACTAACATAAGTTCTTCTCCTCGACTCAGCTCGCCCCGCGACGCGGATCGATGCCTTTTTCCTCACCATGACTTTAGAACCTTGAGTCGAGCGCACAAGCTCGAACAGAAAATCGTCACTCAATCGTGTGCGAGTGAGTCGCCCAGAACCTCGTTGTGATCGGCTGCGTCGGATAGAAAAAACTCTTTTCTTGCCTCATCAACCACGCGACGAATATAGGAGCCATACCCAGCATGCCCCTGTTTTTCCATGTCCCAGTTACGCGCCATATCGTCAGCCAAATGAGCCTTTGGCAACGGAAGCGACACCCCCACCTGATTCCCGAATGCCGGGTAGTCGCGAAGTATGCGCTTATGCACTTCCTGCCGGATCTGCTCGGCACCGAGCACCTTCTTTGGCATGACAGGATCCTCAGATAAGCGTGCTGCATGCAAAGGCGCGATGATCGGGAGGACCGTGTAAGGCACGTCGCTTAAAGAGATCCCTTCTACCGATGCGGCTTTCGCCTCCGCGGTGATCACTCGATAAAGCTCAGCGAACCGCTCGTCGACCTCAGCATCGAAGAGCGGGTCCGGCCGCCCGAGCTCACCATGGCGTTCGATCGCGCTCCAATCTGCACCACTAAGATATTTCTCCGCCGCAGGGAACAGCGTCAACTCCTCGACGGCCATGTTATGGCGCAGCCGCTCGGCGTATAGCCGAACCCGGACATCGACAAGCTCTTGTGACATGTTTCCTCCGCGTGTCGCGGATTCAAGATCCCGCAACAAATCGCGTCCATCGCGGATCAACGCGGCATGCTGCACTTCGATCTCGTGACCGAATTCGATCGATAACGCTTGCTTCGCCAGAAGCTTCTCGACGATGCGATCCTCTATCACGTGGTGCGTCACGTCGGGAAAACGCGTCAAATAACACAGTGCGTCCACCAGCAAGGCAATGTTCGGTGCTGTCGCGTCCGTGCGAAGGCACGATTGACCGTTCAACAGACGCACTAGGCACTCAAGCCTAATATGCTCCGTGTGAAGTTTCTCGATGACGGTGTACATGACATCCTCCCCCGTTCAGCTCCAATCTTCCTACCGGTATCTTCGCAAAGCGTGGGGCTGACACCAAAGCGCGCTAAATGTGAATTCCGCAACCGATCCAAGACACCGCTCCAATGACCATCATAGGACTTGGCGATCAAAGGTGGCAGGTTCGGAAACTACTTAGATTGCCGCGCTTTTCAGCCAAACCGCCTGCATATCGCACCGCTACGGTTCATGTCGCAAAGTCAGTCCGGCCCTAAGAAAGTACGGCTTCGACACTGAGTAGTTTCCGAGGCTACCGTTCACGGCTAGTCGAGGCCTATGCTTAATCCATCAACTCGCAGCCCGAACGCGGGCCGTCATCCCCTGTCACTCAAACACACCCTATCGCAAGGTAATACGACCATGACTTATCAAAGCGTTAACCCCAACGACGGAAAAATGTTGAACCGGTTCGACCAGCTGACTAACCCACAGCTCGAAAAATCTCTGGCGACCTCCGAGTCTTGCTTCCAGACATGGAAACACACCACCTATGCGCAGCGTGCCGTGATCGTGGCGAAAGCCGCGGCATTGATGCACGCACATGTGGACGATTTTGCGAAGCTGGCGACCCTGGAAATGGGTAAGCGCATCGACGAGGCGCGCGGCGAAGTGAAATTCAGCGCTGACATCCTGGCTTACTATGCCAAAAACGCTGAAGCCTTCCTGGCTCCCACCAAGCTGCACCCGAAAGTCGGCGAAGCCCACATGGAGAGCAGCCCGTTCGGCGTGCTCTTCTGTGTGGAGCCCTGGAACTTCCCTTTCTATCAGTTAGCGCGCGTCGCCGGCCCGCAATTGATGGCGGGCAACGTACTGGTGGTCAAGCATGCGGGCTGTGTGCCGCAGTGCGCGATCGCCTTCGAAAAACTCTGGGTCGATGCCGGTGCACCCAAAGGCGCTTACACCAACCTTCTGATCTCGCACGATCAAGCTGAGCATGTGATCGATGATCCGCGTATCAAGGGTGTTGCGTTGACGGGCAGTGTTGCCGCCGGCAGAAATATCGCGGCCAGGGCGGGGAAGAACCTCAAGAAAACCTCGATGGAACTGGGCGGCAGCGATGCATTCATCGTGCTCGAAGACGCTGACCTTGAAAAGACCATTCCCTGGGCTGTGTGGGGAAGGATGTACAACGGTGGCCAAACCTGTTGCGCAGCCAAGCGCTTCATCGTCGTCGAATCGATCGCGGACAAGTTTCTCGAGAAATTCAAAGCAGCACTGTCGGCGTTGAAACCGGGCGACCCGATGGATGAGAAGACCACGCACGGCCCCTTGTCCACCGAAGCGGCGCTGGTGCAACTGCTCAAGCAAGTCGACAGCGCAGTGTCCAACGGCGCCAAACTGGTGATGGGCGGCAAGCGCATCGACCGGCCCGGCTCGTTTATGGAAACCACGATCCTGACGGACATCAAACCTGACAACCCTGCGTTTCGCGACGAGTTCTTTGGTCCGGTCGTCTCGTTCTTCCGGGTCAAGGATGAGGCTGCAGCCATTGCACTTGCCAACGACTCCGATTTCGGTCTGGGCGGTTCGGTCTTCACAGAGGACCTTGCACGCGGCAAGCGCGTAGCCAGCAAGGTCGACACTGGAATGATGTTCATCAACAACATCGATTGGTCTGATGCGGAACTGCCGTTTGGTGGCATCAAGGATTCCGGCTACGGGCGCGAACTCGGCAATATGGGCATTCAAGAGTTCGTCAACAAGAAATTGGTTCGGACCGCCAACCTCAAGGCGCCCGCCTGACCGTTACCGGAACTGCGTCCATGTACATCAACGTTGCCGTTCTGACGGAGACCCGGGCCCACGAGCGCCGTGTGGCGCTCGTGCCTTCCGTCGTGCCGAAGTTGGTCAAGCTGGGCGCCAAACTGCACATGCAGTCGGGCGCCGTAGCGGCTATCCACTTGGAAGACGCCGCGTTCGAGAACGTGGTCTTCATCGCTGATCGCACCGCACTGGTTAAGGATGCTGATGTGGTGCTGGCCGTTCAGCCACCTGCGCTTGAGGTGGTGAGTGCGATGAAGGAGGGAGCGATCCTGGTTTGCTTCGTCTATGCGCACAACGAGCCCGCGCTAGTGAAGCGCCTGTTGGAAAAGAAGATTACCTGTTTTGCGATGGAGCGCGTGCCGCGCATCACGCGGGCACAGGCCATGGACGCCCTGTCAAGCCAGTCCGCGTTGGCGGGATACTACGCGGTGCAACTCGGTTCTACGACACTGGCTCGCGTAGTGCCGAAGATCACCAGTGCGGCAGGATCGATCGGCCCGGCCCACGTATTGGTGATGGGTCTGGGTGTGGCCGGGTTGGAGGCGATCGCCACGGCGCACAGGCTAGGCGCTATTGTCGAGGGCTATGACGTGCGCCCCGAGACCCAGGAGCAGGCACTCTCACTGGGCGCCACCTTCGTCGATACCGGGGTTGACGCGCGGGGCAAAGGCGGCTATGCACGCGAGTTGAGTGACGATGAAAAAAGCAAGGTCGCGGCAGTGCTTACGAAGCATATTCAAAAAGCAGACCTGATTATCACGACCGCTGCCATTCCCGGCAAGGCTTCGCCCAAGCTCATCAGCCATGCGCAACTGGTAGGCATGAAGGCCGGCTCCGTGATCGTCGATCTGTCCGCAGAAGGCGGCGGTAATTGTGCTGACACACAGCCGGGCGAGACCGCACGGATCGGTCAGGTGACGATTGTGGCGCCGCTGAACGTGCCCTCGCTGCTCGGCGAGGACGCCAGCGAGCTGTATGCGAGAAACCAGTACAACCTGCTCGCGCTGATGATGAAAGATAACGTCATCGAGATCGACTGGAGCGACGCAATTCTTGCGGGAACAGTACTCACGCATGCCGGCGAGAACAAAGCTGCGACAAGCGACAAGGTGGCGAAGGCGGCTGCGTCCGCCAAAACCGCGGCGGCTAAAACAGCACTCACACCGACCTAGGCTCAAAGCCGACAGAGGATACAGAAATGGAATTCCCCATCAGCATTTCCGTTTTCGTCGCACTTTATATCTTCATGCTCGCCGCTTTTGCCGGTTGGGTGATCATCGGTCGCGTTCCCGCCATCCTGCACACGCCACTGATGTCGGGCTCGAACTTCGTGCATGGCATCGTCGTGGTGGGTGGCGTCTACGCGCTGCTGAACGCGAGCACCATGCAGGAGCAGGTGATCGGCTTCTTCGCCGTACTGCTCGGTGCGGGCAATGCCGCGGGCGGTTATGCCGTCACTGACCGCATGCTCGCGATGTTCAAGCCCAGCGCTCACCCGGCGGCGCATGCCGCCCACGGCAAGACCGGCCACGTGAAGTCCATACACGCGCGCAAGCGTTGAGGAGTTGCCATGCTGACGCTCATTTCGCAACTTGCCATAGGCACAGCCGATCTCGCTGCTGCCTTCCTTTTCCTGTATGGCCTTCACCGTATGTCGTCGCCTGTGACAGCGCCCTCGGGCATCTTTGTCGCCGGCATCGGCATGGCAGTGGCCGTGCTGGCGAGCTTCCTGTATGCCTTCGGAGTCGTTCCCGCTGCCCGTGCAAACCTGCCGGTCAACCTCGGGCTGGTCGTCGTCGCCCTTGTGCTCGGCGGCGGCATAGCCTGGTGGGGCGGCCGAAAAGTAGCGATGACGGCCATGCCACAGATGGTGGCGATCTACAACGGGATGGGCGGTGGCGCGGCCGGCGCCATCGCCGCAGTGGAGCTGTTCGGTGGCAAGGCTCAAGGGGATGCCGAGCTCATCATGACTTTGCTCGGCGCACTGATCGGTGCGGTTTCCATGTCGGGGTCGGTGATCGCCTGGGCCAAACTCGACGGGGTCATCAACAAACCTGTGCGGGTAAAGGGGCAGCAAGCCTTCAATGGTCTCGTGATGCTTGCGACGCTGGCGGTCGGCGCCTACATCGTAGTCGCAAGCGTGGACAAGGCAGCGCTCATACTACCCATGCCAACCGCCATCTACCTCTTCTTTGGGTGCGCGCTGGCGCTGGGTATCCTGATGACCCTGCCGATCGGCGGGGCTGACATGCCGGTTGTGATATCGATCTTCAATGCCTTTACCGGACTCGCGGTCGGCATTGAAGGTTACGTGCTGCAGAACCCGGCGCTGATGATCGCCGGCATGGTCGTGGGCGCCGCCGGTATGTTGCTCACGCTACTGATGGCCAGGGCGATGAACCGCTCGGTCAGCAATGTGGTCTTCACCAACTTCGGTGACGGGGCCAAGCACAAGCAGGGCAAGATCCAAGGCGAACTGAAGCCCGAACAACCCGGCGACGCCGGCATCGAAATGCGCTATGCCGCCTCGGTCATCATCGTGCCGGGCTTCGGTCTGGCGGTATCGCAGGGCCAAGGCAAACTTTTTGAGTTCGTCAAGCTGCTGCAGGCTGGCGGCGTATCGGTGAAGTTTGCGATTCACCCGGTTGCTGGCCGCATGCCGGGCCAGATGGATGTGCTACTTGCCGAGGCCGGCGTGCCTTACGACATGATCTTCCAGCTCGAAGACATCAACGACCAGTTTGCCAGCACTGACGTGGCGCTTGTCATCGGCGCCAACGATGTCGTGAACCCAGCGGCGCGAACCGATAAGTCCTCAGCCATTTTTGGCATGCCCATTCTCAACGCCGATAAGGCCAAGAAGGTAATGGTGATCAAGCGTGGCGAGGGTAAAGGCTATGCCGGCATCGTCAACGGCCTCTTCTATGCCGACAATTGCAGCATGGTCTATGGCGACGCTCAGGGCGTGCTCATCAAGATGATCGAGGCAGTTAGAGGGCTGGGCTTGCCCGCCGTGGCCTAGCGCATTGAACCCATTCCAATTAAGGAAAACGTCATGACAAACAAAATGCAAGCGGCGGTCGTCGAGCAATTCGGTAAGCCGTTGGTGCTTAAGGAACTCGATATCCCCACACCCGGTGCTGGCCAGATCCTGGTCAAGACCGAAGCCTGTGGCGTGTGTCACACCGATCTGCACGCCGCGAACGGCGACTGGCCGCTAAAGCCGACCCTGCCGTTCACGCCGGGCCATGAAGGCATCGGCATCGTCACGGCGCTCGGTGCAGGCGTGACCGCAGTGAAGGAAGGCGACCGGGTCGGCGTACCGTGGCTCTACTCGGCTTGCGGGCATTGCGAGTATTGCCTTGCGGCACGCGAACCCGTATGTGCGGACGCGCAGTTCGGCGGCTATACAAAGAACGGCGGGTTTGCCGAATACATCGTCGCCGATCCGAATTATGTTGCGCACATTCCGGCGCATCTGGCTGCGAAAGAAGCGGCGCCCCTTATCTGTGCCGGTATCACATCGTACAAGGGCATCAAGGAAACACAGGCGCGTCCGGGCGAATGGGTGGTTATCTCCGGTGTCGGCGGCCTCGGACACCTGGGCATTCAGTATGCCAAAGCCATGGGCTTGTTCGTGTGCGCGGTCGATATTGACGATGGCAAGCTGGCTCATGCCAAGAGGCTGGGTGCCGACGCCACGGTCAATGCAAAAGACGGCGACGCAGTCGCCGCCGTGAAAAAAGCCACGGGTGGCGGTGCACACGGTGTGCTGATCACGGCACCATCGCTTGGCGCCTTCAAACAGGGCGTTGGTATGACGCGCAAGTGCGGCATCTGCGTGCTGGTAGGGCTACCGCCGGGCGAATTCCCTACCCCGCTGTTCGATGTGGTGGCGAACTGCATCACAATTCGTGGCTCCTTCGTAGGGAATCGACGCGACATGGCTGAAGCGCTTGCTTTCGCCGCAGCGGGCAAGGTGAAGGCCGATATCGAGCTGCAACCGCTAGCGGCGATCAATAACGTGTTTGCGCGCCTCACGCATGGCGATGTGCCTTCGCGCGTGGTGCTCGAATTCGCGAGGAGCTGAACCACTAAATCGCTGCGACCCATTCGAGATTCAGACAAAGGAGTGCGCCATGGTGGCTTCTGTGCAAGGTCTTCTAGCGACACCCGCGGGTTTTCAACGCGCGGCCATCGACGCTTTGCTGTTGCGCTACCGCCGTGATCCGCATGCGCTGGTGCAGATCCTGCGTGAAGCACAGGCGCAACACACTTGGCTGCCGCGCGAATTGCTGGATTACCTGGCCGACGCGTTGGGGCTGACTCTCGCCCATGTGGAGGGTGTCGCAACGTTCTACCGGTTTTTTCATACCAGCCCGGTGGGCGAATACCGCGTGCTCTTCAGCGACAACATCACCGACCGCATGCTGGGTAATGCCGCGTTGCTCGCTGACCTTTGCCGACGCTTACGCGTCGAGCGAGGCCGGATGCGCGTCGACGGTCGCGTCAGCGTAGATTTCTGCTCTTGCACCGGCCTATGCGATCAGGGGCCGTCCCTGTTGATCAACCACCATCAGGTTGTCACCCGCGTTGACGCCGGGCGCATCGCCGAAATCGCCGACCTGATCGAAGCCGGCGTGCCGCCGGCGGAATGGCCCACGCCGTGGTCTTGCGTCGAAGACCATATCAGGCGAGCCGATGTCCTTCTCGGCACACCCTTTCAACCCGGCGCAGCCATTGCCGCTGCGCTCACGCGCGGCGCGGCGGCCTTGGTGAGTGAAATGGACGTCTCCAACCTGCGTGGGCGAGGCGGCGCTGGTTTTGCGACCGGCAAGAAATGGGCACTTTGCCGAGATGCGCAAGGCCATGACCATTACATCGTATGTAATGCCGATGAAGGTGAACCGGGTACCTTTAAAGACCGCGTGCTACTGACTCGCGACCCCGACATGGTGTTCGAAGGCATGACCATCGGTGCACTCGCGATCGGAGCGCGGCACGGCATGATGTATTTGCGTGGCGAGTATCGCTACATGCTGCCGTCACTACAAAACGTGCTGCAGCGGCGCCGCGACAGCAACCTGCTGGGGGCCGGCATTCAGGGCCATACGGGCTTTGATTTCGATATTGATATCCACGTGGGTGCTGGAGCCTACGTATGCGGCGAGGAATCGTCGCTGATCGAGTCGCTGGAAGGCAAGAGGGGCACGCCGCGTATCCGCCCGCCCTTTCCCGCCGAGCACGGTTATCTAGGGCAACCGACCGCTGTCGACAACGTCGAGACCTTGTGCGCCGCGACACACGTTGCGCTGCGCGGCGGCGCCTGGTGGGCCGCGATCGGCACGCCCAATTCCACCGGCACGAGCGTGCATTCAGTGTCAGGTGACTGCGATCGACCGGGTATCTACGAATATCCGATGGGCACGAGCATTGACCGTATTCTCGAAGATTGCGGCGCACGCGACACGCAGGCCGTGCAGGTCGGCGGACCCTCAGGAAAGTGCCTGTCGGCATTGGAATTCGGGCGGTGTATCGCGTTCGAAGATGTGCCCTCGGCAGGCGCGTTCATGGTATTCAACCGTTCGCGCGACATGTTCGAAGTGGCACGAAACTACGCTGGATTCTTCGCTGAAGAAAGTTGCGGGTTCTGCACCCCATGTCGTGTCGGCACGGCGCTGGTCGTCAAGAGCATGGATAAACTCGCCACAGGCCGGGGCTCGCGCCATGACGTCGATTTGCTCTCGGACATCGACAAATTGATGCACGGCACCACGCATTGCGGCTTGGGTGGCTCGGCCTGCAACGCTTTGCACGATACCATCGTCAAGTTCCGTCCCTCTTACGAGCGACGTCTAAAGTCACTGCAGTTCGAGCCCGCCTTCGATCTCGATGCCGAGCTTGCGGACGCACGGCACGCGTCGGGAAGGGATGACGCAGCAGCCCATCTGGAGAGTACGACATGAGTACGCCAGCCACCGCCGGCGATGGCGCTGCCGCTACCTTCTCGCTCGACGGTAAGGACGTCCCTTTTGCGCCGGGTGAAACGATTCTGCAAGCGGCGCGGCGAGCCGGACGGTATATCCCGCATTTGTGCTGGCATCCGGACTTTCACCCGCAGGGCTCCTGCCGTGTCTGTACCGTGAAAGTCAAGGGGCGCGCCGGCTCGGCCTGCACCCTGCACGCGGCCGCAGGCGAAGTGGTCGAAAGCAACACGGACGAGCTGAACGCCGCGCGCAAGATGCTGTTGCAAATGCTCTTCGTCGAGGGCAATCACTTTTGCCCCGCCTGCGAGAAGAGCGGTAACTGTCTGCTGCAGGCGACGGCCTACGAGATGGGCATGGAAGATGTGCTGTTCGAGGAGTTCTACCCTCACCGCCCAATCGACGCGAGCCACGCTGACATCCTTATCGACTTCAACCGCTGCATCATGTGCGAATTGTGCGTGCGAGCGAGCCATGATATCGACGGCAAGAACGTTTTCGCCATCGCTGGGCATGGCATCGGCACCCACCTGGTGGTGAACAGCATGAATGGAAAGCTGGGCGATACCGACATGGCGCTCGCGGACCGTGCCACCAGTATTTGTCCGGTGGGCGCAATCCTGCCGAAGCGGCGTGGCTTTGTGATCCCGATCGGCGAGCGCCGGTACGACCCACACACGGCTGCCGACCCCGAAACGCAGGAGGCCTCATGAGCGCGATCCCAAACGTCGATGCGACCCACAATGCCCGCAAGTTGAAGGTCGCGACGGTATCGCTGGCGGGTTGCTTCGGCTGCCACACCTCATTTCTCGATATTGACGAGCGCCTGCTGGAGTTGGTTCAGCACATCGAGTTCGACCGCTCGCCGCTGACCGATATCAAAGAAGTCGGCAGGTGCGACATCGGGCTGATCGAAGGCGGTGTGTGCAATTCCGAAAACGTCATGGTGCTACGCGCGTTTCGCGCTCACTGCAAGACGCTGGTCGCGATGGGTGCCTGTGCGATCAACGGCGGGCTGCCGGCCGAGCGCAACCGCTTCGACGTCGGGCTGCTGCTTAACGAAGTTTACCGCGGCGATCGTCCGGGCCTGAGCGACGACAGCGTGATTCCCGACGACCCCGAGCTGCCGCTCTTGTTGCGACAGGTGCGCCCGATCCACGCGGTCGTGCATGTCGACTATTTCCTGCCCGGCTGCCCACCGTCGGCTGACGCATTCTGGAGTTTTCTGAACGATTTGATGGCCGGGCGCACGCCGTATCTGGGCCATGCACTGATGCATTACGACTGAACGCCGGAGACCCCAATGCCATGAGCTTCGATCTTGAAACTGCTGCAAACCCGAAGGGCCTGCGCCGCGTGGCGATCGATCCGGTTTCGCGCGTCGAAGGCCATGGCAAGGTGACGATACTGCTGGACGAGCACAATCGCGTGCAGCAGGTGCGCCTCCATATCGTCGAGTTCCGCGGCTTCGAGAAGTTCATCGAAGGCCGCCCCTACTGGGAAGTTCCGGTGATGGTGCAGCGTTTGTGCGGTATCTGCCCCGTCTCGCATCAACTCGCGTCGTGCAAGGCGATGGACCGGGTCATTGGCGCGCAGCCCATCACGCGCAGTGCAGAAAAGATCCGCCGGCTGATGCACTACGGCCAAGTCCTGCAATCGCATGCGCTGCATTTTTTCTACCTGGCATCCCCCGATCTGCTGTTCGGCTTCGACTCGGAGGTCAACCTGCGCAATATCGTGGGCGTAGCGCGGGCGCACCCCGACATCGCCAAAAAAGGCATCCTCTTGCGAAAATTCGGGCAAGAGCTGATCCGGGTCACCTCGGGTAAACGCATCCACGGCACCGGTGCCGTACCGGGCGGCATGAACAAACATGTTAGCCGGGACGATCGCGACATGCTCCACCGGGACGTGAATCAAATGATCGGATGGGCCGGTGAAGCCGTTGACATCGTCAAGCAGTTGCACGCGCAAAACCCCATCTTGTACGACAGCTTCGGGAGCTTCCGTTCCAACATGCTGTCGCTGGTGCGGGCAGACGGTGCGCTGGACCTCTACGATGGCGTGCTGCGCGCGCGCAATGCCGACGGTCAGATTTTCCTCGATGGCGCCGATGACCAGAGCTATATGGAATTGATCGAGGAAGAGGTGCGGCCGTGGACGTACATGAAATTTCCTCACCTGCGCAGCCTGGGCCGCGATGTCGGGTGGTATCGCGTCGGACCGCTGGCGCGCGTGCAGAACTGCGACTTCATCCCCAGCCGGATGGCCGAGACGCAGCGCAAGGAATTTATCGACTGGGGTAAAGGCGCGCCGGTTCACGCCACGCTGGCCTACCACTGGGCACGCATGATCGAAGTACTGCATACGGCGGAGGTGATCAAGGATCTGCTCGAGGATCCGGACATCCTGCAAGGCAATCTGATGACCAGTGGCGAGCGGCGTGGCGCCGGCGTGGGGATCATCGAAGCGCCGCGCGGCACCCTGATTCACGACTATCGCGTGGGCGCTGATGACCTGGTCACGATGTGCAATCTGATCGTCTCCACGACACACAACAATCAAGCCATGAACGAGGCCGTGCGCTCGGTGGCGCGCCAGTACCTGGATGGTCGGGTGTTGAACGAAGGGCTGCTTAATCGGGTTGAAGTGGCCATTCGCGCCTTCGACCCCTGCTTGTCTTGTGCTACCCATGCGCTCGGACAGATGCCGCTGGATGTCGTGCTGCTCGGGTCGGACGGCCAATTGATCGACCATATGATCAAGTCGCACGACGGCGAATTTATCCGCACGCCGGCCTTATCGGCAGGACCACGTATAGGCGCGGAGGCACTGTCATGACCGCCCCATTGTTGGTGTTCGGTTGGGGCAACCTGAGCCGCGGCGACGACGCGCTCGGCCCCTTGTTTGTGCAGCAACTGGGCGCGCTCGCTGGGTCGTCGGTCGGCAGCGGCGTGGATTTTCTGGAGGACTACCAGCTACAGATCGAGCACGCACTCGATCTGGTTTGTCGCCAGCGGGTGCTGTTCGTCGATGCCAGCCTGAACTGTGCGGCCCCGTTCGAAGTGACGACCTTGCGTGCGACACGCGACGCCAGCTTCACAACCCACGCTATCTCGCCTGGTTCAGTCATGCAGGTTTATCGCGATCTAGCCCGCACCGAGCCGCCGCCGTGCACGCTGCTGGCGATTCGCGGTACGCAGTTCGAGCTGGGGGAGCCGCCCGGATTACTGGCGCTCCAGCATCTTTCACAAGCCTTGGTCTGGGGACAGCGCTGGCTGGACGGCAACACTGTGCCAAAGCCGAGTGTGTTGGAGCACCTTCATGCATGAGCTCAGCCTGGCGGGTGGCATTCTGTGCATGGTGGAAGCCGCCGCCGCGCGCGAGCACTTCCTGCGGGTCGCGAAGCTGCGCCTGGAAGTCGGCGCTCTCGCTGGCGTCGAACCGCAGGCGCTACGCTTCGCACTGGCGGCCATGATCCCGGGCACCTGCCTGGAAGGTGGCGAGATCACGATAGACGAGGTCCCGGGTTTGGCCCGGTGCCTGCACTGCTGTGCCAACGTAGAAATTGCCAGCTACATTGAGCCCTGCTCGATATGCGGCAACTACACATTGCAAACCACCGGAGGCACCGGGCTGCGCGTGGTGGACCTCCTGGTATTCAACGAATGAGCGCTCAAGGAGAGAATCATGTGTGTCGTCTGCGGCTGTAACGCCGAGTTAAACTCTGGACATGACCCCGCCCAGACAATAGATCCCGTCGCCACGGATGCCGCGCTTGAATCGCCCAACGGCGATCTGCACTACGGTGCGGGGGCAGCGCGGTTATCGGTGCCCGGGCTCAGTCAGGCGCGCGTTATCCACATGGAAGCTAATGTACTGGGCGAGAACCAGCGCCTGGCCGTTCGCAATCGGGCTCACTTTTCCGCCCACGGCGTGAGCGCGCTTAACCTCGTTTCCAGCCCCGGCTCGGGCAAAACAACGTTGCTTTGCGCGAGCATCGCGGCCCTCAAAGCGCTGCGGCCTGATCTGAGCGTGGCGGTCATCGAGGGCGACCAGCAGACCAGCGTCGACGCGGACCGCATCCGCGCCACCGGCGTGCCCGCAATCCAGGTCAATACGGGCCGCGGTTGCCATCTGGATGCGCAAATGGTCGGCGATGCCTTCGCGCGCCTCGATCTGCATGCCGCCGCACATCACGGCCACGCTGCTCGAGCACTGTTGTTTATCGAAAACGTCGGCAACCTCGTATGCCCGTCAATGTGGGATCTGGGCGAAGCCGCGAAGATCGTGGTGCTGTCAGTAACGGAAGGCGACGACAAGCCGCTCAAGTACCCGGACATGTTCGCCGCCGCAACACTCATGCTCATCAACAAGATCGACCTGCTGCCTTACGTTAGCTTCGACGTGGCGCGCTCCATCGAATATGCCCAGCGGGTCAACCCCCGCATCGAAGTCCTCCTCGTCTCGGCGACGCGCGGCGACGGCATGAGCGACTGGCTGGCATGGCTCGTGGCGCTGCGCGCCGAAGAGCACCGTCGACCGGCTCCGCGCGCGCCCCGGCGGTTCAAGCAAACCACCGGGGCGGAGCTTCTCCCTGGTGCAGCGGGCTCGACACCGTGAGCCGCTCGACCACCATGCCGGAAGCGGCTCCAGCGCGGGTGCTGGCTTGCGGCGCCTATCTTAAGAACACGGCCTGCCTGATCGATGGCCAGCGGGTACTGTGGTCCGCTTCGCACGGCGACCTGGTCGGCGCCGCAAACCGCGAAGCGCTGGATGAATCCGTCGAGCAATTAATGCGTGAAGCATCGGGCCCGCTGCAGGCGGTAGCACACGACCTGCACCCAGACTTTTACAGTACCCACGTGGCGCAAGCGCTGGCGTTCCGTCTGGGCATTCCGGCGATCGCGGTCCAGCACCATCACGCGCACATCGCAGTGGTCCAGGCCGAGCAGGCGGTCGAAGGGCCCATCATCGGCCTCGCGCTGGATGGTGTGGGTTTAGGCGAGGACGGTAGCGCATGGGGTGGCGAGGTGCTGTGGGTCGATGCATGCACCGTGGCACACCGCTGGCGTCGACTGGATCATCTGGCGCCCCTGTTGTTGCCCGGCGCCGACACCGCTGCGCGCGAGCCATGGCGTATGGCCGCAGCCGTATTGCACCGTCTGGGCCGCACCGATGAAATCGAAGCGAAATTCAGCCCCGCGGTTGGCGAGCACGCCGCTCGCGTCGTTCGCAACCTGTTGGAGCGCAAGATCAACAGCCCCAGCACCACCAGCGCGGGCCGCTGGTTTGACGCGGCAGCCGGTGCGCTGGGGCTTTCCGTGCGCCAAAGCGCAGAGGCTGAAGCGGCGATAGCCATGGAGCAGCAGGCGCGCGGATGGCTGCAGGCTCACCCCGAATTCGACGTGCCCTGGCGCTCGCTCGACCTGGCGCCACTGGTCTGCGAGCTGTTCTCGATTGCCGATCAGGGCGCCGAGGCGAGCGCTCGGGGGGCCGCCCTCTTTCATTTGGGCCTGGCCAATGGTCTGGCGCACAGCGCTATCGAGGCGGCACGCGCCCATGACACGCAAACGGTTGTACTCGGCGGTGGCTGCTTCTTCAACCAAGTGCTGAGCGAACGCCTGAGCGCCACGCTGCAGGACGCCGATCTCGTAGTATTGCGACCGCAAAGCGTGGATTGCGGCGATGCCGGCGTGGCCCTGGGGCAGGCGTGGGTGGCAGCGTGCACGCTGCTCGCCGACCGGGCGCCTCAATCTCTTGTGGAGGCCTGACCATGTGCCTTGCCTTGCCCGCCCGGGTCGTCGCACTACAGGGCAGCGACATGGCCACCGTTGACCTCGGTGGCGTGCTCAAACGCATCTCGATCGCGCTCGTGCCCGAGGTTCAGATCGGCAACTACGTCATCGTTCACGTGGGCTACGCCATCGGCCTGCTCGACACCGAAGAAGCCGAAGCCACGCTCAAATTATTTGCGGAACTCCTCACATGAAATACATCGACGAATTCCGCGACGGTACGCTCGCGCGCAACATTGCCGCGAATATCAGGGGCGAAGCCGAATCGGCGCGACACTACAACTTCATGGAGTTCTGCGGCGGGCACACGCATGCCATCGCACGCTACGGTGTTACCGATCTGCTGCCGTCAAACGTGCGCATGATTCACGGACCCGGCTGCCCCGTATGCGTGCTGCCGATCGGTCGCGTGGACATGAGCTTGCGGCTCGCGTTAGATGGCGGTGTGATCTTGTGCACTTACGGCGACGTCATGCGGGTCCCGGCCTCCGATGGGATGTCGCTGATACGCGCAAAAGCTCGCGGTGCCGACATCCGCATTGTCTATTCGCCGCTCGATGCCTTGAAGCTCGCCGTCGACAACCCACAGCGCGACGTGGTATTCCTGGCGATCGGCTTCGAAACCACAACGCCGCCCACTGCGCTGGCGATCCAGCAAGCGGCACGCGAAGGGTTGCAGAACTTTAGCGTTTTGTGTTGCCATGTGCTGACGCCGGCGGCCATCGCGCATATTCTCGAATCCCCGGAAGTGCGCGAGTATGGCACCGTGGATATCGACGGCTTTGTCGGGCCAGCCCATGTGAGTATTGTGATCGGATCCGGTCCCTATGAGGCATTCGCGATAGTCCATCGCAAGCCGGTGGTCATCGCCGGGTTCGAGCCGTTGGATGTGATGCAGGCCATCCTGATGCTCGTGCGTCAGGTCAATGACGGTCGCGCAGAAGTTGAGAATGAATTTAGGCGCGCGGTGAACCGCGCAGGCAACACGCGTGCGCAAGCCGTAATGGCGAGCGTCTTTGAGGTCCGCGCTTCATTCGAATGGCGCGGTCTGGGTGAGGTGCCGGTGAGCGCACTGCAGATTCGCCAGGAGTATGCGCGCTTCGATGCCGAGCGCCGCTTCGACCTGAACTATCGCGCGGTGCCCGACCACAAACAGTGCGAGTGCGGAGCCATCCTGCGCGGGGTCAAGAAACCCACGGACTGCAAGCTCTTTGGCACTATCTGCACACCAGATAATCCTATGGGATCTTGCATGGTATCGAGTGAAGGCTCGTGCGCGGCGCACTACTCCTATGGCCGATTCCGCGACGTTGCGGTGGTGGTCGAATAAAGGTGCAATGCGCGACGTAAGGCACTGTTGTTGACGGGACTTTCTATCCATGGACACATCGAAAAGACATTATGCGCGCCCCCTGGATTTGAAGCATGGTCGCATTGACATGAATCATGGTGCCGGGGGCCGTTTGTCGATGCAATTGGTCGAGGAGCTATTCGCGCCGGCTTTCGATAATGAATACCTACGCCAGGGCAATGATGGGGCACTGCTGCCGGTGCCGGTCGGCCAGCACCTGGTCATGGCCACCGATGCGCATGTCATCTCGCCGTTGTTCTTTCCGGGCGGCGACATTGGCTGCCTTGCCGTGCACGGTACGATTAACGACGTAGCGATGCTGGGCGCGATACCGCTCTATTTGAGTGCGAGCTTCATCCTCGAAGAGGGCTTGTTGTTGTCTGACCTGAAACGCATCGCGGCGTCGATGGCCGCCGCCGCGCTCGATGCGGGCGTGCCGATTGTCACGGGGGATACCAAGGTCGTCGAGCAAGGCAAGGGCGACGGCGTGTTCATCAGCACAACCGGGGTCGGTGCGGTGCCCGAGGGGCGGGTTATTGGCGGTGCTTATGCTCAGTCGGGCGATGCCGTGTTGCTGTCGGGAACGATCGGCGAGCACGGCGTCGCCGTGCTGTCGCTACGTGCGTCGCTGGAGTTCGAGACCACGATCCGATCCGATACGGCAGCTCTGCATACGCTGGTCGCCGCGATGTTGGCTGCAGTCCCTGCTGGAACAATACACGTGCTGCGTGACCCCACGCGCGGCGGGCTGGCAACCACACTCAACGAGATCGCCAGACAGTCCAACGTAGGCATGATGTTGCAGGAATCCGCCATCCCGATATTGCCGCAGGTCGATGCTGCATGCGAACTGCTGGGTCTGGATCCGCTATACATCGCCAATGAGGGCAAACTGGTGGCCGTCGTCGCTCCCGCGGCGGCACCCGCTGTGCTGGCGGCGATGCGCGCTCACCCGCTGGGCCAAGCGGCTGCGTGCATCGGCCGCGTCACAGAAGACTCGAACCGATTTATCCAGATGGACACCCGAGTTGGTGGAAAGCGCGTTGTGGACTGGTTGAGCGGCGAACCGATGCCACGGATTTGCTGAACGCACCTGTATATGCGGGTTCCTGTCGAACGCGCGGGACCGCGAGCTTTGCTTCAGATTTCGATGCCCAGAGCGGCAATCTTCTTGTACAGCGTCGCCCGGCCCATGCCGATGCATTGCGCAGCATCCAGCTCAAGCTGGTCGAGCCTGCACGCGCCGTGACGCTCGACGAAGTCAAGGAAAAAGCCGGCGCGCCGGCAACACAAGCGCGATTGCCTGACGTCCAGGGTCGCCCATTGCAATCGATTTGATAAGGATCAACTTGCCGCCGGCGGCTAAACCGTATTCTGAATTACCGCCTCGCCTTTGCGAGAGAGAATGAGGAGCAGGTCATGTCTGAAATCGAAATGCTGCAGTACGAGCCGATAGCCGATCTTTTGCCGCCGCCGGTGATTGGCGGCGCACCATTGACAATCGAGTTGTGCGAGCCCGATCTCGACTCCGGCGTACCGTTGATGATCGCATTGGCTCGGCGGCGCAGTACGCGCGAATTCGCCGCTACCCCACTCTCCAACCGCCAGCTCAGCGAATTGCTATGGGTCGCCGCCGGCGTCAAT
>Ga0302226_10000213_pt1 | contig 54359 bp, 51 predicted proteins | sample II_Palsa_E3_3_FD_193524 | JGI IMG/M metagenome (GOLD analysis project Ga0302226, IMG submission 193524) | Peat permafrost microbial communities from Stordalen Mire near Abisko, Sweden - II_Palsa_E3_3 | ecosystem: Environmental > Terrestrial > Soil > Palsa > Peat permafrost | place: Sweden...
CGAACTCCTCGCCCCGCCCAACCTCTCCAACGCCACGCCGCTCTATCTCCTCATCGACAACATCCCCCAAGCCGTCTTCTTCGCGACCGACGAACTCCGCCCCAGCGCCCCCTCTGCCATCGCGCAACTCAACGCCCTGCGCATCCACCCAGTCCTCCTAACCGGCGACATCGCCACCTCCGCAACCCCCATCGCCCAAGCCGCCGGCATCACAAATCTGACCGACATCCAATCCCACCTCCTCCCCGCCGAAAAACTGGCCGCCATCCGCACCCTCCAATCCTCCGGCCACAGCGTAGCGATGGTCGGCGACGGCATCAACGACGCAGCCGCCCTCGCGCAAGCCAACGCGGGCCTCGCGATGGCCTCCGGCTCCGACCTCGCCCGCGAAGCCGGCGACATCCTCCTCCTCCACCACGACCTCCGCCTCATCCCGCTCTCCATCCAGATCGCCCGCCGCACCACGCACATCATGCGCCAGAATCTAGGCTGGGCCGTCATCTACAACCTCATCGGCATCCCGCTCGCCGCCGGCGTCCTCTACCCCCACTTCCACATCCTCCTAAGCCCTATCCTCGCCAGCGCCGCCATGGCCCTAAGCTCCGTCAGCGTCCTCGCCAACTCTCTCCGCCTCCGCACGCTCCCCACCAACTGAGAACTGACAACTAACAACCTCCCCTCCGCGCTAAACTAAAATCACCGCCTCCCGCGGACCTAACGTGCGCATCTTCACTCGCTACATCCTCCGCGAAGTCACCGGCTACGCCCTGCTCGGCGGCGTGCTCTTCACCTTCATTCTCTTCATGCGCTACCTGCTCCCCCTCATGGAGCTCACCGTCCGCGGCGTAGCCTCGCCCTTCGACATCGTTCGCCTCATCGGCTATCTTCTTCCTGGCTTCTTCTCCTTCACCATCCCCATGGCCGTGCTCATCGGCATCCTGCTCGGCCTCAGCCGTCTTGCAGCCGACAGCGAAGTCACCGCGATGCGCGCCTCCGGCCTCGGCATCCTCTCCTTCGTCCGCATCGTCAGCATCTTCGCCATCTTCTGCTGGATCCTCGGCCTCGCTAACTCCCTCTTCGTCGCCCCCCGCGCCGCCCAGGCCCTTCTCAACTACGAAGACGCCTCCAAGACAAGCCAGGCCACCGTGGCCATCCAGCCCCGCGTCTTCTACGAAGACTTCAAGAACTACGTCCTCTACGCACAGGACGTGGTCCCCGGCGCCAACGGCACTGCCATCTGGCATCACGTCTTCATTGCAGACCTCACCAAGCCCGAGTCCCCTCACATCATCACCGCCAACGACGCCACTGTCCTCGCCGGCCCTGCCCAGACCCTCCGCCTCGACCTCGCCCAGGGAAGTCGTCACGACATCGCTCCCAACGACCCCAGCCAGTACGACATCTCCACCTTCGTCACCACCGAACTTCCCGTTCAGACCGGCCAGCAGGAGGAAGATTCCCACCTCAGCCGCCGCGACACGCCCATGCACGCCCTCGGCTTACCCGCTCTATGGCGTCTCGCCCACACTCCTGGCCCCGGCTCACGGCCTTATCTCATCGAGCTGCACTATCGCTTCGCCTTCCCCACCGCCTGCCTCGTCCTCATGCTCGTCGGCGTCCCTCTCGGCCTCTCCTCCAAGCGCGGCGGCAAGGGAGCCGGTTTCGTCGCAACCCTCGGCCTGGTCTTCGTCTATTATTTCCTCTCCTCCATGGGCATCGCCTTCGCGCGCCAGGGCAAGCTCCCGCCCGCTCTCGGCGTCTGGGGCGCCAACATCCTCTTCGCCCTCGCCGGCCTTCTCCTCCTGCAACAGATCTCCCGCGGCGGCGCCGTCCTCGAACTCTTCGCCAACCTCGGCCACGCCATCACCAAACTCTTTGACCGCATGCGCCGCAACACCGCCGCCGGCGATCAACTCCGCGCCCAGCACATCGGCGACGGCGCCATCATGCAGCGCATCCGTCGTGCTCTCCGCATCCGCTTTCCCCTCATCCTCGACGAGTACGTCATGGGCAGCTTCCTCCGCAACTTCGCCCTCGTCCTCATCTCGCTCATCGTCCTCTTCATCATCTTCACCTTCTTCGAGCTCATCGGCGACATCCTTCGCTACCGCACTCCCCTCGTCGTCGTCGGCGACTACCTGCTTAACCTCGTTCCCTTCATAATCAACATCGTCCTTCCACTCTGCTCGCTCGTCGCTGTCCTCATAACCTTCGGCGCGCTCAATCGCAACAGCGAGCTCACTGCCATGAAGGCCACCGGCATCAGCCTCTACCGCATCGTCGCTCCCATGCTGGTAGTAGCAACCATCCTCTCCGGCCTGCTCTTCGTCTTCGACGAGACCTATCTCCCCGCCGCCAACCGCCGCCAGGAAGCCCTTCTTTCCGAAATCAAAGGCAAGCCCGCCCAAACCTTCCTTCGCCCCGATCGCAAATGGATGTCGGGTCAAACCGGTAGCTCCACCTCTGCCGCCAGCAGCGAGCCTACCCGCATCTTCTACTACCAGTTCTTCGATCCAGACCGGAACGTCTTCGCCAACCTCACCGTATTCGAGTTCCAGCCCGGCACCTTCAACCTCACCCGCCGCATCTTCGCCCAGAGCGCCCGCTGGGACGACAATCTCAACGGATGGGTCTTTGAAGACGGGTGGCAGCGCACCTTCCAGGGTGAATCCACCGCCAGCTACCAGCCCTTCGCTGTCTCTACCTTCCCTGAGATCCACGAACAGCCTTCTTACTTCAAGAAAGAAGATCGCCAGTCCGAACAGATGTCCTACACCGAGCTAGCCACCTACATCAACGACCTCAAGCAAAGTGGCTTTGATACCATGCGTCTCCGCGTCCAACTCAATCGCAAGCTCGCCTACCCGCTCATGACACTGGTTCTCGCCATCCTCGCCATTCCCTTTTCGCTCTTCGCCGGCAAGCGCGGCGGCATCGCCGGCATAGGCACGGCCATCGGCGTAGCCATCTGTTATTGGGTCATCGCCGGCATCTTCGAAAACCTCGGCGACGTAAACTCCCTCCCAGCCATCCTCGCCGCCTGGTCCCCAGACCTCCTCTTCGCCATAGCCGGCACCTACCTCCTCCTCCGCACCCCCACCTAGCCTCTGCCTTAGCTGAAAGCTAGGAGCTAAAAGCTAAAGGCTGCTTTTCCCCAACCGAGCTAAACTAGACTCGACATGAAAACACAGACCCTCCCCCTTGCATCCCTCATCCTTGCTATAGCTGCGCTTCCTCTGGGAGCCCAAACCACCGCAACGCCGACCGTCCATCACACCACCACCGCCGTTCACCACGCCGCCCCCGCCGGCTGCGTCAAGACGCCAGACCTCTCTCCCAAGATTCCAGCCCTACCCGCCAGCGCATCCTGCGCCAAGATCCTCTACACCCTCACCCACACTCCTGATACCCATCTCGACTACGTCTCCCCGCTCGTCTCCCCTGAGCTCCGCGTCGACCTCGCCGGCCAGAAAACCACCTACTCCCTCATCTACGTCGACACCGTCGTCGGCACCGGCGCCCTCGCCCAACCCGGCAAGTTCTACACCGTTCACTACACCGGCTACCTCCCCGACGGCACCAAGTTCGACTCCTCCGTCGACCGTGGCGAACCCATCACCTTCCCCTATGGCAAACACCGCGTCATCCAGGGTTGGGACACCGCCTTCGAAGGCATGCACATCGGCGGCAAGCGCCGCCTCTTCATCCCCTACCAGCTCGGCTACGGCGAAGCCGGCCGCCCTCCTGTCATCCCCGCCAAGTCTGAGCTCATCTTCGACGTAGAGTTCGTCGCCCAGGGTGACGAAGCGCCCGCGCCCAAGGCCCCCGCCCGTCAACCCATGCTGCCAGGCCAGCATGGCATGTCGCAGGGCCAGCCCGGAGCCGCTAAGCCAGCCACGCCCCCGCCCACACCACCACCTGCTGCCAAGCCCGCGACTCCACCCCCAACCGCCCAGCCTCAGCCCCAGCAGTAATTCAATCGAAAGGGCGGCCGCAAGCATCCAACACGCGGCCGCCTTTCCGCTTTCTCTACGCTCTATCCTCTACGCTCTACACTCTGCACTTATGCTCTCCCGCCTCAGACCGCTCTTCCCCTACCTCCGCCGTTACTGGAGGAGCTTTGCCTGGGGCGGTCTCGCGCTCATCGTCTATAACGCCGCCAAGGCCATGATCCCGCTGCTCATCGGCGGCGCCACCCGCGACATCCAGCATAACCTCTCTGTCACCACGGTCGAACACCATGCCCTCCGCATCCTTGCCGTTGCCGTTGTTGCCGCCATCACCCTCTATCTCACCCGCCAGATCATCATCGGCGCCTCTCGCGAGATCGAGTTCGACCTCCGCAACGACCTCTTCTCCCACCTCGAGTCCCAGCCACCCGAGTTCTTCCAGCGCCACCGCACCGGCGACATCATGGCGCACTCGACGAATGACCTGAACGCAGTCCGCCAGCTTCTCGGTCCGGCCATCATGTACTCGGCCAATACCATCGTCTTCACCGCCTTCGCGCTCCCGTTCATGCTGCGCATCAGCCCGCGCCTGACGATGTTCGCATTCCTGCCCCTGCCCTTCGCTTCTGTCTTAGTCCAGTACTTCGGCGCCCGCATCCACATCCGCTTCGAACGCATCCAGGCCATGTTCTCCGACATCTCCGCTCAGGCCGAAGAGAACTTCTCCGCCGCCCGCCTCATCCGCGCCTTCGGCCAGGAAGAAGCACAGATCGCCGCCTTCGAAACCTCCAACCAGGAGTACATCCGCCGCAGCCTTCTCCTCGCTCGCCTCATGGCCATGCTCTGGCCCACGTTGGAGTTCGTCCTCGGCGTCTCGCTCGTCGTCACCCTCCTCGTCGGAGGCCACGAAGCCGTAGCCCACCGCATCAACGTCGACCAGTTCTTCACCTACAACATCTTCATGGTCCAACTCACCTGGCCCATGATCGCCATCGGCTGGGTCGTCAACCTGGTCCAGCGCGGCACGGCCTCAGTCACCCGCATCCACACCCTCATGACCGAACAGCCCACCATCACCGACGCAGACGCAGACCCTACCCTTCTTGCAGATGCACAAATGCCTGTCATCCTGAGCGCAGCGCGCAGCGCGCAGTCGAAGGACCCCGAAGCCGCTCGCCTCTCCGATACCGCCAGTCCCTTTTCGACCATGGACTCCGCCCCCATCACCGGCCACATCACCTTCAACCACCTAAGCTTCACCTACCCCACCGGCCCCGAAGTCCTCCACGACATCACCCTCGACATCCCCGCCGGCTCCTCCCTAGCCATCGTAGGCCCCACCGGCTCCGGCAAATCCACGCTCGTCTCCCTCATCCCCCGCCTCTACGACGCGCCACCCGACACCGTCCTGCTCGACGACCGCCCCCTCCGCGACTACCCCCTCCACACTCTCCGCGCGTCCATCGGCTTCGTCCCCCAGGAAACCTTCCTCTTCTCCACCACCATCGCCAACAACATCGCCTTCGGCGTCCCCGCAGCCACCACCGACGCAGCCAAACAAACCCTCGACCAGCAGATCGAAGGCGCCGCCCGCACCGCCCACATCGCCGACGAGATCCTCGAATTCCCCAGCGGCTTCCGCACCATCGTAGGCGAGCGCGGCGTCACCCTTTCTGGCGGCCAGAAGCAGCGCACCGCCATCGCGAGAGCCATCCTCCGCAATCCCCCCATCCTCATCCTCGATGACGCCTTGGCCAGCGTAGACACCTACACCGAAGAGCAAATCCTCGCCGGCCTCCGCGAATCCATGCAGGACCGCACCACCATCCTCATCGCGCACCGCGTCTCCACCGCCCGCGCCGCCGACCGTATCGCCGTCCTCATCGACGGCCACATCGTAGAGCTAGGCACCCACGACGAACTCCTCGCCCGCGACGGCTACTACACCGACCTCTTCGAAAAACAATCCCTCGAAGAAGAAATCCTAACCGCCCAATAGCTAAGCCTTCCCCACGCCCATCACCTTCACAATCACCCGCTTCGCCCGCTGCCCGTCGAACTCCGCATAAAACACCCTCTGCCAGGTCCCCAAATCCAGCCGCCCATGCGTCACCGGCAGCGTCGTCTCATGATGCAGCAGCAGCGCCTTCAAATGCGCGTCGCCATTATCCTCACCCGTCCGATGGTGCTGATACCCCGGCCACCGCGGCGCCAGCTTCTCCAGCCACACGCCAATATCCTCGATCAATCCATCCTCGTTATCGTTCACATAAATCGCAGCCGTAATATGCATGGGCGAAACAAAGCAAAGCCCGTCGTCGACGCCGCTCCGCCGCACAATCGCCTCCACCTCTGGCGTAATGTGCACCATCTCATACTGCACATCAGTCTTAAACGTCAGGTACTCGGTATGAACCTTCATGCACCCGATATTAAATCACCTACCGCTGCGGCGCAGGCGCACCCGCTGGCGGAGGTGGTGGAGGCGGCGGAGGCGCAGGCTCTCCCGAACCATCCGGCGCCGGCATCGGTGCCCGATCCCCATTCGCATTCGCCCTCACCGGCACTTCTTTCCCATGCTCCGGATCGTAGTCATGCCGCTGCATCCACAGCTTGTACTCCGCCACCGGCTCCGAGCGCATACCGTCCCTGCCCTCCGCATACGCAAAGTCCTTCATGTCCGCATTGAAGTCACAGGTAAAGAACTTCCCTGCTTGCCCAAACACCGGCAACAGCACCACCAGCTGCTTGCCTTGTTTCTTCCACCGAGCCGGGTACGTCTCATACCCAAACGACGCCCGCACCTTGTAGTCACATTGGTAGTTGAAGTCCAGCCCACGCGCTTCGCCATTCTCATACAAATTGGCGCGACCATCTCCCTGCGTCTCATCCAGCGAACGCGTGCGATGGTAATAAAACGACGTCTGGCTGCGCCCAAAGATATGCAGCCGCAGCGGGTAATCCGCCGGATTTTTGCTATCCGCCAAAGCTCTCGGCGACATCGCCGCCATCATCATCGCCGCCACCATCACCAACCCAGCCACACCCTTCGAAACGCGCATCGGCAAAACTCCTGGGGTTTTAAATGTAAGACGAAAGTCACCCCGTTTGACGTTCCCTCCCCCCAGCGAGTCTCGCCCTACAAAAATTAAATTTCATCCCCGCATCCGCCCCACGCCGTCATCCTGGCGAAGCGAAGGACCCCTGTAGTTGCTGTTGCAGTTGTTCTTGCTTTTCTGGTTGTCATCCCGCAGGGATCTGCTTTTGTTTTGTTGGAGGCTAGAAGCCGAGCACTAAGAACTTAGAACGAACAGCATACAATCGCCTCTCCGCGATACACTTCCCTCGATGCGCGTCGCCACCCTGAGCCTCATCCTCGCCACCACCCTCCTCCCCGCGCACGCCCAGTGGACCATCCAGACCCCCACCACCGCCGACCTCCGCGGCATCGACAACGTCGGTAAGGGCATCGCCTGGGCCTCCGGCACCAACGGCACCGTCCTCCGCACCGAAGACGCCGGCTACCTCTGGCAGCGCTGCACCATCCCACCCAACGCCGAGCACCTCGACTTCCGCGGCATCCAGGCCTTCGACGCCAACACCGCCATCGTCATGTCCAGCGGCCCCGGCGACCAGTCCCGCCTCTACAAAACCACCGACGGCTGCCAAACCTGGATCCTCCTCTTCACCAACCCCGACAAAGAAGGCTTCTGGGATGCCATCAAATTCCAAGATAAAAATTTCGGCGTTTTACTCGGCGATCCCGTTGGCGGAAAGTTTTTCGCGCGGCAGACCGCAGATGGTGGACGAACTTGGCATCCATTCGTAGACGACGCTGCACTTACCATAGGCGGTCCAAACGCGGGCATCTTTGCGGCAAGTAACTCCAGCCTCTTTCTTCCAGAGAATCCGAACTACTTTTTTGCGATTGCAAATACCCAAGGGGGCAGCGTTCTCTTCGAATCTAGTTTTGGAACCGCACCACACTGCCGAAACTTGGGAACCAACGCCTCACCATGTCCGAAAGACTATCTGTGGTCGAGGCTCGGCATGCTTCCGTTAGGCTCGATCTCGCCTTCAAAGGGCGCGTTTTCTCTGGGAGTCGCCTCGAATTCCGACCAAGACGTTAGTGCTGCCATCGTCGTTGGCGGCGATTATCTGCGTCCCGATGAGACGGCGGGAACTGCAGCATATTCGATAGCTTTCCCTAATTGGCAAGCCGCGACCACCCCACCCCACGGCTACCGCAGCGCCGTAGCCTACGACGCCCCCACAAAAACCTGGATCACCGTAGGCCCCAACGGCACCGACATCTCCACCGACGATGGCCGCAACTGGCACCCCCTCCACCCCACCAACAACGACGCCCCCGACGCCGACCAGCACTGGAACGCTCTCTCCCTCCCCTACGCCGTAGGCCCCCACGGCCGCATCGGCATACTCAACCCCTCCGCCCTCAAACCCATCTCAACCAAACCCTAGCTCTCAAATTCCGACGACAATCGGGTACCCCGAGGCTTTAGCCTCGGGTCTCATAGCCCCAAACCGAAGATGGGCTTTAGCCCTGAGGTATGCTCTTCCACATGGTGCCTCAGAGCAACACCTACGCCATCACCATCTCGACATTCCTCCAACATCGTCATTTCCAACACGAAGCCAACGCAGAACTATTCCTCAAAACTCTGCTCCGTTATCGTCACCAAGGAAAGTTCGAACTTCACGGCTTCGCGATCATGTCCGATCATGTCCATCTCCTCATAACGCCAGCGCTAGATCAATCCCTCCCAAAATGTATTCAGCTCATAAAGGGCGGATATTCCTTCGCCGCGCGAAGTCTCACCCCAAAAGAAATCTGGCACACCAGCTATCACGAGCATCGCATCCGCGATTACGAAGACTACGACAACCAACTCCGCTACATCGCCAACAACCCACCAGCCGCAAAACTTGCCTCTAACTATCTATACGTCCACACCCATCCCGAACGAGCAGCATCTCTGAACTCGTACCCAGAACATCTGCTGAGATAAGCAGCCCGCGCGTTAGACTCCTGTCTAGTTCCGGCGACGATCAGGTACCCCGAGGCTTCAGCCTCGGGTCTCATATGGCACCAAAGAAGGAGGGGCTTTAGCCCTCAGGTTTGCTTTTCCACGAAGCCATCACCGCGCAGCCGTAGCGGTAGCCCTTATCGGCGCCCGGCGCACCCGCAACCCACAAGCCTCCGGCACATTCGCCATCTGCTTTGCAAACACCCGAAACCCCGCCGTCCCCGGCTGCAGCGTCGCCCAATAACTCGTGCGCGACACCAGCGGCTTCCCCTGCGTTACAATCTGGTTCTCCATAATCTTCACGCCACATCCAAGATTGTTCGCCGGCTGCAAGATCGTCCGCTCTGGATCCTTCACCGGCAACGCCTGATCCTTTTCCCAATCAAAGTCACATCCATACCGCTGCGCATCTTCATACTTCACCTGCATCAAGCCTTCCTGCCTCGCCGGCCTCTTCGTCACCGGATCAACAACGTTCACAGGTGCCTGCAGATGATGCACATCGGCCGTCGGATTCAGCCCGGCCTCCGCCGCCGCGATCGCCTGAAACGTATACGCCCAGAACTGCCGCTGCTCCACTTCCGTCGCCTTAGTAAACCGCGGACAGTACATCCTCACCGCCCGCGCGGCTTGGTCGCTCAACAAATCCGGCGGCAGCGCCTTCTCCACCATCGCATCCCATTGCGGATCCCACGTCGTTCCACCGAGCTCTGCCTTCTTCACATCCAGCGGCGTCGGCGGAGCCGGCTTCACCGCGGGTTGCGCAGGAGTCTGCACCACATGCGTCTCAGCACGCTTGCATCCTGCACACACAACCAACACGCACACGCAAACCACACACGACAGTCGAGCCATCTCCGCTGCACCTTCCGTTCACCGACCGCGCAAAGCTCTCTAGCTCTCTGATGCCATAGCCGCAACTCCTGTCTAAAGGCGCAACAGCAATATTTGCCTGACGCCGGACTCTCAACAAGTTAGAGATTGAGCCAAGATCCAGGTACCCCGAGGCATACTTGACCACGTCCGGGTACCCCGAGGCTTCAGCCTCGGGTCTCATAACCCGCAAAAGAAAAACGGGCTTTAGCCCTGAGGTATGCTCTCCTTGATGCCCCCGCTAACCCTCTACGCCGCCACCTCCAACCCAGGCAAGCTGGCCGAGTTCCAATCCGCAGCCCACCCCGAAGGCGTCGCCATCGAAGCCCTCCCCAACCTCAAGCAAATCCCCGAGCCCATCGAAGACGCCACCACCTTCCAGGGCAACGCCGACCTCAAAGCCATCGCCTACTCGCTGGCCGCCCTCAACCTCCTCGTCTTCGCCGACGACTCCGGCCTCGAAGTCCCCACCCTCAACAACCAGCCCGGCGTCCGCTCCGCCCGCTTCGCCGATGACTATGCAGCCCAGCATCCAAACGAGCCCGTCATCTCGACCGAAGCCACACCCCCAAACTCCGTCATCTCGACCGGAGCGCAGCGGAGTGGAGAGACCCCTGTATTTCTCGGCTCTAAGGACCAGCGCAACAACTCACTCCTCCTACACCTCATGCAGAACCAGCCCTCCCGCACCGCCCGCTTCGTCTGCAATCTCTCGCTCGCGCGCGACGGCCAGGTCCTGCTTCGCGCCCAGGGCTATGCCGAAGGCGAACTCCTCCACACCCCCAGAGGAGCCGACGGCTTCGGCTACGACCCACTCTTCCTCCTCCCCTCTCTCAACCTCACCTTCGCCGAAATCCCCCGCGAACAAAAGTGGCAGCTCTCCCATCGAGGCAACGCCTTCCGCGCACTCCTCGCTCAACTCGCTTCCATTCACCTCTAGCTACATATCGCACAGAACGGACGGTATTCGCACTCGCAACTTGACTGCGATATTTTGCGGTAGCCATAATCAGTTCCGCTGGTTCCTCCGCGACGCGACACCCGAAACTAGGCTAAAGACGTCGCTGAGTAACCCGAAACAGGGCTAAGTCTGTCGAATTCACCCCCGAAACCCAAGGCTGGGACAAATTAATGAGCACCACAGAAGTCACGCCGCATATTACTGAACCCATTACCTTTTGGCAGTCCACCAACGGCAAAAAGGTCGTGATGGCTGTCACCGGCGTCATGATGTTCGGCTTCGTCGTAGGCCACATGCTCGGCAATCTTCAGATGTACGAAGCCCCCGAGCATATCAACGCCTACGGCCACTTCCTCCACAATCTTGGCGAGATCTTGTGGCTCGAACGCGGCGTCATGCTCCTCGCCATCGCCCTGCATATCACTGCAACCATTCAACTTGCGCTCCGCAGCAAGGCCGCCCGTCCAGTCGGCTACTCGCGCAGACAGGCGATCAACTCCTCCTACGCCTCCCGCACCATGTACTGGAGCGGCCCCATCGTTCTAGCCTTCATCATCTTCCATCTCCTTCAATTCACAGCCGGTTACATCCACCCGCAGTCACAATTCATCGCCGGCGACGTCTATCACAACGTCGTCTCCGGCTTCCAGGTCTGGTGGGTTTCCATCTGGTACATCATCGCCATCGGGCTTCTCGGCTTCCATCTCAGCCACGGCTTGTGGAGTATGTTCCAGTCGGTAGGTTTGGCGCACCCGCGACTCTCCCCGTACCTCAGGATTGCCGCCAAGGCCATCGCTATCATCATCGTTTTGGGGTATATCTCCATTCCTATCAGTGTGTTGCTGGGGTTCATAAAATAAGATGAAACTTGACGCAAGAATTCCCTCTGGACCGATTCAAGAAGCTTGGTCAAAAGCCTGCTTCGACATGAAGCTCGTCAATCCGGCCAACAAACGCAAGCATTCTCTGATCGTCGTAGGATCCGGCCTGGCCGGAGGCGCTGCAGCAGCCTCTCTCGGCGAGCTAGGCTACAACGTCAAATGCTTTTGTTTTCAAGATTCTCCGCGCCGCGCACATTCGATAGCAGCGCAAGGCGGAATCAACGCTGCCAAGAACTATCCCAACGATGGCGAAAGTGTATTCCGCCTCTTCTACGACACCGTCAAGGGTGGCGATTTCCGCGCCCGCGAAGCGAACGTCTATCGCCTGGCTCAGATCAGCGGAAAGATCATCGATCAATGTGTCGCACAGGGCGTGCCATTCGCTCGTGAGTATGGTGGCTCGCTGGCAAATCGCTCATTCGGTGGCGCCCAGGTCTCGCGCACCTTCTATGCTCGAGGCCAAACCGGCCAGCAGCTTCTGCTCGGCGCCTATCAAGCACTTGAGCGACAGGTACACGCAGGCTCCGTCACCATGATCCCGCGGACGGAGATGCTCGACCTCATCGTAGTCGATGGACAGGCGCGCGGCATTGTCACACGTAGCCTTATCACCGGTGAGTACAACGTGCACATCGCGGATGCCGTCATCCTCGCCAGCGGCGGTTACAGCAACGTCTACTACCTCTCCACCAACGCCAAAGGCTCCAATGTCACAGCCAGTTGGCGCGCCTATAAACGCGGCGCCCTCTTCGCCAATCCGTGTTTTACACAGATCCACCCTACCTGCATCCCGGTCTCTGGCGACTATCAATCCAAGCTCACGCTGATGAGTGAGTCGCTGCGCAATGACGGTCGCATCTGGGTTCCAAAAAAGAAGGGCGATCCCCGTCCTCCAAACGAAATTCCGGAAGAGGAACGCGACTACTATCTCGAACGCCGCTATCCCAGCTTCGGCAATCTCGTCCCCCGCGATGTGGCCTCACGCAACGCCAAAGCCATGTGCGATGAAGGCTACGGCGTCGGCAAGTCTGGTCTCGGCGTCTATCTCGACTTCTCCGAGTCGATCCATCGCCTGGGCGAGAAGACGGTTCGCGAACGCTACGGCAACCTGTTCGACATGTATCAGCGCATCACGGACGAGAATCCATACAAGACTCCCATGCGCATCTACCCTGCCATTCACTACACCATGGGCGGCCTCTGGGTGGACTACCAACTGCAGAGCAACATCCCTGGCTTGTTCGTGCTCGGTGAGGCCAACTTCTCCGACCACGGAGCCAATCGGCTCGGCGCCAGCGCGTTAATGCAGGGGCTCTCGGATGGCTACTTCATCATTCCCTACACCGTCGGAAACTATCTGGCCTCGAACAAATTCCCCAAGGTGGACGAGTCCAATTCCGCCGTCCAGCAAGCCGTCGCCGCCGTCAAGACAAAGGTAGACAAGCTACTTTCGATCAAAGGCAATCGCACCGTCGATTCCTTCCATCGCGAGCTCGGCAAGATCGTATGGGACTACTGCGGCATGGCTCGCACCGCCGAAGGCCTTGAAATCGCGATCCAGAAAATCCGCGCCCTGCGCGAAGACTATTGGAAGAACGTCACGGTCCCCGGTAGCGGCAACGATTTGAACGAAAGCCTCGAAAAGGCTGGCCGTGTAGCCGACTTCTTCGAGTTGGCCGAGCTGATGTGCATCGACGCCCTCAGTCGAAACGAATCCTGCGGCGGTCACTTCCGCGAGGAATATCAGACACCCGATGGCGAAGCTCAGCGTGATGATGAGCGCTATTCCTACGTCGCTGCATGGGGTTATAACGGCCCAGACGCTGCTCCCGAACTTATCAAGGAACCCCTCACGTTCGAATACGTTCACCCCAGCCAGAGGAGTTACAAGTAAATGAAACTGACACTGAAGATCTGGCGGCAAAAGAACCATAATGAAAAAGGCGCCTTCGTAAAGTACGCCATGGACGATGTGGACCCTGAAATGTCCGTCCTCGAATGTCTTGACGTATTGAACGAGTCTCTGATCCTGCGCGGAGAAGTTCCGGTGGCATTTGAGCACGACTGCCGGGAAGGCATTTGCGGCTCCTGCGGCTTCGTGATCAACGGCGTCGCGCATGGTCCGGAACGTGGAACCACGGCATGTCAATTGACGATGCGTCACTTCAAAGATGGCGACGAACTGACACTTGAACCATGGCGAGCAAAAGCGTTTCCGCTGGTCAAGGACCTCGTGGTGAATCGTCGCGCCCTGGACCACATCATCGAGGCCGGCGGATACGTTTCGGTCTCAACAGGACAGGCCCCCGAAGGCAATACTCTTCCGGTCGGAAAAGAAATTGCCGATCAGTCGATGGATGCTGCGGCCTGTATCGGGTGTGGAGCTTGCGTTGCGGCCTGCCCCAACGCATCGGCTGCGCTCTTCACTGGAGCCAAGATCACACACCTCGGGGTTCTTCCTCAGGGCGAGCCCGAGCGCGAGCGCCGAGCTCTGAGCATGGTGGCACAGATGAATGCCGAAGCCTTCGGCAATTGCACTAGCATCGGAGAATGCACAGGCGTTTGCCCAAAGGAAATTCCATTGGAAGTCATCGCCAACATGAATCGTGATTATGTGTGCGCGAGTTTCAAACGACGTGAAGACCTACCCACACCGGTTGCCCCCGTGCTTCAGCGAACCTAAGCGACGGCAATCCTTAAACAAAAAAGCCTCGCGCCAAGCGAGGCTCTTTTGTTATGAACTGGAATGTAATCCCCAATTCACGAACTTGTAAAGTGGATTACTTTGTGAAAATCGAAGTCCCTGGATTTTTGTTTTCGTCATCATGGATTCGATTTTGAGCGCGTTTCGCGCTTTCCATCGCTTCATGATCGAGGCGTTGCGCAGGAGTTTTATTCTCTGCTTCTCCCCCAGTGCTCTCAATTGCCTCGTGAGAAGGACGATCTGCTGTTTTAGTCGAATCAAGTCCGGCTGCCATAAATCACCTCTGGTCATGTTGGAGTCACTTTGAAGCAGCAGAGTTGTATGCAACCCTTGCTTGATCGGCAATTCGAACAACATGGAGATTTAATGCGTCCTACATTAGGCATTAGGGATAAGTAGTTTGCCTGCAGCGCTTTGAGGTCGCAGGTGAGCGTCGCAGAAAAGATATAACCGCATTGCTACAATCAAGCCTCTGAAAGCAAAGGGATAAGCTTCTTGTGATGATGAATGATCCAGCGAATATTCACGCAGATGCTCTCGTAATCGATGGGCACGCAGATACCCCACAAAGATTTGTGGATGAAGCTTGGAATTTCAGCGATCCGCTGGGAGCAGGCATGCTCAACCTTGAAACAGCGCGAGCTGGCAACCTCGCGGCGGAGTTCTTTGCGATATGGGTTGAACCAAAAGAGTGGCACGGACGGTTTGCGCACCGGACGTTGCAATTGCTGGACGGCGTCTACCAACAACTGCAAATCCATCCCAATTCGATGCGGTTAGGCCTAACCCCCGAAGACGTCGTTCAGGCCCATCGCGATAAGGTGTTCTGCGTCTTGTTGGGCATCGAGGGTGGCCATACCATTGAAGCGGATCTGGGATTGTTGAGAATGTACTTCCAGCTTGGCGTGAGATATATGACGCTTACATGGTCCAACTCGAATGAATGGGCTGACAGTTCCGGGGATATTGACGACGCAACCGTCGTGCATCACGGAGGCCTCACAGAATTCGGGCGCGATGTTGTGCGTGAGATGAACAGATTGGGAATGATGATCGACGTGTCTCACGCTGCGGACACTACATTTTGGCAGGTGCTGCAGACGACCCATGCTCCCGTGATTGCCTCGCATTCGAGCGCTCGGGCGCTCACCGATGCGCCACGAAACCTGACCGACGAGCAGTTACGCGCAATCGCGACGAACGACGGCGTCGTGATGGTGAACTTCTATCCAGCGTTCATCGATGCTTCCTGGCGCGACGGCTGGGCTGCAACGAAAGCTCACCGCGATTCACTCTATGAATCTATAAAAAAAGCTTACAGAGACCGCGGAGAGCCAGTCCCCTACGACGCGTCGATGTCCGCCGACCGCCAATACTATGCGGACTTCCTCAAGGACAAATTACCGCTCGCACCCCTGAGCTCGTTGATAGATCACATCGACCATGTGGCGCAGGTTGCGGGAATCGATCACGTGGGATTAGGTTCGGACTTTGATGGATTCCCGATCCTGCCCGAGGGCCTTACTAGCGCCGCCGATCTGCCGAAGATAACAGCAGCGCTCGTTGAACGTGGCTATCGTCCCGAGCAGCTAAACAAGCTTCTCGGAGGAAATCTGCTGCGTGTCTTTGCGGCTGTCCAGGCTAAAGCCACCATTGAGTAGCGGCTAATTGCGCGCAACCACTCACTTCGGATTGGGTATTAACACCTTTGGACCGCCGCTTGGCCATTAAACCAGTCCACCCAATGAGATACTGCGAGAGAAAGATTGATTGCAACTCTCAATTTGAGCTCACGCGGAGCTTCCTGTGGGCTCAGATGCACCCAATCAATCTCTGATCGAGGACACTAATCGAAAACCCTAGGATCGTTATGCGCAAATTGGATCTTCTTGTGCTCGCCTCCGCGCTATTTGCAGGGACTACCCTATCCGCGCAATCGTGGGTGATTGGACCCTTTGTGCGTCCTTCAGAAGCACCTGTGATCCAACCGAACGCGTTTTATTACTTCACCGATCCGATTATGCAGGAGAAAACATTCTGGGACGCGGGACACGCGTTCAACCCAGCTGCAACCATTGCGCCAAATGGTGACGTAGCGGTCGTCTTTCGCGCCGAGGGCACCTCTGGAAAAGACGAAATTGGAGGCCATATCTCGCGATTAGGACTTGCGACCAGCAAAGATGGTCTCTTTTTTACCATCGAAGGAGCCCCTGTCCTCTATCCGCAAAATGATGATCAGAAACCGAACGAGTTCCCGGGAGGCGTTGAGGATCCGCGCATCGTGGTCGGGCCTGACGGTACATACGTGATGACCTATACGCAATGGGCGAGAGACCGAGGGGAATACACCGTCGGAATCGCGACGTCAAAGAATCTCGAGGACTGGACGAAATGGGGCCCGGCCTTCGGGAAGGCTAAGAATGACAACCTGCATTACAAATCTGCGGGGGTTCTGACAGAGCTTCACAATGGACGGCTGCAAGCGGTACGTCTGCACGGTAAATATTGGATGTACTGGGGAGAAGGCCATATTCATCTGGCCACGTCGGCGGATTTGATCCATTGGACACCCGTAGTGGATGCGAAGACGGGTTTGCCACAGGTGGTCATGAGCGCACGAGCTGGACATTTTGATAGTGGATTTCCAGAGGTCGGCCCACCTCCCGTCCTGACGAAAAAGGGCATTGTGCTGATTTACAACGGAAAGAATTCAGCGGGCGGTAAATCGAGCATACAAGGTTCGATCGCCACAGATGCTGCCGCTCCCAAAGACGTCAGCGCCGAGCATGCCGCAGGCGCAGACGAACAATTTGCCGGAGATGCCAATATCCGTCCTGGGGCTTACTCTGTTGGGGAAGCATTGTTCTCAGCGTCAGACCCTGGCAAGCTGCTGGACCGTACAGAACGCCCTATTCTGACCCCCGTATGGCCTTACGAACGGAATGGTCAATACGCAGCCGGTGCGACATTCGCGGAGGGCTTGGTGCCTTACAAGGGGCAGTGGCTTCTATACTATGGTGCAGCAGATTCGGTGATTGGCGTTGCCAGCGCGGAGTTGCGCTGATTCGTAATCGATAACGGGGCTGAGCGGCTTGGACGTTGGCGCTCCATGGAGTAGCCTTAAGTCTGAATGAAGACTCAGAATCTCTCGCCTCAACTTCTCTTATGCGCGCTTGCGCTGCTCATCTGCCCTGCGATAGCTCTCGCACAGTCCGCTCCACCAGAGTCGCCGCAACCAGCACCTCCCGCGACGGCCGCTTCTCCTGCGAATACTCCAACTCCAGATGCCCTTCCGGATGCGCCTTCGACGATTGCACATGAACTTCCTCCTGCAGTTCCCACTGGACCAACCGTCCTCTTCGACACGACCATGGGGCGACTGACGTGCAAGCTATTTGATAAGGAAGCACCGCTGACCGTGGCGAACTTCATCGGTCTCGCAACCGGCACCAAGACATGGACCGATCCGGCGACGCTGAAAGAAGTAAGTAGCAAGCCCTTCTATGATGGAACCACGTTCCATCGCGTCATCCCCGGCTTTATGATTCAGGGCGGCGATCGTCTGGGAACTGGCGCGGGCGATGCGGGATACTACATTCCGGACGAGATCTCGACCTCTCTTCGGTTTGATGTGCCGGGACGACTCGCAATGGCAAATTCAGGACCAGGAACCGACGGGAGCCAGTTCTTCATCACTGAGAATGCGAATGCCGCTCTCGATGGCAACTATACGATCTTCGGCCAGTGCGATCCGCATACCGTGCTTATGGTAAAGGGCATCGCCCTGGTGGACCGAAACGCACAAGACAAGCCGCTCACGCCAGTGGTGATCAATAAAGTTACGATTGTTGCTGTCGGCCAGGCGTTACCCCCGTTGCCACCGAACCCAACCCCAAACGCCACTGCCGCTCCGACAGGCGAACAGAGTGAGACGCTCAAGGAGCGGCCTCATTAGAGCCGACGGCGTTCACCTGCTCGCGCGCAGGATGAAACGTTTCCGTACCATCGGTTCGGTTGGAGATCAATATCTGGAGTTTGGCATCCCGCATTATCTGTAAGATAATAAGCAGGATAGGAATCGTCCACCGAGAATTGAATGCAAAGAACCACAAGCACATAAGGGCTCGAACCTGGAAAGTCGGCCGTTGAAACAGCCAATCCAAGACGAACAGACTTGCGGATGGCATACGTTCTATCGACCGATAAAATTCGTGTAGCGCTTCCGCTCGCCTCTTCCTGCAGAAGATGTCCTATCGATGCTGTTCAGCATCCAATCCGAATAGATGTCGTAACGAGAAAAAGGAGATTCAATGCCGACTACCGCAACCTTCAAGACCTCTGAAGGTACGATTGTTTGTAAGCTTTTTGACGTGGAGGCGCCGCAGACCGTCGCCAACTTTATTGGCCTGGCCGAGGGCACCAAGGAGTGGAGCTCACGCTCCAAGAACGGGCCTAAACTCTACGACGGCACGGTCTTTCATCGCGTCATTCCTGACTTCATGATCCAGGGCGGCGATCCGGAGGGATCAGGCATGGGCGGCCCCGGATACAAGTTTGCTGACGAAACCAAGGCCAGCCCCCATGACTTCAAGAAACCCGGCAAACTGGCAATGGCGAATGCTGGCCCCAACACGAATGGTAGCCAGTTCTTCATCACCGTGACCGATACAAGCTGGCTCACCGGAAAACACACTATCTTCGGCGAAGTAATCGAAGGCTATGACGTCGTTGAGAAGATCAGCCGCGTTGCCCGTGGGGCCATGGATCAGCCGAAGACTCCGGTCGTTCTGGAGAGTGTGACCATCAACCGCAGCTAAAGCTTTCATGGGCCGCCTGCAGCCGTTTACGAGGCAATAAAAAAGACGGGCTCCGATGAGGAGCCTGCCTTTTTTACGTTCTCGGCGATGACTAGGCGACGCCGATGACTGTACAGAGTTCCTTCACAGCAGCCGCACTCTTATTGAGAGCTTCCTGCTCCTCAGGTGTGAGCTTGATCTCGATGATCTGTTCTATTCCTTTGGCTCCAAGTTTGCATGGAACCCCAACATACAGCCCACTGATTCCATACTCGCCCTGGAGATACGCGGCGCACGGAAGGATCTTCTTCTTGTCTTTGAGGATCGCTTCCACCATCTCAGTAGCAGCGGCCGATGGTGCGTAAAACGCGGAACCGGTCTTGAGATGCTTCACGATCTCAGCTCCCCCGTTCGCGGTGCGCTGCTCCAGAGCTTTAAGCTTCGCTGGTTCGATCAGCTCAGTGATGGGGATACCTGCAACCGTGGAATAGCGCGACAGCGGGACCATCGTATCGCCGTGCCCTCCAAGCACAAAGGCAGTGACGTTCTCAACAGAGACTTTGAGTTCCTCCGCGATGAATGTACGGAAACGCGCGGAGTCCAGAACCCCAGCCATACCGATGACGCGCTCCCTGGGTAATCCGGCTTTCTTGAACGCGGTTTGCGCCATCGCGTCCAACGGGTTGGAGACGATGATGAAAATGGCGTTCGGGCTGGCTGCCACGGCTTTGCCGACGACGTCACTCATAATGCCAAAATTTGTATTCAGAAGATCGTCACGGCTCATTCCAGGCTTGCGGGCGATTCCTGCGGTAATCACGACGATGTCGGAGTTGGCTGTATCGGCATAGTCATTTGTCCCCAGAATGGACACATCGCGCTTTTCGATGGGCATTGCCTCAAGCAGATCCAGGCCCTTGCCCTGAGGAACACCTTCAACAACATCGATCAGGACGACATCCGCGAGTTCTTTGGAGGCAATCCAATGAGCTGCCGTAGCACCGACGTTACCGGCACCCACAATAGTTACTTTCTTACGCATAATACTGCTCTCCTTGATTACTTCTTTCCAGATGCTCGGCAAACTACCGATTCGCAAAACGATCATATTCCGGGCCACTAACGGTCCGCCAGACACCCGTGCGCTATTCGCCCATAGAGGCCGGTTTTCGTCTAGGACCTGACGGTACAAGCAACGATCGGCACTCAACACACTTTGAGGGACCGCAAATTAAAAAGGCGCACCGGGAATGTCCGGTGCGCCCTTGAATACCAGGATCGCTAAAACTGACCCCAGAGCAACTGGTTGTAAACATCGTGATGGAACTGCACTTCGCTGGCCTTCACGATCGTGCCGAGAAGGCGCGGGCAGCGATCAGCGGATGCCTGCTTGAGTTCGGCATACCGTTGCTTCACATCGGCTCCAAGCATCTCGTCGATCCAGTTGGCCCCACGGAAGTTCTCTAGCGCGCTGTAAATGTTATCGGGAAGATACCGCTCAGCCTGGCGCAGGTTCTTGATCTTGGACGTCTGGCCATGCAGACCCGTCTTGAAGACCGAATACAAGACCATGTAGGGATTGGCGTCTGGGCCCACAGAACGAACTTCCACGCGCGCCGACTTCGAGTTGCCGATAGGAATTCTAATCATCGAGCCGCGATCGACCGCCGAAGCCTTGATCTGGTTAGGCGCTTCAAAATGCGGGTCGAGGCGGCGATAGGCGTTCACGCTCGCGTTGAGCAGTAGGCAAATGTCATTGCCGTGGGTAAGAATCTTGTCCACGAAACTCCAACCGAGCTTGGAAGTTTTCTCCTCGCCCTTCGGATCCCAGAAAAGGTTCTTGCCTGCCTTGGAGATAGAAACGTTGGTGTGCATTCCGGAACCGTTCACGCCCGTAACCGGCTTTGGAAGAAAGCTGGCCGTCATGCCCATCTGCGTGGCCACTTGGCGACAAATCAACTTATACAACTGGATTTGATCGGCAGCTGCCACAACGTCGCCGTACGAATAGTTGATCTCAAACTGCGACGGAGCGACTTCCGGATGGTCCTTCTCGTTCTCAAAGCCCATGGCACGCTGCACTTCAGCAGTCGTGTCGATAAACTCACGGAGCGGGTCGCCCGGCAGCGAGTGATAGTACCCCCCCTGGTTGACATACTCGAACTCGCCAGTCTGATGGTAGGTACGCTCGGCGTCGATTCCATCAAATAAAAAGCCCTCGATTTCGTTCGCAGCGTTCAGCGAATAGCCATTTTTGGCAAATTGCTGATTCGCGAAGTCCTTTAGCACTCCGCGAATGTCCCCCGAGTAATGGCTGCCATTCTTGTCAATCACTTCGCCAAATACGAGAACCTTGCCCGAACCGAAAACGTCGGCTGGGGTCCAATAAAACGCGCTCCAATCAATTGCCAGGCGGAGATCGCTCTCCCGCTGCGCCGTGAAACCACGAATCGAGGATCCGTCGAACGTGAGATTGTCGTAGCTCTTCACCAGAAACTTCTTGTCGTAGTCGAGCATGTGAAGGCGACCTTCTAGGTCAGAGAAGAGGACGGTGACAGCCTTGATGCCCGGTGTGTCGGCGAGATACTTCAGTCGCTCTTCCTGGATGACATCGGCAGCCACACGATTCCTGCGCTGCTCCTTTGCCCTAAGGTTCAACTCTTCCAACTCCTCGTATGACAATTCCAGAAAGTTACGAAATTCGGTCGACATGGCACTCCTTCATTGGCAGTCAACTGCCGCGGTTAATTTAGTGGTGCTTTGAAACGAAAATGGTGTTTCCTGGGGCAAGTCGGGGTATCACTCAAACAGTTTCTGCTTCACCTTAAAGTAGCAGAAGCTGCCATTAAGAAATCATAAAGGCTGCAAAGGTTTGGGCGATCCGCGCTAGTTATCGGCCGGCGGCGGAACGCGGTCCCACACGCTCGACCCTTGACATGGGATAATTCCACTGAGTCACCGTGGCCAAACAGAGAATCCCCGGATCATCCACTTAACGTCGCCTAGGGGAGGAGCTCCGAAATTGGGAAAAAACATGGTTCCTACGCGCCTTTTCTTCACCAAGGGCGTAGGCAAACACAAGGAGCGACTGACTTCGTTCGAGCTCGCCTTGCGCGATGCCGGCATCGCGGCACAAAACCTGGTGAGAGTCTCTTCGATCTTCCCACCAAACTGCAAGATGATCACGCGCAAACAGGGGCTCAAATATCTGAACCCCGGCGAGGTGGTGTTTGCCGTCGTCGCAGAGAATTCGACCCGCGAACCGCACAGGCTGGTCGTCAGTTCAATCGGCGTGGCAATTCCGGCCGACAAAAATACCTATGGCTATCTTTCAGAACATCACAGCTTCGGCGAGACGGAGGACCAGGCAGGAGACTACGCGGAGGAGCTGGCAGCGGAGATGCTCGCCACCACCCTCGATGTCGACTTTGATCCCGATAAAAGCTGGGACGAGAAGAAAGAAATCTACCGCATCTCCAACAAAATCGTTCGGACCGCCAATGTGACCCAGTCGGCGGTAGGGGCGAAGAACGGAAATTGGACTACCACCATTGCGGCGGCGATTTTGCTCTTCGACGATAAGTAAATGGCAGATAAGACAATCAGCAAATCGAGATAAAATAATACGAGATGTGATGTGGCGCTGGCTCTCTCCAGCGCCTTTTGCTTGGGCGGAATCCTCTGCCCTCAGAATTGGGGAAAGATTATGGCCACCACGCGCGTAGCGCTCATTCAAATGTCCTGCGAAGCCTCGACCGACGCAAATCTCGCGAAGGCCGTAGCGCGAGTGCGGGAAGCCGCCCAAGGCGGCGCAAAACTGGTCTGTCTGCCAGAATTATTTCGCGCCCAATACTTCTGCCAGCGTGAAGATCACGCCCTGTTCTCGACGTCAGAGCCGATCCCAGGACCCTCCACTGAAGCGCTAAGCGAGGTGGTGCGCGAACATAACCTGGTGTTGATTGCGAGCTTGTTTGAACGCCGCGCACCGGGGCTCTACCACAACACCGCCGCGATTCTCGACCACGCTTCCACCGCCCCAGATAACATCGCCTCTATCTACCGCAAGATGCACATCCCCGACGACCCGCTCTACTACGAGAAGTTTTACTTTACGCCTGGAGACCTCGGGTTCCTCGCCCAGCACACCTCGGCAGGGCCCATAGGAACGCTGGTATGTTGGGACCAATGGTATCCAGAGGGCGCTCGGGTCACCGCACTCAAGGGTGCAGAAACCCTCTTCTTTCCTACAGCGATTGGCTGGCATCCCAGCGAGAAGGTCGAGTTCGGTGAGCGGCAGTATGATGCCTGGCAGACGATCCAGCGCGCCCACGCCATCGCCAATGGTGTCTTTGTGTGCGCAGTGAATCGCGTGGGACACGAGCATGGAGATGTCGAACACAACGGCAAAATGATGCGTGGCCCCGGCGATCACACCGCCGCAGACGGAATCGAATTCTGGGGTGGCAGCTTCATCGCGGATCCGTTTGGTCGAATCCTGGCGAAGGCATCTCATGATCAAGAAGAGATTCTGTACGCCGACCTCGACGCAAATGAAGTTGAGATTACCCGACAGCATTGGCCGTTCCTGCGAGATCGTCGAATCGACGCTTACGGTGGCATTACGAGCCGGTTCTTGGACTAAACCAGAAAGGTGCACTTAACATGCTTCCTTCGCTTGTACTCTTCGCGCTCATCTCGCTCCAGCAGGTGCCGGATGCCACCCTTCCACCGCCGAATGCGCACGTGAAAGCCACCGCCGTGGGCCTTGGCGTGCAGGTGTATAAGTGTGCGCCACAAGATGGAGGCTTTCAGTGGGCTCTCGAGATGCCAGTAGCCAAGCTCTTCGATCCGACCACCCGTCAGGAGGTAGGCACACACAGCGTCGGGCCAACCTGGACGTGGAATGACGGCAGCTCGATTACGGGGAAGGTCCTCCAAAAGCGTGCAGCCACTGACCCCCTGAACGTTCCCTGGCTACTAGTGGAGACGCACTCCACCGGTGCAGCCACCGGCGTCTTGGCAGATGTAACTCTGGTGCGCCGCTCCGATACCCAGGCGGGCGTCCCGCCCATGGCATGCGATGCAGAGCACCAAAATAACGAGGTGCGGGTTCCCTATCAGGCAACGTACACTTTTTATACGACGAACAAATGAGTGGGAATCGAATGAGTGCAGAGGATATGTATCGAATGCCCGCGGAGTGGTCTCCGCATGCGGCGACATGGATCGCATGGCCGCATAACCCCGAGGATTGGCCGAACAAGTTCCAGCCAATTCCGTGGGTGTATTGCGAAATCGTTCGGCACCTTTCGCAAGTAGAAGATGTTCACATTCTTGTGAACGATGAAAGCGACCAGCGGCGCGCCCTCAACATGCTGCGCAGGCAAGGCGGAAATGCAGCTCGACTTCACTTCCATTGCTGGCGGACAGATCGTGTGTGGTTGCGCGACTCGGGACCAATCTTCGTCAAGAATCCCCAGGGTGAAGTTGCCCTCACAAACTGGAAGTTCAATGCCTGGGCGAAGTACGATAACTGGCGCAACGATGATCTCATTCCCAAGCATGTGGCGAAGCTTTACGGTATGAAAAGCTTTGAGCCCACCGTGCCGCTCCCTGAAGGCAAGACGAAGCGCCTTGTACTGGAAGGTGGCTCGATCGATACGAATGGCGAGGGCCTCTTACTTACGACCGAAGAGTGTCTGCTGAGCGATGTTCAACAGCGCAACCCAGGTGTAAGCCGCGAACAGCTGGAGCAGGCCTTTGCTGAATATCTCGGCATTGAGAAGGTAATCTGGCTGAATCGCGGATGCGCCGGAGATGACACCCACGGCCATGTCGATGACGTCTCGAGATTTGTTGACGCGAATACGATCCTCACAGCGGTAGAACCCAACACCAGGGATGAAAATCATTTACCTTTGGCCGAAAATCTGGAACGGCTGCGCGATGCACGCAATTTGAAGGGCCGGCCATTCACCATCAAAACCCTCCCAATGCCCGCGCCGGTAACGTTTGAAGGGCAGCGGCTGCCGGCAAGCTATGCGAATTTTTATATCGCGAATAACTTGGTACTTGTGCCTACCTTCAATGATCCAAACGATCGCATTGCCCTGAATACGCTGGCCGATTGTTTTCCGGAACGTACAGTGACGGGCATCCACTGCACAGACTTTATTTGGGGCTTGGGAGCGCTGCACTGCATGACACAGCAGGAGCCGAGTTGATGCCAAGACCGATTGTGGAACTTGTTCAGACCAACGTGCGTATGGACCTCTAGAGACCAACTATGACGAAGCAACTTGTTTCTGCTGCCAGCCTCCTCCTGCTAACCTTAGTGCCCGGAACGCAAAGCACGCCGGTTCCAGCGGATGATGCCCCTGCCTACACGAGTGGGGGCGATCTCGTCGCGCCGATACATTATCGCGATTGGATTTATCTGACCACCGGAATCGACATGTCCTACGATGCCCCCACTGCGCCGCCCGACCATCACATCTTCTACAACGTCTTCGTAAATCCGACTGCGTATCACAGTTTTTTGGCGACCGGTACATGGCCGGATAAGACCGTCATGGTGCTCGAGGTTCGCGGCGCGGACAGCCCCATTTCAATCAACAAACGGGGGCATACTCAGAGTGCAGAGCTCATGGGACTTGAGACCCACGTGAAAGACCACGGGAAATGGGGCTTCTACGATGACAACGGGAAGCTGATTCCGCGGTCTGCCAGTTGCTACACCTGTCATGAAGCTCATGCAGCGGTGGACACCACCTTCGTGCAGTTCTATCCCACGCTGCTGCCGCTGGCAACGCAGAAGAAGACCCTGTCCGCCAGCTATCTTAACGATATTCAAGCAGTGACTTCAGTCGCGCAGCCACCCGCAAAGTAGTACAACTGTTGTCGATGCCCACAGATTTTCCTCCACGAGATCAGGAACTGATGCAAGCAGCCATGGCGGAAGCGCGCGCTGCCGAGGCTGCTGGCGAAGTGCCCGTGGGCGCGATCATCATATCTCCTGCAGGCGAAGTGATTGCTCGCGGGTCCAATCGCGTGTTGTGCGATTCAGATCCCACAGCTCATGCGGAGATCGTTGCGATTCGTTCGGCAGGATCAACTCTCGGGAACTATCGCTTGGTGGGATGCACGTTGTATTGCACCCTGGAACCGTGTTCCATGTGCGCCGGAGCGATTCTGCATGCGCGAATTGCGCGGCTCGTCTATGCAGCAGCCGACCCCAAGGCCGGCGCCTGCGGATCAGTCATCGCCGTCATGAATCATCCCGCGCTCAACCACCGCGTGGAGTTAGTAGAAGGAGTGCTAGCTGACGAGTGCGGGAAAATGCTGACAGACTTCTTTCGTGCAAAACGAACGTAAAGTGCGGAGTCTGCATCAGAGCATAGCGAGGATGAAAAAACACCACATACCTCGACGCCCCTGGTCCGCGAAAGGGACGATTGATTCCACACATTGCGAGCGACACCACGGAGACAGGTTCTAAACTTGGATCAAAGTAGACGGCCTTCAAAAAAGTCATGCAAGATAAAAGCAGCATAGCGAGAGGGATCCCCATGGCAGGACGTTTGGACGGAAGAACTGCGGTCATCACTGGTTCCGGCTCAGGAATTGGACAGGCCATCGCGGAACGACTCGCGGCAGAGGGCGCCAACTGTGTTATCGACTACGTGGACCACGTCGAAGACGCAGACCAGACACTCGACAAAATCAAGGCGGCCGGTGGCAAAGCGGTACTGGTACAGGCCGACGTTTCCGTGGTCGCGGACTGCAATCGGCTGATCGAGAGCGCTTGGAGCGAACTTGGGTCCTGCGACATCCTCGTCAACAACGCGGGAATCGAAAAGTCCGCGAACTTTGCCGACGTCACCGAGGCGGAGTACGACGCGGTACTCGACGTGAACCTGAAGGGTGCGTTTTTCCTCACGCAAGCGTTCATCCGTAAGCTCATCGCCGCTAAAAAACCCGGTCGCGTCATCAACATCTCCTCGGTGCATGAGGACATGGTCTTTCCACATTTTTCGACCTACTGCGCGAGCAAGGGCGCCATGCGCATGCTTATGCGCGACCTGGCGGTAGAGCTTGGCCCAGCAGGGATCACAGTGAACAATATCGCGCCCGGAGCCATCAACACGCCGATCAACAAGTCGCTGTTAGCGGACAAGCCGAAGCTCGATGCTCTGCTCGCGAATATTCCACTGGGCCGCCTGGGCGAGCCCGGAGAAGTTGCCGGTGTCGCGGCATTTCTGGCATCTGACGACGGTGCTTATGTCACCGGAAGCACCTACTTCATCGATGGCGGCCTCATTCGCAATTACCACGAGCAGTGAAGTTCACTGCGCATCCTGACCAATCCATGGCGTGCCTTCACTGACAGTGCTTATCCCTTCACGGATCTTCACGGAAGTATATCGTCTGGATTTCGGATAAGTAGCTGTACGCCTAGCGCAATTCCTGCATAAGCAAACGGTGAGAACGCAGGGATGAGACTTGGTCGAGAATTAGCGAAGCGATCTCGCTCTTGGACGACTCAGCCAGATGCACCTCGGAGTCATGCGTAAGAAAGATGGCGGCATTACGGTCAGAATCGAAACCAATACCAGTCCCGCTGATATCGTTGAGGACGATAGCGTCTGCCCCTTTGCGAAGAAGCTTCTCGCGGGCGCGAGCAACATTTAATCCCATCTCGGCCGCAAACGCGATGAGGAGTGACCCAGGGGTTTTGTGCTCCGCAACGCTGCGAGTGATGTCTTCAGTCGCCTCTAGTTCGAGGACCGGTGGAGCATCGCGATGCAGCTTATCCGTCGCGACATTACGCACACGGAAGTCCGCCACTGCGGCGGCCTTGATCACAATCGTTGCCTCCGGCAAGCGATACAGCACAGCAGCATGCATATCTTCTGCCGTCTCCACAGGCAGAAATTCGCAGCGCGGCGGCGGCGGCAGCGCAGTTGGAGCTGAAACAAGAATGACCCGCGCTCCCCGCTGTTCGGCCGCTGCAGCCAGAGCATATCCCATTCGCCCACTCGAACGATTCCCGAGAAACCGGACTGGATCAAGGGGCTCACGTGTTCCCCCCGCAGTAACAAGAACAGTTTCGCCGATGAGATCCTGTCGCTGATTCGCCTGCTCAAATACCTCGCGGACAATCACCTCAATATCCGCAAGCCGGCCGTCACCCGTCATTCCACATGCGAGAAAACCACTTTCAGGTTCGACGATCCGATGTCCTCTCTGCTTCAGCGCCGAAACATTTGCGCGTGTGGCAGGATGGTTCCACATGTTCACATTCATGGCAGGCGCCAAGACAACCTTCGTCTCGGTGGCGAGATAAGTCGCGGAAAGAAAATCATCGGCGATCCCATGGGAGAGCTTCGCAAGCGTGTTCGCTGTCGCCGGAGCAATCACGAGGACGTCTGCCCACTGTGCCTGCGCGATGTGCTCGATCACCGAGGCCTCAGAGGGGGAGGCCCATAAACTCGTGAAGACCTTATGCCCAGTAAGCGAGGCAAAGGTCAACGGCTGCATGAACTCCTGCGCAGAACGTGTCATGATGACACGCACCTCCGCGCCACGACGCTGCAGCTCGCGGACTAGTTCAGCGGACTTGTACGCGGCAATGCCACCGCAGACGCCAAGTAACACTTTGCAGACTTCAGGCATGTGTCTCCTCCATCAAGCCAGGCTGAAGATGGAGACTCTCAATCGTCACATTGTTGGTAAGCAGGTTGTCGATCAGTCGCGTCGACCCAACCCATGCGGCAAGTGCTATCAAGGCTCCCTGCGTGGTGTCGGTTACTGGAAGCAGCGTGAACGGATCGACGATCGCGACGTAATCCAGACGAACGCCCTCGTCCGCGGCAAATACTGTCGATAAGGCATCCCGCAAAATCTCAGAGCGAGTCTCACCACCCTCCAAAAGTTGGCAGGCCGTCTCGAGAGCTTGATGCAAGATCAGCGCCCGACGGCGATTTTGCGGAGACAAATAACGATTACGCGAGCTCATCGCCAGCCCGTCTCGCTCACGAACAATCGGACAGGCCACCAACAGTACAGGGAAGTTTAGATCACGGATCATCGCACGTAGCACCGCAACTTGCGCCGCATCTTTCTGACCAAAGTACGCGCGGTCTGGCCCGACAATATTGAAAAGCTTGGCCACTACTGTGGCAACACCGCGGAAGTGACCCGGACGCGAAGCACCGTCTAACCGGTCTCCAATTCCAGGCACTTCAACGAAAGTAGTCGACTCTGTCGAGTACATCTCTTTTGGACTCGGCGCAAAGAGTAGATCTATACCGGCAGCCTTCAATTTGACGCAATCCTCGTCAAAAGTACGAGGATAGGTCTCGAAATCCTCGCCAGCCGCAAACTGCATTGGGTTCACAAAGATAGACGCGACAACAGAATCACACTCTCCTTGCGCACGTCGTACAAGTGAAAGGTGGCCATCGTGCAAAGCACCCATGGTGGGTACTAGCCCCAACGCACCTTTGCGTTTCAGATTACGACAGGCCTGTTGCATTTCACGGACAGTAGTAATGATCTGCATCGGTCAATCTCCTGCAGGTACAAGCTTGGCGAATTCTTCCAAAAGATCCTTGTCGCCATCGTGAACTTCGCTCTGCACAAAATCGCCAGCGCGCGCGTGCACAGTCGGCTGATGCCCGAGAGATTCTAGCTGAACGCCAACTTCCCGCGACAAATGGTAGCTTTCCGCGTCTGCCGGGAAATTATGCGTTGTCACGTCCGTGCGATATCGTTCGAGCGCGCCGCCAAAAAAGGCAGCAGCATCTGCATACTGACGTACAAATTTCGCAGACGACGAGAACGTCAAGTTGAATAGATCATGAAACACCAGGATCTGACCGTCGCAGTCCGGTCCAGCACCGATACCGATGGTGGGTATTGCGCATCGAGCCGTAACTTCGGCAGCAACTTCGCGTGGAATTCCCTCGAGCACAATTGCAACCGCACCGGCGTCCTGCAACGCAAGCGCGTCAGCGTAGAGGCTCTCAATCGTCTCAACCGATCGACCCTGCACGTGGTAGCCGGACATGCGATGGATCGACTGCGGGGTCAGTCCAATATGAGCAACGACAGAGATCTCAGCATCCGTCATCCGTCGGACGAGGTCCGCGCGACGCTCGCCGCCTTCGATCTTGACCGCATGCGCACCCGATTCCTTGATGAACCGCGTAGCGTTTCGAAGTGCATCACCCAAACCCGCGTGATAGGATCCGAATGGCATATCCGCCACCAGGAACGCTCGCTTCACGCCACGGGCTACCGCACGGGTATGGTGCAGCATCTCGTCCATGGTGACCGGCAAGGTGCTCTCGTAACCAAGCACAGTCATCCCGACCGAATCGCCGACCAGAATGACATCAATGCCGGCCTGATCAACCAGGCGCGCTGTGGGGTAGTCGTAGGCTGTCAATGCAGTGATTGCACGGCCAGCGTGTTTCATTTCAAGGAGGGTCTGCGCCGTCACAGGACGGACAGGCATGCTTGCTCCGTCTTCACGGAGTTGCGTAACGCTCATGGTTCTCTCCAGTGCCGCTCCGCTCTGGTGACGCGGATGAGGCCCGAACCTCCTCAGTATACTCTTCCCTCAGCGCCACGAATCAGCGACAATAAGGAAATGGAGCTCCTTGTCTATTCCGCTGACTGGTGCCGCGATTGCCGCGAGGCGAAGCGTTTTCTCAACCTACACGCAATTCCCTACACCGAGATCAATATCGAAAAGACGCCGGGCGCCGCAGAGCAGGTCATTGCCAACACCGGTAAGCGCGCGATCCCGCAGTTCGTCCTCAATGGAAAGTGGATCCAGCCTTACAAACCAGGACAAGGCTTTCTTCACGATGAGATGGCTGAGCTATTAGGGGTAGCTTGAGCCTGCTGAAAGATTCAGTCACCAGGAGCTAATCAGACTCGTCCAGCTCCTGCGGCGAAGGAACATGGGGCACCGGTTCAGTGGGAAGGACCGAGCTCTTCGCGCTATTGGAGGGACGAAACGGCCATCTCAATCGGAGAACTCGCTCGCGATCACTCTCGCGATGAGCTTCCTCGCTGCGCCCCTTCAGCAGATCAGTGATCGTAAGCACGCCGAGCAGTTTGCCATCCGCGCTGACGACCGGGTATGACGTCAGTTTCGAGTCCGCCATCGACATTGCACACGCACGAAGCGTTGTGACCGGCGAGACCGTCGTTGGATTGCGATTTGCATCCACTGCCAGGGGCGTCGACAGATCTTCCTTACGCGCGGCCGCGATCAGCTGTGCGCGCGTAAGTGTCCCCGTCATGCGGCCCTCACTGTCCACCAGGGGAAAGATCCGCTGCCAGTGAGACCATGCCTCGCCTCCGCGTTCCTCCATCTTGCGCAGCCAATCGGCAGCATCCTTGCGAGTCGCATCCTCAGGCAGCGCAAACACGCTGGTGTGCATCGCCTGGGACACAAGAATTCCCTCGAGAGGGTCTGCACCAAACTCGCGACTGAGATGAAGGCCACGGCGACTGAGATTCTCCGTGAGCATGGAGCGTGGCATCACAAGCACGCTGACAGCGTACGCAGCCACGCACGACAACAGCACCGGCAGCATCAGGCCGCCATTATGCGTGAGCTCCAATGCGAGCATTGCCGAGGTCAGTGGTGCCCCAATCGCCGCTGACAGCACTGCACACATACCCACCAGCACCCATGCCCCAGTGCTCATGACAGGCATGAGATGTCCAAGTGCAGCGCCCAGGGCTCCTCCGATCATCAGCAATGGCGCGAGAATTCCGCCCGCTGTATTCGAACCCAACGAGAATGCCCAGCTCAAGCTCTTGATGATCAGTATCCCGGCCAACAGCTTCCATGTTGAATCGCCCGAAATGAGTTGCTGAATGACGCTGTAACCCACGCCTAATGACTCGGGAAAGATATAGCCGCACAGGCCCACAACCACACCGCCAATCGCGGGCCACCACATCCAATGGATGGGCAGGTGCTCGAACATCGTCTCGAAGAAATGCACGGACTTGCTCAGACCCGCCGCTACGAGCGCCGCAATGATTCCCAGAACCAGTGCACCCAGCATCGCCGAATGATAGATAGGCTCACCTGTCGGAACCATCTGGAGCACGCTCTGCGGGCCGAGCAACAGCCGCCGAACTGCCCCAGCCGTAACGCACGCAATCGCGACCGGAACCAGCGAGCGTGGCTTCCACTCGAAGAGCAGGATCTCCACCGCCAGCAACGTGGCAGACATCGGACAGTTGAAAGTCGCAGCCATGCCGGCCGACGCGCCCGCAACCATCAGCACAGTACGTTCGGAGCCAGTCATCGGCAGCAGTTGGCCAACCACACTGCCTACCGCTCCGCCGGTGATGATGACCGGGCCTTCCGCCCCAAACGGGCCACCGGAGCCGATAGAGATAGCCGTCGCAATGGGCTTCAGAACGGCTACTCGAGGCTGTACCCGCCCTCCGTTGAATACGATCGTCTCAACGGCTTCTGGCATACCATGCCCGCGCACCCGCGGAGAAAGGTACCGAGCGATCAGGCCAACGATCAGGCCGCCCAAAACCGGCATCAGGATCAGCCACCAGTGCCTTCCAGCCTGCCAGGGATCTCTTTCGATAAAGCTCCACCGCTGGAAGTAGAAGAGATTCGTACACAGTGAAATCATCTCCAGCAACATCCAGGCTAGAACCGCGCTCACGGCTCCCAGACCTGCCGCCAGCGAACTGGTGTATAAAATCCGACTGTTCGCGGAGTAATCTCGCAGCGTACCAGCAGGCTTTGAGGTCTTCAACATCTCATTCCTAGGTGACCTGGTGTTCCACCGCGCCCTGCAAATCACGCAATGCGTGGATAAGATGTTCGCAAAGCGGCGAAAGCTCATTCAAATGCTCTGCCACAAGGCGCCCCAGAAGATCATCACCGTGCGGTGTCAGCAGCACCAGAGACCGTCGCATATCCTTGGGATCGCTCTCCCTGCGCACTAAACCAGCGCGTTCTGCACGGTCGACCAACTCCACCGTGCTGTTATGCCGCAAGATCATCCGTTCCGCTAGGTACGTGATTGATGCCTGCTGTCCCTCTGGAATCGCTGCGATCACCTGCATCAATTGGTACTGCTGCGCAGGTATTCCACACCTCTCGGATGCGCTTTCACTGAAACTCAGGAACTTGCGCATCTGAAAGCGAAACTCTGCCAGGCTCTTCAGCTTGGACTGCGCTTCCCGTACATCAATTGAATCTGGCATAAGCACTCTCCTAATTCTATCGCAAAACGATAGGTCCTAACAAGCTGAAGCTATAAGGCTGGTTACACTAACGGTAGTCACTGGGTACGTCTTATCCTGACGATTGGTCCTGAATCTTCTAACAGCCTTTCCGGAGCTCGCACATGATTGCCCGTTATACCCGGCCAGCAATGGCTGCCATCTGGTCCGAACAACGTAAGTATGAAAACTGGCTCCGGGTGGAGATCGCGGCAACTACGGCTCTGGCCCGCGCAGGAATCGTCCCGCCCTCGGCTGTTGAATCGCTGCAACAACGCGCCTCTTTCACGATCGAACGCATCCACGAGATCGAAGCAGAAACGCGCCATGACGTTCTCGCATTTACGACGGCCGTCGCCGAGTCGGTTGGCGAAGACTCCCGCTGGTTGCACTATGGACTAACCTCCACCGATGTCGTCGACACGGCGCAGGGATTAGCCTTGGTTCAAGCATCTACATTGATTCGTGAGGGTATTGTCCGGTTTCGCGACGTTCTGCGCAAGAGGGCTGTGGAATTTCAGCACACTCCCACCATCGGCCGCACCCATGGCGTCCATGCCGAACCCACCACCTTTGGGATGAAGTTGCTCCTGTGGTATGCGGAAATGGGCCGCAATCTAAAGCGATTTGACGCCGCAGCCGAAGACCTGCGCGTAGGTAAAATCTCAGGAGCCGTGGGTGCCTTTGGCAAGCTGAAACCCGCGCACGAGGCGGCAATCCTTGCTGAACTTGGATTGCAGCCAGCCCTGATCTCCACCCAGATCCTCCAGCGCGACCGCCATGCAGCCTACATCACCACCTTAGCCGTGCTTGCCTCGACGCTCGACAAAATTGCTCTCGAAATCCGCCACCTTCAGCGCACCGAAGTCCGCGAAGCCGAGGAATTTTTCTCTGTCGGCCAAAAAGGCTCAAGCGCTATGCCGCACAAACGCAATCCCATCACCTCCGAGAACATCTGCGGACTCGCCCGCGTAATCCGAGGCAACGCGCAGGTGGCCCTCGAAAATGTTGCACTTTGGCACGAGCGCGATATCTCCCACTCCTCCGCCGAGCGCGTCATCCTTCCCGATACAACAATCCTCGCGGACTACCTCCTCGACCGCGCAACCACGCTAATTGAACGCTTGCTCGTGTATCCCGCACGAATGCTGAAAAACCTCGAATCGACCAACGGCCTTGTATTCAGCGGCCAGTTGCTCATCGATCTCGCAGCCGCCGGCATGAGTCGCGAGGACGCGTACCGGCTCGTGCAGGGACATGCAATGAACGCCTGGGCCAACGATCTCAACTTCCAAGCGCTTATCGGGTCTGACCCCGAGATAAACCGGCGCATGTCGTTGGAGGAGATTGCGGCGGCCTTCGACGTCCGGCGACAACTGACCAACATCGACGAGGTATTTGCCCGCGTCCTGGCAGAGGGTTGATATCTCCACCAATCACTTCTAAACGGCCCAATCCTCTATGGCTGCTTTGTTCTCTATCCTCGACGCCGCGCTTGCTTCGACCACCGAGCGCTCCGGCAATTGGCTAGCCTGCCGCCCCGGCTGTCACCAATGCTGCGTAGGCGTTTTCGCGATCTCGCAATTCGACGCCGATAACCTCCGCGAAGGATTGGCAACGGCCTCTGCAGACGTCGCAGAACGAATCCGCTCTCGTGCGGCACAATCGCGGACACGTCTCCTCGAAGGCTTTCCTGGCGACCCTCTGACCGGCCTGCTCTTCACCGAGCCGCAGCATGAAGACGCCTTCGCCGATTTTGCCAACGACGAACCCTGCCCCGTTCTGGATCCGGACACTGGAACCTGCGACCTCTACGCATTCCGCCCCGTGCAATGCAGAACGTTCGGCCCTCCGGTCCGAGACGAAGACGACCAACTAACCGTGTGCGAACTTTGCTTCGTGGATGCGCCCACCGAGGAAGTCGCGCGCTGCGAGATGGATCAGGGCTGGCGTTCGCAGGAGGAGGTGCTCATCGGTGAAGCCGAGAAGCAGTCTGGCGTCTTTGGACCGACACTCGTGGCATTCGCGTTGGCTCCGGTGAAATAAAGTCCTGCAACATTCTTATCCTGCAGTTTCCATTGGCAAAGGTCCCGTGAAAACTCCATAAGTGCGTCATCAATGCGAGATAATCATTGTCTATGGCCTTCGCCACCATTTCGCACAGCGCGCCGGATTGGGCGGAAACTTCCGCTGTTCCAGCAAGCAAAACCTTCGTTCTCGCCATCACCGGTGCCAGCGGCTCTATCTTTGCTATCCAAACGCTGCGAGCCCTCGAACGCGACCCGCGCGTAACCCGCGTCCATCTGATCGTCTCGCCAAGTGCTCTCCGGGTTCTAGCGGAGGAGAGTGGCATCAGCGCGCGAAACTCGGTCCTGGAGAAGCTTCTTGGTCGGCCAGCCGAAAAAACCACGCTGCTGGCACATGAGGATATTGGAGCTCCCATCGCCTCTGGGTCTTATCCCGTCGACGCCATGGTCGTCCTACCCTGCTCGATGGGAACGCTCGCCGGAATCGCGCACGGAATGGCGGGAAACCTGATCGAACGCGCCGCGGACGTTTGCCTGAAGGAACGACGACGCCTCGTGCTGTGCGTGCGCGAGACCCCACTCAACCTGATTCAGATCCGAAACATGGTCGCCGCCACCGAAGCGGGCGCAACCATTTTTCCCGTCATCCCGACGTTCTACAACCACCCGCAGACCGTCGACGACATCGCGCGAAACTATGCTCACCGCGTGTTACAGCATATCGGTTTAACCCAGCCAGATGCGTATGTCTGGGGAGCAGACCAAGCTTCAAACAATTTGATCTAACGCGATCGGCTGAGCGTGTACGTGCCCCCTGTAGGCGGCGGATTTTCTTTGAGAAAATCTACGGTCACAGCGGCTGCGCGGTCGGGACACGTCTTCGGCTCCAGGTGTCCGCACCCTTGCAGGATATCCAACTCGGACCGCGGATAAATTCCATGCATCTCCTGACCAATCGAAAGCGGCAGCAGTTGGTCGTCACTTCCCCACACGATCAACAATGGCTTGGTCAGACCGGCAAGCCGCGCGTCCAGAAGGTCCTTGCCGCCCTCCATCGAATCCATGCTGCGGTCAACCACCCACTGCCCTTCGGCGATATGGCGTAGCGCATCCTTGAGAACGAAACTCGGCAAAGGCTTCGCATTCGGCTCCAGCAAACTAGCCAGATGCTGCAATTCCGCCTCGTCGTTAGGGTGAAAGATCTGCGGGCCGCCGACCACCTGGTGACGGATCCCAGCGCTGTCATAGATCACCACGCGATTGACCATATCAGGGTGGTCCAGCGCAAGCTTCAAAGCGATCCATCCGCCCATCGACCAGCCGCCGACATTGGGCTTCTGCAGTCCAATCGCCTGAATAAAGTCTGCAACGAATTGCGTCTGAGTTGAAATTGAGTAATCACTATCGGAGGGCTTGGGAGACCGGCCATATCCAAGCAGGTCAGGCGCATACACATGGAATCCCGAGCGTCTCAGCCGCTCCAGCATCGGCGCCCAGCTCTCATCTCGATCAGCCAGACCATGCACCAACACCAGGGGAATACCGCCGCCAGGAATACGGGATTCGGCTTCGTAGTAGTGCACACGTCCCTCTGGCATCATCACGTAATTGCTCTGGACGCGGTGAAGAAAGAGGCCAAGGTGTGTTTCCTGCTGCGCAACCCAAAGCGGACGCTCATAAAATACGACATCAAAGGCCACCCCGATGAGAACAATCAGCAGCAACAACCGCCCCAGCGTCTTCATTTCAAGTCCTCGTTCATGATCAAAGCCTTACGTATCACTGTACAGGCGCGCGCTGTCAAAGCGAAGTCCCCAAACTCCAACACCCGCCGTACATCGGCCCACGCGACTTCAATCGCGTCCGTACCCGAAAGCAATTCTCCTCCCAGCACGCGACACAAGATGTCGACCACTACGTAGTGATATCGAACGCGCCCCACAGCGTCACGGTGGATGATATCGATAGTTTCCACCACGGCCAAAGCCTCAACTATAAGTCCGGTTTCTTCCCGCGTCTCGCGAACGCAAGCCTCGCGAACGCTCTCGCCAAGCTCAATCGCGCCACCAGGCAGACTCCAGCCTCCAGCCATGGGCTCCGACGCGCGGCGAATGAGCAGGACCTCGGTCCGACCCTTCACCTCACGCAGAACTACGGCTCCCACGCCTGGAATAGGAGAATTCGGATATTCGCGCGACGATCCCATCGGCCTATTTCAACGGTTTTCCGTACTCTTCGCTGAAAATCGTATGCGACGGATCGAAGCGGCCACTGTCAAACTTATCCGTACCCTTCAAGTGCCCGACGGCAAGCATCGAAACGACCCAGTAGCTCATGGGCAGGCGCAGCGTCTCGCAAACGCCGCGCTGCTCGAAACCTTCCAGCATGGCCGTGTCATACCCCAGCACTTCGGCCATCCACATCATCGTTGTCAATGCGACAGTCACCTGCTTATTAAGCCAGCTAGCCATCTCTTCGCGGGAAAACTCGGAAAGATACTCAGGAACACTCGCCGCCGCCTGCGCCGCATAACTCTCCGGCATCCCTCCCGCACGCCCCATGCGCAACATCTCCTCCAGATCCCGCCGCCACCCGTCCCGGTCACCGCAGGCGACAATAACCGCCGACGCTTCTTCCACTTTCGCCTGGTTATAACTGACTGCCCGCAGACGCCTCCGCTGCTCGGGGTCCTGCACAACGATGAAGCGCCACGGCTGCATATTGTAGCCACTCGGGGCATGCAAGCCGGCATCCAGAATTTGCCATAGATCTCTTGGCGGGATGGGCTCTCCGTCGAAACTAGGCGTCGAGCGCCGGTCACGGATGGCCTGTGCCAGGGACTTCTGAAAGCTTGTCATGAACTCTTCTCCGAAAGTCTCTTTCCTCGTTCAATCACATGCTCGCTGAAGCATTTGCTGTACGAGATGCCTACTCTTGCCAAATCGACGCCGGGAAATTTCATCCTCCCACCGGAGCTCGATCGCCTCACAGTGAGAAACATCAACCATACTAGGGGATATTGGAGATTGTCTGCTCCGTTATCAACGGCTCATGTCCTTCCGAATCCGCAAAAATCCAGACTCCGCTAAAAGCCTGGCGCAACTCGATGTGCGCATCCAGTAAGGCCTTCGCTGCCGCTTTACTGCGGGCGATCGCCGCAGCCGCATCACTCACGCCATCCACTGGAATATGAAGGATCAGATTCAATTCCTTGCCATCATCGGATCCCTGGGCAGAGATACCAGTGAACCGGTATTCGACCGTCCCGCCCTTACCATCGCTCGCCTTCAGCACGAGGGGATGATTTGAATCGATACCGCCGATCAACTCGGGCGGCGCTGCTGCTCGCCGCTCAGAAAGCAAACGGTCCAGGTTCGTACTTGTAACGAAGTTGGCCGGACGCAACAGCTCAGCCGCTTGTCCGTAGAAGATCCACGCCAGCCAAAGCTCATCAGCCTTGGCATACGTCCGCGCGCTTTTCCAATACCAGTCGCCATCGTGACCAGCCGCCGTGCTTGCGCGTGGATAGAAGCCAGCCAGCTTCCACACTCCATCGTCCTGGCGAAGCAGGAAAGAAAGCAGCCACGGATGGTCTCCAGACGCCTCAACCATCGCGAATCCATACAGTCCTCGTGGAAGACCCGAGATGGCGAAGTCGGTCTCTGACGTCGAACCGGTGAGAGCGCAACTGAAGTCAGCATCGGAGGTGTCATTGGCTGCGCGCGAGCGCGCGTCGAGCTCGTAAATCTGCACCACCCGAAGTTCGCCATTGCCCATACGCGAAGCAGTCGACTGCATCAGGCTCGCGGTAGGCCCGAAAGCTGAGGCGTTCGAAAACTCCGCGATCGTCATTCCCTGTACCTTCGCGACATCGGCGACATGGACGGCCTGCGCCAGGGTAAGGGCGGCCGCACTCAGTCCGTCGCGGATATCGGGGGTCATCCTGGCTTGGGTAATGCACGTCTGAGCCGATAAGAAGTGGGGCGAGAACGTTAGAAGCCCCCCAAGAATGACCCCCGCTCGAATCCCTTGGCGACTGAGTCCATTCCTCTTGTCTCTCACTCCAGGCTCCTCAACGCGTGCATCTTGCCTTGCCCAGCATACGGAGGCCGGGGTTGAGAGTCCAGTGAACGGCTCGTTCTATCGCTTGGCCATTCCCAAAAGGACACGTCCTGGGACTTTGACGGTATTCTGAAGCTGTGAAGCTACCCTCTTGCCGGCACGCACGTCCGAAGCAGAAGATGCACCCAACTCATCATCTGCGAAGAATTTCCCGCGTTGCTGGAGGGCTCCTCGTTCTATTCGCCGCCGCTACTGACATGCGCGGCCAGAACTTGCCCGCCACCCAGCCGACGGCTCTGCCCGGCCAAGTGGCTCCAGGCGCCCCGCAGGCTCCAGCCACGCCGCAGGTTGCCCCCCCCGTACCCGACCCGCCACGGCACGCGGAGGTGGTCCTCACCCGGGGCCTGCTTCAGATCCGGGCGGATAACTCCAGCCTTAATCAGATTTTGCGGTCCATTTCCCACGTCACTGGCATGAAAATCACTGGAGGCGTTGAGGAACAGCGCGTTTTTGGTAGCTATGGTCCCGCGCCTTTATCAACCGTTTTGGCAACGCTGCTCGATGGAACCGGGGCGAACATTCTGTTGCTGGGTGGCAATCCGGACACTCCCCCGGAGCTCGTTTTGACCTCTCGTAGCGGTGGATCTGTGCCGCCCGGGCCGAACTCCCCGGCCTATGCGATGTATGACGACGTCAGCGACCGCTCGGACCACGTTGCCCCAGCCGCAGTGCGGCCTCCGGTCACGCCCTCGCCGACCCCAATGCCCGCCGGCTCAACCAGCGCGCCAGCGGCCTCCGTGCCCCCTTCGGCCAGCGGTCCCGCAAAGGTTTTGACTCCAGAGATGGTGTTGCAGGAGTTACAGCAGATGCAGGCGCAGCAGGATCAGAAAAATAAGAATCCGAACGCAACAAAGCCGCAGAAGCCGCCGCCCACAAGCTCAAATCCCCAGTAATTGAGAGGTATTTAGGTTACTGACTACCAGCGCTTACACTCGCGCTGGCTGTCTGGCCGCGTCGCGCGGTCGATTCAGCGTGCATGCGAAAGACGCGAAACATGACATGGCAGATGACATGGGCCAGCAATACTCCGAACGCCAGGGACGCAAATACGGCTCCCACCAGCAATATCGACGAATTCATGCGACAACGTCTCCTTGGGCTACTTCGGCTGCTTTATTGGGATACGAGCAGAGAGAATCAAGTTCGATTCGCGGGCCAAGGTTATTTTGGACTTTTCCTTCGAAATTTCCACTAGAAATCTGAGCCACGATATTACCTAAGGATATTCCTCCGGTTCCGACACGGTGGTGGATTTCCGGATTTTGCCAGCATTTTGGCGAATTCCTGCGCGACTTAGCCCTGTTTCGGGTTACAAATCGACTGCTTTAGCCCGGTTTCGGGTAGCACTTTGGTATGTATATCCCCCAAGTTTCGGTGACGTAAGTCAAGTGTCCTTGACACTGGGTCAAATGACCCAACTGACGTCCCGTTTGGGGACTGGCAGGAGGATCCCGGGGTCGGTGGAGCGGCCCCAGGTCGGCACGGAAGCGGAACCTAGTAGACTAGAGACTTGGCCTCTTCGACCCAAAATCCGTCCAAGAACCTCACGCACATCGACGTTCGCGGGGCTCGTCAGCACAACCTGCAGAACATTTCTGTATCGATTCCACGCAACACCCTGACCGTGGTCACCGGACTTTCCGGCTCTGGTAAGAGCTCGCTTGCGTTCGATACGATTTACGCCGAAGGGCAGCGGCGCTATGTCGAAACCCTGTCCGCGTACGCGCGGCAGTTTCTTGACCAGATGGAGCGGCCGGACGTCGATTCTATCGATGGCCTGTCGCCCGCGATCTCGATCGAGCAGAAGACTACCTCCCGCTCCCCGCGTTCGACCGTCGGGACGATTACGGAGATTTATGACTACCTTCGACTGCTGTACGCGTCGGTGGGCCAGCCGCATTGCCCGAACTGCCACCGTCCCATCTCGCGGCAGTCTGCAGAACAGATTGTTGCGCAGATCGTGGAACGCAGTCGCGCGGACTCTCCCGGCGAGCGCATTACCGTTATGGCGCCCATTGTGCGCGGACGGAAGGGCGAGTTTCGCGAGGAGATCGAGGCGCTCGACAAGAAGGGCTATCGCATTCGGATCGACGGCGAGATCACCGAGGTGGAAGAGGGGATGCGCCTGGAGAAGCGCAAGAACCACACCCTCGAAGCCATCGTGGATCGCATCATCCTCAAGCCGTATCCGACTGAGCCGGTCGCGGAAGGAGCGCCGGCCACCGCCGGGTTCGACACGCGCAGACTTTCGGCCGCGGTTGCGAGCGCGCTACAACTGGCGAACGGACTTGTGCTCATCGGCCTGCAGGCACCCAATGGCAAGATGAGTGAGACCCTGTTCAGCTCCTCGATGGCGTGCCCGGAGTGCGGCATCAACGTGGCCAAGCTTGAGCCTCGCAGCTTCAGCTTCAACTCCACATACGGGGCCTGCCCGGAGTGCCATGGGCTTGGGTCGATCTACGATTTCGATCCGGCAAAGACCATCTCCGACTGGTCGAAGCCGTTGCTGGACGGCGCTATGGGGCCGGGATCGTCGTCGCAATATCTGCTGCGATTGATCAAGCTCGCTGCCGAAAAGTACAAGATCAATCTGAAGCAGCCGTTCTCCTCGCTGACCAAGGACCAGCAGCAGTTGCTGCTCTATGGTCCACCGCGCAACGAGGTCGGGCGCACGGGATTCCACGGCATTTTGAACTGGTTGCGTGACACGCTGGAGGACACGAAGTCTGAAGGCTATCGCGAGTACATGATGCAATACATGTCCGCGACCGAATGTCCGCGCTGCCACGGTCGCAGGCTGCGTCCGGAGTCGCTCGCGGTCACGCTTCCGTTGTCGGATGCTGCCATGCATCCGCCCAGCACGCGCGACGAGACCGAGCCCATCGAAGCGGCGGATGCTAAACGCGACGCCTCTATTGCAGACTTCACGGCATTGTCGCTGGAACGTGCGCTAATGGCGGCGCGATCCATGGCCTTCAGCGGGCGTGAACGACTGATCGCCGACCGTCTGCAGCGCGAGATCATCGAACGCCTGGAATTCCTCAATGCTGTGGGCCTCGGTTATATCTCGCTGGATCGCAGCGCGGCCACGCTCTCGGGAGGCGAAGGCCAGCGCATTCGGCTAGCCACGCAAATTGGAAGCAAATTAAGAGGCGTGCTTTATGTGCTCGATGAGCCATCGATCGGGCTGCATCAGCGCGACAACCAGCGGCTGATCTCGGCGCTTGAAGATCTGCGCGACCTGGGAAACACGGTGCTGGTCGTCGAACATGATGAGGACACCATTCGCAAGGCCGACTACGTGCTCGACCTCGGGCCGGGCGCGGGCAAGAATGGTGGTCACATCATGGCCTCGGGCACGCCCGCTGAGATCATGGCGAATCCGAACTCGGTGACCGGCCAGTATCTCGCCGGACATATCGACGTCGTCACGCGGCCCACACCCGACAAGGCACCCCGCCCTCTCTCCGACCGCTGGCTGTCGGTGCAGGACGCTACCTCGCACAATCTGCAGAACGTGACCGCGCACTTCCCGCTCGGCGTCATGACGGTCGTCTCGGGCGTCAGCGGCTCCGGTAAGAGCACGCTGGTCAACGACATTCTCTATCGTTCGCTGGCCAAGGAACTGTACGGTTCGCGCGAGGAGCCGGGCGCTCACAAGGCCATTCACGGGGCTGAACAATTAGACAAGGTGATCCAGATTGACCAGTCGCCGATCGGCCGAACTCCGCGCTCGAACCCCGCGACCTACACCGGTGTCTTCACCGCAATCCGCGATCTCTTTGCCATGCTGCCAGAGTCGCGCGAGCGCGGCTACAAGCCGGGGCGTTTCAGTTTCAATGTGCAGGGAGGACGATGCGAAGCTTGCCAGGGCGAAGGCCAGCGGCGCATCGAAATGAACTTTCTGCCTGACGTGTATGTGCTGTGCGAGATCTGCAACGGCCGGCGTTACAACCAGGAGACGCTCAGCGTAAAGTACAACGGCTACTCCATCGCCGACCTGCTCGAGCTTCCGATTGAAGACGCGCTGCCGGTGCTCAAGGACATTCCCGCAGTCAACCAGAAGCTGCAGACGCTGGTTGATGTTGGCCTGGGGTATATCCATCTTGGTCAATCCGCGACCACGCTCTCGGGCGGCGAAGCGCAGAGGATGAAGCTGGCGCGTGAGCTTTCCAAACGACAGACGGGGCGAACGCTTTATCTGCTCGACGAACCAACCACCGGGCTGCACTTTGACGATGTGCGTAAGCTGCTGGAAGTGCTGCATCGCCTGACCGATCTGGGAAATACGGTGATCATCATTGAGCACAACCTCGACATCATTCGCAACGCCGACTATGTGATCGACATGGGGCCGGAGGGTGGCGAGGGCGGCGGTCGCATCGTCGCGCAGGGGCCGCCGGAACTTGTCGCGCACACTCCCGGCTCGCATACTGGACACTTCCTCGAGCGGTACTACGCCAACGCGGGTACGCTGAATTCGAACGGACATCTGCCGCCGGTGGTGCTTCCCGATCTGGAGAAGAAGGCGCCGAAACCGAAGTTCATCGCACCGGAGAAAAAGACCGGTGTTCCGACGGCATCGAAGAAGAAGCCCGAGCCCACTGAGCGCAAATCTGCCGCGAAGAAAGCCACAAAATCCAAGGCGGCCAAGACGTCAGCGCGGTCGGCGAAGTAATCTGAACTCTGTCCTATGAGCAATCTTCCCGTTCCCGAGGCAGTCGAGCCCAAAGTACTCGACATCCAGCACGATACCGATCCGGCGCAGGACCACGGACTCGCCCGGCGCATTCCCCACGCTGGCCATGCGATCTTGTTCTTTTCGATGGCCTTCCTGATGGTCGTGCTGTGTCAACTGGCGATCTTCACGCTGGCGCACATTCGTTTGGAGTCGGCGTTGCAGCATCCTGGACTGGGGATGGCTTCGCAGGCGCTGGCCTACGTTCTTACGCTGACGGCTTCGGCGTGGCTGTTTCCTCATCTGTGGGATGTGTCGTTTTTGCAGGGCGTCCATTGGAACTTTCTCGCGGCGCGGCGGTACTGGTACTGGATTGTCGGCGGAGGGGTGTTGCTGAGTGTGGCTGCGCAGGCAATGTTGCAGCTGCTTCCGACTCCGAAGACGACCGCGTTCGACAGCCTGCTCACGACACAGCATGCTGCGTGGCTGTTGATGGTGTTTGCTGTTTTGCTGGCGCCGCTGACCGAGGAGATTGCGTTTCGCGGCTTCCTTCTGCCAGCACTTGCAACGGCTTACGACTGGCTGGCGCTGGAGCGCACACCTGCCGGCCTGGATCGCTGGCAGCGTAGCTCGCTTCATTCGACCTCTGCGCTGATCTTCTCGGCGATCTTTTCGAGCATCCCGTTCGTTCTGCTGCATGCCGATCAGCTGGCTCACGCATGGGGAGTGCTTGGCGTGCTTTACGGGGTGAGCCTGGTGCTTAGCTTTGTGCGGATTCGAACGCACTCGCTGGCCTGCTCGACGCTCATGCATGCTACGTACAACTTTTCAATTTTTGTGGCCATCTTAATCACTACGGGCGGATTTCGGCATCTGGATAAACTGAGCCACTGACGCCGCTCGTGGAAGTTTACTGCCCTCAGAGAAGGTAGGCCCGCCAATGGCGAGAGTGCACAATTGCCCGCAATGTAGTTGCAGCGATACGTTTCGTGTACATCGCAAACCCAAGGAATATTTGATGTTGGGGTATCGAGCATATTTATGTGCCGATTGCAATAGCCGATACCTGGTGTTCGAGCTCGGCAAAATGCTGCAGTGGCGGTCTACGCCCTAGCCTGGGTTGATAGACAACAATCTCTAACATAGCGCGTGCGAGTTCCTCTAAACTAGGAGGGACATGATTCCTACGCTCGAATGGACGCCCGCCGGCGTCAACTTCCTTGATCAAACCAAGCTTCCTCTTGAAGAGACGTATGTTCTCGCTACCGACTACCAGCAGGTAGCCACCGTGATCCGCGACATGATTGTGCGCGGGGCTCCGGCTATCGGTGTGTCCGGCGCCATGGGTGTGGCGATTGGTATCGAACGCAGCAAGGCGTCGACGTTGGCGGAGCTTACCGCTGAGGTTGAGGTCATCTGCGCCACGCTGGCGGAAACTCGGCCGACGGCGGTTAATCTCTTCTGGGGCATTGGCCAGGTGCGGGATCTGTTCAACGAGCTCGCCGCAAACAATACGCCGATTGCCGAGATTAAGACCGCCGTTGTGGCTCTGGCCGAGCGGCTCTATGACGAAGACATCGCCCAGTGCAAAGCGCTCGGCGCGCACGGAGCTGACTTGCTTCCTATGGAAGGCACCGTGCTCACTCACTGCAACGCCGGAGCGCTTGCTACCTGCGGCTACGGAACTGCGCTTGGCGTCATTCGCGCGGCCGTGGAGCGCGGGCACCACATTGACGTGCTCGCGGACGAGACTCGGCCGTATCTTCAGGGTGCGCGACTTACCGCCTGGGAGCTAATGAAGGATTCCATTCCCACCACGGTGCTGTGCGACAACATGGCCGGGCACCTGATGAGCAAGGGGCGCATTCAGGCAGTCATCGTCGGAGCCGATCGCATTGCGGCGAATGGGGATACGGCGAACAAGATTGGTACCTACAGCGTGTCTATCCTGGCGAAGGAGCATGGGATTCCGTTCTATGTCGCCGCGCCCTTCAATACCATCGACATGGCTACGGCTACGGGCGCGGGGATCCCGATCGAGCAACGCAGTCCCCGCGAGGTGACGCACTCGAACGGCAAACAGATGACGCCCGACGGCGTGGGCATTGAGAACCCGGCCTTCGACGTCACGCCCGCGAAGTATATTACCGCGATCATTACCGAGCGCGGCGTGCTGCGCGCGCCCTATAACGAGTCCATTCGCGCCATGGCCCTGGAGTCGGAGCGGGCGCTCGCCGCCGTCTAGCCTAACCCTGATGAGCTGATCCATTCGGGCGTTGTGCCACTCGATCTGCCCTCGCGATGGGTGTCGCGAAATCCAGGTTTGGAGACGAATCATGTGCAGACGTTTCGTCCTGGTGCTGGCTGTCGCGACGCTCGGCTCCGCAAGCGGCGCGCAGTCTGCGCCGTCACCGCCGCAGCCGCTTCCTGTGGTTCAGGCGAGCCCGCGATCCATTGTGATCAGCGTCGTTGTGCAGGACCGGGATGGGCACCCGGTTCGCGGATTAAAGGCGCAGAATTTTCGCGTCAGCGAGGGCGGCGTCCCGCAAACCATCGCTCACATGGAAGAGCATTCATCAAAGATCGCACCGCTGAACGCGCCCGCTTTCCCTTCTCTGCCTCCCGGCACACTCACCGACTACACGCCCATCGCCTCTGGCGAAACGCTGAATATCCTGCTGATCGATGCGCTCAATACGCCGTTGAAGGATGAGGGCCTCATCCGCTCGCAGCTGCTGCAATACGTTCGCCACGCCAATCCAAACACGCGCATCGCGGTGCTTGGCCTGGCGAACCGCCTGATTCTTTTGCAGGGCTTCACCTCGGATCCCTCCGCGCTGCGCGACGTCGTCGAGCGCAAACTGATTGCCCGGGTGCCCGTCAGTCCGGAGCAAACGGGGACAGACCAGCAGGGCGACTCGAATCTCTCCTCACGTTCCTCCGCTTCCTCATCGGTAGCATCGCCGACGATTAAGGGAAGCCCGTCGGCCGTAAGCCTGGCAGCGAATTTGCGAGCGTTTGAGGAACAGCTCGGCGCAATGGAAACTGACTTCCGCGTGCAATACACCCTCGACGCCTTCAATACGTTGGCCCACTACCTTGGAGCATTTCCGGGCCGCAAAAACCTGATCTGGTTCTCCGGATCGTTCCCCTTCAACATCGTTCCCGACCCATCGTTGCAGCACCCTTTTTCTGTTGCCGATACGGACGCGAACGAGCTCCGCGAAACGGTCGATTTGCTCTCGAAGGCTCAAGTCTCCGTGTATCCGGTCGACGCTCGGACTCTGATCGTAGCACCGGCAACCAACAAGACAACGCCCGCCGACCATGGCCGCAGCCTCAGCATCGATCTGAGCAAGGTGAACCAATCGCCGACAGCCGAGCACGCCATGATGGAGGCGATCGCCGCAAGCACGGGGGGACGCGCCTTCTACAATTCAGAGAGCCTGGCCGATGCGGTTAACAGTGCCGTCGCTGCCGGAAGCAACTACTACACTCTGACCTATAACCCGACCAAGCCGGAAGACGATGGTGCCTATCGTCCGGTTCACGTCGACGTAAGTGGAGTCGGTGCCGAGCAAAAACTGCAAGTCTCTTATCGGCGCGGCGACTACCGCAGCGACGCAACAACAGCCGGGCAAGGCAGGGCTGCGGCCTACGAGCATGCCGCTATGAGCCGCGGTGCGCCGGCGCCAGAAGATTTGCTCTTCCGAGTCCGCGTTCTGCCCGCCTCCACCACAACCGAGACGGCGCTCGCCCCAAACAATCAACTCGCTCCCGTCTTGCCTTCCAAGGGGCCGTTTCGACGCTACAATCTCGATTTCCTCACGCTGCCCGGCGAACTCACCTTCGCTCAACAGTCCGACGGTCGCCGGATCGCAAAGGTGGAGTTCCTCGCGTATGTCTTCGATACGGAAGGCAACCTGCTCGCCACCGCCGGGCAAGGGCTCACCCTTGAGCCAAAGACCAACGACGAGTCAAAGATCGCGCATAGCCTCATCCGATACCACCTGGAAGTCAGCGTGCCGGATCGCGCCGAGACCTTCCTTCGCATCGGCATGCGGGACGTCACCAGCAACCGGTTTGGTGTAGTCGAGATACCTACTTCCGCCGTAACCTACCTACCTCCAGCGACCTCCGCACCCGCGGAGCCGCCCAGTTCCCAACCCCCGCCCGCACCGGCCAGTCCGGATGGACGATCCACCCCTCCGCAGGTCTAGAATGTGGGCTTGTGAGGACGTTCTCCCCGTCCATGACTCCGGCCATCTTCAATCCGCGTACGCGCTCCCTGGTACGGGGGAATGTCCTGGTCTTTACCAGCGTGGCCGTGGCGACTTTGCTGTCGAAGTTCCCTCACATCCGTGCGACACCGTGGCTGGTGCTGCCTTTTCTTGGCTGCCTGGCGGGCATGGCGGACACGCTGCGGTGCATCCAGAAGCGCTGGAATCTTTACCACGGTGGCGTCATGTTCTGCCTGTACATGGACCTGATGGCCATCATGCTGGTGCTGTTCTTCCTGGTGTATCCGTACCTGGTGTGGCTGGGCGAGGCCTGAGCGGCTGGCTAGCTCTGCCGCTGGCGAGCATCCACCCTGTAAACTGACATTTGGCAATGTCAGATAAAACGTTCTACGTCACCACACCGATCTATTACGTCAACGCGCGTCCCCATATCGGCCACGCGTACACCACCATCGTTGCGGACGTGCTCGCGCGGCGTCACCGCCTGCTTGGCGACGATACTTTCTTCCTCACCGGCACGGACGAGCATGGTCAGAAGATTGAGCGCTCCGCCGCCGCCGCCGGAATTCCGCCGCAGCAGTTTGCGGACCAGGTCTCGAAGTCGTTCGAAGATCTCTGGAAGCGCATGGGGATCACCAACGACGACTACATTCGGACGACCAGCGAGAAGCACAAGCGCGGCGTGCAGAAGCTTTTCTCGACACTGTATGAGCGTGGGTTTATTTATCTCGCCAGCTATACGGGCAGCTATTGCGTGTCGGATGAGGCGTTTGTGGATGCGCCCGTTGGGACGCCATGTCCTGACTGTGGACGCATCCTTGAAGAGGTCACGGAAGAGAACTTTTTCTTCAAGCTGTCAGAATTTCAGCAGCCGATTGTTGAGCTGATTGAGTCGGGCAAGCTTTCGATCACGCCGGAGTCGCGGCGAAACGAGGTGCTCAGCTTCGTCAAAGGTGGGCTGAAGGATTTGAGCATCTCGCGCTCGAGCTTTACCTGGGGTATCCCTGTTCCCGAGCCCGCCGCCAACCTGGCTGCGCAGAAGCACGTGATTTATGTGTGGCTGGACGCGCTGGCAAACTACATGACAGCGCTTGGGTACGGCAGCGACGACGAGAGCCTGTACGAAAAATTCTGGCCGGCTGATTTGCATCTGGTGGGCAAGGAGATCATTCGCTTCCACTGCGTCTACTGGCCGGCGTTTCTGCTGGCCGCTGATCTGCCGCTGCCGAAAGCGGTCACGGCCCACGGCTGGCTGCTGTTTGAAGACTCGAAGATGTCGAAATCCAAGGGCAACATTGTCCGGACTGAAACCATTCTCGATGCGTTCGGCGATGAGGTTTACGGGAAGCAGTTTCCGGAGAGCGCGAAGGCTGAGCGCGACTTGTTCGCCTCCGACGTGCTGCGTTATTTTCTGCTGCGCGAGATTCCGTTTGGGCAGGATGGCAGCTTCAGCTTCGATGCGCTGATTACGCGGTACAACGCCGACCTGGCGAATGGGTATGGCAACCTCGTCAGCCGCACGCTGAGCATGATCGATAAGTACTTCGCATCGGCCGTCCCCGAGTGCTTTGAGACACAATCAGGAACCTTCTACATCGAGCCTCGCAAGGAGTCCTTCCTCCGTCCTGAACAGCACGAAACACTCGGAGCCACCGAAGGCCAAATTCTCGGTTGGAGCCTCATCCGTGTCAGTGAAAAGGTCGAGGATCTCATTGCATCGAACAGCTTCGATCAAACTCTAGCAGCGATCGCTTCCGGTGTAACGCATGTCGACCAGTTCATCACCTCACGCAAGCCCTGGGCTGCAACCGAGACAGAGATCTCGCAGGAAGGCCGGCGCTCCACACTCTACACTGCCGCCGAATCCATTCGCATCATCACTGCCTTGCTTTATCCGATTCTGCCCTTTGCTACCGCCAAGGTCTGGGCGCAGCTTGGTTTGGGTGACATCGAAGTCGCCGCTCGCAACGGCGAACTTAATAACCTCGAATGGGGCGGGCTAAAGCCTGGCACCAAACTTGGGCCGCTTGGGCCTATCTTCCCCCGAGCAGATAAAGGACTTGCACAAATTATGAGTGACATGGAAAACCCCACCCCCGTAGATACCAATCCCACGGACCCCGCTGCCGCTCCGCCCACCACAGCGCCCGACGCTGCGCCGCGCACCACTACGCTTGATCCGGTGCCCGTGCTCCCCGTCGGCGGCAGTTCCGCGCTCACCACCGGGCCCAGCGATATCGTCTCTCACACCCAGGCCCATGCCAGCGGCATCTTCGCGCAGCAGCCTCCTGCGCCTCTGACACCTGAGAACGGAGAGCAGCCAACACCGCAGATCACCATCGACGACTTCGCTAAGGTCGAGCTGCGGGTTGCGCAGATCGTCGTTGCCGAGCGCATTCCGAAGGCCGATAAGCTGCTGCGCCTCGAAGTGGATCTCGGCGAGTTCGGCAAGCGCCAAATCTTGTCGGGCATTGCCGAGTGGTATGCGCCCGAAGAGTTGATCGGCCGGCGCATCGTCGTGATCACGAACCTCGCGCCACGCAAGATGCGCGGGCTGGAGTCTCACGGGATGCTGCTGGCTGCTTCGCACGGCGAAAACGGCAAGCCGGTCCTCGCGACGTTCGGTGAGGACATCGCCCTCGGCTCGCGGCTCAAGTAACTATGCTCATCGACTCGCATTGCCATCTCGACGACTACGAGGATCTTGCGGCGATCCTCGCGCATGCGCGTGATGCCGGCGTCGGGAAGCTGCTTGCGATCGGCATCGGCGACGGACCCGACACCATGCACCGCGCGCTCGATCTCGCCCGCACGCATCCGGAGATTTGGGCTACCGTAGGCATTCATCCGCAGGAGGCGCACCGGGCTACGGCTGAGAATCTTTCGAAGCTTGAGGCGCTTGCCGCTGACCCGCGGTGCCTGGCCGTTGGGGAGATCGGGCTCGACTACTATCACCTCGATAACCCAGACATTGCCACCCAGCAGGCCGCGTTCATCGCGCAGATGAAGATCGCCGCCGCCGCGGGCAAGCCCATCACCATCCATTGCCGGACGTCCGAGCTGGCCATCCCCGCCGCGAAGGCCAAGTACGAGCCGGCGGATGCCTGGGAAGATTTACTCTCGCTGATCGCCGAACATTGGACGCCCACTGGGCTGGCGGGCATCATGCACTGCTTCTCGGGGAATGAGGACCAGGCCGTGCGCTCGCTGGCGGCCGGGTTTTATCTCTCCTTTGCGGGGAACGTGACCTATCCGAAGTCGACGACGATCCAGGCAGTGGCTGCGAGCGCGCCTGCCGATCGCATTTTGGTCGAAACTGATGCGCCTTTTCTTGCGCCTATCCCACTGCGTGGGCAGACCAACGAGCCCGCCTTCGTCGCCCACACGGCACGCTTCGTAGCCGAACTGCGCGGAATCACCGTGGAGGAGCTGGCGGAGCTAACCACATCCAATTTTGGCGCGCTGTTCCCGACGTCACTGTCGGATTCGGCGCACTTCTGACACAATGAAGAGCAATCACCCGCTACACGGCATCTAAATCTGTAAGAGGACGAAAAACATGGCTGCGGATAACAGTTTCGATATCGTGAGCAAGGTCGATATCCAGGAAGTAAAGAACGCGATCGACCAGGCGAGCAAGGAGGTCCACGCGCGCTTCGACCTCAAGAACTCCAAGTCCAGCATCGTGCTTGAGGGCGACGACGTGGTGCAGCTGGCCTCGCAGGACGAGTACACGCTTAAGGCCGTGATCGAAATCCTGGCGCAGAAGTTCGTCAAGCGCAGTGTCTCGCTCAAGAATCTGGAGTACGAGAAGATTGAGCCGGCCTCAAACTCTTCCGTTCGGCAGAAGATCAAGCTAAAGCAGGGCATCTCGTCGGAACCCGCCAAGAAGATCGTCGCGCTCATCAAGGATTCGAAGTTGAAGGCGCAAGCCAGCATCCAGGGCGACACCGTGCGCGTGACCAGCAAGGACCGCGATACGCTGCAGCAGATCATTGCGCTGCTGCGCGGCAAGGATATTGGAGTCGACCTCCAGTTCACGAACTTCCGCTCGAACTAGCGTTGATTAGGCGCAATCCGAGCGCCAACCGTCTTCAAATCACACCCTGTAGATTCGATCACCTGCTACTCTTAACCCAATATGAGCACGATCTCCATCGCGACGGCTGCCGAAGTATTCGACCTCCTGAAGGATGATCTTGCTGCGATTGAGGTCGAATTCTCCCGGCAGGCCGATTCACCGGTTGCCGTCGTCACGGACATCGCCAACTATCTGATTGCAGGCGGCGGCAAGCGCATTCGCCCGCTCCTGCTGCTGCTTTCCGCCAAATCCCTCCACTGCGAGAGCGACGCACGCATCCGCCTTGGCGCGGTCGTCGAGATGCTGCACACGGCCACGCTGGTGCACGACGACATCATCGACGAGGCGAACACACGCCGCGGCCGGCCCTCTTCCAACACCACCTGGGGCAACGCCAAGTGCGTCCTCGCCGGCGACTGGCTGTACATGCAGGCCTTCCAGACCGCGTTGGCCGAACGCAACTTCCGCATCCTCGATCTGCTGATTTCGCTGACCCAGGAGATGGTCGAAGGCGAGCTGCTGCAGATGGAAAAGCTCGGCCACCTGATCAACGAGGAAGAGTATTTCGACCTGATTTATCGCAAGACCGCATGCCTCTTCAAGGTGTCCATGCAGCTTGGGGCCGTGGTTGCGAATCCCACGCTCGGCGACGGCGAGCGGCCGTTTGAGGACACGCTGGGTGAGTACGGCCGCAACCTTGGCCTGGCCTTCCAGATCGTCGATGACGTTCTTGACCTAACCGCCAACGACGAGATCCTCGGCAAACCCGCTGCCTCCGACCTGCGCGAGGGCAAAGCGACCCTGGCCGTGATTCATGCGCTGGAGCGCGGGACGGGAGCCGACCGCGAGGCCATCCGCACCGTCCTGGCCGACCGCAGCTTTGCCCGCGTCGCGCACGCCGACATCCTCGAAATCCTGCACCGCCACGGCTCGCTGTCTTACGCCATGGACACTGCCTGCGCCTATGCCGAGGCTGCGCGGCAGTCGATCGCAGACCTCCCCGAGAGCGATTACAAGCGGGCCCTGCTTTGGGTTCCCGGCTTCGTTACCAGCCGCGACCGCTAGCCGCTGGCTCCCACCTACAGACGGCCGTCGTCATACTCTTCCTCCCCCTCATCTGCGTCCTCTTCATCCGCAGCCGCGACCGCAAGATCCTCCACCCGCGGGGCGCCACCCGCTTCGGGGTCCAACAGTACCTGGATGCGGCTTTCGGCGCTGGCCAGCTGCGCCTTGCACGCATCGGATAGCTTCACCCCGCGCTCAAACAGGGTGACATTTTCTTCCAGGGTCAGATCGCCCTTTTCCAGCTGATCGACGACCCTCTCCAACTCCGCCATCTGATCCTCAAAGCTCGCCATTACTTCACCTCCTCATACAAGCCCAGCACTTCGGTGGTTAAAGCGTACTTCCCGAAGGGCGCACTCACCTGCACGCCCTGCACAGACCCGCGAACGTTCTCCAGCATCTCGCGGGCGATTGCCACGCCCTCGGCGAGGGCCGAGTCTTTGTCGGGCGCCGCGGCCATGCGGGCGAGAATCTCGTCGGGCATGGACACCCGCAGATCGTTCTTCATGAACTCTGCGTTGCGCACGCTGGTCAGCGGCCAGATGCCGGCAATCACCGGGATCCGGAAACCCTCGATGCGACGCAGAAAGTCTTCCAGCAGCTTCAGATCGAAGACAGGCTGCGTGATGCAGAACTCGGCGCCAGCCTC
>Ga0302226_10000217_pt1 | contig 53633 bp, 46 predicted proteins | sample II_Palsa_E3_3_FD_193524 | JGI IMG/M metagenome (GOLD analysis project Ga0302226, IMG submission 193524) | Peat permafrost microbial communities from Stordalen Mire near Abisko, Sweden - II_Palsa_E3_3 | ecosystem: Environmental > Terrestrial > Soil > Palsa > Peat permafrost | place: Sweden...
CATCAGCGAGGCGACGTCCTCGCCCTTGCCCTTGGCCTGACCGATCGCCTTGGAGCGAGTGTTGCGCAGGTTCTGCAGTTCCTGCGTCTCCATCGCCAGTTGCTTGCGCGTGCTTTCCAGCGCCTCGAAAACGGAGACGTCCAGCAGGTAGCCGCGGGTCTCCTTGAGACGCGCGGCGGTTTCGGCCAGGCGCGAACGCAGCAGTGCGGGATCCAGCATGATCGAGTCCAGAGAAAGGCTTGAACCCTCAATTATCGCCGCCTAGTGGCAAACACCGCAATGAAGCCGCCATCGGCGGCAAGTACCGCAACGGAAACCGGGCAAAGGTGCCCTCCCCTGGCACCATCGCTCGATCTGACGCTTCCCTCAGCGTGCGAGCCTGCGCTCGTAGCGGCCCAGCCACCACGCCATCACAGCGCCGGCAATCAGCCAACCGATAAGCTGTTCAATCAGTGCCGCCTGGATGAAGTCGAGCGGAAAGCGATACCAGTTCCAGTACGGCACCATGGTATTGAGCCACGCATAGATGGCCACCGCAGCAGCGATCCCGATACGCCGCCCGAGACTCAACCCGGCGAGTGCCATCACGAACGCGAGCATCAGCGCCGCCAGCGTGTCCGACGCCCATTGTCGCGGCAGTTGGCGACCCATCTGGGTGAGATCCTCGCCCTGTGGCATGTAGACGACCCACGCATACGGCGACCTGACGCTCTTGGTCGCGTAGGCCAGCTTTTGCGCAGGATCATTCATCTGGCTCGGGTCGAGCCACGGCAGGATGTAGACACCCGCCCGCTCGCCCAATCCCTCATGCAGACTGCTCAGTACCACGTTCTCGTTCGCCGGCGTCCTGATGCCGACATTGCCAAGCCCCAGCGCCAGATGTGCCACCGCACCCCAGAGGAACATCAGGATGCCGCCGATCAGTCCCGCCACGAGTACGCGCATGACTCACCCTCCCGATATGGTGTGGCGAATCTATGCCCGATGCCGCAGTGCGGGCAAGTGCGCTCGCAGCAGCTCGGTGCCTGGCGTCATTGAATGCGGATGTTGGGTGCTGACTGGCGTCGAATTTCGGCGATCGCTGCAGAGCTGGCGGGCATGGGTTCTCGCTCTGCTTGCCTTGAGGAAGGGACTTCCTTCGGTCGCAGTTGGAGCTTGGGAGGGGGTTCTGCCGGGGGTTTTAGATCAAGAGCTTTACCCCACCCCAACCCTCCCCTGCGCGCAGGGGAGGGAGCCAAAAGCCCGTGGTTCTCATAGGAATGGCGATGTCCCGACAATGGCGATGCCCTGACCTATGCGTGGACATCGCCGCGCTTAGGGGCTATTCGGGTGCATTGAGGCCCAGGCGCTGCAACAGCTTCGCGCGCAGTTTCGCCGGCAGCGGAACGTTCTGGGCTGAGCTACCGATGCCTGCCGCGGCATGGCTGCTCCCGAGACCGCCCGGGGTCGCCACGAAACTCAGCACGTCACCGGACGAATTCGCTGCCTCGCCGGTAATCACGCCCGCGTCATTGATATCGCTGGCCTGGATCAGTTGATCGTCGTAGCCCGGTGCCACCAGCGAGTTGAGGTTGGTCATCACGCCGTTCTGCCATAGAAAAGCCTGGCAACTGGCGAACCCTGCGGTACAGGACAAACCGACTACCTGACCCTGATCATTGATGCCCAACGCCTGGCTTTGCGCATCGGCGCCCTGCCCCGACAGCGTGCCCAGATCGCGCATGCCGCCGCTCCTGGTCCAGATGAATGCGTGGGCCAGCAACCCACCGCCGGGCTGCACATTCGCAAAGCCGACCACCACGCCGTTCTGGTTGATGGCCATCGGGGTATTCCAGGCCGCACCGCCGATATTGCCCATGTCGGTAGTCTTGCCGTTTTGCCAGATCACGGCATGGATGGCGCTGAATCCGCCGACCGCGTTGGAGCAAATGCCGGAAATGCCAACGACCTGGCCAGCATCATTGATCGCCGTGGCGGCGGTCACCGTGTCGCTACCGGGGAGCGGCAGCAGTTGCTCGATCTGATCTTTTCCCGGCCCCCAGATGACGGCGCGGAATTGCAGCACCTGCGGCGGATTGCAGGTGGCGTCGTGCACGGTGTTTTCGGCCCAACCTACCGTCTGGCCAAAATCATTTGTGCCGGTGGCGAAACCGTTGTAGCCGCCCAACGTAGGCAGCGCGCGCAGCTTGCCCCATTCGGAGACAAACCCCAGACAGTTATGCAGGGTGGCGTTGCCAGGGAAGAAGGCCGAACAGCTCCAGGCCTCGCCGAGTTTGTTGACCACCGCGGTCTCGGCAATGCCCGAGATCACGCCTACGTTGTTCTTTACCGGCCACTGCACGTCGCTATTGGCACCGCCCAGGGTGCCAAGGTCGAATCTCGAGCCGAACAGCCAGACGGTGGCGTGCGTTGTCTGGTCACCCGGCTGATTGGAATCGCCACTGATGATGCCCAGGTTGTCGATGCTGTTGCCGGAACTGACCGACCCACCCGCCGAGGGAAGGTTGTAGACGGAATAGCCGGGGCCCGACGCCGCCAGGGATGCTTGCGTCACGGCGCCACCGCCGGCCAGGATCGCGATCAGGATCGCGTACGGAATCTTGCGCATGGCACTCTCCCATTGATGTGGGAGTTCAGCCTGCGCGGCTGCCGCACGCACCGGAAGCTCCACTTTTGCGATGGTTGCTGGTCCGGTCGCCGCAGCGGGACTAGAATCCGGCTATGCGCCGATGGGAGCTGACGATCACGTTGGACCCTTCGCGGGAGCAGCCGCTGTTCCTGCAGCTTGCTGGTGCCATCGCCGATGACATCCGCCGTGGGCTGCTCAAGACCGGCGAAGCGCTGCCTGGCTCGCGTGAACTGGCCGACTCGCTGGGCATCAATCGCAATACGGTGGTCGCCAGCTATGGCGAGCTGGCATCGGAGGGATTGATCAGCACGCGCATCGGCGGAGGTACGTTCGTCGCCATGTCGACGGTCGATCCGTTCGCTGCGCACCAACCGTCGAACGAAGTGCCGACCTATGCGCTGAGGCCGGCGGAGTGCAGCCTGCCACGCATTGGCACACTGCAACCGGGCACCCTGCTGCTGTCTTACGGCATTCCCGACGCGCGTCTGTTCCCAACGGCGGCGCTCACGCGTGCATTTCGTCGTGCGATCGGACAGCGTGGCCGCTCCTTGCTGACCTATGCCGATTCCTGCGGCCAGCCGCGCTTGCGTAGTGAGCTGGCGTCGATGCTGGCGCGTACGCGAGGCCTGCCGGTGACCTCAGACAATCTCATGATCACCCACAGCATCGAGCAAGCCATCGATCTGGTCGCGCGCATGTTGCTGCAATCGGGCGATGTCGTAGCGGTTGAAGCGTCCGGCTATCCGCCGGCGTGGAGCGTGCTGAAACTGGCTGGCGCGCGATTGATACCCGTGCCACTGGACGAGGACGGTCTCGACGTCGACGCGCTGGAGGCGTTGCTGGCACGTCAGCAAATACGCGCCGTGTTCCTGACCCCACACCATCAGTTTCCGACAACGGTGGTCATGTCGCAGGCAAGACGCGCTCGGCTGGCGCAGCTTTCGCTGCAGCATGGCTTCGCGATCATCGAGGATGACTACGACCACGAATTTCACTACGACGGCAAACCGATCCTGCCGATCGCTTCTGGCGTCGGGGCCGCCAATGTCATCTATATCGGCTCACTGTCCAACCTGCTGGCACCGGGGATAAGCACCGGTTTTGTGATCGCGCCGGCAGCGGTGTTTGACCGACTGGCGGCCCTGCGCGCGGCAAGCGATGCGCGCGGCGACGCTGCGATGGAGTGCGCCATCGCCGAACTTTTCGAAGACGGCGAACTGCTGCGCCACACGCGCCGGATGCGGCGTATCTATGCTGCGCGACGCGACGCGCTGGCAGCATCGCTCACGCATCACCTCGGTGGCGCCGTCGCGTTCCGTATCCCCGAAGGCGGCATGGGATTGTGGGCACGTGTCGACGACGCCATCGATGTCGCCGCATGGTCCCACGCTGGCGAGCGCGAAGGCGTGCAGTTCTTCGGTGCCGGCCGCTACGCGTTCTCCCAGCGCGAACAACCGTTCCTGCGACTCGGCTTCAGCTATCACGACGAAACCGAACTGGATGAGGCAGTGAGGCGCATGGCACGTGCGCTCACCTCATCGCGGAGTCGCGGCGTCGGCTCGCCGCGCAATGCAGCAGTGCGGGCCATCCAAGCGGTCTCGACTGGATAAGGCCGCAAACTCGCCCTGAACTACTTGCCACGTACCTGCTGACGGGCAGCGCGTAACGCCAACAATTTCTCGCGCAGCTGCAGCTCCAATCCGCGCTCCACCGGCTCATAGAACACGGTACCTGCCAGCGCGTCAGGCAGGCATTGTTGATCGAGTGCCACGCCGCCTTCGGCATCATGGTCGTATTGGTAACCCTTGCCGTAGCCGAGACCTTTCATCAGCTTGGTCGGCGCATTGCGCAGATGCATCGGCACTTCCAGCGTGCCACCGTCGCGTATGGCGGCGCGCGCCTTGTTGTAGGCGACGTAGGCCGCATTGCTTTTCGGTGCGATGGCCAGCCAGATCGCCAGCTGCGCCAGCCCCAGCTCACCTTCCGGACTGCCAAGGCGCTCGTAGGTATCCCACGCATCCAGCGCCATGCGCCAGGCACGCGGTTCGGCCAGGCCGATATCCTCCACCGCCATGCGGGTCATGCGTCGCGCCAGATAGAGCGGATCAACGCCGCCATCGAGCATGCGGCACAACCAGTACACCGCGGCATCGGGATCGGACGAACGCACGGATTTGTGCAGTGCCGAGATCTGGTCGTAGAACTGCTCGCCCATTTTGTCGAAGCGGCGCGTGCGATCGGCCAGCACCTGGGTCAGCGTGGTCTCGTCGATCCGCCCATCCTGTGCAAGCTCTGCGGCGATTTCCAGCAGGGTCAAGGCGCGACGCACGTCACCATCGGCGGCCTCGGCGATCGACTCCAGCGACCCATCGCTGATCTGCAACTGCAGCTCGCCAATGCCGCGCTCGGTGTCGTCCAGCGCGCGCTTCAGTGCCGCCACGATGTCAGTCACCGAAATCGAATCCAGCACGTGCACGCGACAGCGCGACAGCAAGGCGGAATTCAGCTCGAACGAAGGGTTTTCGGTCGTCGCACCGACGAACACGATCACGCCTTTTTCGATATGCGGCAGAAACGCATCCTGCTGGGTCTTGTTGAAGCGGTGCACCTCATCGACGAACAGCACGGTTCGCCGCCCCTGCGCGAAGTTCACCTCGGCCTCGGCCAGCGCCTTGCGCACTTCCGGCAGGCCGGACAGCACCGCGGAAATCGCGCGGAAATCAGCATCGGCATAGCGCGCCACCAGCAGTGCCAGCGTGGTCTTGCCGCAACCGGGCGGCCCCCACAGCACCATCGAATGCACGCGCCCGGCTTCCAGCGCACGGCGCAGCGGCTTGTCCGGTGCGACCAGCCGCTGCTGGCCGACGATCTCGTCAAGGCTGCGCGGCCGCATGCGTTCGGCTAGCGGCTTGAGTTCTTCGGGCTCGGCAAACAGACCGGGAATGCTGGACGTATCACGACGTGACATGTGCCGATGATAAGGCATCTGCCGAGGATCAGCAGGGCCGGCCGGCTGGGCACGCATGCCTGGTGCGCGGCTCCGGATGCGATGGATAGCCGAAAGCGAACTGAAAATAATGTGATCCATTGCGCAAATTATTAATGCTTAGATTTTGCTTAGCAGAGAGATCTTTTTTTATTTATTTCCCTTCCTTAGATTTTGCTTAGCGTATTTATTTTCGATTATTAACGAAGGGTATTCAATTAATATTTTCGTTACGAAAGTGTCATGTTGCCTGACTAGGGTGTCGCACTCCGCTGCCCCTATTCAACTCCAACATTTTGGACAATCCATGACACGGCTGATCTCGACGACTGATGTTCGCAAGTCCACTTGCCTCGCTTTTTGCATCGCCGCCATTTTGTCCGGCCCGGCCTTTGCCGACGGCACCGCGGCGGCAGCCGTCGCTGCATCGAGTGACAGCACCGCAGCCAGCGCACCGCAGACACAGAACGCCCAGAATCTCGGCGCCGTACAGGTCACCGGCACCGCCACCGCAAGCGAGATTGCACCGACCCAGGGCTCGACGATCGCGATTCAACCACAGTCGATCATCGGTGACCTGTACCTGCGTGAGAATGTGGCAGCTACCGGCGATTACACCGACGCCATCTCGATCTCACCCAGCGTCTACTCGGTGGCACCCAACGGCCCTGGCCTGATGGAGGCCTCGGAAGTGGCCATACGCGGCTTCCAGGACGGCCAGTACAACGTCACGTTCGACGGAATCCCGTGGGGCGACTCGAATGACTTCACGCATCACTCGACCTCGTATTTCACCAACCAGGACACCGGTGGCATCATCGTCGATCGTGGTCCCGGCACTGCCAGCACGCTGGGCAATGCGACCTTCGGCGGCACCGTCGCGGTGGATTCAAGGACGCCTTCAGATACCTTCAGCGTCTCGCCTTACCTGAGCTTCGGCAGCTGGGATACCCAGGTGCAAGGTATAGAGCTGAATACCGGCGCGATACCTCAGACCGGTGGCACCACCGCGTTCGTCAACGTGCAGAACTCCAGTTCGGACGGTTACCTGACCTATGCGGGGCAGCGTCGGCAAAATGTATTCGCCAAGGTCGTGCAACCGATCGGCGATAACACGACACTCACCTTCGTAGGCATGTACAACAATATCAATCAATACGTGCCGCTCGGTGAGACACGTGCGCAGATCAATCAATATGGTCCGAATTACGGCCTGAGCAATAATCCCGACAGCCAGAATTACTACCGCTACAACCGCGACGAAATCAATACTTATTTCGGCTATGTCGCGCTCCATTCGGCATTTGACGGCTGGACCATCGACAACAAGCTCTACACCCTGTCCTACAACCATTTCGGCTGGAACGGCGAGGACCCGAACGGCGAAACGCCGAACGGTACCGTTTATAGCCCCACCGACGTACCCGGCCAGGATATGCGCAACTCGTACACTTCCTGGGGTGACATTTTCCGCATCAGCAAGGAAGTCGGCCCCGGCGAAATCCGCACCGGTTTCTGGTACGACTACCAGACCAATCTGCGTTGGCAGAACGAGGTCGACGACACCCTGAATTTCGCGCCGAACGGCGTGCCGGCGTCCGCTGCCGTCGATCGCTACATGACGGACACGCTGAAGACCTTCCAGCCATTCGTCGAATACAACTGGAACATCACCGATACGGCCTGGCTGACCGGCGGCGTGAAGTACGCCGATTTCGAGCGCGACATCAATGCCATCGTGAACCAGAAAACTGGTGAACCGCTGGACTACAGCAAGGACTGGAACAAGCTGTTGCCGTCACTCGCCGCACACTGGCAGTTCACTTCCGACTGGACCGCCTACGCGCAGTGGGCGAAGGGCTTTCTCGCGCCCAACCTCAATACGTTCTACACCGTCAATCCGCTGTCCAGCAGCGACCTCAAGCCTGAGCAGACCGTCAACCGCCAGATCGGCACGACCTGGAACGATGATCGCCTGACGCTATCGGCGGATGTCTACAGCATCGACTTCAACAACCTGATCAGTAGCCGCAATATCGGCGGCGTCACGAATTTCTTCAACGAAGGCGGCGCGATCTACAGAGGTTTCGAGACTGAGGGCACCTATGTTCTGGGCAGTGGCTTCAGCGTCTACGGGAACGGCTCGCTGAATCGCTCGACCGACAAGACCACCAACGACTGGGTACCGGACGCACCGCACAAGACCGCCGCACTGGGTCTGATCTATCGTGAGGGCCCGTTCTATGCCTCGCTCATCGACAAATTCGTCGGCCACACGTTTGGCGATACCGGCAACAGCCAGCCCATCGGCGGCTACGCCATTACCAACTTCGCTACGAGCTACACCTTTGTGCATGACATGGGCGAGATGAAAAATATCAAGATCGGAATGCAGGTCAACAACATCTTTGACAACAAGAGCATCGACTTTCTCGCCGGCTATACGGCGGAAGACAACACACCGCTCTATTTCACGATCCCCGAGCGCAGCTATGAACTCACCCTTTCGGCCAAGTTCTTCTGATGAATATGCGTCGTAGCACCATACTTCTGTTGCTTGCACTGCTGCTGCCCAGCGCCCAGGCGCTGGCCGCCGACGGCAACTCGAAAGCTGACGCGATCGACCTGACCCTGTGGCTGGCACCACCGCCAGCCATAGGGTCTCCAGTCGCGCTTGTCGACCTGCAGACTGTTCTCGCTGTGCAAGCGGCGAGGACCCCTGCTGAATCTGAAGCGGCCAAAGCCGATGCGGATCGATCGGTATTTCGTTTGACTGATGTGCTTGGCGCGAACCTGACGCCAGCGACGCTGCCACGCACGGCAGCGTTTTTCACGCGCGTCGCGCAGCTCGACAAGACCACCATCAAGACGGCCAAATCCTACTGGCGGCGCCCGCGACCGAGCGTCGTCTCCAGCGACGTGCATCCGCTCAGCGTGGAGAAAGCCGATGACTGGAGTTACCCAAGCGGACATGCCACGTTTGGGTATACCGCCGCGGCATTGCTCGTCCACATGCTTCCTGAAAAACGCGTGGCACTGTTCGGGCGTGCGGAAATTTACGCCCAGCATCGCGTAGTGATGGGTGTGCACTACCCCAGCGACGTGGAAGCCGGGCGGGTGGCGGGCACGCTGATCGCCGCGCAGCTCATGGACGATCCAGCGTGGCGCGCGGACTTCAACGCCGCACGCGATGAACTGCGCAAGGCGCTAGCGCTGCCGTTGCAGGAAACCGCTGCCACGGCGGCGGTCCACTAACGGGTAGCCGACCCCATCGTGTACTGCCGGTAGACGCTGTAACTGAGGCCGCACAGGCCGGTAAGCACAGCCGGGATCAGCAAGGTGCGCTCCTGCAGTACATGAAACAGCAGCGCACCGGCGATGCTGCCCAGCAGAAACGTGCTCGTTACCAGGGCACAGACGCGAATGCGCAGCGTATCCACTTCAAGCCCACGCAGCCGCTGGCCGATATAGATACCAAGATCGGTGAACATGCCCGAGACATGGGTGGTGCGGAACACCATGCCGCTATAGGTGCTGGCCATGCCGTTCTGCAGCCCTGCCGCCATCGCGGCCAGATAAAGACCCACCGGATTGTCTGCACCAAGCAGTGGCACCGCGGCAAACAGCAGCAATGATTCCAGCATCAGCGCTACGCCGTAGCGGCGACCAAGTTTCAGCGTGCGCTGCTGCACGATCATACCGCTCAAGACGGCGCCCACCACGAAGGCGGCAATCGACAACGCCCAGTGCCATGCTTCGCCGCCATCACCGGTACCGAGCGCCACGCCAAGCAGGCTGGTGGAACCGGTCAGGTTGGTGATCGACTGGTGCCGGAAACCCATGTATCCCGCGGCGTTGACGATGCCGGCATTGAACGCCAGCATGCCGCCGCCAATCCATGCCCAACGCGGCAATTGCCGCAGAACGGGCATGAGAGTGTCAGTCCTTCAGCGGCTGAGTGGAGATCACCGGAACGTCGCCAATCACGTCCGCGCCTTTGGGCGGCACGAAGTTGAACTGCGACGGCGGAATCGCCACGTTGCGCTGCCAGTCGGAAAAGCGGATGTCGTTGATGGAGCCGAGCTGGTCGCGGAATGTCATGCGAGCCAGGCCGTTCGCGTCGAAGCCGAGGTCGGCGTAATCGAACTGCGGATCCTTGCCGGTAGAGGTGAGGCGCAACCAGACCAGCCCGTCGCGTTCACCCTGTTCGGTCGTTTTGAAATCCCTGTCCATCTGCTTGAGGTCGGTCAGCACGGTGAGCGGGCTGTGTGCCTCTTCGCTGCTCTGTACGCGAACCGTGACCTGTTCCAGCTCAGGGTCGTACGTCCACACCCGGCTGCCGTCGGCAACGATGGTCTGCTTGTACGGCGTCAGCGTATCCCAGCGAAACTCGCGTGGTGCCTCGAGCGCCAGCGTGCCAGCGCTGGACTTTTCGGGCTGGCCGTTCATGTTGGTCAATGACTGGGTAAAGCGACCCGTGAGCGAATGCAGATCCTGTGCAAATGCATCCAGCCGCGTACGCGCCGGTCCGGTGGCGGCCTGTGCCACGGCGCCAAACGACAGCGACAGCGCAACGGTGACTACGGCGAGCATGAAGCGTTTCATCGGTCTTCCCTGCAACATGGCGATAGCTGTGAAGTTTGGGTACTGCTGACTTAATGGGAGGCAAGCAGGGCATCGCGGCCGAAGCCGCTCCCACAAGAGCCTTCTGTTACGCATGGAGAGCGTAGGTTGGGGTCATTGGCGCTGGTTGAGGTTGTCGTCTTTGTAGTAACGCGTGCCGTGGCGGTGATCTTGCGTGCAAAGATAAAAGCTCTCACAGGAGCCGCTCCCACGAGAACGAGGGAGCGGCCAGCATTAGTCTCGCGGTGGCGGGGGCGCCAGCACTTCGCGGTTGCCGTTGTGCTGCGGGGCACTTACCACGCCGTCCTGTTCCATCTGTTCGACCAGCCGCGCAGCGCGGTTGTAGCCGATGCGCAGATGCCGTTGCACGCCGGAAATCGAAGCGCGACGCGTCTGCGTGACGATCGCCACGGCCTTGTCGTACAGCTGGGTATCGGCGTCGCCGCCGCCCTCTTCGCCGTCCTGCGGCAGGCCCGAGTCGTTGATGAACTTGCCGTCGCTGGTGGCCTGCACTTCTTCCAGCACGCCGGTGATGTATTGCGGCGCACCCTGCGACTTCAGCCAGGCAACCACGTGATGCACCTCGTGGTCGTCGACGAAAGCGCCATGCACGCGCTCCGGCGTGGCGGTGCCCGGTGGCAGATACAGCATGTCGCCGTGGCCGAGCAGGGTTTCCGCGCCGGACTGATCGAGAATCGTGCGCGAGTCGATCTTGGACGACACCTGGAACGCGATGCGGGTCGGGATGTTCGCCTTGATCAGGCCGGTGATCACATCCACCGACGGCCGCTGCGTAGCAAGGATCAGATGCACGCCAGCCGCACGCGCCTTCTGCGCTAGGCGGGCGATGAGTTCCTCCACCTTTTTGCCGACGATCATCATCATGTCGGCAAATTCGTCGATGATCACCACGATATACGGCAGCGGTTCCAACGGCTCGGCGGCCAGATTCGGCATGTCGGGATTCGGGCGGAACAACGGATCGAGCAGCGGCTGACCCGCGTTCTCGGCATCCTTGACCTTCTTGTTGAAGCCACCGAGGTTACGCACGCCGACGGCAGCCATCAGCTTGTAGCGGCGCTCCATTTCAGCGACGCACCAACGCAGCGCGTTGGCCGCCTCCTTCATGTCGGTGACCACCGGCGCGAGCAGATGCGGGATGCCCTCGTACACCGAGAGCTCCAGCATCTTCGGATCGATCATGATCATCCGCACGTCTTTCGCACTGGCCTTGTACAACAGGCTCAGCACCATGGCATTGACGGCCACTGACTTGCCGGAACCGGTGGTGCCGGCGACCAGCAGATGCGGCATCTTCGCCAGATCGACCACCACCGGTTTGCCGCCGATGTCCTTGCCCAGCGCCAGCGCCAAGGGTGACTTCAGCTGGTCGTACTTGTCCGAACGGAGGATCTCCGAGAGGTAGACGATCTGCTTCTTGGTGTTGGGGATTTCCAGACCGATCACGTTTTTGCCGGGGATCACGTCGACCACGCGCACGCTGACCACTGACAGGCCGCGGGCGATGTCCTTGTCCAGACTCGACACCTGGCTGCCACGCACGCCGGCGGCCGGCTCCATCTCGAAACGGGTGATCACCGGACCCGGATAGGCGCCGACCACCTTGGCGTCGATCTTGAAGTCCTTCAGCTTGAACTCGACCTGGCGCGAGAGCACTTCGAGGGTTTCCTCGGAATAGCCCGGCCCCTGCGGCGGCGCCTCGTCCAGCAGCGACAGCGGCGGCAATTCGCCCGGCGTGGCGGCGCCGGTGAACAGCGGAATCTGGGTTTCGAGTCTGGCTCGCTCGCTTTTCACCACCGGGGCCGGGGGGGCCTCGATGCGCACGGGTTCGCGCTTGGCCTGCTTCACCGCATCGGCCTTCTTGACCACCTCGCGCTCGGTACGGGCTTGCCGCGCGGCCAGCACCTGCGGTGCCTCGCGTAGCTTGCCTCGGCACCAGCTGAGTAGCTTCAAAACGCCCTGCCCGGTCCAGTCCATCAGCTTGAACCACGACAGCCCGGTGGCCAGCGTCACCGCCACCAGGAACAGCGCCAACAACAGCAGCGGCGCACCCTTGAAACCGAAAACGTATTGCAGGCCTTTGCCCACCGCTTCACCGATCACGCCACCGGCACCTTCCGGCGCCATGTCGCTGTCGGGAAAGTTAAGCCAGCACAGGCCCGGTGCGGTGATGAAGAAAAACACCGAACCGATCAGCCGCAGGGAAGGCTCCCAGTGGCTGGTGGTTTTTTCATCGCGATGACGCAGCACGTGCACGCCCAGCCCCAGCAACAGCAGCGGGAACGCATAGGCCACCATGCCGAACAGATAACGCAGCAAATCAGCCACATACGCACCGAGCATGCCGCCGAAATTGCGGGCATGCTCAGCCTGGCCGACGTGCGACCAGCTGGGATCCAGTGCGTTGTAACTGAACAGGCACACCAGCAGATACAGCGCCAGTGGCAGCAACAGCAAAGCGCCGGCTTCACGTAGCCGGCGCTTCAGCTCATCGCTGAGGCCTTCCTTCGGTTGTTGTTTGACGTTCGCGCTTCGCGCCACCTTGGAGGGCTTCCCTATTTATGGACTGACTTGTCCGGACAGGGTCAGAGCATACCTTGCAATGCCGGATGCACCAGCTTGCCGCCATCAACATTGATGCCGTCGCGCAGCGGAGCGAAGTCGCGCCACTCGTTGCCGGTCGCCAGACGCTGTACGTACGGCAGGATAGCTGCGGAGATCGCCACCGACGACGTCTGCGGCACCGCACCCGGCATGTTGGTCACGCAGAAATGCGTCACACCATGCACGTCATAGGTCGGGTCCTTCCAGGTGGTCGGCTTGGAGGTTTCGAAGCAGCCGCCCTGATCGATCGAGATGTCGACCAGCACGCTGCCCTTCTCCATCGTCTTGACCATCGCCTCGGTCACTACGCGCGGCGCCTTGGCGCTGGGGATCAGTACGGCACCGACCACGATGTCGGCGTCGCGCACTTCCTCGGCAACCGAGGACTCATACGCATACAGCGCGGTCACGTTCGGGCCCATCGCCATCATCTCGGCGAGACGATCCTGACGCTTGTCGAACACCACGACGTTGGCACCGGCGGCGGCGGCCAGCGCAGCAGCATTGCCACCGGCAGCGCCGGCGCCCAGCACAACCACCTTGCCACGCGGGGTGGAGGCCATGCCGCCCAGCAGCTTGCCCTTGCCGCCCTGCGGACGATGCAGCAGCGTGGTGCCGATCTGGGTCGCGATACGGCCGGCGATCACCGACATCGGCAGCAGCAGCGGCAGCACGCCGTCTTCTTCCACCGACTCGAACGCGATGCCGGTCAGGCCGATATCGAGCAGGCTCTTGGTCAGCGCCGGCTCGGCGGCCAGGTGCAGGTAGCAGAACAGCAGATGATGCTTCTTCAGCAGCGCCAGATCACCGGCGACAGGCTCTTTCACCTTGACGATCAGCTCGCCGACTTCGTACAGCGCCGCAGCATCGGGGACGATCTTGATGCCCTGCTTGATGTAGACCTCGTCGGCAAAGCCGCTCTTCAGGCCGGCACCGGCCTGGAGGAAAACTTCATGGCCACGGCGCACCAGATCGGCGGCGGCGGCGGGAACGAGGGCAACACGACCTTCGAGGGTCTTGGTTTCGGAGGGGATACCGATACGCATGGGGGAAGTCCTGTGGAGTTCGTTGCGGGGGGCGACTTGCGTGCACCGAGCAGGTTGGGGGAGCGTTTATGGCCGGAAAGCTTGAATCGTGGCGCTCCCTTCCCCATCCTTGCGGGTTCAAAGCCCCGCCTCGGCACCGCGAAACGGTTGTATGAAACCGCGGCAGGGGTTGAAGCGAATTACGACTGAAGCTGCCAGCTAACCGAAGGATTATAACCATGAGCACCCCCAAGCACAGCCGCCTGCTGATCCTCGGCTCCGGCCCTGCCGGCTACACCGCAGCGGTGTATGCCGCGCGCGCCAACCTGAAGCCGACCATGATCACCGGCATTCAGCAGGGCGGTCAGCTGATGACCACGACCGATGTGGACAACTGGCCGGGCGATGTCGAGGGGTTGCAGGGCCCTGCGCTGATGCAGCGCATGGCCGAGCATGCCGAACGCTTCAATACCGAGATGATCTTCGACCATATCCACAAGGTTGACCTTCAGCAGCGCCCGTTCCGCCTCAAGGGCGATTCCGGCGAATACACCGCTGACGCGCTGATCATCGCCACTGGCGCGACGGCGAAGTATCTGGGCATCGCTTCGGAAGAAAAGTTCAAGGGCCGCGGTGTATCTGCTTGCGCCACCTGCGACGGCTTCTTCTTCCGCGACCAGGACGTGGTGGTGATCGGCGGCGGCAACACCGCCGTCGAAGAAGCGCTGTACTTGTCCAACATCGGCCGCAAGGTCTACCTGGTGCATCGTCGCGACAAGCTGCGCGCCGAGAAAATCATGCAGGACAAGCTGTTCGAGAAGGCCGCCCACGGCAAGATCGAGCTGGTCTGGAACCACAGCATCGACGAAGTGCTCGGCGACGACTCGGGCGTCACCGGCGTGCGCGTGAAGGACGTCAACTCCGGCGTTACCCGCGACATCCAGGCGACGGGTTTCTTCGTGGCGATCGGCCACACGCCGAACACCGGCATCTTCGAAGATCAGCTCGACATGCATGACGGCTACATCAAGATCCGCACCGGCCTGGGCGGCATGGCGACGATGACCTCGGTGCCGGGCGTGTTTGCCGCCGGCGATGTTGCCGACCATGTCTACCGCCAGGCCGTTACCTCGGCCGGCTTCGGCTGCATGGCTGCGCTGGATGCGGAGCGCTGGCTGGATCAACAGAACTGAGCATGTCGCAAGTCAGCATGACTCTCCCAGCATGACGCAGGCTACGCTGCACTACATCCATGACCCTTTGTGTGGCTGGTGCTATGCCACGCAGCCGCTGATCAGTGCGGCGGCGGAACGGCTTGAGGGTCGGCTGGCGCTGCAACTGCATGGTGGCGGCCTGTTCGCCGAACCACGTTTGCTGGACGAAGATCTCGCCCAGCACATCATGCAGTCCAACCAGCGCATTGCCCAATACAGCGGACAGCCATTCGGCAAGCCCTACCTGGAGGGCTTGCTGGCTGAACGCGGCACCGTGTTGTACTCGATGCCGCCGATCGCTGCTGTGCTGGCAGCGGCAGCGATCGAACCGGGGCTGGCTTATCCGTTGCTGGTGACGATCCAGAACGCACACTACCAGCGTGGACTGCGGGTGATCGAACCGCCCGTACTGGGCGAACTGGCCGAGGAAGCCGGGCTGGATGGCGCGCGCTTCGCGCTGGCCTTCGGGCAAGCCAATGACCAAGAGCTGATGGAACATGTGCAGGCGAGTCGGCGTTTGCTGGAGAGCGTCGGCGGCAACGGCTTTCCTACCCTGCTGCTGGAACAGCACGGAGAGCAGCGCGTGTTCGATCATTCGCGTTATTACGGTCAGCCGCAGGCATTCGTTGAGGCGCTGACCGCAACGTTGCCGGCGCTGCATTGATCGAGGCACGCTTTCACGACGCGATCGACCAGCTGCCCGCGGCGGCATGGGACAGGTTGCGGGCCAACGCGAACCCATTTGTGTCGCACGCGTTTCTCGCGGCACTGGAACGCGGCGGCTGCATTCGTCCGGATTGGGGCTGGCAGGCACACCATCTGGGCCTGTACGAACAAGACCAGCTGATCGCCGCCGCACCGCTGTACCTGAAAGGCAATTCGCACGGCGAGTTCGTGTTCGACTTCAGCTGGGCCAGCGCGTGGGAGCGCGCTGGCGGCGACTACTATCCGAAACTGCTCAACGGCGTGCCTTATTCGCCGATACCGGGGCCGCGCCTGCTCGCCGGCAGCGACGAACAAACGCCGCTGTTACAGCGGGCGCTGGTCGATGCCATGCGCAAGGAAACCGAGCGGCTGGGCCTGTCCTCCGTGCACTCGAATTTTCTGGAAGAGGCCGAACTCGATGCGTTCGATCACGGGCGGCCGAGTCAACACTGGCTGGCGCGTTCGGACGTGCAGTTCCACTGGCACAACCGCGACTATCGCCACTTTCCGGACTTTCTCGCTGCGCTCACTCACAAGAAGCGCAAAAACATTCGTCACGAACGCGCACACGTTGCCGCCAGCGGCGTCGCCATCGAGATGCGCAGCGGCGATACGCTGAGCGTGGCCGAGTGGCGACAGGTGCATGCGCTGTACGAGGGCACCTTCGACGCCAAGGGCAATCATGCGGCACTGACGCCAGCGTTTTTCAGCCGGCTCGGCGAGTTGGGCCAGAGCGTGCAGGTGGCGCTGGCGCGGCTGTCGGAAACCATCGTCGCGATGGCATTGTTCGTGCAGAGTGACAGCACGCTGTATGGGCGTTACTGGGGTGCATCGGTGGACGTGCCAGGGCTGCATTTCGAGCTGTGTTACTACCGCGGCATCGAGCACGCGATTGCGCATAAACTTGCGCGCTTCGAGCCTGGCGCACAAGGCGAGCACAAGCTGGCTCGGGGCTTTTTGCCGGTGCGCACGCATTCGCGGCATTACCTGGCGAACCCGGGTTTTCGCACCGCCGTGGCCGCGGCGCTTGCGCGCGAGGCAGAAGGGGTCGACGCTTACGCAGCCGAGCTGCAAAGCCACAGCCCCTACGCTGATCACGGCCATGCCGAACGATGATCTATCTGCCGCTACTGGACCCTGATCTGCCGGATCGTTTTCCGAATCCGTGCGAGGCGTTGATCGAGCCGAACGGACTGCTTGCGATGGGTGGCGACCTGTCGCCGCAACGGCTGCTGAGCGCCTATTCCCACGGTATCTTTCCATGGTTCAGCGAGGGCGAGCCGACCCTGTGGTGGTCGCCCGACCCGCGCTGCATATTCCGCACCGATACGCTGAATCTCCATCGCAACCTGCGCCGGCAGCTTGTCGGCAAGCAATGGCGACTGACTGTCGACTTCGCGTTCGACGAAGTGATCCGCGCCTGCGCCGCACCGCGTGCCGTCGAATCGGGAACCTGGATCATGCCAGCGATGATCGAGGGCTATACGCGGCTGCACGCGCTGGGGCATGCCCACAGCGTGGAGGTGTGGGAGGGTTCCCGACTGGTCGGCGGAATTTACGGCGTCGCGGTCGGTCGGTTGTTCTGTGGCGAATCGATGTTCAGCGCCGAGAGCGGCGGCTCGAAGCTTGCGCTGATCGCGCTGGCCGGCCTGCTGCGTAGTCTGGATTTCCCACTGATCGACACCCAGGTCAGCAACCCACACACGCTACTGCTGGGGGCGATCGAAGTGCCCCGCCTGGAATACCTGCAGGATGTCGCGCTGCTCACCCAGCTACCCGGACACGTCGGCAGCTGGGCTGATTACACGCCACGACTGCTGCAGCCCTGTTTGTCCTGATCAGCACCCCCAAGCAGTTGATCGTGCCGGCGCTTGGACCGGCCACAAAATAACCCTCCCCTGATTGATGACTCCCGCTCCGATGAGCGGCAGGCTGTTCTCGTCGATTGCCACAATGTCTATTAAGGCTAAATTAGCCAATTTGTACCATTTAGCCAGTCAGGTGTATGGTGACCTCACTGGCGCACCTTCGTGCGTGTCGTCCGGTGAGGACTTGATCATGACCGCTACCATGCTGCTGCCGACCCTACACGGCCAGACCACCCGGGTTGAGACGCTGCCCAGCACTGATGCCAAGAACCGCTTTGCCCAGCTGATCGAGCGGGTGGCGCGCGCGGGCAAGCCGGTGGTGATCACGCGCAATGCGCGGCCGGCGGCCGTCATGTTGTCGATCGCCGAGTACGAGCGCCTCGTGCAGGCCGCCCCCGATCCGCTGGCCTCCCTGCAGGCTGGTTTTGATCGTCTGGTGGCATCGATGCAGACCCCGCAGGCCCAGGCCGGCGTCGATGCACTGTTCAGCTCCACCCCTGAGCAGTTGGGTGCGGCAGCCGTGCAGGCAGCGGATCAAGACAAGCATTGATGCCGCGCATCACCGTACTGGCAGGCACTAACGGCGCGGGCAAAAGCAGCATCGCGGGGGCACGTTTGCGCGAGGCGGGAGGCGCCTACTTCAACCCCGATGAAGAAACGCGGCGCGTCCTCAGCGCGAACCCCGGGATGGCATTGGGCGATGCCAATGGCCTGGCGTGGCAGGAAAGCGTCCGCCGGCTGCGTGTGGCTATCGCCAGCAAGACCGACTATGCGTTCGAGACCACGCTCGGTGGACAGACCGTCACCGCGCTGCTGCTGGAGGCGGCCGCGACCGGGCTGGAGCTGTTCGTGTGGTACTGCGGGCTCGATAGTCCCGAGCGGCATCTGGCCCGCGTGCAGGCCCGCGTGAGCAAGGGTGGCCACAACATTCCCGAGCAGAAAATTCGCGAGCGTTACCACGCGAGCCGGCAAAACCTGGTGCGGCTGATCCCACAGGTCACAACCCTGCGTGTCTATGACAACAGCGTGGAGGCAGATCCCGCGAACGGCCTCACACCCTCTCCTCGCCTTGTGCTTGAACTCGCCCGAGGCAACGTGGCGTTTCCAGCAACCCCGGCGGCGATGGCCGCGACTCCAGCATGGGCGCAGCCCATCGTCGCATGTGCTTACCAGACACGCACCCAGACCGCATACCCTGATGGCCAGCCTCGGCCAACTCATGATTTTTTTGCTCCCTCCCCTGCACGCAGGGGAGGGTTGGGGTGGGGTTGCTCTTCACCCAGAAGATCAAGAGCTTCACCCCCTCCCAACCTCCCCCTGCCAGCAGGGGGAGGAGCAAAGCAGGCGTCCCGCAAGCTCTGCATTGCTCCCTCCCCTGCTGGCAGGGGAGGGTCGGGGTGGGGTTGCTCTTCATCCAGAAGATCAAGAGCTTCACCCCATCCCAACCGCCCCCTGCCAGCAGGGGGAGGAGCAAAAACCTTGCAAGTCCTCGGGTGAAGTGGAGCGGCTCGCTCCAGGAAACAGTTCCTGGCCCGCGACGGGGAGTTTGAGCCTGGTCTTAAACCATTCGGATCAGGACGCAGCACGCACCGCGTATTTGCGGGCGACGTAGTCGTCCAGGATGCCGACGAATTCGTTCGCGATGTTGTCGCCGCGCAAGGTCATCGCCTTCTCGCCATCGATGAACACCGGTGCCGCCGGCGCCTCGCCATTGCCGGGCAGCGAGATGCCGATATTCGCGTGCTTGGATTCGCCCGGGCCGTTGACGATGCAGCCCATCACCGCGAGCGTGAGGTTCTCCACGCCGTCGTACTTGATGCGCCATAGCGGCATCTGCTCGCGCACGTGTTCCTGCACGGTCTTGGCCAGCACCTGGAAGAACTCGCTGGTGGTGCGCCCACAGCCCGGACAGGCGGTGACTAGTGGCGTGAACGAACGCAACCCCATGGTTTGCAGCAGTTCCTGCGCCACGATCACCTCACCGGTGCGCGACGCGCCCGGCTCGGGCGTGAGCGAGATGCGGATGGTGTCGCCGATGCCTTCCTGCAGCAGCACCGCCAGTGCAGCGCTGGACGCGGTGATGCCCTTGGAGCCCATGCCGGCTTCGGTCAGCCCCAGATGCAACGCGTAGTCGCAACGTGCGGCGAGGTCGCGATATACCGCGATCAATTCCTGCACGCCGGAAACCTTGCACGACAGGATGATGCGGTCGCGGGCCAGACCGATTTCCTCGGCACGCGCAGCGGAATCCAGCGCCGAGCGGATCAACGCCTCACGCGCTACATGCGAAGCATCCCAGGGCTCGGCGCGGGTGTGGTTTTCGTCCATCAGGGCGGTGACCATGCTCTGGTCGAGCGAACCCCAGTTCGCGCCGATGCGCACGGGTTTGCCGTAACGCAGCGCCATCTCGATGATCGCGCCGAACTGGCTGTCTTTCTTCTTGCCGAAACCGACGTTGCCCGGATTGATGCGGTACTTCGCGAGCGCCTCGGCGCAGGCCGGTTCGCGCTCAAGCAACTGATGGCCGTTGTAGTGAAAGTCGCCGATGATCGGCACGTCCACACCCATCATCGCCAGCCGCTCGGCGATGCGCGGCACTGCAGCGGCGGCCGCTGGCGTGTTCACCGTGATGCGTACCAGTTCGGAGCCGGCGCGGGCCAGCTCGGCAATCTGTTTCGCGGTGCTGGCGGGATCTTCGGTGTCGGTGTTGGTCATCGACTGCACCACGATCGGCGCGCCGCCACCCACCATGATTTTGCCAATCTGTACAGCCACGCTCGGGCGGCGCAAGCCCGTTTCAGCGAGAACCGCTTTACCCACGCGCTGGGAGGAAGAAGACGTTTCGTTCATGAAAATCTTTGACCGATCGAACAGCCGCGATGACAGGGCGGCGAAGCCGCAAGAATACCCGAAGCACCGTTACAACTTCAGCGTCGCAGCGCCGCCAGGAGCAGTCGGCGCTGCAGGCGATCACCGAATGTGACCGTAACCGTCAGCCCCATCCGCGCCAGCGCTTCGGCTTCGCCTGCAACCACTGGGCCAGGCCGACACACCGCGCGCAGCAGAGCGAGTTTTCCGCGCCAGTGACCGCTCGATGCCTGCAGCCAGTTCAGCGCCGGTAGCAGACGTTGCTCGACCTCGGTGAAATCGCTGCCGAACGGAAACGAGGGCAACAGGCCTTTCTGTCGCAGCGGCGCCAGCGCCTCATGCAGATTTTCTGGACGATGGCGTCGCCATGCGTCGGGTATGACGAAATCTGCGGCCAGCTTTCGATGCGATTTTGCTTCCGCGCACAGTGCGTCAAGAAAGCGCGCGTCGCAGATCGACAGCATCGCCTCGATGCATTCGTTGTCACTTTTACCGCGCAGGTCGGCGACGCCGTATTCAGTGACGTACACGTCGCGCAGATGACGCGGAATCGTGGTGTGGCCGTAGTTCCAGCGAATGTTGCTTTCAATGCCACCGTGAACTGTCCGGGTCGATCGCAGCAGCAGCGCCGAGCGCCCGCCGGGCAGTTCATGTGCCATCGCCACGAAGTTGTATTGGCCGCCGACGCCGCTGACCACCTGACCGTCCTGCAACCCATCGGAGATCGCCGAACCGAGCAGGGTCGCCATCATGCAGGTGTTGAAGAAGCGCGCGTCGCGACGCTGCAGCATCGCCAGCGCCTGATGATCGCCGTACAACTGATTGACGTTGGAAACCGGCCCCATATTGATGGCGCCCGGATCAGCCGCTTCGGTGGCCTGCAACCACTCGTACAGTTCGCGCGAACCCAGGAAAAACGCGCCGCGCAGATAGTGGCCGCCCGGCACGTCGTCAGCCAGTCGTCCTGCTGCGGAAGCACGCTCCAGCCCGAGGTTGTCCCAACTTCGGCGCTTCAGGATACCGGCCCGCTGCAGATGCATGAAGCCGTCCATCACCATTTCGCTGGCGCCGTACAGGCCCTGCTTGAATGGCGCCATACCGCCCAGCCACGCGGCCAGTGCATGAGTGCTTCCGGCAGGGTCCAGCGCCACCAGGGCGCTTCGCCACTGGGTGTTTTCCTGTTGACGCAACAACAGCGCCCGGACCAGTGCATCGGACAGCGCGCCAATACCGATCTCCAGGCATCCGCCGTCCTTCACCAGCGCACTGGCGTGCAGGCCCAGCGCATATTCAACCTGGTCGATTGGCAGCCGCGGCAGCGCGAACAACAGAGGAGACGTGGCCGGGCGCAACTCGATGTCGAAATAATCTTCCGTCACCTCGGCCGCACCACCCAGATAGGGCAGATCCGGATGCACCACCGCCACGCACACCGGGCGTTGCTTGCCGTTGGTCTGCATCTGCCTGAGAAAATCGAGCGTCAGATCCGGGTTGCACGACAAGCTGTAGCGCACACCGTCTGGCCCTTCGCGCCGTGCCACCAGCTGCACCAGCAGATTGATGTCCTGCGTCACCAGATCGCGGGCAACGTGAGTGTAGTTCTGGCTGATGTAGTTGCGCTGCGCACTGCCCGAATGCAGCATCGAACCCGATTCCAGGTAGAACTCGTGCACTTCGACATTGGATGGCAGCGCGTCGCGCGCCTGATCCAGTGCGTACTGCGGATCAACCTGACCCGCGCCGAAGTGCCGCTGCAGGAACGGCTCGAGGAAACGCGCCTCAAGCCCCTGCTTTGGCTGCGGTCGAGTCAGCGACAGCGCGGTGTACAAGCGCAGCGAACGAGTGGTGTCGTTCGCCGTTAGGCCGTACAGCGCATTGAGTAGCCCATGCGGCTTGCCCAGGCCAAGCGGCGCGGCAATACGCAGATCCGGCCCCAGCCAGCCGGCGATATGCTGTGCGCAAGCTTCCGTGTCGGTGTGACGATGCTCGATCGGCATGCATCGAATCATGCCAGAAGCCCGGCCCTGCCGTGTCAATCGGTGCCTGCCATGGATGGTAACGAAGTCCCTGCGCAATGCGCGGCAAGCTGATGTTTCTGCACGACTCGATGCTGCTACCCATGATAGGCTCGCCCTCCCATGTCCGAGTCCGACGACACCAGCTCGCGCCACATACTGACGCCCAGTTCGCTTAACCGACTGGTGCGCGATCTGCTGGGCGATGTGTTTCCGCTGATGTGGATCGAGGGTGAGCTGTCGAACGTGGCCAAGCCCGCTTCAGGGCATCTGTATTTCACCTTGAAAGACAGCAGCGCGCAGGTGCGTTGCGCGATGTTCAAGGCGAAAGCCAGCACACTTCGATTTCGTCCAGTCGACGGCATGCAGGTGCTGGTGCGTGCCAAGGTCGGCCTGTACGAACCTCGCGGCGAATTTCAGCTGGTCGCCGAATCCATGGAGCCCGCTGGCGAAGGTGCTCTGCAACGCGAGTTCGAACAGCTCAAGGCGCGGCTCGATGCAGAAGGCCTGTTCGCGCAGGCACGCAAGCGCCCCCTGCCCCGCTACGCACGACGCATCGGCGTGATCACCTCGGCCACCGGCGCCGCAGTGCGCGATGTGCTGAGCGTGTTGGCGCGTCGCTGGCCGCTGGCCGATGTCGAAGTGCTGCCGGTACCCGTGCAGGGCCGTGAAGCGCCGGCGGCGATTGTCGCCATGCTGCGCAAGGCATCGGCCAGCACGCGCTACGACGTACTGCTACTGACCCGCGGCGGCGGCTCACTGGAAGACCTCTGGGCCTTCAACGACGAACAGGTTGCGCGCGCGATTCATGCCAGCGCGGTGCCGGTGGTCTCCGCGGTGGGTCATGAAATCGACTTCAGCATTGCCGACTTCGTCGCCGACCTGCGCGCACCCACACCGTCGGCTGCGGCCGAATTGCTGGTGCCCGATGCCGCGGCGATGACGCGACACCTGCAGCAATTGCAGCAACGCCTGCTTACCCTGCAGCAACGTCAGTTGCAGAGACGGGCGCAGCAGGTGGATCACATGCTTGCGCGGCTGCAGGCCCAGCGGCCGCAGGCACGACTGGCGCGCGATCACGAACGACTATTGCATCTGCAACGGCGACTGACAGCCGTGCTGCGCGAACAAAGCCAGAATCGGCACAACCGACTGGAACGCCTGCACGCCCGCCTGCTGGCGTTGCATCCCCGCGCACAACTGCCTTTGCTCGCCCGTCGTCTGGCCGAGCACGATCAGCGCCTGCGCCGCGCCATCACCTATACGCTGGAGCGCCAGCAGACCGCCCTGCGCCATGCCGGCCACGCGCTGCATGCGGTGAGCCCGCTTGCCACGCTGGAGCGTGGCTACGCAATCCTGTTCGACGATGCAGGGCACGTCGTGCGCTCTTCCACCGACGTCACACACGGCGACACGGTGAAGGCGCGCCTGGCCGACGGCGAGCTCAGCCTGCGGGTACTCGGCGAGTAACCGGCGCCGCCTGAGAGTGGTCGCCGATCACGCCTCCCAATCGATCAGCCTGCTACGTTGTCGGCCAGGCGTACCAGCGCACTGGCTGCGCTGACGAACTCCGATGGCATCATCACGATGGTCATCGTGTTCTGTTCCGCACCCACCTCGGTCAACATCTGCATGCGTCGCAGCTCCATCGCCATTGGCATGTGAGCCATCTTGGCGGCCGCCTCGGTGAGCTTCAGCGCGGCATCGTGCTCGGCTTCGGCCTTGATGATGCGGGCACGTTTCTCGCGGTGAGCCTCGGCTTCCTGCGCCATCGCGCGCTGCATGGACTGCGGGATTTCCACATCCTTGATCTGTACGCGATCGACTTCCACGCCCCATGGCTCGGTGACCTTGTCGATGATTTCACCCAGCATGCTGGACAGCTTTTCCTGTTCCTTCAGCAGCTCATCAAGCGAATGCTGGCCCATCACGCTGCGCAGGCTGGTAAGTGCGGTTTGGCGCACCGCATCCTCGAAGTTCGCCACCTCGATGATCGCGCGTTCCGGATTGATCACCTTGTACCAGACCACCGCACGCACCTTGATCGGCACGTTGTCGTTGGTCATGGTTTCCTGTGGCTCGATGTCCTGGGTAACAACGCGCACATCGATGATCTGCATGCGCTCGATACCGGGAATGATCCACGTCAGGCCCGGCGAGCGGGTGGAATGGTAGCGTCCAAGTCGGAATACCAGCCCACGCTGGTACTGCTGCAACACGCGCAGACCAGAAATGCCGAATAGAAACAGCAGGACAACGAGAACGAACGCGGGCATGAAAATCTCCATTGAGGGATCGGGCCGAGGCGGCCAGTGTACGGTGTGCGCCAGGTGTCCGCCGGGTCCACAGCCTCTGTGCAGCTACGCGGAGAACTTATGGCGCGCCGGGCTGCGTTGCTGTGACGTTCCAACCCATCGCGTTGTACAGGTGGTAGAGAGCCATACCCAGGTATTCGTGCATCGCGATATCGTTTAGAGAGAAGTTGTACGACTGCGGCAGCCACGTCATCTGCGCCGCGAGGTAATCCGCGCGCACTGGAATCGCCGCTATGCCGAAATGCGCGAAGTACAGGCTGGCGCGAGGCAAGTGCGTGCCCGAGGTCACCAGCAGGATATGTTGCGCACCCAACGCCTTCAGCAGCGGCTGGCTGAACTGCGCGTTCTGCCAGGTATTCATGCTCTGCTGTTCCAGCAACAGATCAGCGTCATCAACACCGAGGCTGCGCAGCACCCGGCCATAGACCATAGCCTCCGCCTCGCGGTAGTGCTGCGACCTGCCGCCGCTCACCAGCAGCTTGCAGTCCTGGCCGGTGGCCTTGCATTGCCGGTATAGCGCGGCCGCCTGAACTATCCGGCCATAGCCGACCCATTGCGGCTCCAGCACCTGGCTCCCAGCCACCCGTACGCTTCCTGCGGTAAGCAACACGATCGCGTTATGTGCTGCCCAATCGCCGGGTGCCGTCGCCACGTAGGGACGTTGCAGATGGCGCAGCATCCACCGCGGCAGCGGCCCGCTGCCCACCGCAAAGAACAGCACGATGGCCAGGCCCGCGAAGCATCGGGCCAGCCCGCGCCACGCGCACCTGTTTGCCGCAAACGCAAGGATCAACAAGACCGCAAGCACGATGCATGTCATGACGTAGGCATCCGTAGTGGGAGTGCAGCGTAACGCAGGTCGCGCGGCCACGTTACAACACCTCGAACACCCTCTTCCCTCGCCCGTCATCCCTGCGAAGGCAGGACAAGCGCAAAGCGCGCAGAACGCTCGGAGAGCTGCCCCGCAGGTGCGAGCGAAGCGAGTAACCCAGGACCCTCAATTTCCTGAAGAGCACAGGCACTGGACGACCAGCTTCGCTATTGAAAAACGCCTCCGGCCTGCGCCGGAATGACGGGCTTACGAGTGGCTTTTCAAAGCCTCCATTAGAAACTGTGCGGGTGGCAACCAGGATCAACGTGACGAGACCACCCCCTGCAGAACAACACTGGCGTGTGACGACGCGCTGGCGTATATGTTCGGCTCCGTTCAATACGGGTGTCGCGTGATTGGCTGGAGGGACCCACGCCTGTTACGGCTGCTTAGCCATCGACCATGGCCTTGACCCTCCAACCGTTGCAAGAGAACCCACATGGCAAAAACTTCCTCTGGCACTCGCGGCAGCATCAATCCAGGCACCACCGTTCGTTGCGGCAATCGGAATCCGTCCTCACGCAGACGGGCTGGCAACTTTTCGCGGATTTGCATCGGGCTCTTTCTCGCCATGACCGGACTGGCGGCGGCGATGGACGCCAGCGCCGACGACATCGGGCGCGGCGACCGCTACTCGGGGCAGGTCTGGGCTTCGCGATCGCCGGTGCTGGCGCAGCACGGCATGGCCGCAACCGAACAACCGCTCGCCTCGCAGATCGCCATCGATATCCTGAAAAAGGGCGGCAGCGCGGTGGATGCAGCGATCGCGGCGAATGCGGCGCTCGGGCTGATGGAGCCGGTGTTGAACGGCATCGGTGGCGACTGCTTCGTGATCGTATGGGATCCGAAGACCAAGCAGCTGTATGGCTATAACGGTTCCGGCCCATCGGCGAAGGGGCGCGATCTCGAAAAAATGCGCGCCGAGGTCGCTGCCGCCTACAAGAAGGCTGGCCTTCCGGCCAAGGATCACATTCCTTCGGTAGGTTCGCTGCCCATCACGGTGCCCGGCACCGTCGACACCTGGTTTGCGCTGCACGACAAGTTCGGCAGGTTGCCGATCGCTGACGATCTGGCACCAGCCATCGCCTATGCGAAGAATGGTTTCCCGGTCACCCAGCTGGTTGCCAAATACTGGAAAGGCAACATGGCGGCGTTCGACAAGAACCACGCTCTGATCGAGGAGAGTGCGAACGCGCGTGCCACCTATCTGATCGATGGACACACACCGGCCGAAGGCGAGCTATTCCGTAACCCCGACCTGGCGAACACGCTGAGCATGATTGCCGCGGGCGGCCGCGATGCGTTCTACAAGGGCGCGATCGCACACACGATCGACGCCTATTTCAAGCGCATCGGCGGCGATCTGCGCTACGAGGACTTCGCGAGCTATCACGGTGAGTGGGTCACCCCGCAATCGGTGAATTATCACGGCTATGACGTCTACGAACTGCCGCCGAATGGCCAGGGTTTCGCTGCGCTCGAAATGCTGCAGATCCTCAAGGGCATCGATCTGAAGAAGATGGGCGTAGGCAGCGCCGATGCGCTCACCGCGATGCTCGAAGCCAAGCGGCTCGCGTACGAGGATCTGGCGAAGTATTACGCCGACCCCCGCTTCGTCAACATTCCGATGAAGGGCCTGCTGTCCGAAGGCTATGCCGACCAGCGCCGCAAGTTGATCGACCTGGCCCATCCGCGTGCCGACATCGGCCCGGGCGATCCGAAGCTGTTCAATGGTGATACCACCTATTTCACCACCGCCGACAAGGACGGCATGATGGTCTCGATCATCCAGTCCAACTATCGCGGCATGGGCGCAGGCCTGGTCGCCGACCATCTGGGCTTCATGTTCCAGGATCGCGGCGAGCTGTACTCGCTGGATGCGAAGGCAGCGAATGCCTATGCGGCCGGCAAGCGCCCGTTCCACACCATCATTCCCGGCTTCGTGCTGAAGAACGGCGCGCCCTATATGTCGTTCGGGCTGATGGGCGGTGACATGCAGCCGCAGGGGCACATCCAGGTGCTGACCAACATCATCGACTACGGCATGAACGTGCAGGACGCGGGCGATGCTGCGCGTTGGCGCCACTATGGCAATGCGGAACCCACCGGCGAGGCGTCACAGGGTCTGGGCACGGTCGAGATGGAATCGGGTTTCGATCCGCAGGTGAAAGCCGAGCTGGCGAAGCGCGGCTACAAGATCGTGCCCGGCACCGGCAACTTCGGTGGCTACGAGGCGATCCTGTTCGATGCCACGCAGCACGTGTACTGGGGTGCCACCGAGATGCGCAAGGATGGCGAGGTGGTGGGCTATTGAGAACGGCTCCCCTGCTTGCAGAGGGAGGGGAAAAGAAGGCCAAACACGCCTGCGGTTCCGCCACACACCATCCCGGACAGGACTCGTAGGTTGGGGTGGGGGCGCTCTTCGCCAGTAGCTCAGCCGTTGCCACGCACCCGCAAGGTCAAGCCCTTGAGGAAGTTGCGCAACAGCTGATCGCCGCAGAGGCGGAAATTCTTGTGGCCGGGCTGACGGAACAGCGCGCTCAGCTCCGGCTTGGAGATCGGGAAGCCGGCTTCCGCGAGGATCTGGTGCATGTCCACATCCTTCAGCTCGAATGCGACTCGCAGCTTCTTCAACACGACATTGTTGGTGACGCGCTTTTCCACCGGGCGCGGCGGCAGGCTCTCGTCGCGGCCGCGGCGATAGAAAACCAGGCCGTCGAGGAAGTGCGCCAGCACCTGGTTGCTGCACTCCAGGTAGCCCTCCTCCTCATCTTTTTTCAGGAACGCCAGCACGTCCGACTTTTCGATCGGGAAATTCGCGTCAGCCAGCTTGGTGATCTCGACCACCTTGATGTCGCTGAGATCGAGCATGTAGCGGATGCTACGTAGTACGTCGTTGTTGATCATTGCTGGTTCCGGAAGAAGCACGCGGGAGGGCCCCATGCTACCGCGTGCGTCAAGCCTCGAACGTATCCGCGGGAGTGGCGTGCGAAACTGCGCGAATCATGAGCGAGACGTCATACACACTGGCCAAGCCGTGCCGGCACCAGGAAGAGATCAAGAAAAGTCGCTTCCTGGCACAGGCCGCGCCGGTGGAGTCAGGCGAACAAGCGCTGGCATTTTTGCGCGAGGTAAGCGATCCGGCCGCCACCCACAACTGCTGGGCTTACCGGATCGGCCAGGATTATCGCTTCAACGACGACGGTGAGCCTGGCGGCACCGCCGGCAGGCCGATCCTCCAGGCGATCGAAGGGCAAGGCATGGATCACGTCGTGGCGATGGTGACGCGCTGGTATGGCGGCATCAAGCTCGGTGCCGGCGGACTGGTCCGCGCCTATGGCGGCACCGCCGCCGAATGCCTGCGTCGCGCCGAACGTTTGCCGATGGTGACGATGGCCCGCCTCGCCGTGCACTGCGAATTCGCCATGCTGGCATTGCTCAAGGCGCGGCTGAAGGATTGGCAGGCTGAAGTGGCAAACGAAGCCTTCGTGACTGATGGCGTGGAGCTGGAGCTACGCCTGCCCGAAAGCTGGGTGCTCGAGGCGCAGGCACGCATCGTCGATCTCAGCCGCGGGCGCAGCAAGGCAAAGCGGCTGGATTGATTGGCTCGAATGGACTCCACTGGATTGAATCGCCGGCCATGTGCCCCACCTTGAATGGCAATGCCTGCGTTCAACGCGAGTCCGGCACCTCCCATCGATCCTGCGAGAGCTCATGAGCCATGCTGCCCCCGACACCTCCCGCCCTGCCCGCCGCGTCGGCGCGTTGCGCCATCTCTGGCCGTTCCTGAAGCCGCACCGCGCGCTGGCGATCGGCTGGCTGGTGTTTCTCGGGTTGTCGTCCGGCGCGTCGCTGGTGCTGCCGATGGCGTTTCGCCACATCATCGACCAGGGCTTCGGCCATTCCAGCCTGGCGGTGATCAACCGTACCTTCGCAGGCATGTTCGGCGTCGCGTTGGTGCTCGCGTTTGCCACCGCGGCGCGCTACTTCTGCATCACCCTGTTGAGCGAGCGGGCGCTGGCCTCATTGCGCAAGACGCTTTATGCGCACGTGATCCGGCTGGATGTGGGCTTCTTCGAGCGCAGTCGCGTCGGTGAGCTGCTCTCGCGCCTGAGTGCGGATACTGAAGTGGTGCAGGTGCTGATCAGCTCTGGCGTCTCGGTGGCGCTGCGCAGTGCGGTGATGCTGCTGGGCGCTGCGGTGGCGATGGTCTGGACGGCGCCGTCTTTGGCCGGACTGACCGCGCTGGTGATTCCGGCCGTGATGCTGCCGATCCTGGTCTTCGGTCGACGCGTACAGAAACTTTCGCGCGCCAGTCAGGACCGCCTGGCCGACGCCGCCGCCATCGCAAACGAGACCTTGAATGCGTCGACTGCGGTGAAGGCATACGCCCGCGAAGATATCGAGAGCACACGCTATGGCAGCGCGATCATGCTTGCACTGGCCACGGCACGCCGGCGCATCGGTGTGCGCTCGTTGCTGACCATGGCGGTGATCGTGCTGGTGTTCGGCGCCATCACGTTGGTGCTGTGGGCTGGCGCTCGCCACGTGCTCGCCGGCACGCTGGATCCCGGCGTATTGGGTCAGTTCGTGCTGTACGCGATCTTTGCCGCGGGCTCGGTGGCAGGTCTATCCGAAGTGTGGGGCGACGTGCTGCGCGCAGCTGGCGCGATGGAGCGCATCGGCGAATTGCTGGGCGAGCGGGCCGAGATCATCGAGCCGGCACAGCCCACACCGCTGCCGGTACCGATGCATGGCACGCTGCGTTTTGATGACGTGACGTTCCACTACCCCACTCGGCCCGATACGGCAGCGCTGCACAACTTCACGCTGGACATCCGGCCGGGCGAAACCGTGGCCCTGGTTGGTCCGTCCGGCGCCGGCAAGAGCACGGTGTTTTCGCTGCTGCTGCGTTTCTACGATCCGCAAAGCGGCCGGATCAATATCGACGGCATCGATCTGCGCGCGCTTACCTTGCACGACCTGCGCGGGACGATTGCATTGGTGCCGCAGGAAACGATCATCTTCGCCGGCACTGCAGCGGACAACATCCGCTTCGGGCGGCAGGATGCCAGCGACGAGGATGTGCGCGAAGCAGCGCGCGCCGCCGAAGCGCATGAGTTCATCAGCGCGCTTGGTGATGGCTATGATGCCGAACTGGGCGAGCGCGGCGTGCGGCTGTCCGGTGGGCAACGCCAGCGCATCGCGATCGCCCGGGCGATTCTGCGCGACGCACCGCTGCTCTTGCTGGACGAGGCCACCTCGGCACTGGACGCGCAGTCGGAAGCGGCGATCCAGCAGGCGCTGGAGCGGCTGGAAAAGGGCCGCACCACCTTGGTGATCGCCCATCGCCTCGCCACCGTGCAGCGTGCCGATCGCATCGTGGTGATGGACGGCGGCCGCATCGTGGCGCAAGGCACCCACGAAAGCCTGCTCGCCGAAGGCGGCTTGTACGCGGAGCTGGCGCGACTGCAGTTTGTGGCCTGAACTGATCAGCGCCGCACTGCGTCAGTGCGGCGCTGATCACGTCACGACGGTATCAAAGCTCGACGCAATCGAAGCGGCGATCCGCCTCTGCTTCCTCTTCGTAATCCACGTCCTGCCGGGCGAAACCGAACAGGCGCAGGAATTCCTGCTTGTATCCGGCGTAGTCGGTGATATCCCACAGATTCTCGGTCGTCACCGTCGGCCACAGCTCTTTGCAAGCCTGCTGCACGTCGTCACGCAACTCCCAGTCATCCAGACGCAGGCGTCCTTCCTCGTCGAGCAACGGAGCCGCGCCGTCCGCACGATAAAGGAAATCATGGAACAGGCGATTGAGCTGCTCGATGGTGCCTTCGTGCAGCCCCTTCTCCTTCATGATGCGGAACACCATCGCCACGTACAGCGGAATCACCGGAATGGCGGCGCTGGCCTGGGTGACGACTGATTTCATCACGCCCACATAGGCGTCCAGTCCCTGCGCGGCATAGCGCGTGCGCAGCTCGCGCGCAGTGTTGTCCAGATGCTGCTTGGCCTGCCCCAGTGTGCCGTGCCAGTAGATCGGCCAGGTGATCTCGGTGCCGACGTAACTGAAAGCGACGGTCTTGGCATGCTCGGCCAGCACGCCGGCCTTGCTCAGTGCCTCGATCCACAGCGCCCAGTCCTCGCCACCCATCACGGTTACGGTGTCCTTGATCTCCTGCTCGGTCGCCGGCTCCACCGAAACCTGCACGACGGCATCGCGGTTGGTGTCGACCGAGGTCGCGCTAAACGTCTCGCCGACCGTCTTCAGCGCGGAGCGGACGACTTCGCCGGTATCGGGCAATTTGCGCACGGGCGAAGCCAGCGAATAGACCACCAGGTCGATCGGGCCACCCATCTCCTGCTGGATCAGTTCGATCGCACGGGCACGGGTTTCATGCGAGAACGCGTCACCATTGATCGACTTGCTATACAGGCCAGCCTGCTTGGCGAGCTTGTCGAATGCAGCGGAGTTGTACCAGCCGGCGGTGCCGGTCTTGGCTTCGCTGCTGGGCTTCTCGAAAAACACGCCGAGCGTCGTTGCGCCATAGCCAAACGCCGCCGTGATACGCGACGCCAGACCGTAGCCGGTGGAGGCGCCGATCACCAGCACGCGCTTGGGACCGGTGCCCTTATGACTGACGGCCTGGGTGACCTTGATCTGGTCGAGCACGTTGTGCTCGCAGCCGACCGGATGGGCCGTGATACAGATGAATCCACGTACTTTGGGTTTGATGATCATTCGATGGCCCTTGCCGGTTTCCCACAATCCGCCATCTTAACCAAGCGGAGCGGCCATGCGCTGCCGTAGGGATCGTTTGTGCGCTGAAAAGGTGCTCTCCCGCCTCGCCACCCGGCAGTAGGGATTCATGGATTGAACATCCGCGCGCTTGAATGGCCGCACTGATATGTCCGTGTCGTAAAAAAGGAAACCCCGCACAAAGCGGGGTTTCCTTTTTAAACATGACACAGCTATCAGTGTCGATCAGGCAGCCACTTCGACGCCCGAAGCCTGGGCGCCTTTCGGACCCTGGGTGACTTCGAACTGTACGCGCTGACCTTCCTGCAGGCTACGAAAGCCCTTGGTGTTGATGGCCGAAAAATGGACGAACACGTCCTCCCCCCCGTCCTCAGGTGCGATGAAACCGAAACCCTTGGCATCGTTGAACCATTTGACCGTACCGAAACGCATTGCGTGAACCTCGTGGATCATGGAATGGATGCGCCGAGTCATCTTCGCTGAACCATCTAGCCCCCTTGGTTCGCCGTCCCGGCGGGGGGAAAAGTACCAACATGTTCAGGGCCAACGCAATATGTGCGGGCGCGCCGCTTGCTCGAGGCCGTGCACCGCGCTTAGCTTTTCAACATCCCCGCCAGGATGCGTGGCACCTGGGTCGTGGCTGCAGCGAGATGCGCAAAGATCTCCTCGATGCTGATCTCCGCCTCATCACCGCAGCCGGCTGCGAAATTCGCCACCAGCGCCAGGCATGCGTACTCCAGCGCCAGCTCGCGCGCCAATCCGGCCTCGGGCATGCCGGTCATGCCGACCAAGTCACAACCGTCGCGTTTCATCCTCGCGATCTCCGCGCGGGTTTCGAGACGTGGCCCCTGGGTAGCGCCGTAGCAACCACCACCGATCACGGCAACATCGGCCTTGCGCGCCGCCGCCAGCAACTGCTGGCGCAACGACTCGGTGTAGGGCTCGCTGAAATCGATGTGCTTCACCTCGGCGCCATCGACATCGCAGTAACTGGTGTAGCGGCCGTGCGTGTAATCAATCAGCTGATCGGGCACCACGATCACCCGCGGCCCCATGTCGCCACGAATGCCGCCCACTGCATTGACTCCGATCACCCTGCGCGCGCCGAGGCTGTGCAACGCCCACAGGTTCGCGCGGTAATTGACCCGGTGTGGTGGCAAGGTGTGGCTCTCGCCGTGGCGCGCCAGGAAGGCCACCCGTTTGCCGCAGAATTCGCCAATCACGACGTCGCCCGAGGCGGCGCCATAGGGTGTGTCCACCGTATGCCGCGCGGTGTTTTCCAGCCCCGGAAAGTTGTACAGGCCACTGCCGCCGATCACGGCCAGATCAATCGTGCTCATGCTGATTCCCTGATGCTGTCAGATGCGTACTCAGTTTTCCCGCAGCGCATAGATGCCCGGCAGGTTGCGGCCCTGTTCGTGGTAATCCATGCCGAAACCAAACACATAACGATCCGGCAACTCGACGCCGTTGAAGTCCGACGTGATGCCCTCGACCAGACGATCGTGGCGCTTGGTGCACAGGCTCGCAATGAGTACCTGCCGCGCACCACGCTGGTAACAGTCATCGCGCACGGCCTTCAGCGTGTGGCCTTCGTCGAGAATATCGTCGACCAGCAGCACCACGCGATCGACCAGCGACACCGCCGGCTCGCGCAGCCAGTGCAGATCGCTACCCGCGGTGGTGCCGCGATAGCGCGTCGCATGCACGTAGTCGAATTCCAGATCGGTGCGGATCGCCAGCGCCAGCTGACCGGCAAAGATCAACGCACCATTCATCACGGTGAGGAACACTGCACGCTCGCCGTTGAGCGCCGCATCGATCTGCTGCCCCATGCCCGTGATCACGGTGTCCAACGTGCTGCGTTCGTGCAGCAAGTCGGCGTTCGCCAGTGCATCGACGAGCGAAGGTGTCGGAGTATTCATGTCGATTCCTGGGGTGTATTCAACGCGGTGACACGTGCGACGAAGCGATCGCGTTGCGGATTGTCGGTGAGGCTGGCCCAACTGGGGCCAAGCGCACCGCGCAAGGCAGCGAGCTGCGGTGGCAACGATGGCGCAGCGTCATGCATGGCGGCGATCGCCTCGTCCACCACGTCGGGAAAACAGGCCAGCACCAGATCGCAACCGGCGTCCAAATGCGCCTGTACCCGCGCACCGACACTGCCGGCCGTACCGGCTGCTGCCATGCTGATGTCGTCGCTGATCACGGCGCCAGTGAAGCCGAGCTCGCCGCGAAGGATCTGCCCGATCCAGCGTTTTGAATAGCCGGCAGGCTGACTGTCCACCGCCGGGTAGATCACGTGCGCCATCATCACCGCCTCGACTCGCGCCTCGATGCATTCGGCAAACGGCAGCAGGTCATCGCGACGAATCTCGTCCAGGCTGCGCGGATCGATCGCCTGCGCCTTGTGCGTGTCGGCGGCGACCGAGCCGTGCCCAGGGAAGTGCTTGAGCACGGCCGCCATGCCGCCCAGATGCATGCCGCGAACATATGCCTGACCCAGCTCGGCGGTCACCGCCGGGTCGGCATGGAACGCGCGCAGGCCGATCGCCGCATTGCCGCGGGCAAGATCAACTACCGGCGCAAAACTGAAATCGACACCGCTGGCGCGCAATTCGCTGGCCATCACCCAGGCGTGCTCTTCAGCCAGTCGCACGGCCTCACCAGGGTCGCGATCGTAGACGGCGCCGATCGTCGCCAGCGCTGGCAGGCGGGTGAAGCCATCGCGAAAGCGCTGCACCGGGCCACCTTCCTGGTCGACCGCAATCAGCAACTCGTCGCCACCGACCTCGCGGATCGAATCGCACAGCGCGATCAGCTGCTCGCGCGACTGGTAGTTGCGCGAGAACAGCAGCACGCCGGCCACACCCGGCGCCGTGAGCCAACCCTGTTCGCGTTCGAGCAGTTGCAGCCCGGCCACGCCGATCATCAGCATGCGACATCCTCGGCGGCGCGTTCGGCCAGCGACCATTGCTGGTATGGGTGGGCGATCAGCTGGACGTTGTAATAACGCACCAACGCACTCACTTCGCGCCCGAGCCAGGATGGCCGCGGAAACGGCGCGTCGACAGCTGGCAGTTCGACCTCGGCCACGATCAGCCCCTGGTTGTCGCCGAGAAACTCATCGATCTCGAACAACACGCCATCGACACGAACATGGTGGCGGACCTTTTCCATCACGCCGTCGCACAGGGTGGCAAGCAAGGTCCTGGCATCGGAAAGCGGTATCGCATACTCGAACTCGGCCCGCTCGATACCCGGCGTGGCAGACTTGATGTTCAACCATGCCTGCTCGCCGGCCACGCGAGCGCGTACCGACGCGCGTGCCGCGCCATCGCGCAGCGCCTGCGCACCGACCAGATAGCCTTGGGCGATCTGCTCGCTGTGTTTGACAGTCTCGCGCCAGCTATCGTCGCGCAAGAGGAATTTTCGTTCGATCTCGATGCCCATATTCGTCTCACCGTTCGAACAGCGCGATGGACTCCACATGCGCGGTATGCGGAAACATGTCCATCACGCCAGCCGATTTCAGTTTGAAACCATGCTGGTTGACCAGGATGCCGGCATCGCGCGCCAGCGAAGCAGGATGGCACGACACATACACGATGCGTCGGGTTTGCTTGTGCGGCAGGAATTCCAGCACCTTGTCGGCACCGGCACGCGGCGGATCAAGCAGCACCTTGTCCCATGGCTCGCGCGCCCAGTCGGCGGCGCGCTGATCCTCGAACAGGTTCGCGACGTGGAACCGCGCGTTCTCGATGCCGTTGCGCGCGGCGTTCTGCGCAGCACGCTCGACCAGCCCATGCTCGCCCTCCACACCCACCACTTCGGCGACACGGCGGGCGATCGGCAAGGTGAAATTGCCCAGACCGCAGAAAAGGTCAAGCACGCGATCGGTCGGCTGCGGATCCAGCAGTTCCAGCGTACGCGCCATCATGCGTTGATTCATGTCGGCATTGACCTGCACGAAATCGAGTGGCTGGAATTCGAGCTCGACGTCCTCGATGCGCGGGTCGCCACTGGCTATGCGAAACGCCAGTCGCGGATGTTCCGGCCACAACGGATGCACGCTGCTGCTGCCACCGGGCTGCAGGTAGATCGCCAGCTCATGCTGTTGGCCAAACGCGGTCAGCGCGGCCAGATCGCGTTCGCTCAGTGGCTGCATGTGACGAAACACCAGCGCCATGGTGTCATCGCCGGCCGCGAATTCAATTTGCGGAATATCGCTGGCCGCGTCCATGCCGTTGAGCAGGTCGGCGAGCAGGCCAACTTTCGGGCCAAGTGCCGGATGCATCACTTCGCATTGCTGGATATCGGCCACGAAGCGCGGATTTTCCTCTTCACGGAAACCCACCAGCACGCGACCCTTCTTCGCCACATTGCGAACCGACAGGCGCCCTTTACGCCGATAGCCCCATGGTTCCCCGGTAAGCGGCGGCAGCCACGTCTGCGGCGTGACCTTGCCGATGCGCTCGAAATTCTCCGCCAGCACGCGCTGCTTGGTGGCGATCTGCGACTCGGCATCCAGGTGCTGCAGGGAGCAGCCACTGCACTGGCCAAAGTGTCGGCAACGCGGCTCCACCCGGTGCGGCGAGCGGGTGATCAGCTCAACGACTTCGGCTTCGTCGAAATGGCGATGACGCTTGCGCAGGCGCAATAGCGCCTGTTCGCCCAGCAGTGCACCGCTGACAAAGACCGCCTTGCCGTCGACACGGGTTACACCGCGACCGTCGTGACTGAGATCGGTGATGACGGCTTCGAAAGTCGTCGACGGAACAGAGTTGGATCGTGACATGAGGTGTGAACAGATAAGGCCGCACTGGCTGGCCGACGATTATCACAGATCGGCCCGGATGACGCCCAGCGACAGCCGCGCCCCAGGTTCGCGTGAAGACCTGAAACAACCAGGCCGCCCGGGTTCCCGGACGGCCTTGATACGAATCAGCTGGTTCGCGACCTTATTTACGTTGCCAGGCGCCCGCCGAGTTCTGGTAGTACCAGCCTGCGCGCGCCTTGTCGATCCAGCCCTTGGCGAAAGTCGCGCGGATCTGCGGCTCCCATTCCGGGTGGTTGTTGGCATTGGCTACTTCGCTGTACAGCGCTGCGCGATCGCGATTTTCATCGGCCACCGTGGCATTGGCCTGGGCGCGCTCGCTCAACGGCACCTTGGCCGCATCACGCACCGCCACCATGCCATCGCTGGTGAAGCCCACCGCGCCGCTGTCCAGCAGCGTACCCAGCGCGCCCTGGAAACGCTGCTGCATGCGTCCGCGGATCGCTTCGGTCGTGCTGGTCTGGATCCGGATGTTCGGTGTATCGGCGGCATTGGCCGCCGGGATCAGCAGATCAAGCAGCATCGCGGAGGGCTGCTGGCCAGCGCTGGAAGGCGTCGTCTTTGGATCCTTCTTGGCGGCAGGCGCAGGCTGCCCGGCGTCGCCCAGTACGTTGCCGATGAATTGGTCTGCCGCCTTCTCCGCCGCCGCTTCGGGAAAATACACGTTGATCGTGACGCAACCGACCAGCAGCACAGCCAGCGTGGTCAGTACTACGTGGACAAGCTTGCGCATGACGGACTCCAATGGCCGAGCTGTGGTCGAGCGGAAAAACATACGCGATGGACGAACCGTGGTGTGATCGATCAGCGAACGACGGGCGCGGTTCCCTCGATGGCAGCGCGCAGCCGACGGATCAGGGTCGGCCAGTCGACTTGGGTCTGATGGCCGATCACGTGTAAGTGCGGCAGGCCGCTGCCTTCGACAATAGTGTAACCGTCGGCGCCAGTGTCCAGTCCGCCCATCTGACAGACTGCCCCGCGCAACGTGCAATCGAGACCGATCCGCTTATAACCAAACGTCTTGAACCATTTCAGCACCACGCCCTGCAGACCGGAGGCGACCCCCCCGCCGCCGATCGTGGTGAGATTGTTCACCGCGCGCTGGCTGATCCGACCGCCGCTGTCAGCCAGCAGGCTCGCCTTGAACGCCACCGGACTCCAGTTGACCAGTCGCAGGTCGTCGATCGAACCATTCATTCGCCCGGTAATGCTGCCGAAATCGAAGACGCTGGTGATCGCGCCCAGATCGAGTTGCTGCAGATGGATGTCGCCGTTCAACACCGGACTGGGTCCGAATGGCTGCTGCAGCGAAAGCCGGGTGATATCGACAAAGCCGCCGAACAGGCTGGCCGACAAACCGCCCTGCAACTCGAAGCGGTCATCGACCCAGCGCAAGGCCGGAATCGCCCCACCGAGTGTGCCGGGGAACGCGGGCCAACCCATGGCATGACTGAAGGCGGCCATATCGACGCCGGTCAGCACCAGCGAAGTAGCCAGTCGCTGCCCTTTGGCCGCCGCGGGGCGCCAATCCAGCTGGCTCACCCGCAACTGGCCTTTGAACAAAGGCACTTCCAGCGGTTGCTGCAGGCTGAGCGTGCCGGCACGGCTCTGCCAGTGGGATTGCGCGGCGCCGTTTGGAATCCGGTAAAACTGCAGACTGCGCCAGAGCAACTTGGTGGCGGGCCGTTCGCCCTCGGCCGCCCAATCCAGCCCGCCGCGCAGACCGCTGATGGCCACGCGGCCGTCGGCATCGGCCATATCCAGGCCATTGGTATCGAACGCGAAGCTGTGCATGCCGTCAGCACGCAAGTCCAGGCTCCCGCTCAACTGGCCATCGATGCTCACATTGCGCAAGCCAAGAGTGTCCAGCCATGCGTTGCCGTAGCGCTGGTAAGCCGCGGGGAAACTGGCCTGGAAGTGATCCACTTTCAGCGTCTTCAATGCACCCTTCGCATCGAATGCCAATGCGCCATCGAATTGCAGCGCGTCGGCGTCGTTGATCCGCAAGCGGCTCAGTTCGAAAGCGTCGCGCTGCGCGTTGGCGTGAAGCCCCAACTGCACGGGGTGGTCCGGCAATCTGGCGTAGAGCGGCCCCAGCAGCAATTCGCCGCCGTGCAGGATGGCGTCCAGGTCGACCTGGGCCGGGCCATCGGTGGTGTCGATGTTGAAGCGGCCATTGCCGTTCATGCCTTGTCCGGCCAGCGTGCCGGTCGGCGTGTCGAAGCCAGCGCCATCGAGGGTGAACTGCCCGGTCGACTGGATGCCGGTGTCGCGCACATCCAGCGCCAGCTCGGCATCCAGGCGGCCACTGGTGGGACGGCCTGACCACACCGTACTGAGCAATCCCTGCAACCAGCCGGCAGGGAGATTCTTGAGACTGATCTGCGCGTGGCTGGGCTGGTCCAGCGGCAACGCGACACTGGCCTGTGCGTTGCCCTGCTGAATATCAACCTGCAGGGTATTCGCCAATTCGCTTACCAGCATCGTTACGTGGGCATTGCCGAGCGCGCTGCCCGGCGCACCGCCTACGCGCACATTGCCGTCGAAAACCCAGCCAGTCCGCTCATTCTGCAGCGCGCCGTCCAGTGTCAGGCCCAACCGTCGCCAGCCCATCGCGGCGACATCGGCCTGGCCTGCATGCAGTTGCAGGTGCAGGCCGCCGCCGGCGTCTTCGCCGATCCTGGCGGTCACGGTCTGCAATCTGACACCCGGCACGCTGACTGACTTGGCCGTCAGCAACACATCCGCTCGCGCAGGCGTCGCCCAGCCAGCTCCCAACAGGAGGCAGCAACACAGCAAAAAGTGGCTTGATGTAGGACGCATGTCACGCCATTCTGCCAAATCCAGCTGAACGATAAGGATTTCGTTATGCCGAGCCACCCCGAAGCCCCCTATTTCGCCCCCCTCCCCCTCCAGCCGGCGCGAGCCCTGGTGGCAGATGACGACCCCAGCAGCTGCCGCTTTTTTGGCGATGGGCTGCGCTCTCTGGGTGCCCAGGTGGAGATTTTCACGGACGGTCTGGCGGCGCATTCCCGCGCCCGCACCGAGAAATTCGACTTGCTGGTGCTGGACTGTCACATGCCGGGTGCCGGCGCACTGCAGATCCTGAGCTTGCTGCGCGACGATGCGCAGGCCTGTTCTGCAAAAAGCCTCGCCGTGGCCACCACCGCCTGGTTGGAGTCGTGCGACCGCCAGCCGCTGCTCGCCGCCGGCTTCAGCGAGATATTGATCAAACCCTGCGGACTGGCCAGCCTGAAGCGTGTGCTGGGGCTGGCTCAGCCGGGTCGCGACGACGTGCCCGTGCTCGATGACCAGGCAGCGATGATCGCTACCGGCGAAGTCACCACTATGCGCGCGCTACGACTGCTGTTGCGCGAGGAGCTGACGGTGCTGGAGCGGGAACTCGATCAGCTTAGTCACGATGGCGCAGACTTCAGCGACCGACTGCATCGCCTTCGCTCATCCTGCGGTTTCTGCGGAGCTCCCGCACTGTCGACGCAGGCTGCGCTACTGCAACGGCAACTGTCGCAGCACAGTGCGACGCCGGCGTCCCTGGCGGCCTTTCGCAAGGCGTTGCTGGCCACGCTGCGTGCGCTGGATAGTTAGCGGCGCGACACTGCCATCGCCAGTACCCGCCAGGCGCGCAATTCGCCGCCACCCAGATGGAAGCGGATGACCTCACGCATCATGTCGCGCAGGGATTTCAGGCCGCTGCTGTCGGGCATCCGATCCTGCTCAAGCGCCAGCAGGTCGCTGCCACGCATGGCGTGTGTATTGTTCGCAGTGCAGCGCACAGCACCCTGTTCAACCACATAGCGATAGTGCGCATCCGGCACCAGCGGTCCGCCACTCTCGGCGTCATGCTGCAACTGCAGACCGTAGCCGATCGCCTGCAGCAGGTCGCGCTCGAAGCGGCGCAGGCTCCATGCCAACGGCTCGTCAGCGCCAAGTCGTGCCAAGGTCTGCCCGTACGCGTCGAACAGAGCCGGAAACGGATCCTGCCGCCCGGTCATGCGTACCACCAGTTCATTGAGGTAGAGCCCGGCCAGACCGGCATCACCGATTAGTCGCAGCGGTGTGCCAACCGTCTCGACGCCGGTCAGCGTGGCCATTTCACCACGCAGCAGCAGGTCCAGCGCGAGCAGTTGCATCGGTTCGAGTTGCGCGCGTCGCAGCCGCGCCCGTTCACCGCGCACGCCTCGCGCCACCACACCCAGCCGGCCATGTTCGCGAGTCAGGCACTCCAGCAGCAGCGACGTCTCGCGATAAGGCCGCGCGTGCAGGACATAGGCGGGTTGCTGTTCGAGGCGCATGGGGAAAGGGTCTAGAGGCGAGTAGCGAGGGCGCCAAAACCGAAAGCTGCGAGCTCCACAGATGCTTGAGCTTGCGCCCTCGCTACTCGCCCCTCGTCCCTGCTCTAGTCCGTATAGCCGAACTTCTTCAACATGTTCTCGTCGTCGACCCAGCCTTCGCGCACTTTCACCCACAGCTTGAGGAAGACCTTGCGCTCGAACATGCGCTCCATGTTGCGCCGGGCGCTCATGCCGATCGACTTGAGCTGGGCACCGCCGTGGCCGATCACGATGGCCTTCTGGCCGTCGCGCTCGACCCAGATGATCGCGTGGATTTCCGCAATGCCATCGGGACGATCGCTGAACTGCTCAATTTCCACCGTGGTCGCGTACGGCAGCTCTTGATCGAGCCGTAGCATCAGCTGCTCGCGCACCATCTCGGCTGCGAGGAAGCGCTCGCTGCGATCGGTGATCTCGTCTTCGCCATGCACTGGCGGCTGTACCGGCAAACGCTTCAGGATGGCCTGCTCGAGCTCTTTCAGACCCTGCTGCTTGAGCGCACTGACGTAATGGATTTCGTCATACGTGTGATTGGCCACAAGCTCGGTGACGAACGGCAGCATGACCGTCTTGTCCTTGCTCAAGTCGACCTTGTTGATCACCAGCAAGCGCGGCGAGGATTGCTCGACCAGCGCCGCGTACAGCGCTTCGTCCTCGTCGGTCCAGCGACCGGCCTCGATCACCTGCACCACCAGATCAACGTCGCTGATCGCCGAACGCGCAGCACGGTTCAAGCTGCGGTTCATCGCCCGCTTGGCGCCACGATGCAGTCCGGGCGTATCGACGTACATGATCTGCCCGGCTTCGCTGGTGGCGATGCCGAGGATGCGGTGGCGGGTGGTCTGCGGCCGCGGGCTGACGATCGACAGACGGAAGCCGATCAGTGCATTCAGAAGGGTGGATTTGCCCACGTTGGGGCGCCCGGCCAGCGCAACATAGCCGCAGCGAAAATTCTCGTGCGGCAAGCCGCCTGCGCTGTCGGCAGCGGGTTCCAGTTCGTGGTTCATGACGTAATGTGCTCAGTAAGCGGACAATGGGTAGTGTAGTGCTTCACCGATGGGGTGCCTCATCGGAACCGGCATGGCTCGTTGTTTGGTTCGCACGCAAGACCAGCCCGACGGCAGGTTTCCATGCCGCCAGAAGGGAAAAAACGTGGTATCAGGGCTTGCGGCGCTGTTCCAGCAGCTGGTTCAGCACCATTTCGGCAGCATCCTGTTCAGCGGCGCGGCGGCTCGCGCCGCGGGCCTCAGCTTGAACCGGCAGCGGCTCACTGATGGCGCAGCTGACATCGAACGTCTTGGCATGATCTTCGCCATGGCTGGCGGTCAATTCATACAGCGGCAGCGGCCAGCCACCGGCCTGCAGCCATTCCTGCAGACGCGTCTTGGCGTCCTTGGAAGATCGTCGCAGCGCAGCTATGCGCTCGGCGAACAGCCCGCGCACGACCTCGCGACAGGCCTCAAAACCGCTGTCCAGGTACACCGCGGCCACCAGCGCCTCGAAGGCGTCGGCCAGAATCGAGTCGCGCCGGAAGCCGCCGCTTTTCAATTCACCGGGCCCGAGTTTCAGCTCGTCGCCCAGCTCAAGTTCCCGCGCCACCAGCGCCAGCGCCTGTCCGTTCACCAGCTGGGCGCGCAGTCGCGACAACTCGCCTTCGCTGGCATTGGGGTGAACCTCGTACAGCATCTCGGCGATGATTGCGCCGAGCAAGGCGTCACCGAGAAACTCAAGCCGCTCGTTGTTCGGTTTGCCGATGCTGCGGTGGGTCAGTGCCAGCTGCGCTAGCACTGGATCGCGAAAACGGTAATTCAGTTCCAAAAGTTAGTCGCCCAGATTGCCCTGCAAAGGCACGCTCTTGTTGAAGTGCAGCAGGAAATCGATGTTGTACATAAACGGGATTTTCTTGTCGTAGGTGACATTCAATTGATTGGCGCCGTTGGCATCGTGCTGAATAGTGATGTCCGCAGGTTTGATGGTGGCATCGTCGACGTACTGGAAATTCATCTTGAAAAACAGCTCACGACGAATCCCGTCCAGTGTCTGGCCATTGGTACCTTCGGAGGCGATCTGGCTCATCGCCTTGCCCACACCCATGAATTCGGAATATGACGGCAACAGCTTCATCGCCATGAAGGCGAAAAAGCCCACGATCGCCATGATGAACAGAAACCCGATCAAAGTGACGCCCGACTGCTTCGATTTCATAGTCCCCTCGCTATGCCGCCTGCGCGGCGTGCCTTTCTGTGATTTGGCCTGCCGAACCCCTCGTCGATCGAACCTGTCGTCGATTGAGCTCGCCATCGATCCGCTGGCGCAACGATTACGCCAGCGGATTCTCGCATTGTTGGCCGCCCCGTGTACGGGAGTCGGTTCGACCCCGTCACGCTTTCATCAGTGAATGACTGAGCCGATGCGCGAGAAATCCACGCCGCCGGTGCCCCAACCCTTCCAGCTCATCCAGATCAGGAAGGCCTTGCCGGCCAGATTCTTCTCCGGCATACAGCCCCACCAGCGACTGTCGAGGCTGTCGTTGCGGTTGTCACCCATCACCAGATAGCAGCCGAGCGGCACCTTTGAGGGCACCTTGTCGTTCGGGATGGAGTTGGGCGTGGTGTAAGCCGGCATCTGCGCGATCGTGTGATTGATCGTGATACCGTCCGGGCGCAGCAGATGCTCGTTCCAGACCGTGGCACCCATGTCCAGCATGATCCGGTCCACGTCGCGCTGCGGGTTGCCTACGTACGGACCGATTTCATCGGCGGTCACGGGCTTGCCATTGACCAGCAGATCGGCGCCATGCACTTCGACGGTGTCGCCCGGCAGGCCGATCACCCGCTTGATCCAGTTCTGCTGCGGTACTGGCGCATGCGGATCGCTGCAGCTCATGTCGCCGCTGCGAACCATGTTGCCACCGTCATCGCACAGGTACCCAGGAAAACGGAATACCACCACGTCACCACGCTTGGGTTCACCCAGATCGAGGAACTTGCTGTTGAACGCCGGCATGCGCAAGCCATAGGCAAACTTGTTGACCAGGATGAAATCGCCCACGTCCAGCGTCGGCATCATCGAGCCGGAGGGAATCCGGAACGGCTCCCCCACGAAAGAGCGCAGCAGCAACACCACCAGCACCACCGGAAACAACGAGCGGGACCAATCCACCGGTGCCGGATCGCGGTATTCGGCGTTGGCTGCGTCGAGCCGAGCCTTGCGCTTCTTGTATAGGAATAGACGATCCAGACCCCAGACCACACCAAACAGTACGGTGAGGCCAAGCAGAATCGCCGAAAAATCGAATTCCATGCATTAACTCCAGATTGCCTGGCGGATCATCATTGATCGCGCTTTTGCTTGTCCAGTTTCTATTTGTCTACTTTCAGTACCGCCAGGAACGCTTCCTGCGGAATCTCGACCCGGCCGACCTGCTTCATGCGCTTCTTGCCTTCCTTCTGCTTCTCCAGCAATTTCTTCTTGCGGCTGATATCACCGCCATAGCACTTGGCCAGCACATTCTTGCGCAGCGCTTTCACGGTGGAGCGCGCGATGATCTGCGCGCCTACCGCCGCCTGGATCGCCACGTCGAACTGCTGGCGCGGGATCAGATCCTTCATCCGCTCGACCAGCTCGCGCCCGCGCCGATCGGCGTGGCTGCGATGCATGATCAGGCTGAGCGCGTCGACGCGATCGCCGTTGATCAGCACGTCGGTACGCACGAACGGACCCGCCTCGAAGCGATCGAAGTGGTAGTCCATCGAAGCGTAACCGCGCGAGACGGATTTGAGCCGGTCGAAGAAATCCATCACCACTTCGGCCAGCGGCATCTCGTAGCTGATCTGCACCTGAGTGGCCAGATACTGGATCGAACGCTGCACGCCGCGCTTCTCCTCGCACAACGTGATCACATTGCCGATGTAGTCCGGCGGTGTGAGGATATTGGCGACGATGATCGGTTCACGGATCTCCTGCACCTGCGGCGACGACGGCAGCTTGGCTGGATTGTCCAGCAGCATGATCGAGCCGTCGGTCTTCAGGATTTCATAGACCACGGTCGGCGCGGTGGTGATCAGGTTCAGATCGTATTCGCGCTCCAGCCGCTCCTGCACGATCTCCATGTGCAGCATGCCGAGGAAACCGCAGCGGAAGCCGAAGCCCATCGCCTCCGACGACTCCGGCTCGAAGAACAGCGCGGCGTCGTTCAGGCGCAACTTGTCCAGCGCCTCGCGCATCGCCGGGTAGTCATCCGAGGAAACCGGAAACAGGCCAGCGAACACGCGCGGCTGCATGTGCTGGAAGCCGGGCAGCGCCTTGTCGGCAGGCTTGCTGGCCAGAGTCAGCGTGTCACCGACCGGCGCGCCGTGCACGTCCTTGATCGATGCATTGATCCAGCCCACTTCACCGGGTCCGAGCCTGTCCAGCTTCTTGCGCTTGGGCGTGAACACGCCGACGTCGCCTACTTCGTGCGTGCGGCCAGTCGACATCACCAGCAGCTTGTCGCCGGGCTTGATCTCGCCCTGCATGACACGCACCAGCGAGACCACGCCGAGATAATTGTCGAACCACGAGTCGATGATCAGCGCTTGCAGCCGATCGGTATCGCGCGGCTTCGGCGGCGGAATGCGGGCGATGATCGCTTCCAGCACTTCGACTACGTTCAGGCCGGTCTTCGCGCTGATCGCAACGGCATCGGTGGCGTCGATGCCGATCACCGCTTCGATTTCAAGCTTCACTTTTTCGATGTCGGCGGTCGGCAGGTCGATCTTGTTCAGCACCGGCACCACTTCCAGCCCCTGCTCCACTGCGGTATAGCAGTTCGCAACCGACTGCGCCTCGACACCCTGAGCCGCATCCACGACCAGCAGCGCGCCTTCGCAGGCAGCCAGCGAGCGGCTGACTTCGTAGGAGAAGTCGACGTGGCCCGGGGTATCGATGAAATTCAGCTGATAGGTCTTGCCGTCACGTGCGGTATACGGCAGCGACACCGACTGTGCCTTGATCGTGATGCCACGTTCCCGCTCGATCGGATTGTTATCCAGCACCTGCGCTTCCATTTCGCGCGAAGTCAGCCCTCCGCAGATCTGGATAATGCGATCCGCCAGTGTGGATTTGCCGTGATCGATATGGGCAATGATGGAGAAGTTGCGGATCAATTCCATGGAGCGCTGGCGGCCTGTCTGGCTTGGGTTTGCCGCCATGCATCACACACGGACAGCGCATCGGCGATATGGCGACGCTAACCCGGCATTATCGCATGGATCCCGCTGTCACCACCCCGCGTGACGGCGCCTGACAGATCAGCGGCCCGCTGGGTCCATCCGCTGGCGAATGGACCCAGCCGATACGGCGTCGTGCCGACGCATCTGGCGAGGGTTGGCGGATCAACGGTTGGCCGGCAGCGTAAGGGCAATGAAACTGCTCTGATTGCCGCGACGCACCAGCAGAAGCACCGTGCCACCGGCCTTGATCTCTTTGATGGCATCGTGGAATGCGGCTACTCCGCTTATCTTCTGCTGATTGACCATCAGGATGACGTCACCTTGCTGCAGCCCCGCTTGCGCAGCCACTTCGCCACTAACGCCGCTGATGGCCACGCCCTGACCCGGCTTCAGTCCCAGTTGCTGGCGAGTGTCGCTATCGGGCGCCTGCACGGCCAGACCCAGGGCGTTTGCACTGCTCTGCGCCGCAGGCGTGCCCTGCCCGGAACTGTTCGCTGCCTGATCGTCGCGCGGCATCTCGCCGATCGCCACTTCAATGGTCTGCTTCTGGCCACCGCGGAGAATCTGCACCGGCACCTTCGTGCCAGGCTTGGTCATGCCGACCAGCGGCGGCAGATCCGAGGCCTGCATCAACGCCTGGCCGTCATAGGAAAGAATGATGTCGCCAGCCTGGATTCCGGCCTTTTCCGCGCCACTGGCGGCAGTGACGGAAACCACCGCGGCTCCGGTTGCGCTGCTGAGTTTGAAGGCCTTGGCCATGTCGTCGCTGACCGGCTGCACTTCGACACCGAGCACGCCGCGCGACACATAACCCTTGGTCTTGATTTGTTGCACCGCATTCATCGCCACGTCGATCGGGATCGAGAACGAAACGCCCATGTAGTTGCCGGTATTGGAATAGATCTGCGAATTGATGCCGACCACCTGGCCCTGCAGGTTGAACAGCGGACCACCGGAATTGCCGCGGTTGATCGGCACGTCGGTCTGGATGAACGAGGTATACGGCTGATCCTGTTGACCCAGGTTGCGGCCAACAGCACTCACGATGCCCTGGGTCACGGTGTAATCGAAACCGAACGGCGAGCCGATCGCCAGTACCCACTGGCCCGGTTTCAGGCTGCGCGAGTCGCCGATGCTCACCGCCGGCAGGCTGTCGCCGTCACTCACCTTGAGCAGCGCGATATCGTACTTCGGGTCGGTACCGACCACCTTGGCGGTAAACGTACGCCGATCCTGCAGGCGCACGGTGACCTCATCGGCACCATCGACCACATGATTATTAGTGAGGATGTAGCCGTCGCGGGAGATGATGAAGCCCGAGCCCAGCGAGGTATGTTTCTGCTCCTCCGGCGAGGGCATCATCGGCATACCGAAGAAGCGCCGGAAGAGTTCGGCCTGTGGATCCTGCGGATCGTCCGGCATGCCCTGCGCGGACTTCATGGACTGCGATTGCTGGGTCTTGCCGGTGTACTTGGCTTCGACATGCACCACGGCGGGCGCATTGGTCTGAACGATGCCGGTAAAGTCCGGCAGCCCAGCCGGGGCCGGTGCAGTCTGCGCCTGCACCCCGGTAACGGCAGCAACGCTCACCCATGCGCAGCACGCCAAGGTGCGCAAGATGGAATGACTCATGACTCCTCCTTCTTGGTTGACTTCAGCCTGGATAACTTCGACTTCTATGCTTTCAGGTTACGGGAATCCTGGACCATGAGGCACAACCCATCATGCGGCGCGCGTGATAGGCCGATAGCAGAAAACAACGGGGAGCCACAAACCGCGGGTAATCACACGCGGCATGGTCTTATTGGGCGACGGCGGCAGCCTGACGCGACGTAGCCGGAGCAACTTTCGACGACGGATCGAGCAGCAGAAGATAGCTTCCGTCGTTGTTGTTGAGCATCCGATACCGATGCAGAGATGGGTCGGTCAATGACGGGCTGGTCAACAGCTGCCGCGCATACACCGGTTGATTCGCATCCATCGGCGCACCCAACGTGGCAGATGCACGTTGGCTGAGCAATCCGGCAGAGTCACCGCTCAACCATGGTGGCACCGCAGCGGGTATGGCCTGCTTGCTCGCTGGCGCGCTATTGGCGAGCGCACTGGAGGTATTAGGTTGAGTAGCCAGCGCCGCGCGAAGTTCGCCGTCACTGGTAGGTTGGCCGATCATCAAAGCAGCAGCCGCCACGCTGGCGGCAATCGCACCACCGGCAGACCAGCGTAGCCAGTGGCTACTGCGCTTGGCTGTTGCCGGCATCGATTCCTGCTCGATCGCCAGCATCACCCGTGCGGCAAATCCAGGCGCCGCCATCAGCGGCAATTGTCGACGCAACCCGTCGCGGGCGACGTGGTAATGCGCCCAGGCCTGTTGCAGCGATACGTCGTGATCAAGCCGACGCAACAGAAAGCGCAGCTCTTCCTTCGACAACTCGCCGTCAATGCCGGATGAAAGGTTTTCGCGCACGTCTTGATTCATGTCTGCCTGATTCATGCCTAGTCCTCGCGGTCCGACAACAAGGGCCGCAGTTTCTCATCGATTGCTTCGCGTGCCCGGAAGATACGTGAACGCACCGTACCGATCGGGCAGCCCATCGCTTCGGCGATTTCATCGTAACTGAGACCATCCACTTCGCGTAGCGTAATGGCGGTCCGCAATTCCTCGGGCAGGGCTTGGACAGTGGAAAACACCGATTGTTCAATTTCCTGGCGCATCAGCTCGCGCTCGGGCGTGGCGCTATCGTGCATGCGCTCGGCGCCAGCCATGAATACGGCATCATCGGCATCGATATCATCGGTCGGCGGGCGCCGCCCCATCGCCACCAGGTGGTTCTTGGCCGTATTCACCGCGATCTTGTATAGCCAGGTGTAAAACGCGCTGTCGCCGCGAAACGAGCCGATCGCCCGCCACGCGCGAATGAACGATTCCTGCGCGATGTCCTCGCACTCGGCATAACTTCTCACATAGCGCGAAACCAGCCCGATCACCTTGTGCTGATACTTGCGCACCAGCAGATCGAAAGCCCGCTTGTCCCCACTCTGAACACGCTCGACCAGCGCACGGTCCAGTTCGTTTTCGCCCATCCGGGCCGTATCCATCGTCAATGCCGTCATCCGCTGCGGGAACTAGTTTGGAACCGAACGCGCTGCTCAGACCGCAGTCAATCGCTCAAGTTCAGCTTGCGTGCGTACGCTGTCCATACCTTAACGCATGGCCCGTTGCCCGGTTGTCATGGGCCAAGGATGCCGCCCCCTCCCCCAAACCATAACGGCAACGAGTCATTGCCGTTATGGGGACGTCCGCCAGCAGCTCAAGCCGGCTCCGCGGTTCGCACATCCAGCAGGCGTTGCCGCTCGGCCAGCAGATTGTTGAAGCTGACCGGTTGCAACGGCCGACAGAACAGATACCCCTGCAGTTCATCGCAACCATGAGCGCGCAGAAACTGCAGGTGCTGTTCCATCTCGACGCCCTCGGCCACCACGGCCCGTTTCAGGCGATGGGCCATTTCGATGGTCGCTCGCACGATCGCTTCATCGTCCGGATCGACACCGATATTGCGCACAAAACTCTGGTCGATCTTGATCCGGTCCGCCGGCAGTCGACGCAGATAGTCCAGCGACGCCGCACCGGTACCAAAATCGTCGATCGCGATATGGCAGCCAAGCTTGTGCAGCGCTTGCAGGTTCTCCACCAGATTCGGCGCTTCCTTGATGCTGATGCTCTCGGTGATTTCCATTTCCAGCAAGGTGGGATCCAGGCCGGTTTCCTGCAGCACCCTGCCCACCGTTTCCAGCAGTAGCGGCTCCATCAGTTGCACGGCAGACAAATTGACGCCGAGCCGCAAGCGTAGGCCGTAACGCTGTTCCCACTCCTGCGCCTGTCGGCATGCCGTACGCATGACCCATTCCCCGATCGAGACGATCAAGCCGGTCTCCTCGGCCAGTGGAATGAATACCGCCGGACTGATCATGCCCAGCTCGGGATGCTCCCAGCGCACCAGCGCCTCCATCCCGACGATGTCCTCGCTGGCCGTGTTGACCTGAGGCTGATAGACCACCCGCAGCTCGCCATTACCTTCGGCATGACGCAAGCGCGAGCGCAAAGCCGTTCCATGCTGCTGCGCGTATTCCGGGCTTACTTCATAAATCTTGAAATTGTTGCGGCCTTGATGTTTGGCCGCATACATCGCCTCGTCGGCATGCTTGAGCAGGGTTTGCGCATCGCCGGCATCATCAGGGAAGAAGCTCAGGCCCATCGAGGCGGTGACCTGCAATTCGGTGCCGTCATCGAGGTACAGCGGCGCCTCCATCACCTGCACGATCTTTTCGGCTACCCGCATCACATCGTCGTTCTTCACGATATGCCGCAGCACGATCGTAAATTCGTCACCCGCATATCGCGCCACTGTGTCGGAGGCGCGGATGCTGCCGCACAAACGCTGGGTGACTACCCGCAATACCTGATCGCCAGCGGCATGACCATGCGTGTCGTTGATCGTCTTGAACCGGTCCAGATCGACAAACAACACCGCAAAGCACTCGCCGTGACGGGTCGCTTCACGAATGATCGTGTCCAGCCGATCGTTGAACAACAGCCGGTTGGGCAGCCCGGTCAGCGCGTCAACCAACCCCTCGGCACGCCCCTGCTCACGTGTCCGGCTCAATTCCAATACCTGAGCGAAGCGGGCCGCGGCGCAACGCAACACCGGCTCGACAATGCCCATTTCGCCGAAGCCCTTGTGACTTCCCGCCAGCATCGCTCCGAGCACTGTGTGGCGTTCGTCATACAGAGGCAGGCCAATGAAACCAGCCAGACCCAGTTGTTGCAGCAGCGGATCAATCGACGCCAACTGCCGCGCATCGGCCTGGATCACCAGGGGTTTTCCGCCCAGCACCAGCTGCAATGAACTCTGCAATGACGCCGGTGGCCAGACTGGATCTTCGCCATTCCACAACTGCAGTGTCTGCGCCGGGGTGTCCACCCCATCCTGACGCGCCGACCAGACCGCGAGATAATCCAGGCCCAACTCATCAAACAGCAGCCGCCCCGCCGCGATTTGCGCATCGACACCACTGGTCGAAGTAAAAATCCGCGACAGCAACGACAACGCCGCCTCAGCCCGGAGGTCGGCCCGATCGGTGCGGAACTTCAGTGCCAGCGCATCGCGCCCGGCATGCCGTACGCGCCGCACGCTGGCCTGACCGGTGTCGACACCCTGCAACGATTTTCGCTGGCACGGATACCAGTTGCGATCGGCCTCAGCCAGCACCTGCTGGGTCGTGACGCCTTCAAACCGCAGCACCTGGGACAACGGCAACCCCTGCCATTGACTGGCATGCATGCGGCTGTGGCTGACGACGGTCGGGCTGACCTCCAGCAATCGACCGGTCTGGGGGTCGGCAATCAGCCATTCGCTGTCGCCTTCCTCGAAGACATAGCGGTAGTCATCATGCGCGCCGCCGCTGACCGGCTCGACCGGCTCGTTGCTCTTGCCACGCACGCTTTGTGAGCGCCTCCAGCGCGCCACCAACTCGGTGTTGATCTGCGCAGCATCCAGCCAGTCAACGATACCTGCCGGCAGATCGGCCCGGTTGAGCGTGGCCTCCTCGGCCAACACCGCAATCAGTGGCGTTTCGGCGCCCCCTGGCAAGCGACGCAGCTGCTCGCAACTCTTTTGCGCCTGCTGCGCGTCACCTGCCAACACCACAACGATCAACTGCAACGGCGGCAGCAGCGGACGCCCCTCCAGCAGGATCGCCGCGTGCGGCACGTCGCGCGCGCTGTGGATGTGTGAATAACCTGCCTGGTCGAGCGTGTCGAACAGGCTGCGGCGCAACTCGCGCTGTGCAGCGATCAGCAGGATGCCGGAGTTCATGCGCGTGCCTGCCTCATACCAGCCAACGGCCATCGCGCAGGCGCAGGCGCTGCGGCTGGCTGTCGGCACAGCGCAGATGCGTGGCCAGTCCGCTCAGGTGCTCCACGAGCGCCGTCGGGACATCTATCAACACGACACGCCGCAAATGATCCTTCGGCGTGCGTGCGAGTTGCCGCAGCAAGGTGGCATCCATGGCCGACAGCGGCAATTCCAGCCCCACCAGCAAATAGACGCCGAAATGCATGCTCTGTTGCATGTAGCGCAGCGCGTTGCCCAGGCGCTGGCAATCCGGCACCCGCACGTGCGCGTCGCGCAGACTGCCCAGGCCAGTATCGGGCTGCCACAGATACACCGCCTGCCCACTATGTCGGGCAATGACCCGGAACTGGTTGACCAGATCATGGACGTCTTTGCTGTCCAGTACGACCAAACCACTGGACGCAGCCAGAATGCGTTCGAAAATCTCGCTGCCGGCTTGCGGTGGAGCGGAGGCCATCGCTGTAGTCATTGCGTTCTCGTCCTGCAGTGCCGGCGGTATTGCCGGTGGTGCCAAGCCCGCCAATGGCTGACTGTGTGGTTTGTCAGGCTTTGACCGGCTGTCGTCTGGTCTGTTGAATCACGCTGAATTGACCCGCTTTCAAACCGGGCGCCCGACGTTGCCACCTTTTTCGCGGTTTGGCGGCCCCAATAGTCCACTACCTCGCCGACGCTCGATTTCACACCTGCTTCACCTGATGGTCAAGCACGGCCGTCACATCTCGCAATCAAGGCAACAGAACGGTATGGTTCAGACCACCTCAACCACGCCTGCCGCCCCCATGTTCGAAGGATTGCGTTTCAATCACTGGAAG
>Ga0302226_10000218_pt1 | contig 53118 bp, 50 predicted proteins | sample II_Palsa_E3_3_FD_193524 | JGI IMG/M metagenome (GOLD analysis project Ga0302226, IMG submission 193524) | Peat permafrost microbial communities from Stordalen Mire near Abisko, Sweden - II_Palsa_E3_3 | ecosystem: Environmental > Terrestrial > Soil > Palsa > Peat permafrost | place: Sweden...
CTGGCCGGGAAATATCCGTCAGCTGGAAAACATTATCCGTAGCTACGTTCTTATCGGTAACGAAGATATTTTGGCGGACGAGCTTCTGCCGCAGCAGCATACTGCCGATAGGATTATGGCCGATATCGATCTAAGTGAGCCTGTCTCGCTTAGGCATATTACGAAGAAGGCGACCCTTGACCTGGAGAGACACATTATCTTGAAGGCTCTCCAGGCCAACAGTTGGAATCGCCAGAAGACTGCAAAATGGCTTCACATCAGCTATCGATCGCTGCTGTACAAACTAAGCGAAGAGAGCGCGCCTGTTCTTTTGATGCCGTCGTCACAGAAGCACGGTCCAGCCAAGGCCACGATGGATGATACCTTGCGGCGCAAATTGAGCGTTCCAACACATATATGACAACAAAGATTTCGATGACATTGAATAAAAATTTCCGGATCGGCCAGTAAGCACCACAAGGACCCAGATGAAACTCAATCTCCGAGTACCACTCTTCATCACGCTGGTAGTTGCCAGCGTGGGTATTGGTACAGTCGGCGTCCATGCCTCCACGGACTGCCAGCATCTCTTTCGTGCGTATCAGGATCAGCTCGCCAAGCACCTTCACCATAAGGTGAGTGCCGAGACACTTGCGCGTTGGGCGGCATGGAATAAGGCCCACCCGCACTATCGTCCGACGAAGAAAGAATCGATGGATAAGATCGACTTTGTCTGCCAGGTCCCCGTGGACGTTGATGGGATGTCGGATGTTCTGGAGCCGGTGGCCCTGCCTCCCCTTATGAGTTCGATGACCGATACCTTTTCTGCTCCGTCTCAACCCAATATCTTTGTGAGCAACCTGGTGCCGCCGGATAATCCAGTGCAGCCGCCTGCGGCGGACCCAATCTATCCGCCGGTCTATTTCCCGGGGCCACCGACGGCGGTCGCCGGCGAAGCGCCGCCGCCGCCGTCTACATTTTCGGCTCCTACGCCAGAGCCAGCAAGCCTGTTGCTTATGGCAACCGCACTTGGACTCATGTCGGCTTTGGTGTATCGCAACAAAACCAGAGCACAGGTCTAGCTCCGGCTTTCCAAGTATGGAGAAACAAGAAAGGGCTGCCACTGGCAGCCCTTTCTCTTTGTGAATGCCTCAACGTTAGGAACGCCGACCCACGATCTTTCTAACGACGCAGAAACGAGAACCTAGCAGCGAACAATCTTGTCAGAGACGATTCCTTTGGTCGCATTGCGCGAGTCAACCACCAGTTGAGAGTTCTGGACAATCTCCTGGTAGTTATAGTCGGAGTGATCCGTGATGATCAGTACGCAATCATATTGTTCCAAGTTCTCCAGCGGCGTGCAGGTCATGTTGAGGTTGTAATGCCTGCCTCGTCCAACCGTCGGGAAGTAAGGGTCGTTATACAAAACCTCCGCACCTTCATGGCGCAGCAGTTCGATGATGGTGAGCGAGGGAGACTCGCGCAAGTCATCAATGTCCTTCTTGTAAGCCATCCCCAGCATTAGAATCCTGGAGCCGTTCAAGGCCTTCTTACGCTGATTAAGCGCCTTGCCGACGGTCTGAGCAACAAACTCCGGCATCGCTCCGTTCACCTCGCCGGCGAGCTCGATGAAGCGCGTATTGAAGTCGTATTCCTTCGCCTTCCAGCTCAGGTAAAAAGGATCGATTGGGATGCAGTGTCCACCGAGGCCAGGCCCCGGATAAAACGGGTGGAATCCGAAAGGCTTGGTCGAGGCTGCGTCGATTACCTCCCAGATATCGACGCCCATGCGCAGCGAAAGAATCTTCAATTCATTGACGAGCGCGATGTTGACGCAACGATAGATGTTCTCGAGCAGCTTGGTCATCTCTGCCGTCTTGGTCGACGTAACGCGAACGGACTTGGTGAAAATTCCCTCGTAGAGTGTCGCCGCAAGCTCTGTAGCGATCGCGTCGTGTCCGCCGACGACCTTGGGAATGTCATGCCGAGCCACCGTCGTGTTGCCGGGGTCTTCGCGCTCTGGTGAGAACGCTACATAGAACACACCTTGCTCCAATGCAGGACCTTTGCCCTGCACCTTCAGTCCCTGCGTATTTTCCCCTTCGAGAATCGGAATCAGCAGATCTTCTGTTGTTCCGGGATAGGTGCTGCTCTCGAGTACGATGAGCTGTCCCTCGCGCACCCACGGCGCTACCGATTGCGCCGTCTTCTCAATGAAACTCAAATCCGGTTCACGATGTTCCGTGAGGGGCGTTGGAACGCACATGATCACGACGTCCTGCGCGGAGATATTCGAGAAATCGGTGGTGGCACGGAGACCTTGCTTGCGCGCCTTCTGGATTTCTTCCTGCGGGATTTTGAAGATGTAGGAGCGGCCCGCTTCCAGGTCCACAACCTTCTTCTCGTCGATATCAAAGCCGGTGACCTGGAACCCTGCACCCGAAAGCAGAAGCGAGAGCGGCAATCCGACATATCCGAGACCAATGACCCCAACCTTTGCCGTGTGAGCCTGCAGCCGCGCCATGCGTTCCTGCGCGATGCCAGGCAGGGCAACCGTTTCGTTTTTCATCATGTCGACAATTATTGCACCTCACCCGCAGGCGTAATTTCGTATTCATCAGCCCTTCATTACTAACTGAGAACTCGAAGCGACAGCGCTGTCGCTGATCCATTCCAAGGGGGACTCGTCACGCGGCTACGTCACCCTTATCGCGATACCCGGACGTTGCGAAATCGTTCGGGTGTGCCGTCAGACGGCTTGGGTTCGCAGATCAATTCTGGTGGATTGACTGTCGTCAATCCACGGGCCTCAACGCTCGCCTGAGTTTTGCGATCGACCTCAACTTCATTGACCGGATGATTGGCGGGTGCGCATAAAGGTCAATTAACCTATGCAAAATTTTGCGGTTGTGTCGGCTTGAGCAAGTGTAACTGGCTGATTCCAAACGACCAAGTTTGGCGCACAACGTGCTTCTATAGAGGTCATCACAGTGGAGATGTTACCGCTGAGGGCAAGTCTCTCAAACGGCAATTGGTTTCCAGAGTTTGTCTGTTGTACGAAGTTGCAGGCAGGCTTGCACGCTGTACCGTTTTGCCCGCCTTCCAGCGGTAATCTCAGGAGATTCGAATGAAATATCTCGGCAAGTTCACAATCCTCGGCGCGGTTCTTGCCGCGTCTACAACTTTGGCCTCCGCATCTTCCCTTACGTTCGGCAGCTATGCAACCGGTGCCTCCAACCAAGGGAATGCCAACTCTGCTCTGGTGCTTACCGGGGTAGACCTGACGGGGAGCAGCCTGGGTCCGATCACGACCTTTAGCTCTCCCACCGCGCCCTTCTCCAGCACAACCTACGCCCTGAATCCGAATGGCGTTTGGGATGCAGCACTCGCTAACACCACATGGGTTGGCCCGACCGCGAACTCAGGTCCCGGCTCCGGTCCCGGCTTTTTCAATCCACCCTATGGTTACTATGATTACCAGACCACGTTCGATGCCACAGCCGGTACGTATGGCGCGACATTGAATGTGCTGGCGGACGATACCGTCGAAGTGCTGCTGAACGGTGTTCAGATCGTACCGTTCGGTGTCCTCGGCAGCGACTCGACCTGTGCAGACGACCCTCCGGGCTGCCTGGCTTCCACGGAAGACACCTTGAACTTTGCCGGCCTCACCTTTGGTACGAGCAACACGCTTGACTTCATTGTTGTGCAGGACGGTATCGTATCCGGTGCGCCTGGCAGCGATCCTTCGGGTGTTGACTTCACACTCACCGCTACCCCTGAGCCGAGCTCTCTGTTCCTGCTCGGAACGGGTCTCCTCGGAGCGTGCGGCGTTGTGCGGAGAAGGTTCGCAGCGTAACCGACTCTCAACTGAATGAATACATCAGGAAGCCTCTTCGGGGGCTTCCTGTACTTTTTCCTGCCAGGGATTCAACCTGGGGCGCGCGCTGTTCCGTTTCCCGAACAGCACTCTTGAAGAAAGTAGGCGGCAAGAATTGTGCAAAGAATTGCACATCGTCGGAGTGGATAGCTACAAGTTCATGATTACAAAAACCCGATATTTGGCTATCCAGATGCAGTACGTCTGGTGCAGGGGATCATGGGTTTATCGGCTTGAACGGTGTGTACGTGGCCGCCTTTCCGAGTAGGTTCTTTGTAGCATGCCGCAATGCTCTCAACTCGACCCGCGACAGAGTTATATTTCAGGAGGAAGTATGAGGACATTTTCAAAGTTACTTGTTTTGGGCGCAGTATTAGCAGCTTCCACGTCGTTGGCCTATGCGGATACGCTAGGCACGGGCCAGCTCTCCTTTAACGGGGACTCCATTCTCAAACCCACTTCGCTGGAATTTTTTGGAAACCAGACCTCAGCTGATGGCTCGGGAAGCTTGTTAGCTTTCTCGGGGTTCAAAGCGAATTTCCCTGACAACCTGAGTTCGTTCACAAGCCTGCCCAGCTCTGCCTTCATCACAGTCGACAATGGAACCGACACATTGGAGTACTTCCTGACCTCCGCTGCATATTCGGTGCCATCGGCGGGCGAGGAAGAACTCGACGGCAGTGGCTATTTCACAGTGACCGCCGACATTGGAGGCTCTGTGATTGACACCGCAACCATCGGTAGCTTTGATCTCACCACTGACGGCGACACCTTGGAAAGCTTCATGGCTACGTCAACGATCTCGGCCGTCACCTCAGCACCGACCCCTGAACCGACCAGCCTGATTCTTCTTGGTACCGGCTTGCTTAGCGCAGCTGGCATCGCGCGCCGTAAATTTGCTTCAAAGCTCGTCTAACTAGTCGGCTTGTGGTTTTGCAGGACGCCTCGATGGGGTCTGCTGCATTACTGAATGAGTTCGTACTCATGCGATCTTGAGAGCCTCGTCCCAATGAGGAAGATTGTGGGTTGAGTAAGACGCGGCTGTTGCATTGTGAGAAGAATGCCGGCTGCAGCTATTCCAAAGCTGCTGCTGAAGTTGTTAGAGCCACCTCCCACGAGGTGGCTCTTCTCATGTTGGGTATACCCTATCAACTTTTCCTGATCTCTTTCGAGCGAAGGCCAGCACCCGCGATCGACGATGTACTCAGGGCGCGTGGTTCAGTCGCGTGCGCAAGAGCCAGGGCCTCGACGGTGGCGCGGGCGTATCTCACGCGCAGCTGTGGTCCTTGATTTGTCAAATGATCGTTGATTGGACGTAATGCGCATCCACTGGGTAGGGAAGCGATCCGCCTACGACTGCTGTGGGCCAGCTACTGTGCGCCGCGGCGCCGAAGGATCGTCTTGATGGTCTCGAACATGATCAGCAGATCGAGGCCCAGTGTCTGATGCTTGACGTAGTACAGGTCGTAGGCCAGTTTTTCGCGACTCTCTTCAAGGGTCGCTCCGTATCCATAGCGAATCTGCGCCCATCCCGTGAGACCAGGACGGATCATATTCCGTACCTCGTAGAAGGGCAGTTCCTGCGACAGCCACGATACGAACTCGGGACGCTCGGGCCGAGGCCCCACAAAACTCATATCGCCCCGCAAGACATTCCACAACTGCGGGACTTCGTCCAGGCGCGTCTTGCGCATGAATTGTCCCACACGTGTCACGCGCGGATCGTTCTTCTGCGCCCACTGCGCTCCTTCGGCCTCAGCGTTCACCACCATCGTGCGGAACTTGTACACGTTGAAGATCTTGCCATTCAGGCCCACCCGTTCCTGCCGGAAAATCACCGGGCCTGGTGAGGAAAGCCTCACCAGCAACACCACAAACGGGAGCAGCGGCAAGAAAAGAATGAGGCCGATGGCTGCCACCAGGGTTGACGCGATCCTCAGCAGGAACTGTTGCGAAGGCTTCATCCGAAAGCCTTCGCAAAACAGAAGGTCACTTGGGCGTAGCCCATCCAACTGCAGCTTCCCCGTGAGCCGCTCGAGCACGCTGCCTACCTCTTCAATTGTCACTCCGCGAAAACGCATTGCGAGCAGCCCATCGACGGGCAACTCTCCGCGGCGTTCATCGAGGGCAATGACCACGCGATCGATGGACGTCTCCGAAGCCATCTGATCAACGGCGGTGGCAAACGTCTTTTTGCGCTGCGCCTTATCCACAGCGGGAGCGTCCCAGCCAACCACTACCATGCCGCACTCGCGGTGTTCGCGGATGGTCTCAATGATCGAGCTAGCGCGCTCTCCTTCGCCCAACACATAGACACGTTCCTGAAACACGGCGTGTCCGCTGATCCATTCAAACGCGCTGCGCCATACGGTCAGCCCTGCCACCACCAGGATGAGGCCGAGCAGGAACACAAACCGCGCAATCGCCGCTTGCGGAAATACGTATACGATCGCCGATAGCGCGAACGCCAAGCATCCCATCACGAGCAGAAGCCGGAAATAGATCTCCCAGCGTGCCGAAATATGTTGAGGCTCGTAGAGATCGAAGTAGTACGCGCAGAGGATGGTGCACACTGTGAGGATCGCAATCTTCATGATCCCGTGGTCATGCCCGAGCACATTGAATGTCTCCGCACCAAGTACGATCGCCGATGCGAGTACGAAGGAGCCACACACAATGAAGGCTTCGCACAGAATCAGGACGACCGTCCGGGTTGGGTAGTAAACATTCAGTAGCTTGATCATGCGCGCACCGTGCTCTGGCCTACTCTTTCTTGGTTTCGTAGCGGTAGTAGTAGCTCCCGCTCATGGCTGGCTTGTCGACAGCATTCAGTACAAACCCAATCACATTGGAGGCCTTCAGCTCCTGCTGTGCGCGTTGCGCCACGGGGAATGTTGTCACGCCGGAGCGTGCTACCAATAGCACGGCATCGCACGAACGCGCCAGGTTCACCGCGTCGGAAACCAGCAACACGGGAGGTGAGTCGACGATGATCCAGTCGAAGTGCGGCGCGACGGCGGTGAGCAACTCATCGAATCGCTTGCTGGCTGAAAGGTCGGCCGCCATGTCTCCGCCATCGCCGCCTGGAATGAACGCGATGTTATTCAACACCGCAGTCATCGAGGGATCGCGGTCTTTCACCTCTTCTGGAAATTGCATCACCTCCTGCAGGGTGGCTTTTCCGGATAGATAATCCGGCAGGCCGGGATGAAACTCGCTCCCCAGGTAATGATGCAGAGTGGAACAGCGCATATCCCCGTCGATCAGCAATACCTTGCTGCTCTTGTGGCGCGCAAGGTTGATCGCGAGGTTGACCGCGATGAAGGTTTTCCCCTCTTGCGGCAGACCGCTGCTGATCAAGACAGTCTTCAGGGGGCGAAGATCGCGGAACTCCTGGATTCGTGAACGGAGGCTGCGGAACTGCTCGACGCCTACACCGCCGCGCTCGAGCGCAGGCAGGCGCTCAAACGAAGGACTCCAGGGCCTGCGCCGCACATCGCTGAGGAACGAGGGGTCGACGGTTATAGGTGTCTCTACCGGCTCCGGCGTTATTACTTCGGGCGCCTGCGTAACCTCTGGTGCGATCGGCGGCATCGCTGTCGCGAACGCCAGGCTTTGGTGCTCTGGCTCCTCAGGTGTTGCGACGGCCTGCGCGCCGGACTTCCGCTCTGCCTCTGCTCGTTGAAGCGCTTCGTAGATGTGGCTCATCGGCCGCCCCCAGGTTCTCTATTAAAGGAGTTCATAAGTTTTCCCGTCTCCATCGGACGAAGTGGATTGTGCAGGCCTTCTCCCGCGTGCGAAGGAGCCATCAGAAAGGATTGCATGTCCAGTTCCAGATCTGTCGCCACGTGGGAAATCAGTGATCCCGGGATCACGTGAATCTGCTCAACATAGCCGAGAATGAGCGAATGCTCGCAGATCAGGTTGATCGTGCGGGGAATCCCTGTGCTGTAGGTATAGATCAGCTGGACTGCCTCTGGCGAAAAGATTGCATCCGTGGTGCCGGCGATGCGTAAACGCTCCGCGATGTATTCGCCCGTCTGCTCAGCAGTCAGCGCCTGGGTGCGGCACCACAGGAAAATGCGTTGCCGCAGTTGCCGCACACTGGGATGGCGAAGCTTCTCTTCCAACTCCGGCTGGCCTGAGAGCACAATCTGCAGCAGCTTCTCAGATGAGGATTCGAGGTTGGTGAGGAGGCGAATCTCCTCCAGCAGTTCCCACGAAAGGTTCTGTGCCTCGTCGACGACTACCACGCAAGTCTCCTGCGCACGGTACCGCTCGATCAGCCAGCGGTTGAGCTGCAGCAGCATGCCCGACTTGGTGCGCGAATTCGGGGTTAGCCCGAAGTCTGTCAGCACGAACTCGAGGAAGTCGAGCGGGTCGAGCAGGGGGTTGAAGACAAACGACGTGTGAACACGCCGCTGTCCCAGAGAACCGAGCGCGCTTCGCAGCAGCGTTGTCTTGCCTGTCCCCACCTCTCCGGTGAGCACGGTAAAACCCTTGCGCTCGGAGATGCCATACTCCAACCCCGCGAGCGCCTCTCGCGTGTGCGGCATCATGTACAGGAACCGAGGGTCCGGACTGGTGCCGAAGGGACTGGTTTGCAGGTTGAAAAACTTTCTATACATGGTTTAGCCGCCAACATTCGCGAGCGATTTATTTGTGGGTGGTGCATTCTTCTTGAGCAGGCCGCCAATCGAAGTCCTGGTCTTGCCCTTTGCCTCATGAATCAGTGCAATCGTAGCCAGCGTGGGAAGCTTCGTGAACGCCCAGACATCGCGCTCAGTCCGCAAGGATTTGTCTCTGTACTCGAGGAACGCAATCAGCAGCACACCTAAACCGAACCCGAGCGCGAGTCCGCCAGCCGCGAACATCCCGCGTTTCGGGAACGTCGGGGCATCTGGAAGATTTGCGTCGTCCATGATTTTGAAGTTCTCTCCCTCCTGGCGGCGCTCCAGGTCGGTGGCCATCTGTGAGTTATTCATTTTGCCGAGCAGGCTGTTATAAAACTCCTGTGCCTGGTCATGATCGCGCGTCAGGTCCTTCATCTTAGCCTCAACCAGCGGTGTGGATTGGATCTTGCCCTGATACTGACGAATCTGGGCCTGCAACTCACCCTGCTGCTGCTTCTTCTGTGCGATCGCCTGGGTCATTGCCGTGAGTTGCGCGCGCAGCTGTATGGTGCCGGGCGAGTCGTAGCGTGTCGCTGCCGGGGTTGCGGCGGAAGACGGCGCGGGTGCTGCTGCCATCTGCTTCTTCAAATCGTCGATCTGCCGCTGAACCGCAACCACATCTGGATAATCCGGTGTGTAGCGCGTCTTCAGATCCGCTTCCTTGTCTTGCAGCGTCTGTAGCTCGAGCGTATCGGCTTGTGGCGTCGACCTCATTCCCGGCGCCGCCGGCGTCTGCCGCGACTCCTGCGCAAGCATCGACTCAACCAGGGTCTTGTCATTCTCCATGCGCGTCAGCGACTGTGTGGTGGCGTCCAGCTGCGTGGTCAGGGTGTTAAGCATCTCCATGTTTGGCTGCTGCTGTTCCGGCAAGGTTCCCATGTATTGCTTCTGGAACTCGGCCAGCTTCTGGTCCTGCTGATCCAGGTTGGTCTTCGCCTGGTCCAGTTGTCCCTTGAGAAACGCCGTCGTTCCCTCAGCGGATTGTTCGCGTGCCTGCAGGTTTTCGCTCACGAACAGCGAAGTAATCTCGCGGCACACCAGCTGCGCCGTGTGTGGATCTGACGCCGTGAACGAGATGAAGAATCCCGGCAGCCCGCCAGCGCCCTGGATCTCGGAATGGATCGGAGTGATGCCGATGTTCTTCCGGGTGCTGAGGACCTTGTCGTCCATATCCATTCCGGGCGTGCCGAGGTTGAAGCGCTCAATGATCGGTTCGAGCCTGGAGCGGCTGAGGATTTGCTCCTTCATGGAAGCGAGCCGGCTATCGAGGTCCTCGGCGATGATTGGCTTGACATAGGTGTCGGGCACGGTCTGCGGCTCAATCAGCACGAGCGTCTGGGAGGTATAGATTGGCGACATCCTGTATGAGATCCCGACGGCGATGATCGGCGCCAGCAGCGCGGGGATGAGGATCATCCAGCCGCGGCGCTTGAGGATGGCGAAGTAGTCTTCAACAACGAGAGGACGATGACCTAGCATGCGATTTCCTTAGTAGTGCCCGAGATGTTGTGGACCGGGTGAATAGGTAATTCCAACCGAAAACGTCTGGCTAAGGCCACTAAAGACCGGCTGTACGATGACAACATTGGTTTGATTCTGGTGCACGGCGGTATAGCTGAAATATGCGGAAAACGAACGACCCAGCCTGCGGGATATCTGGCCTCCGCCGTAGGTTGCGTCATAGCTTTCGCCTGCTCCGGGGATCTTTGCGAGTGACGTGCTCTGCGAGTAGGAGACGGTGAGCGCTCCCTGCCAGTCGCGGCTGAATTGCTGTCGAACGGTCGCCCCAATGTTGTTCGTGAGTGCTCCATACAACACTCCCGAACCGGCGTTGGTGGCGCGGGAGAAGGACACGCTGGCGGATGTGGTTCTGCGAGCGTAGGTGAGGGTCGCACTCGCTACCGGCGTTATCTCCGATGGAATCAGGGTAGCTGCTGCCCCGGTTCCAAACGTTCTCTGCGGGCCGGCCGAAACGCTCATGCTAAAAAAGCGCGTTAGCTGGCGTTGATATTGGACGTTGACCCCTTCTGTTTCAAAAGGGTAGGTCAGGTCCGCGTACGTGTCCTTCGTATAGGAATAGACGGCGTTGGCGCTTACCGAACTGCGCGCATCGATGTGATAGGTGGGGCCGACGCTGGCGTTCACGGTGGAAGAATCGATGCCTTCGTTGTTTGTGAAGTGAAGGATTTGCCACGAAGCCGAGCCGTTGATCGACAGGCTCTTGCCGAAGTTGCGGGTGACGCCTCCGTTGAGTCCGTTGCCGACGCGGGTTGCATAGTTGGTGAGAATGGTTTGCGGCGGCTGGTCTCCGATCTGCACTGGATCAACGCCGATATCGCCCACTCCTGGAATTCCCGAGAGCCCGGTCGTCGGCGATTCCGGCAGGTAACTCACCGCATCGTCGATCACAAAGTTCCAGTTCTTGGTGGTTATAACCTGTGACGCCGCCAGGTTCTGGAAGGTGGAACTGGTGGGATAGGACGACACCGATGAATATAGATAACCGCCCGAGTACACGAGGCTGAAGGGCTTGTCCGGGCTGGAAGAAAGATAGCCGAGGCTTCCGCTGAATGCGGTCGAATAATCGGCGCCGTTGCCATAGCCGGTCACGAACGACTCCGAGGCGCTCAACCCGTAGGTCAAGGTTCCCTCAACCGAGGGGAGAGAGAACCCGAAGGTTGGAGGGGTCGCGACGGGCGGTTCCTGCGCTTCTGCCCGCGATCCGAGCGCCAAGAACAGAACCAGTGCCACAAGGTATGCCTTCATGGTTCTCCTCATGGGACCACGATCGTGTCCCCTGCAAGCAGAGGAACGTCCTGACTGTTATCGCCCTTAAGCGCGAGCTTGTAGTTGAACGGAATCTTGACCTGCTTACCCTGGGGGCCGCGCAGAATATAGATATGCTTTCCGTTGGCGTACGGAGATAATCCGCCTCCCTGCGCAATCGCCTGCAAGGGCGTCATCCCTGCAGTTAGCTCGACGGGGCCGGCGTGCTGAACCTCGCCGACCAGGTACACCCGTTGACTTTTCACGGCAGCAACGACGACCGAGACAATCGGGTCCTGGATATATTTTTTCAGCTTCAGCGTAATGTCATGGGCGAGGTGCATCGGCGTTAGACCGGCCGCCTGGATGTCTCCCACCAAGGCGAGCGAAATCATTCCATCCGGACGCACGGGGAACGATCCAGAGACGGTGGGTTCCTGCCAAACGGTAACCTGCAACGAATCATCCGCACCGATGACGTACCGGGAGGCGTCCGTATCGATCGGCGGGTTATCCGCCTGGGGACTGGCCGCCTGGGGAGCTGCCGGGGCGGGCTTCGCCGTGATGACAGGCTTTGCCGTTATCTGGGCAATCCCGGCAGGCGCCAGTAGCAGGACTATCCCCCAGCTGAGGACAAAGGAAGAGGCAAAACCACTCAATCTTCCTTTAGGAAGCACTACACCACTCATGAGAACTCCTTAGGCAGATACTCATAGCACCGCGTGGGCCAAACGCAAAAAGTTGCATGCACTCTTTCATCCAAAATTTGCTGTCGCCTGCAAGTTGCTTGTTTTGTGATGATTGGCTGCCTGGGGTAAATAGTCGAGTAGGGAGGATGTAACGCAGGCTTTCAACTGGAGCTGCAAAGTGATGCACGACGATGTTGAAAGTGGTAAATCCGTTCCACATTGGCAAGGAGACTTCCTCTCTTCTGCCGTAATCGGACTCTTGTCTGGTTGCGTGCATGGATCAGCGGCTATTTTCGGCCCGTTGGAAGCGGTGTGGACAAGAGAAAGATGTTCGATCAGGTGAGCGCTTCGGTCTATATAACGAGCAAGGAGTATGCGGGTATTGCGATAAACAGCACGTCAATGCAAGGGCAAATCACTGCGAACCCAGAGTTGCCGATGGATTCCTGTTGTGGTTAGCAGATAAACTCGTCCGGTTGGGCGGTTGTGGCAGGGGAATTGCTTGAATTTTGTCTGAGAAGGGTACTTTCCAGCATGCCGGACACGCAATCCGCCACCGTTCCCGCGTCGACGATCGAGAACGAGTTTGCCCCAACCCCCTCGCAGACAGCCCAGTCATGGCTTCCGTGGTTGCCGTATATGCTTCTCGCACTTGTAGTTACGGCGATCTATTACCAGGTCGTCGGGAAGCTAGTGGCGGATTGGTATACCAATCCTGACTTCTCCCATGGTTTCCTGGTGGCTCCGTTTGCGATCTTCCTGCTGTGGGACAAGCGCAAAGTTCTGCGCGATACGCCGATCCAGCAAACCTGGTCCGGTGTCTGGCTGATCGTCGCCGCCATCTTTGTGCTGTTTATGGGTGTGTACGGCGCCGAGCTCTTTCTTTCGCGCCTTTCGCTGGTGATGCTTCTCGCGGGCATCGTGTGGACGCTGTGCGGTCGGGCCATGCTGCGCGAGATGCGGTTTGCGATTCTGGTTCTCCTGCTGGCCATTCCCATTCCGGCTGTGCTGTTCAACCAGATCACCTTCCCGCTGCAGCTGCTGGCGTCCCGAATGGCGAGCGCGCTGCTCCCGCTGTTCGGCGTCCCGGTTTTGCGCGACGGCAACATCATTCAGCTGCCCTCGATGCAGTTGGAGGTCGCCGAGGCCTGCAGCGGTATTCGCTCGCTGATGAGCCTGTTCGCGGTGGCGATCTTCTACGGCTACTTTCTGGAGCGCAACACCTGGCGCCGTGTGGTGCTCGCGCTGGCCAGCATCCCGATTGCTGTTTTCGCTAACGCTGCCCGCATTGTTGGCACCGGCCTGTGCGTTCAGTATTGGAATCCGGATAAGGCGGTCGGCTTCTTCCACGAATTTTCCGGCTGGCTGATGTTCATCATCTCTCTCTGTTGTCTGTACTTGGTTCATACCTTGATGCGTTTCAAAATTCCCTCAAGCGGGAGCGTGAAATGAAAAGTCCTCGCTTCTGGGTCGTCTTGCTTTTATTGTTAGCGGCGTTCACTACGCTTCACCTGCGCGCGAGCGTTGATCGCGTCCCTCCCAGTGAGCCGCTGAACCTGCTGCCGTCGACCATCGATCCCTGGTCGAGCCAGGACATTCCCATTAGTCAGGACGCACTCGATATTCTGGGTGACGGGCGCTTTCTCAACCGCCTCTACAACAACACCACGCCCACCGGCCGACTGGTTGAGCCGCCTATATCGTTGTTCATTGGATACTTCCCAACGCAGCGCACCGGCCAATCGATCCACTCTCCGCAGAACTGTCTGCCTGGTGCCGGCTGGACCTTCGTTTCTTCGAAGAAGATTTACCTGCAGGGCCCGGAACTCAAGAACTACGCTGTCGGGGAGTATGTGATCGGCAACGGAACGGCGAGGCAGGTGGTTCTGTACTGGTACCTCGCGCACGGCCGCAGCATTGCGAACGACTATGTGGCGAAGGCCTATATGATGGCGGACGCGATTCGGTATAACCGCACGGATGGCGCACTCGTGCGGCTGGTCACCCCGCTCGAAAGCAATGAGACTCTCGACACGGCCGAGGCCCGCGTCATCAAGTTTGCCGATCGTTTAGTTCCCACGCTGCCCCGCTTTATTCCCAACTAACGAACACCTCATCGTTCACGGAGTGGTAGTTGGATTGCAACAGTCTTAGCAACAAGGTGTAACGATCAGCCACCGTCGCCAGTTCGCGAGACACTCGCAAAGCTTGATTTAGAGAATGGAAGGAAGTTCGATGAAAATGCTACGGAGTCAGGGAACGATTCGCTGTTCAGCGCTGTTGGTCGTATTGATTGGAGCAGGCCTGCTGCAGGGATGCACGCGTGATCCAAACGTCAAGAAGGCGAAGTATCTGAAGAGTGGCGAGAACTATGCTGCCCAGGGCAAGCAGCAGGAGGCGATCATTCAGTTCTCCAACGCCATCAAGATTGACAAGAACTACGCCGCTGCGCACTACGATCTCGCCAAAGCCTACCTCAAGCTGGGCGCGATCGCCGGCGCCTATCAGGAACTCCAGCGCACCGTTACGCTCGACCCTAAGAACCTCCAGGCGAGGCTCGATCTCGGCTCTCTGCTGCTTGCGGGCAAACAGTATCCGCGGGCCAAGGAGCAGGCCAACGCCGTGCTGACCATGCAGCCCAACAACGCGGATGCCTTCGCTTTGCTCGCGAGCATTGCTCTCGGCCAGGGCGATCACGCCGAGGCGCTGACGGAGATCCAGAAAGCGCTGGCCATCGATCCGAACCGTGCGAACTTCCACACCGCGCTTGCTCTCATTCAAAGCTCGGACCCGGCGCTGCAATCAAACTCTGAGGCTGAGCTGCAGAAGGCCATCACGCTCGATCCCAAGAACGCCATGGCGCATCTTGTCCTCTCGGGCATGCTGCAAAGGAAGGGCGACCTGCAGGGTGCTCGTCAGCAGGCGGCCATGTCCGTCGATCTCGATCCCAAGAACATCCGCGCACGTCTCGCGTTGGTCAGCCTGGAACTTCGTACCAACGACAAGGCGGCTGCCGAAGCCACTCTTCTTGAGGGTACTGACCTGCTCTCCGACACTACCCAGGGCGCCGAACTACTCTGGGATTATTACGGCCGCACCGGCCAGGTGGATAAAGCTGCATCCGCCTACGCCGGCCTGGTGGCCAAGCACCCCAAGAGCGTTCCGCTCAAGGTGACGTACGCGCATATTCTGATCCAGCAGAAGAACTTCGCGGAGGCTACCAAGGTTTCTGACGAGCTGATGAAGTCCAACAGCAGCGATCCGCAGGTGGCTGTCCTCAACGGCATGCTGCTGATGCACGCCGGCAAGGTTAACGACGCATTCATCGCTCTACAGAAGGCCGAGAAGAATGCTCCGGACAATGTTCCACTGAAGCTCTGGCTCGCGCAGGCAGCACTGGCAAAGGGAGATATGAGCGATGCTGAGCAGAACTTTCAGGCCGCGCTCAGCAAGGATCCCAACAACCTGGATGCGGCCCGCGGCCTGGCCAGCGTAGCCAATCGACGTGGGGACTACAACCTGCTCATGCAGGTGGCGACCAACACGCTGAAGCACAACCCTGATTCCTCGGACGCGTACCTGTGGAAGGGCCTGGCTGAGATGCATCAGCAGCAGCCGGATCAGGCCGCCGCCGATCTCCAGACGGCCATCAACAAGGGCCCCAACAATGCCGCCGCCATGGAAGAGCTTGGCGCTCTTCGCCTCTCCCAAAACAAGATGCCGCAAGGCAAGCAGCTGGTGGAACAAGCACTGGCCACCAACCCTAACGACGCGCGTGCGCTGCGGATATTGGCCGCCTACTACCTGCACGAAAAGCAGCTTCCTCAGGCGATCGCGGTGGTTCAGCAACAGATCGCGAAGTCTCCTTCGAACGGCGAGATGTACAACATCCTCGCCGAGCTGGAGATTGGCGCGCATAATGCTCCCGAAGCTCTTGCGGCGGCTCAGAAGGCCATGCAGCTCAATCCCAACGATGGCAGCGCTCTAACCAATTTCACGCGTGCCCAGGTGATGCAGGGGAATATCCCGGCCGCCATCACAACGTGGAAAAACTGGATCAACGCGCATCCCACGGACGCGCGAGCTTACTCGATTCTTGGAACGCTGCAGGAGGCGCAGGGCGACCAGAACGGGGCAGAGGAGTCTTACAAGAAAGCGCTGGCCAATCAACCGGATCAGCCGCTGGCCGCGAACAATCTTGCGTACCTGATGATGCAGCGTGGTCAGGACATCGACGTCGCGCTGTCGCTGGCTGAGGCTGCTCACCGGGGGCTTCCGAACTCTGCTAATACCGCCGACACACTCGCGTGGGCTTACTACAACAAGGGAACCTACGGGACGGCTCGCGATCTCCTTGAGGGCGTGGAAAAAGAGAACCCCAACAATCCATCGATCGAGTACCACCTGGGAATGATCTACAACAAACTCGGCAATAAAGCCGACGCCATCACGCATCTCAAGAAGGCGTCTGCCCTCGCTCCCAATACGCAGACGCAAAAGGACGCGGACCAGGCGCTCCATACGCTCGGCTAGCCCGCACGCAGTAGAAGAAATCACGCTGGCCGCGCTGAATGTTTTGCAGAAACTGCAAGGCATTTCAACGCGGCCCGCGTGCGTTTTTGTGCGCGTTTATCCAGCGTGCACCAAAGTGGTATACAGGCCGTGAGGACACTGCAAACTTCTGCACACGGGAACCCTCTGGCTGCCGTAAGTTATTCATTCCAGGATACGTATGATTGGCGCGCGAGTTGCCTTAGGAGGGGTGTACCCAGGATCCGGCTCGCATCGATTCTGCTCTCGGCACAACCGTTCGAGAAAAGCGTGAGAGCCGGAACTGGGACCAATCAAGAAAGGTTGTTATGAAACCCCTATTCAATTTCGTGTCCGACAACGGCCCGTTCCTGCTGATCTGTGGTTTGGTGGTTTGCATGGCCGCCAGCCTTCTGCTCTACACGGCTGCCTACCTGCATAGCTAATCCAGGGTGGCAGCATCTCCCTCGTGCAGGCCGGCTTGCTGCCGGGCATTCGCAAGACGTGCAGTGCTTTGTGCGACAAAGCACTGCACGTTGCGCGCGCTCTTTCTCGGCGCTTTGCACGATGGTGCGTCTTTGTTTGGCTGCTTCCGCTTGATGGGTTAGGGTTCGGCTACGCGCTGATTGACCGCACCTGCCGCAACGCAGGCTGCCGGATCGACGGTGGAGAGATTTTGTGATCCGCATCGGCGTGGTGAGGCGCCTTCACGAGCGCCTTTGAGATCTCTTCTGGCGACATAGGCTTTGCAAAGAGGTAGCCCTGCATGCCGTCGCATCCCAGTCGGTCAAGAATCACCTTCTGCTCTTCCAACTCCACGCCTTCGGCAATCACTTCCATCTTCATGCTGTGCCCCACGGCAATAATCGCCTTCACAATGGGATAGCTGCTGGAGGAATCGCATAGGCGCTGTACGAAGGAGCGATCAATTTTTACCGCGGAGATGGGCAGCCGATGCAGATGCTGAAGCGACGAATAGCCGGTGCCGAAGTCGTCTACGGCAAAACGAACGCCCATCCCCGAAAGCTCATGCATCTCCGTGCTGATCTCGTCGAAGTTCAGAATAGCTCGCTCCGTGATTTCCATCTCCAGGCACGACGGATCAATCTTCCACTTCGCGAGCGAGTCAGCAACCTCTGAGGCGAACTCCTTGCGCATCAGCTGCGAGGGCGATACGTTCACCGCTACCCGCATCGGCAATATCGAAAGCGACTTCCACGCGTCCATCTGGCGGCAGACTTCTTCCACGACACAGCGGCCGACCGGATAGATCATGCCATTGTCTTCCGCTCGCGCAATGATTCGATCCGGGCTCACATATCCCTGTCCCACATCGTTGATGCGAAGCAGCGCTTCCATGCCGCGGAGGGCGTCATTGGGCGAGTATTGAAGCTGATAGTGCAGCAGCAGCCGTTCCTTCTCCAGCATCTCGCGCAGTCGCTTATCCAGTGCCGCGCTGTCGTCCGCAGAACTCGATGCATCCGGTCCGGCAACGATGTAACGATTGCCTCCGGCTCGTTTGGCGCGGTACATCGCCGCATCCGCGCAGCGCCATACCTCGTCCATATCCGAACCATGTTCGGGATAGATCGCGATGCCGAGGCTGCCGCGGGGCTGAATCGTATATCCGCCAATCACGGTTGGCTTGTTCAACGCCTGCAACAGCATCTTTCCGACCAGGCCGGCGGACTCTACGGTGCTGATCTCCCCGAGCACAATGGCGAACTCGTCGCCACCCATGCGTGCGACGGTGTCCATGCCACGCAGGCGGCTGGTGAGGAGGCCGGCCACGTGCTTCAGATAGGCGTCACCGATGGCATGGCCATACCAGTCATTCACCTTCTTGAAGTGGTCGAGGTCGATGGAGATCACGGCTGTCTTGTGTTTCAGCCTCTGCGCCGTTGAAAGCGCCTGGGCCATGCGGTCTGAAAGCAGCATCCGGTTTGGCAGACCGGTGAGGGCATCATGGTGTGCCATCTGGATCAGCTCAGCATCGACGTGGCGCCGCTCGGTCACGTCTTCGGCGATCACCAGCTTGCAGGGCTTACCGCCGTAGGAGACGTCATTGGATCGCACCGCGACGTCAATTTGTGTGCCGTCGCTGCGGAGGTGGCGCTGCACCACATTGGCTGGCGATCGAAGGCGGTCACCGCCATCACTCTCGAGCGATGGCTGCTGGGTGGAGAGAACGACATCGCTGAGCGTGAGCTGCAGAAAGTCCTCACGCGTATACCCATACTGGGACAGCGCGCTCTCGTTTGCATCTAGAAATTGGAAGGTCGTGGCGTCGTATATCCAGATCGCCAGAGGGTTTCCATTGAACAAGATGCTCACGGCTGAGATAGGAGACTCAGAGGAGAGATCGTCTTGCTCTTGCGGAACTTCAGATTGCATTACCGAATACCTCAAAATTGCTCAGAGAAAAATTGAGTGGCAGCAGCCATGCGAGGGACGGTATCCGCATACAAACGTCAGATACGGTGCGATCATCACACCTATCCGGGCATTGGGAGAACAAGCAATCAAGCGTTGCAAGGTAGAAGCACATACCGGGCCGTGCACTCTATCTTGACCGTGAGCACATCTTCCAGGTAGTACCAACAATTTGTTGATAGCTTACCGCTAAAGTTAATACGTTGGCGACTACCTTTTCGCATTTTTATAAGAACTCAACACGCTTTTTATGCAAGCAATCGTGTGGCCACTCTGCTAAGTATCTATAGGGGGTTGGATGCGAGCGGGAACGAAGGGATTGCTTCGCCCTCGCGACCTTCGCCCGAAGCCAGCACACGATGCTGTTGCCGGACGTCCAGTCTAGAAACGCACGTCGCGAAACAGGGGTGAATTCGCCCCAATCAGTCGATACGTCCCGGGCTGACCGGAGACTGTTGCTCGGTCGTGGTTGATGAATTAGTTATCAGTTGGGAGTACAAACTCCCGCGTTCCTGAGAGTGCGCCAGGAAGGCTGGCGAAACGGTCCTGAACAGCAAGGGATTCGGATTAGTCTTCGCTCGGAGGAGGAGCGGGCGCAGCAGGAGCGTGAGGCGCGGCAGGAGCGCGAGGCGCGGTAGGCTTACGGGCCGGAGGCGTCAACGTGATTCGTGGTGCAGCCGGAGGTGCGGGCGGCAGGGGTGCAACACTGCTCTTCCTTACGGTCACGTCTCCGTCGGTGGTTGTAATGGTCACCGTGGGGCCGCCGCCGCCAATCCGTCCGCGCAGGGTGTGAACGTCGTTCTCTCCGACGGGCGATAGATCGAAGTCGTTTTCCATATCGCCGTTTCTTGTCTGCGCATTCAGAGTGAACCCCACGCCTCCCGGCAATCCGAGATCGACCGATCCATGCTGATTTTGGATGGAGATGGGGCCAAGCGGGGGAGCATGGGTCAACTCCACGGATCCATTACGATTCGAGACATCCGCACTTCCTTGAATGCGATCGAGGGTTATGTTTTTATTCTCTGTTTTCAGGACTACGGGGCCAAGCAACTCGCTGGCATTCAGGCTGTCTTTGTCGACGTTGAATTCATCGTCCAATCGCGCGGCACTGAACTGTGTCCTGGTGGTAGTGAAGTGAATGGGACCATTGATGTGTTCCAGATTTGTTGAGCCAAAGAAATCGCCTTGCAGGGTAAGGTCGCCTGTCACATCAGAGATGTCGATGTCGCCGCTGTGGCCCTCAACCGAGGCGCCCCCATGAATACTATGCAACGTAACGCTGCCGTCGTCGTCATTCATGTGCAGCGTAACGCTGCCATCGATGCCACTGACATCCACGTCGCCGTGGTTGGCGGAGATGGTTACGGGAGCTCCCATTTCGCTGACGTTTACATCGCCATGATCCGCCTGCACGGTCAACGGAGCGGAATGTGGAACGGTGACCGTGAGATCTGCCTCGCCACCCTCCACAGAGTTGATATTGAGCTTGAGGACGCCCCCATCGCTGGAAAATATTGGTTGAAGATCCTTTGTCTTGCGCTCAACATCGGAGTCTTTCCACGCATAGGTTTGAGTATGTACGTTGACATGCACCTGATCGTCGCTGCTGGAACCGGTGACGGTGACGTCGCCATGCGGATTCATGATGACAAGCGTTGTAGCCTTTGCCAGCGGGGAGATCACGGAGCTGTCCGCGTCATGGCGATCGCCTAGCAGATAGTCGAGCTTGTGGTATCCGTTGCCGAAGGTATGGTCTCGCCATGCCAGGCCATATTCCGCGGTGCGCGATGCAAGGCCAGCGAGCACAAGCAAAATCAGAAGGAACACTACGCTGCCACCGAGGACACGGACGTGGCCTGTCTCGCTGCCTCGCTGCTGATCGATGAACCATTCCAGGAGCAGGACAAACCCTGCAGCGATGAGTACAGCGGGCCACCAACGGCTGTACCACTCGAGGGATTGTCCCCAGGAGATTCTGCCTATTTCGGCGAGCAGGAACATCACGCCAACGCCGAGAATGATCAGCGGCCCGACGATAGATCCGCGACGATAGCTGCGTCGCTGAGCTCGTAACTGGTACCGCAGTGCGCGTTGCTGCGCCTGTTGCGCGCGGGCCTGGGCACGCAGGATCTGTCGCTGCGCGCGCATGGTGCTGCGATCGTACACAGGCGGATATTGGCTCGGCGGCGGTGGTGGGGGATAGGAGCTCATCTCACCGTCCACCCTTCGTGTCGTCGGGATGGGGTGGGGCGCCCTCGGTGGCGGGCGTTCCCCAAGCGGCGCGTGCGGGAGACTCTGGCGCCTGTACATTGCCATCCGGGGCGACAGTGTAGGGAGCGGCTGCATAAGGAGATGGCTCGAGCGGAGATGCCGCCAGAGGGAGGGCACCGGCTGCGCGCTCAAGCAGCAGCAGCGCTCCAAAGGCGATCAACAAGATTGCGGCGGCCAGGCCGATGGTTATGGGTACGTACGCCGCATGCAGGATCAGCAGGACTGCGAGCACCATCAGGATTACCGGCCAGCGAATAATGCAAACCAGCCTGGTTCCTGAATGCAGCCGACGGGTAAACAACCAGACAGACAGTCCAGCGAGGAGGATTGGGGGCCACCACTGCGCAGTCAATTTCCAGTCTGGCAGAAGATTTGCGATGAGGATCAGGACTCCGAGTGCGATGAGCCAGATGGCTCCGGTCGGGAAACGGCGGCTTGGCGAAAACGGTACGCCTGAGGCCGCGGATGTGGTCGCTGCAGTGTAGGGCTGCGAAGTGCCAGTGTAGGTCTCTGCGTAGGGGGCATGACCGACGCCAGCGTCCTTCATGGCCTGAGCGCGAATCTGGGCTGACATTGCGGCAGCGGCGGTCGCCTCGGGCGATGCAGCAGCAGTTCCAAACGTGGAGGGTGGAACGTAACCGACCCAATCGGGAGCGGTCCCTACGGGGACCGGGTTGATGGGCGGATAGGGAGGGCCGGCAACCGGATTGGCTGCCTGAGCCTGGCTGGCGGATACCGGGGGGACGCTGGTGGCGACCGGCCTCACTGGATTCACTGTTCCCCACGATTTACCGAAGCCCATGCGCTCGCCGATGTCATTGAAGCCGAAAGCATTGGGAAGGGGCAAGCCATCACGACGCGCCAGCGCGGTATGGTAGGCCTCGAAGGACATATAGAAGATCCAGCCTGCCGCGAATAAACCGAAGATCCCGTTCACGTTGTCCGACAGGGAGATGAGAACGGCAAAGATGGCGAGATGGGCGATTCCTTTAGCAAACTGCCCGTTATACATGGCGCCTACGCCAGGGATGAGACCAAGGATCGCTGCCAGAGCCGGACTTGGATCGGTGGTTGATGTTGGTTGGGATGGCGCGGCCGAGTAGGGCGGAACATTGGTGTACCCAGAGGCAGGAGCCGAAGCGGCCACGCGCGTGGTGAGACATGGATCGCAGAACACGCCCCCACCTACCGTTCTGAGCGTCTCCTGGGTCAACGGCTTTCCGCAGTCCTGGCAAAATCCCACCGGTTGCGGATCAGTCTGAGGTTCTCCTTGATTTGATTTTTCAGCGTTATCGCTTGAGGTTTCTGCCGGCCCCCACCCGTCCGATTTTGTTGTGTCGTCGTTCATTGCCTGCCACACCCTTCCTTACCGACGCCCGGCCGGGGATGCATCCTCGTCATTGTGCAACTCACTCAGCCGCGACTCCACCTGATAGACCGCCCGATTGTTCTGAAACTTTCGTGTTGCTGAAGCGTTCATGTCCGCCACGGACCGCTTGATCGCGGACGGCGTAAAGTTCGAAGCTCGTAGATCGCGCAGGCGGACGCCGGTAAGATTCAACGTCAAGGCGATTGAGAAAAACGCCATCGCAGCGGTCATCGCGAGACGGGGCTGGGACATAATCCGAGCGCTGTTGGTGGCAAGGAAGCCGTCCCACAGCTTGCGAAGCGAGGGCCTATGATCGGCGAATCCCTTTTGCAGTTCGACTACTTCAGGAGCGGCGGGGAGCGCAGGAATAAAGACGGCGGGAGCGACAGCGGGGATTGCGTGACTCTGAGCTGCGCCCGTGGTTTCGGCCAGGATCTTTGCGAGCAGCCCAGCAGGCGGTTCAGGAGCCTGGCTCTTCAACATGCTCAGCCAAGCTGCACCGCGGCGCGCCTCTGCCAACTCGCGCGCACACTCCACGCAGCCTGCAACGTGCTTGTCGAATGCGCTCTGCTCGGTCTCGCTCAACATGCCATCGACAGCTTCAGGCAGCATCGCCTCGCAGACAGAACACGCTGCGGAACGCCCCTCAAATCCTTCGAATTGGCTCATGTTTGCCACTCACATCACCTGCCCTTCTATACGTTTCAAAAGCCTTGCAAGTTCACTGCGCCCACGGCTGATCCGGCTCTTGACCGTGCCTTGGGGTACACCTAAAATCTCAGCGATCTCTTTGTAATCCATATCTTCGAGGTCGCGCAAAATTACTGCTTCCCGCAGATCGGGGGAGACCTGTTTGAGAGCCTCCTGGATCTGCGCTTTCAGTTCGAGCCCGGCTACGTGCTGCTCCTGACTCTTGCCGCCATCGGTCAGGCGTTCGGCCTTGGTCGGTCCATCTTCCTCGCCTTCGTAGCCTTCGTCGAGAGAATCGCTGACGCGTTCCAGCCGTGAGCGACGATAGTTGTCGACCAGCAGGTTTCGGGTGAGGGTGGTGAGCCACGTCGTGAAACTACCCTTTTCCGGATCGAAACTCGCTAAGTTCTTATACATCTTCAGAAAAGCTTCCTGCGAGAGATCTTCTGCATCGCTCTGCGACCCAGTAAACCTGTAGCAGATGCCGTAGATTCTACGATGCTGCGACTTGGCCAACTGCTCCCAGGCCTGGCCATCTCCGGCAAGGCAACGAACGGCGAGGTCCGCTAACGCTTTCTGCTCAGCGAGAGCCGCGGTTCGGTCGCCCGGTAGCTGGGTCTGCGACTTTGGCTCTTCAGGCGACATGTGCGCCTCTGCGAGGCGGATCTCCTTGGAAAGCGGCTGTTGGACCCCGTGGGTCTTGTCGCGTGTGACCGGGGTTGAGCGGAAGCGTGCCGGCGGTACGGCCAGAGGTGTCTTGGAACACCGCCCAAACAGTGCCGGAATGGTCGCGCTCGCCATAGAGGGTCATACGTAAAAGCTGCGGGAGCGGTTCCATTTGGGCCACCGTAAGCGGCAACGAACCGGTATCAGCCCATGCTATCTGGCTTTCGCCAGGCGCTGGCAGCTTTTTCGGGTGAATTAGCCTAGGGTTTGATCACTCCACAGGCGATCCTGTTGCCTGAATCCCCGCTTGGGTCGGTCTTCTGGTCGTCGGCCTTTGCATGGACCACGATGGACGTTCCCCCGTTCAGAAACAGGGAGTTGTGTGCGGCAGGATCGAGTGAGATCGACTGGAGGACGAATGTCGCCGTCCCGGTATGATCCTCTCCGACGGAGACGCTCGCCGGCATATCGCCGTTGTGGTGACCCATGGGGTTCATGTAGCCGTGGTGTTTGTTATCGGGGTTGAAGTGTCCACCGGCACCCTTGAAGTCGGGGGCGTCACAGACCGGATTTTGGTGGATATGCACGGCATGGGGGCCAAACTCGAGGTTTTTGAGCTCAATTTTGACCTTCACACCCTTCTTCACGGTCTTGAAGGTTGCAAAGCCGGCGTCCTGGCCGGTGGCGTTCAGAATCGGAACCTTTATTTGCTTTGGAGCTTCCTGCCCGCGGGCCCCTGAGGCGGCAAAAGCCGTCAAAATCAAACCTGTCGTCAACCAACCGTAGCGCATGAGAGACCTCCAGATACCTTGGCAAGGATACCGCAGTTATCCACCGCTTCGCACCAATTTACGATAGGCGCATATGGCATCCACCAACCTTCCCGGAGTCCTCGAAGTGATCACGGGTCCGATGTTTTCGGGCAAGAGCGAGGAATTGATTCGACGGCTCAAGCGGGCACGGATTGCGCGCCAGCGCGTCGCCTGCTTCAAACCGGATATTGATCTGCGTTACCACCGGTCGTCGATCGCCAGCCACAGCGCGCAGACGCATGAGGCGACAACCGTGGCGAATGTTGAATACCTGCGTGAGGCGCTTTATCCGCAGCTTGATACCGTCGGGGTGATCGGTATCGATGAGGTGCAGTTCTTCGATGGCGCCATTATTCCGCTCGCGGGCGAACTGATTGCGCTGGGGAAACGCGTGATTATGGCAGGCCTGGACACTACGTTCGCCGGAGAGCCGTTTGGACCGGTTCCCAACCTGATGGCCATCGCTGACACGGTCACTAAGCTATCGGCTGTGTGCATGGTTTGTGGCGCGGCGGCGATTCATACGCAGCGGCTGGGGCAAAGCCAGGAGCTGGTGGTTGTCGGGGCGGCTGGGCTTTATGAAGCTCGTTGCCGCGCGCACTTCCATCCGTACATGGACGAGCATGCCTCAGAGCAACTGGAGCTCACGTCTGTGCTTGGAGGAGTGGAGAAGGCTTAGAGCTTTTCCATGAGGATGGCTCCTCCAAGGGCCGCTGCCAAGGCGATTGGCATGGCAATCATTCCGAGTTTCAGGAATTGCCAAGCGCTAACGTTGAGCTTCTCCTTGCGCAGCGCGAGCAGCCACAGGATTGTCGCAAGAGAGCCGGTGACGGAAAGATTGGGACCGAGGTCTACTCCGATCAATACCGCATTGGCGATTAATCCCTTGATGTGAGCTGCGTTGAGGGTTGCGCCGGCGATCAAGCCCAGTGGCAGATTGTTGGCGAGGTTATTGACTACTCCGACGGCAAAGCCTACGACCATTATCGCGGCGGTAGGAGCCAGTCGTTGCACCCACGCGAGAGCTTGCTGTGTAAGCTTCAGCGCGCCCTGGCTCTCCACCGCGTCGACAAGGACGAAGAGCGCGGCTACGAGCAGGATCGTGCTCCAGCTGATCTCACGGAATAGTTTGACGGGATTGCTCTTTGCGACGAACGAGGCGACGGCTGTGATTGCAAGCGCGGCGAGGCATGTGGGCAGGCCCAGATCCTGCTTCATTGCCGAAGCGGTAAGCAGGGCCGCGACCACGAAGACCAGGCCCCACAATACGACCTTTCCGGGGACGGTGAGGGTTACCGGCTTTGCTTGATGCTCGATTCGGTCTTTCAGGTCTGCGCGGAAGTACACGCGCATAACGATGTACGTGGCGGCGATTGAGAGCACGGATGGAACGCCAAAGGCCGTGAGCCACTGACCTAAGGGGGGCATTCCTGTGCGGAAGACGACGAGATTTGCTGGGTTCGAAATGGGGAGCACGAAGCTCGCTGCATTTGCGATGAACGCGCACACGAAGAGATAGGGCAGGGCCGAGACTTTTACTTTGCGAATTACGGCCAGGATTGCGGGGGTCAAGACTATGGCTGTGGCATCGTTCGACATAAAGACCGTGACGATGATTCCAACTGCGTACACCAGGAAGAACAGCCTGGAGCAGGAGCCTTTTGCGCCGCGGACGGCGACCGAGGATACCCAGTCAAAGACGCCTTGTTCGCGGGCTAGCTCGGCGAGGAGCATCATGCCGATCAGAAACAAGTAAACATCGGTTCCTTCTTTTACTGCGGAAAACGCCAGTTTTACGGGGATCAGTCGGAGTGTGATGAGGAGCAGTGCGCCGGCGGAGACCCACCAGACCTCCGCGATGTTGCGGGGGCGTAGCAGCATCAGGAGGATGCTGATCACGACAATGCAAGGTAAGAGAATGTTGGCGGCAGCTGCTGGCATTGTCACTCGATTGGGATATGCTTCTCCCCCTAGGATGCAGTTGGGGAGATCGCCGAGCGGCGGGCGAAAAGCCACATGACGGTTGCCATGATTATGCAAGCAGAGATGCTTAGGCCGCCGTCAATGAGGTACATGCGCGCTAAACCGTGGCTGTCGTAGACGCGTCCGTCCAAAAGGCCCATGTAGAGGATGGGAATTACGGTCGCGGAGGTGAGCAGGCTGAACTGGGTGGCGGCCAGTGGATTATTTCGGCCGATGGTGGCAAAACAGATGGCAACTGCGGCGGTGAAGCTTAGGGCCTGCACTACGTTTTCGCCGAGAAAGGCGATCGCGAAAGTGAGCGGATTGCGGGGCAGCAGGAGCAGGGCGAGAGTGAACAGACTGCCTACTGTACCGATCAGTAAATAAAGGGGGAGGGATTTGATCCAGCGCGCAAAGAAGGGTAGGAGAAGGCACGCGGCGGCGCCCGCGAGCGAGAGGACGACCCCGCCCATGCGACCGACGAAGGCTGGCGAGGCGTGGAAGTCAGCGGAGACGCCGCCGAGTTGGTTCGTAAGGGCGAATGAGCCTGTGGGAGCCGCAAACAATAGCAGCGTAAGGACTACTTCGCGTCGCCTGAGGAGCGCGGCGAGCTCTGCGAACAGCTTTCGGAAGCCGTCCCGAGCTAGGTTTAGGGTGGACTTTGCGGCGTCTGGGGAGGTTAGCTCCGGGACAGGGATCCACGGGAAAACTGCGGCTGGAAGGACTACCAGGGCACCGAGGAGAGGCGCGATGACGGTTAGGGGGAGGCGGCGCATGCCCTCGGCTGCGAGGCCTGCCATGAGGCCGTTTCCGAGAAAGAGGCCTACCTGGGTCCAGGCGCTGAGGCGGGCGCCTTCGTGGTTGGGATTGTCACCTTCCGAAGCGGCTACATCAGGGATAACGCCCGCTAGCCATCCGCCGAGGGCGTTGGAGCTGAGAACCGCGGCTGCATAGGCGAGCATGAGGATGGCTTCGAGGACGAAAAGATGTCCGCGCATGAGGACGGCAGACATCAGGCCGAGGCCCGCAAGTGCTGCGAATGCAGTTGCATAGAAGCGGCGGGTGAAACGGATGTCGAGCATGGGACCGAGCAGAAAGACCCAGAATCCAGGGGAGAGACAGGCTGCGCTGACGGCCGCGATTTGCTTCTCGGGGACGCCTTGCGCAGCGAGCATCTGCGGCAGGGGCAGGACGATGAAGCCGCCGACGAGGCCGATGGTGGCGTTGGAGAGGCCCATCAGCCACACGGGGGCTCGTCGTCGCGGTTGGGTGGTGGGGGGCACCGCCACAGTGTACGGCAGAGGGTGTTATTCCGCTGATTCGAGGGGTTGCCAGAGCTCGACGCGGTTGCCGTCGCAGTCTTTGATCCAGGCGAAGCGGCCGTAGGAGGCGTCGTCGCGCTTGGGGTCGATCCATACACCTGCTGCGCTAAGTGAGGCAAGCAAAGCATCTAGATCGTCGACGCGATAGTTGATCATGAACTGCTGCTGACCGTCGCCGAAGTAGCTGGTGTCCTGGGGGAAGGCCGACCAGGCGGTCATGCCGCTGCCGGCGGGGCCCTCGTCGGACCATTGGAAGGCGGTGCCGTTGAAGTCGCTTAGGGTGAAGCCGAGGTGCTCGGCGTACCATTTTGCGGTGGCTTTGGGATCTTTGGAGCGGAGGAAGACTCCGCCGACGCCTGTAACTTTAGCCATATGAGCCTCTTAGGGTTGTTGGAGAGCGTTGACGAGCTGGGTGACGGCGCCACGGTCGATGGTGGTGGCTGCCAGTTGGATGCCGTCGCGAAGGTTGCTGGCGAGGCCGCCGACTACGAGAACGGCGGCGGCGTTTAGGAGGACTACGTTTCTAGGAGGGCCCGGCTTTCCGGAGAATATTTCCTTTAGAATCAAAGCATTGTCAGAGGCGTTTCCGCCGGCCAGGGCGCTGAGAGGGGCGCGTTGGAGGTCGAGATCCTCGGGGGTGATGGTGTATTCGGTGACTTTTCCGTGGCGGAGCTCGGCAATTTCGGAGGGGCCGGAGAGGGCTAATTCGTCGAGGCCGCCGTCGCCGTGGACCACCATGGCGTGATGGATGTCCAACAGAATCATGGCGTTAGCGACCAGGGGGACGAGGCGGGACTGGTAGACGCCCATGACCTGGCGGCGGGCTCCGGCGGGGTTGAGGAGGGGGCCGAGGATGTGCAGGATGGAGCGCACGCCTAGGGCTTTGCGGACGGGCATAACTGCCTTCAATTGAGGATGATGGGAGGGGGCGAGAAGGAAGGCGAAGTGGTGGGTGCGGAGGGCCTGGGCGGCTTCGGCGGGGGAGAGGTGGATGGGGATGCCGAGGGCTTCGAGGACGTCGGCGGACCCGCAGGCGGAGGTGATGGCGCGGTTGCCGTGCTTGGCTATGGGCGCGCCGGCGGCCGCGGCGACGAGGGCGGCGGCGGTGGAGATGTTGAAGGTGCCGGAGGCGTCGCCGCCGGTGCCACAGGTGTCGACTAGCTGCTGCTGCTCTATGTCTGTGAGGGGAAGGATGTTCGCGGCGTCGCGGAGGGTTGAGGCGAAGCCGGCGATCTCGGTCGACGTTTCGCCGCGGGCAGCGAGGGCGCCGAGGAGGGCGGCTAGTTCGATGTCGCTGGCGTGGCCGGCGAGGATGCTTTCCATGAGCACGGAGGCCTCTTCGCGAGAGAGAGTTTCGCGTTGTTCGAGGATGCGGCGGAGCTCGTGGTGGATAGGCATAGCGTTTCTGAGCGTATCAAATCGTGTTGCTTGAGGTGGGTTTCGGGTTACGAATCGACTGCTTGAGGTGGGTTTCGGGTAGCGGAAAGATGGGTTTTGGAGAGTGTGGATTTGGGGGTGGGTTATCTCGCGCAGCTCCACCGATTATCGCCGTCCGTAGTTGCTACTGCTTTGGGCGAATCGTAGGATGATCCCGATGGTGGGATTACAAACCGCCCTAATCGAAACTGCAAGGCTGGAGTCGGCATGAAGATCCACGAGTACCAAGGGAAAGAGATTCTGCGCAAATATGGAGTGGCGGTTCCTAACGGGGAGATGGCGACGACGCTGGAAGAGGCGGACACGGCGGCCAAGCAGTTGTTCTCTGAAGGGAACGCCGTGGTGGTGGTGAAGGCGCAGATTCATGCTGGGGGACGCGGCAAGGGGGGCGGGGTAAAGCTGGCGAAGTCGATGACGGAGGCGGCTGCCGCGTCGAAGGCGATTTTGGGAATGCAGCTGGTGACGCACCAGACGGGGCCGCAGGGGCAGAAGGTGCGGCGGCTGTTGATTGAGGCTGGGTCGGCGATTGAGCGCGAGCTGTATTTGGGATTGGTGCTGGACCGTGCGTCGGCGCAGGTGGTGTTCATGGCGTCGCAGTCGGGCGGCATGGAGATTGAGGAAGTAGCGAAGGATACTCCGGAGAAGATTTACAAGGAGTACGTGGACCCGGCGATTGGATTTCAGCCGTACCAGGCGAGGAAGCTGGCGTTCAAGCTGGGGCTGGCGCCGGCGCAGATTTCGGAAGCGGCGCGGCTGATGATGGGGATGTACAAGGCGTTTATCGATACCGACTCGACGCTGATGGAGATCAATCCATTTATTACGACCAAGGATGGGAAGCTGCTGGCGCTGGATTGCAAGATGAACTTCGACGATAACGCGATGTTCCGGCACAAGGATTTGAAGGAGCTGCGCGACATCAGTGAAGAAGATCCGCTGGAGGTGGAGGCGAGCAAGTTTGCGCTGAACTACATCAAGCTGGATGGGTCGATTGCGTGCATGGTGAATGGCGCGGGATTGGCCATGGCGACCATGGACATTATTCAGTATGCGGGTGGGGCGCCGGCGAACTTTTTGGATGTGGGTGGTGGGGCTAATCAGGAACAGATTGAGAATGCGTTTGGGATTTTGCTTTCGGACCCTAATGTCAAAGCGATTTTCATTAATATTTTTGGCGGGATTTTGCGCGTGGATGTGCTGGCTACTGCTGTTGTTGCTGCCGCGAAGAAGCTGAACGTTCAATTGCCGATTATTCTTCGGCTTGAGGGGACGAATGTTGAGGAGGGGCGCGCAATCATCGCGGAGTCTGGGATGAAGGTGCAGATTGGATCGACGATGAAGGAAGCGGCGGATATGGCGGTTGCGGCGGCGAAACATTGAGTGCACCGAATCTAATCGGGGGGAACGCTAACACGATGGCGGAGGCGTTGACCGAATGCTTTGCAGCAGCCGGTACGGTTTTGAAAAAACCTGCGGTAGTCGCTTGGGTTGATGCTCACTATCCTCAGCAATGGGCGCTGGGCACCCTGCAGGCTTATCTTTATGGCTGTTGCGTCAACAATCCAACAGGTATAAAGCACCATCCAAGTTTTCCGCGATTTCTGTACTTCTACCGAGGTAGTGGCGAGTACGAACTCTATGATGCCGCTCGGCACGGAATTTTCGACGCGAGAGGTTACCCCGAAGGTCAATCGCCGGCTGGCTTAGGAGATGACGTTCGTGATGAGATAGCGCAACAGATAGAAGACAAATTCGGGACTGAGTTTGCGTACGAGGCCCACCTCCGAGACTATCTTGCCAAAAATTTATCCTCTCTAGAAATTGGTCTTCATCTATGGTCTCCAAACGACAAGCCCGCTATCGAGTTTCAGCTTGAGGGCCGTCGAATTGACATCTTGGCGAGGGATGCTTCCGAAGTCCCTGTAGTCATCGAACTCAAGCTGAGTCGAGGCCACGATAAAACCATCGGGCAAGCTTTGTACTATCGAGCAAAACTCAAACAGCTTTTCTCAATTCCGAAAGTTCGGATCATCCTTATAGCGGCTGAGCTTACAGATGAGTTACGCCTCGCTGCCAGCGAAGTGAGCGATGTTGATCTCTTCGAATACACCCTTGCAATGAAACTTGCGCGGGTAGAAAACTAAAGGAACGAAGGTACAAATCATGTCAGTATTGGTAGGTAAGGGAACGCGGCTTATTGTGCAGGGGATTACTGGGCGTGAGGGATCGTTTCATGCCAAGGGCTGCGCGGAGTATGGGACGAAGGTGGTGGGGGGCGTTACGCCGGGTAAGGGCGGGACTACGTTTGAGGGTTGGCCGGTTTTTAATACCGTTGAAGATGCGGTGCGGGAGACGGGTGCGAATGCTACTGTGATTTTCGTTCCGCCTCCGGCGGCGGCGGATGGGATTTTGGAAGCTACGGCGGCGGGGATTCCGCTGATCGTGTGCATCACCGAGGGGATTCCGGTGCTGGATATGGTGCGGGTGTGGGAGGTGGTGCGGAAGTCGAAGTCGCGGCTGATTGGGCCGAATTGTCCGGGTGTGATTTCGCCGGGCAAGGCGAAGATTGGGATTATGCCGGGGCGGATTCATAAGGAAGGGTCGGTGGGGATTGTGTCGAAGTCGGGCACGCTGACGTATGAGGCGGTGTACCAGTTGACGCAGCGGGGGATTGGGCAGTCGACTGCCATTGGGATTGGGGGCGACCCGATTATTGGGACTACGCATATCGATGCGCTGAGGTTGTTGAATGATGATCCGGATACTGAGGCGATCATCATGATTGGTGAGATTGGCGGGTCGGCGGAAGAGGCTGCGGCTGAGTTTATCAAGCAGCATGTGAAGAAGCCGGTGGTGGGATTTATTGCGGGGCAGACGGCTCCTCCGGGTAGAAGGATGGGGCATGCGGGCGCGATTATTTCTGGCGGCGAGGGGACGGCGGAGAGCAAGATGGCCGCGATGTCGGCTGCGGGGATTCACGTGGTGAAGTCGCCGGCGGAGATTGGCGAGACTATGCAGCGGGTGATGGGGAAATGAAGGCAGAGTGTAGAGGGTAGAGTGTGGAGCGTAGAGAAGGCAGGGCACATCCTACTTGTCTTACGCTCCACTGTCTGTCTCTTAGCGGGTTTGCTGGCGGGAGTAGAAGGCCCAGGCGATGGCGAACATGACGGCGACCATGAAGGACAGTTCCGCGTGGGGGCGGTTGCGGTAGTAGAGGTTGACGATGGCGTCGAAGGTCCAGGCAGCGGAGCCGACGGCCCATATCCATGCAGTGCGACGCATCATCTCTCCTTGGACGCATGAAGCCGCGCGAGGACTCGCGGGGCGAGCGTATAGTGCATTTTATGCGCCAATTCATGGTTATCGCGGTGGGTTTGTGGGTGGTTTGTGGCGGGTATGCGTTAGGACAACAGGTTGCGGCAGCCAATGGACCGACTGCGCCGGCGAATGGGCAGGCGGCGCGTTGTGCGGGGTTGGCGGCGGTAAAGCTGGAGGGGGCGAAGGTGACGTCGGCTGTGGTGGTGCCGGCAGGGGCGGCGCTGGCGGATGTGAAGCTGCCGGCGACGGCGAGGAGGCTGCCGGCGTTTTGCCGGGTGCGGGTGACAGATATGCCGACGGGGGATTCGGATATCAAGACTGAGGTTTGGTTGCCGGTGGCGGGATGGAATGGGCGGTATCGCGCGTCGGGCAATGGCGGGTTTGCGGGAGAGATTTACTTTGAGGATATGGCGGCGGCGGTGACGCAGGGGTATGCGGCGTCCGGAACCGATGCGGGGCATGCGGGGATGGAGCCAACGTTTGCGCTGGGGCATCCAGAGAAGGTGAAGGATTTTGGGTGGCGCGCGGTGCATGACATGACAGTGCAGACGAAGGTGCTGGTGAAGGCGTTTTATGGGAAACCGGTGGAGCGGGCGTACTTCGCGGCGTGCTCGGATGGGGGGCGGGAGGCGTTGATGGAGGCGCAGCGGTTCCCGGGCGACTACGATGGAATATTGGCGGGAGCTCCGGCGAATAACTGGTCGGCGCTGGTGTCGGCTTCGACGGCGAATGACCAGAGGCTGATGTCGAGCGCTGAGGCGTATCTGCCGGCGAGCAAGTTGCCGGCGATTACGGCGGCGGTGCTGGCAGCGTGCGATGGTCAGGATGGGGTGAAGGATGGCGTGCTGGGGGATCCGGCGAAGTGCGGGTTTGATCCGGCGGTGCTGACGTGTACGGGGGCGGAGACGGATGGGTGTTTGACCGCGCCGCAAGTGGCTACGCTGAAGTCGATTTATGCGGCGAAGAGGGATGCGCAGGGGAAGACGGTGTTCCCTGGATATTCGCCGGGGGCGGAGAGTGCGCCGGGGAGCTGGGGTGTGTGGATTGTGGGGAAGGCGCCGGGCGATTCGACGCTGATGATGTTCTTTGGGCTGGGGTACTTCAGGGACTTTGTGTATGGGCGCGAGGATTGGAGTTTGGCGGGATTTGATTTCGATCGGGATTCGAAGCTGGCGCTGGCGAAGACGGGTGAGGCGTTGAATGCAACGGACACGAACTTGAAGCCGTTTGCAGCGCGGGGTGGGAAGCTGGTGATGTATCACGGGTGGAATGATCCGGCGATTCCGGGGCTGAGTTCGGTGATGTATTACGACGGGTTGGTGGGGACGATGGGGAAGAGCGCGACCGATGCGGCGGTGCGGCTGTATATGGTGCCGGGGATGCTGCACTGCTGGGACGGGCCGGGGGCGACGGACTTCGGGCAGAGTGGGACGTCGATTCGGAGAGACGCGCAGCATGATGTGTTCACGGCGCTGGAGCAGTGGGTGGAGGCAGGGAAGGCTCCGGGAGCGCTGACGGCGACGAAGTTTGTGGGAGATGATGAGACCAAGGGTGCGGCGATGACGCGGCCGCTGTGCGCGTATCCGGCGGAGGCGCGGTATGTGAAGGGGGATCCGATGGAGGCGTCGAGCTTTGTTTGTAAGGCGCCGTAGCGGGATGTGTGGGGAGGTGGGTTTTTAGCTTTTAGCTTCTAGCTAGAGGCAAGGCAAAGGCAGAAGCAGGTCCCTGCGGGATGACAACCAGAAAGGCAAAGGCAACGGCAACAGTAAAGGCGAGGGTGGGGGTTCTATACTCTCGTATGCGCAAAGTGTGGATGGGTTTGGTTGCTGGTTTCTGTGTGGGCGTGTCTGCTTGTGGGCAGACGGTTTCGGTGCGGTTTCCGGCGGCGGTGTCGGGGAAGGCGCTGGATGGACGGCTGATGGTGCTGCTGTCGAATGATCCGAGTGAAGAGCCGCGGATGCAGATCAACGATACGATGGCGTCGCAGCAGGTGTTTGGCGTGACCGTGGATGGGATGAAGCCGGGGCAGACGGTGGTGGTGGGGGAAAAGGCTGATGGGTATCCGCGGGCTAGTTTGAAGGATGTGCCGGCGGGCGATTACACGGTGCAGGCCGTGCTGAATGTGTATGAGACGTTCCATCGCGGGGATGGGTCGGTGGTGAAGTTGTCGGCTGATCGGGGCGAGGGGAAGCAGTGGAGTGTGGCGCCGGGGAATCTTTACTCGAAGCCGGTGAAGGTGCATGTTGGGCCGGGGGTAAAGCTAGAGATTGTGATGGGTGAGGTGATGCCGGAGATTAAGCCGGAGGCGGATACGAAGTTTATTCGACATATTCGGATTCAGTCGGCGCTGCTTACGAAGTTCTGGGGGAGGCCGGTGTTTCTGTCGGCGGTGGTGATGGTGCCCTGGGGGTTCGATGAGCATCCCGAGGCGCGGTATCCGCTGATCGTGGCGGAGGATCACTATACGGCGGAGTTCGATGATTTTCGGACGGAGCCGCCGGATGCGAATTTGAAGCCGGTGTATTCGGATCGGTTTCATCTTGCGGGGTACAACCGGATCATGCAGGAGGAGGCCTACAAGAATTATCAGGAGTGGATTGCGCCGAAGACGCCGCGGATGTTGATTGTGAAGCTGCAGCATGCGAATCCGTTTTATGACGATAGCTATGCAGTGAACTCGGCGAACGTTGGGCCTTATGGGGATGCGATTGAGACTGAGTTGATTCCGGCGATTGAGAAGCAGTTTCGTGGGATTGGGAAAGGCTGGGCGCGGTTTCTTTATGGTGGGTCTACCGGTGGGTGGGAGTCGCTGGCCGTGCAGATGTTTTATCCGGAGCACTATAACGGGGCGTTTGTGGCTTGCCCGGATCCGGTGGACTTTCATGCGTATATGACGAGGGATTTGTATAAGGACGACAACATGTTTTACGCGCAGGGAGCGAACAAGCGCGTGGAACAGCCGGCGATGCGGAATTATTTGGGGCAGACGTTGATTTCGATGCGCGACAACATTGCGTATGAGGCGGCGCTGGGGGATCGCGGTCGGTCAGGTGACCAGTTTGATATCTGGCAGGCGGTGTATTCGCCGCAGGGGAAGGATGGGTATCCGCTGCCGATTTTTGATAAGACTACGGGCGTGATTGATCACAAGACGGCGGAGTATTGGCGGGAGCATTATGACCTCGATGCGATTTTGCAGCGGGACTGGACGACGCTGGGGCCGAAGCTGCAGGGGAAGATTCATCTGTATGTAGGGTCGGATGACACTTACTTTTTGAATAACGCTGTTTACCTGATGCAGGATTTTTTGGATAAGACAGGGACGCCGGGGTATGGGGTTCCTTATGACGGCGAGGTGAAGTATGGGCCGCGGGCGGAGCATTGCTGGAATGGCGATCCTACCAAGCCGAATGCGTATTCGCGGATGCATTACAACCAGATGTATGTGCCGCAGATTGTGGAGCGGATGGAGAAGACGGCGCCGGTGGGGGCGGATTTGAAGAGCTGGCGGTACTGAAGGGCGGCTTCTAGCTTTTAGCTCTTAGCTTCTAGCTAGAGGCAAGGACAAAGGCAAATACGGGGATCCTTCGCTTCGCTCCAGGATGACGGCGTAGACGAACAACGACAGGGGCAGAAGCAGATTCCCTTCGGGAATGACAGAAAGAAAGGCAAATGCAAAAGCAACGGCGCGTTCGGGTTAGTCGATGAAGTTGCCCATGGGTTCGCCTTCTTTTAGGTCGGCGGCGAAGCGTAGGCGGTGGTTGTCGGGGTCGAGGACTTGGATTTCGCGGGAGCCCCAGGGGAAGTTGGTGGGGCCTTGGAGGATGTTGGCGCCGCTGGCTTTCCATTCTTCGTAGAGGTCGTCGGCGTTGGAGACGGGTGCCCAGATCCAGGTGCCGGGGTTTCCCTGGCCGCCTTCGCAGAGCATGAGGGAGCAGGTGCCTCGGCGGACGGAGGCGTAGTAGGGGAGCTGCCAGGGGATTTCGAAGCCGAGGATGCGGGTGTAGTAGTCGAGACTGGTGGCGAGGTTGGCCACGCGGAAGATGGGGATGGCGTGGTGGAGGCGGATTTCGTTTGAGAGGGGTTCGGTGGGGGGCATGGGGACTCCGTGGTGGGGCAACTTTTAGCTTCTAGCTTCTAGCTTTTAGCTAAAGACGGAGGCAAAGGCAAGGTCAGAAGCAGATCCCTGCGGGATGACAGCCAGAAAAACAAAGGCAATGGCAATAGCAAAGGCAACGGCAACGGCAAGGACAAATGCAAATGCAAATGCAAATGCAAGGACCAATACAGGGGTCCTTCGCTTCGCTCGAGGATGACGCGATTCTGGTGGCGGTAGAAATAAAGGCAAAGGCGATCGTGGCGGCGGGATGGGAGGGAGAGGAATGCTTGACGGTAGGGCGACCTGGAAGGTGGCGGGCGGTACACTGGTGGAGCAGTCTAATTAAGGAGATTTACGTGTCAGAGCGCACATTTAGCATCATCAAGCCGGACGCTGTTAAGAAGGGCGATGCCGGCGCCATTCTCGCGGAGATTGTGAAGGCGGGATTCAAGATTGTTTCGATCAAGAAGATTTCGATTTCGAAGGCGCAGGCCGAAGGGTTTTATCACGTGCATTCGGCGCGACCGTTTTTTGGCGAGCTGACGGAGTTCATGAGCTCGGGGCCGATTGTTCCGATGGTGTTGGAGAAGGTCAATGCGATTGCCGATCTGCGCAAGCTGATGGGCGCGACTGATCCGGCCAAGGCGGAAGAGGGAACGATTCGCAAGCAGTTTGCGGCGTCGATTGGCGAGAATGCGATTCATGGTTCGGACGCAGAGGATACGGCGGCGTTCGAGATTGGGTACTTCTTTGCGGGGCTGGAGCTGAAGTAAAGGCAGAAGCAACAGCAACGACAAGAGCCAATACAGGGGTCTCTCCACTTCGGTTGAGATGACGGTGTTTGGATAAGCCAGGAAAATCAGGGGCGGCCCGAGGAGGATCTTCGGGCCGCCCCTATCTCTTCATCTGGGGAATACAAACTCTTTATCGGAGGGACGGGGGAAAGCTTTAGGGGTTGGGTGGGTTGGAGAAAGAACGGGAGACAGCAGGTCCCTCGCTACGCTCGGAATGACAATTTCTTTAGAAGTTGTCAAAGAAAGGCAAAGGCAAAGGCAGAGGCATCCAGATAGTTTTGGGGGGATGCGTAATTTGGGTCCGCTGCTTCGTATACACCGCGTATGTACGATATGGCATTGGCGGACACAGTGAGCTCGGATACGCGGGAGATTGCACGCGGGCTACGCGAGAGAGATGTCGCGGTGCTGCAGGTGCTGGTGGAGACGTATCAGGATCGGCTGGTGCGGTATTTGGTTTATGTGCTGGGGCGGCGGGATGGGGTCGATGACCTGGTGCAGGAGACTTGGCTGCGGGTGATGGAGCGCGGCAAAAGCTATGACGGGCGGTCGCGGTTTGAGCCTTGGCTGTTTACGGTGGCTCGGCATCTGGCGATTGATTTTTTGAGGCGGCGGCGCGAGGTGAGCCTCGACGCGGAGGATGACGGGCGGCCAGTGGTGATGGCGCCGGTGTCGGAGATGCCGTCTCCGTTTGTGCTGGCTGCGCGGACCGAAGATGCGGAGCGGCTGGCGGCGGCGTTGCAGGGGCTGCAGGCGATGTATCGCGAGGCGCTGGTGCTGCGGTTTATGGAGGATATGTCGCTGCAGGAGATTGCGGCGGTGGCGAATGCGCCGGTGCCTACGGTGGCGGCGAGGATTTATCGCGGGTTGGCGACGTTGCGGTCGCAGATGGAGGAGAAGCATGAGCGGTGAGAGGCACGAGGATTTCGAGCAGAGGATCGACCGCAGTTTGGCCGGGGCGGGGACGGCGGAAGAGCAGCGGCTGGTGGAGGAGCATGTGCGTTCCTGCTCGGCGTGCGCGGAGTATTTGAGCGCTAGCCGGCGGGCGGTTGCGGGGTTGAAGGGATTCTCGTTTGAGGCGGGGCCGGGGCTGAATGCGCGGGTGATGGCGGCGGTGAAGGCGCGGGCGGAGGAGATAGAGGCGCGGCGGCGATGGATGAGGTTGAGTGTTGTGGCGCTGGCGCTGACGGTGCTGGGAACGTTTGTGGATTTGCAGGTTGGACGCTGGGCTGCGGCGTTCTTTGGGCTACCGTCGGTCGCGGTGCATCACGGGTTGTTGGCGCTTTGGATTGTGCCGTCGTTTGGGTTGCTGGTGTTGTTTCCATTGCTGCCGTTGTTGGCGGCGAAGCGGTCGAGGGAAGGAAGGACGATATGAACAAATTTATGGATGTGGTGCCGAAGGGCGTGAAGGTTGCTGCGGTGGTTTGGATGTGCGCGATTGTGGTGCTGGGGACGGTGGCTGGCTGCATGTTTCCGCATTGGGGAGATAGCGGGACGTGGCATATGCCGTGGTTTGGAAGCATGGCGGTTGGCGCGATCGGCGGTCTGGCGATGGGCTTGTTCATGGCGGCGTGGTTGCTTTGCGTGGGGTATGTGTATGCGGATGCGAGGCGGCGGGGGATGCGGCCGGTGCTGTGGGCGCTGATTGCGGCGCTGTTTCCGCACCTGTTCGGGTTCCTGCTGTACTTTGCTTTGCGGCAGCCGATGTCGCCGCGGTGTCCGAAGTGCGGGCAGCCGGTGACGCTGGATCAACGATTCTGCTCGTGGTGCGGAGCGGCGGGGCCGGCGGTTGGGGGTGGGGGGGCGACGGCTCCAGGGGAGGGATCCGTGCTTGCGGTATGAAGGTCTGGCCCTGTGGAATGAGGGGCGTGGCGAGGGGATAGGCGGTAATCAAAAAAAAGTAACCGATTTGGGAGGTTACGCACTGTCAATCGTTGATGGACGGGACTATTATGCTGTCGAACCGCCTCTCCTACCCTCCGAGCCCGGGAAGACCAGACTTGCTCGGTATCAGGACGGCTCAATTCTGAGTCTTGAGGTGTTGTATGGATGTACTCCGTGTATTGGTGATTGCGTGGGGAGCTGTTGGGGCCGCGTTGCTGGTCCTGCTTGGGTATCGTGGAACGCTGACACGGTATGAAGAAGATCAGATCTTCTTAAGTGATGCGGTCAGCGTGGAGTCGCAGGAGCAAGGCGAGATTCAGCGGAAGCTGCTGAAGATCCGGCCGTTGCTGGTCGCGATGGTGTGGACGATTGGTGCGCTGACGGCCGTGATCCTTGCGATTTTTATCAAAGACATGGTGTCGCACCTGCTGTAGAGAGTTTGTAACGGGTAGGGGTAGCCGGAGCGGCGGGCTCCGGCGCGGCTGCACTGCCGCACTCTCGGGCCATCGCGCGAGGCTTCGCGCGATTGGGGAGAGTCTTTTATAGAATTGGGAAGAGCCCGGGTGATTGACGGGGTTGCGATCGAGACTCAGCAGTGGGGTGCGCGCTGGACGCAGGGAAGCCATCGAGGACGGCGTTGGGGGTGGCGATCCGCAGAGCCACGCATCAGCTGTACGATGCAGAGCCGCGGGTGCTGGACGATCCGATAGCGGTGCCGCTGCTGCGCAAGACGTATGGGACGGCGCTGGATGACGCAGCGGGAACGTTCAACGAACGATCGTCGTTAGGAATGCGGGCGTGGATGGTGACGCGCAGCCGGTTTGCCGAGGACAAACTGGCGGAGGCGGCGGGACGCGGGGTGCAGCAGTATGTGCTGCTGGGGGCGGGGCTGGATACGTTTGCGCATCGGAATCCGCATGCCGGGGTGAGGGTGTTCGAGGTGGACCATCCAGCGACGCAGGCGTGGAAGCGTTGGCTGGTGACGGAGAGTGGTTTGCCCGAGGTGGATGACGTGCAGTATGTGCCGGTGGACTTTGAGCGGCAGAGCCTGGCGGCGGAGCTAGAGGCTGCGGGGCTGGATGGCTCGAAGCCGACGATGTTTGCATGGCTGGGGGTGGTGCTGTACCTGACGCATCCGGCGTTTCGCGGGACGCTGGATTGGATTAGCGGATTTCCCGAGGGAAGCGGCGTGGTGATGGATTATGCGCTGCCGCGACATGCGCTGCCGGAGGATGAGCTCGAGGGGCGGGATCTGCTGTCGGCCAGGGTTGCGAGTATTGGCGAGCCGTTTCAGTTGTTCTTTACGCCGGAAGAGATGGCGATGGAACTGGCGGCGTTTCGCGAGATTGACGATGTGGACACGATCGAGATCAGCGCCCGGTACCTGGCGGGGCGTGCGGATGGATTGAGTCTTGCGGGCAGAGGTGGGCGAATGGTGTGTGCGTGGCGTTGAGGCGTGCGCAAGTGGGTTTATGCTGGGAGTCTATGAGCGATGGTTTTGGAACGCAGGTAACGGCTGAGATGTTTGGGACGCTGGCAGATGGCAGCGTTGTGCAGAAGTACATGCTTAAGAGTGCTGAGATTGAGATAGAGCTGATCTCGTATGGCGCGCGGGTGGTGGCGTTGAAGACGAAAGATCGCGATGGAGTTTGGGGCGATGTGACGCTGGGGTATGGCGAGCTGAAGCCGTATGTCGAGAACACGAATGCGTTCTTTGGGGTGATCGCGGGGCGGTATGCAAATCGGATTGCGAATGGGCGGTTTGAGCTCGAAGGCAAGACGGTGCAGACGACGATTAATGACGGCGAGAACATGCTGCATGGCGGCGTGGAGGGTTTTGATAAGCGCAACTGGGAAGGCGCCGTGGTGGCGGATGGCGTGGAGTTTACGCTGGTGAGTCCGGATGGCGACCAGGGGTATCCGGGGACGCTGATGGTGCGGGTTCGGTATACGCTGCGCGGGAGCGTGGTGCGGATTGAGTACTCGGCTAAGAGCGATAAGACGACGGTGGTGAACCTGACGAATCATGCTTACTTCAATTTGGATGGAGAGGCTTCGGGGACGATTCTGGGGGAGGAGCTGACGCTGGAGGCGGATGCGTATACGCCGGTGTCGGATGCGGCGGCGATTCCTACAGGAGAGATTGCGAAGGTGGAGGGGACGCCGTTTGATTTTCGCAAGGCTACGGTGATTGGCTCGCGGATCGGGCAGACGCATGATCAGTTGAAGTTTGGGCGCGGGTATGACCATAACTGGGTGGTGCGGGGGAAGGTCGGAGAACTCAGGCCGGCGGCGAAGGTACATGCGCCGAAGTCGGGCCGGATGCTGGTGGTGGAGACTACGGAGCCGGCGATCCAGTTTTATTCGGGGAACTTTCTGGATGGGACGCTGGTGGGGAAGAGTGGTGTGGCGTATGTGCAGCGGAGTGGATTTTGTTTGGAGACGCAGGCGTTTCCGAATGCGCCGAATCATGCGAATTTTCCGAGCGCGGTGTTGAAGGTGGGGAAGGAGTATACGAGCGTGACTACGTGGGGGTTTGGGGTGGAGTAGGTGGGGGGTACCTTTGGGGATGACAGGTAGAAGATGAAGGCGACAACGGGAGAAAGCGGGTTTCTCGCTGCGCTCGGAATGACAGCCAGAAATGCAAATGCAAGTGCAACGGCAAAAGCAAATACAGGGATCCTTCGCTTCGCTCTAGGATGACGACGTAAAACAAACAACGGCGAGAGCAAAAGCAAAAGCAAAAGCAAAAGCAGAGGCAAGAGCAAAGGCAGAAGCAAGAGCAAAAGGCAGAAGCAGATCCCTGCGGGATAACAAGCCAGAACGGCAAGGGCAAGGGCAAGAGCAAGAGCAACGACAAATGCGGGGGTCCTTCGGCTGCGCGCTTTGCGCTTCGCTCAGGATGACGGCGAAAAACGTGCGGCTGGGGGTTTTGGATTAGTGGGAGCTGGCTATTTGCTTGTCGAGGGTTTCTAGTTGTTGGGGGTCTAGCTGCTGGCGGATCTGGAGAAAGGTGTGGGCGTATTCCTTTTCTAAATCGGTGCGGGCCTGGGAGACGCGGTCGATGGCGGCGAAGACCTTGGTTTCGTCCTGAAGGTCGGCGTGGGAGAGGCTGGCGAGGCCCATCTCTTCGTGCTGGAGGTTGGTGTAGAGGTTGGTGATGGTGGGCCAATTGGTCTCGAAGATGGTGTCCATGCGGTGCTGCTGATCGGAGTTGAGGTTGAGCTTTTTGGCGGTGCCGTGGTCGTCCCACCAGCGGCCGCCGAGGCCTAACTGGAGGCCCATGCGGGGCTGGCCGCGGAAGTCGCCGCCGGGGCGCTCGAAGTGGTTGGGTGCGCCGGTGTGCATGCCGCGCTCACTCATCATGCCGCCGGGATGGCCGGTGCCCATGGGGTGGCCGCCGCCGTGCTGGGCGAGGGCGGGCGTGGAGACGACGCATAACCAGAGACACACCGATGCAACGTTCAGCAGGGCAAAGCGCCCGGCGACGGTGCGTCGAGATGTGAGGTTGTGGGTCAAGCGTCCTCGTGGGTGTGAATGATTAATCTTGAAGCGGAGCCGAGGGCCCGGGGTTGGGTGCGGCAGCGGGCAGGAGGCCGAGGGCCGCGGGTGAATCGGTAGAAGGGTCGAGCGAGGCGTCGATGGCGCGAAGGGTGTGATTGTCCGCGGAGATGCGGGCGGCGCGCGGTGAGGGAGCGATGCTGGCGGTCTCGGTAAGCGCGGGGGCTTTGGGCGCGACGAGAGATTGCTGAACCGGAGTCAACTGTGTGGATGTTGATGCAACGGGCGCAGGCTGGGGTGTGTTGAGGATGGAGAACTGGTGGGTGGCATTGATGAAGGCGAAGCCGAGGGCCATGGAGAGCGTGGCGGTGGCCCAGGCTGTGTGGCGCTGCCAGCTGGGGCGCTCCGAGGGAACGGGGATAGGCAGCGTGGCGGAGTGGCGCTCGCTCCAGGCGGTGGAGACTTGCTGGAAGCTGGCAAGGGGAGAGCGGGCGAGGGCGACGCGCTCGGCGCAGAGAGAGCAGGCGAGGAGGTGAGCGGCGGGGGCGGCGGCGAGATCGCCGATGAGGTGGTCGTCGATCTGGTCCGGTGTGAGATGGCCGGCGGAAAGCTCGGCGGAGATGGTGGCGCGTTGGTCCGGATGGGAGTTCATAGGGTTTCTCCGGCAGGATGGGATGCAATGCTTTCAGGTGAGGCAGGTGGTGTGGTGGGCTGCTGGTTGCGTGCCCGGCGGCGCGGTTTGGGATTGCGCGCGTCGTCGGGAGTGGCGGTTTGGGCAGCGCGAACCTGGGTGCGCACGGATTTGAGGGCGCGGTGGAGGTGAGTCTTTACGGTGTTGACGGGGATGTTGGTGATGGCGGCGATCTCGGATAGCTCCAGCTCTTCAGAGAAGCGCATGAGGAAGACGCTGCGCTGGTTGGGCGAGAGGTTCTGCAGGGCGGCGTAGACCTGGGCGGCCTTCTCCTTGACGAGGAGGCGGGATTCGGGAGAGCTCTCGGGGCTGGGGAGGAAGTTGGCGGCGTCGGTGATGTCGATGGCGGTGGCGCGGGCCTGACGCCAGAAGCGGAACTTCTGCAGGCGCTGCTGGTCGCGGATGAGATTGACGGCGATGCTGGTGAGCCAGGTGCTGATGGAGCAGTCACCGCGGAAACGGTCGCGGGCGTTGTAGGCCTTGAGGAAGCAATCCTGGGTGATGGACTCGGCGAGGTCAGCGTCGCCGACGGAGAAGGCAACAAAGCGCAGGAGGCGTGGCCTGTAGGTGCGGACCAGAGTGTCCATGTCGTCCAGCTCCGAGGCTGTGCGCTCGGTGGCGGGGACATTGGCGATGGATGCATCCAGAGCTAGCTGCATATGGTTGGAGACGTGCGACCCTCTCCACAAGGTTACATAAAAGATGAGGTATTTCGGGGGGAAGTTTCAGGGGGAGGGCGGGAGGAGCTTTTAGCTTTTAGCTTCTAGCTTTTAGCTAAAGGCAAGGCGGCGTTTGCTGCGCGGGGAGAAGCAGATTCCTGCGGAATGACAGCCAGAAAGGCAAGGGCAAAGGCAAAGGCAGGCGCAAAGGCAAAGGCTAACTGGATGCTTTGTCAGCGGCTTCTGCGGCTTCGGCAGAGTGCGCGGCCTGGGTGGCGGATTGGGCTGCGGAGGCTGCTGAGGCTTCTGCGGAGTGGGCGGCTGAGGCGGCGGCGACGGATTCGGTGTAGGCGGCGGCGGCGGCCTGTGCGGCGGCTTGCGCGGCTTCGGCGGCATCCTGCTGAACGAAGTACTCGTCGATGATGACCGCGATGAGGGCAGCGGTGGGTATGGCGACGAGAGCTCCTACGACGCCAGCGAGGTCGGAGCCTACGAGCAGGGCGACGATTACAGAGAGGCCGAGGAGGTTGACACGGCTACGCATGATGCGGGGAGTGAGGAAGCCGTTTTCTATTTGGATATAGATGACGTAGAAGATGAGGACGCCGGCCATCTTGCTCCAGGAATCGGTGGCGGCTACGCCAGCGGCGAGCACGATGGTGATGAGGCCACCGGCGATGGGAATGATGTTGAGTAAACCCATGAGCACGCCGAGGAGAACGAAATATTTCACATGGAGGATGCCGAAGACGATGGTGCTGCAGACGCCGAGGATAAGCATGAGGGCGAGCTGACCGATGAGCCAGCTGCTCATGCGGGCTTCGCCGATGACGAGGGTTTTGGCGAGGCGGTCGCGAGAAGCGTCGGGCACGAAGGAGAGGAGGTAGTAGTAGACGGCGTCGCCTTCGAGCATGAAGTAGATGCAGAGGATGAAGGCGGTGATGAGGTCGAGGAAGTGGCCGAGCCAAAGGGGAGCGGAGGCGAAGATGTATTGCGCGGTGGCGGCGAGGGCTGTCTCGCTTTTTGCGGCGAGGGAGTCGACGCCGAATTTGTCTGCCATGGGCAGGTGTTTGAGTTTGGCAATGAGGCCGGGGACACGTGGGGGAAGGTCGTTTGCGAAGTGCTGGATGTCTTTTGCTACGGGGGGAAGCGCTACATAGAGGAAGACGGTGATTGCAGCGAACACGGAGAAGACGAGGGCGACGATCGCGACCGGGCGCGAGGGAGAGTACTTCTGGATGCGGAGGCACATGATGCGCTGCAGGATGGGACCAAGAACGACAGCGAAGAGGGCGCTGACGTAGATGATCTCGAGGACCTGGCGGAGACGCCAGGCGAGGGCGAGCGCGAGCGCGACGGCGAAGGCGAAGAGGATGTAGCCGCGCACGGTGGAGACCTGGCTGGAGCGGTCGTCAACAGCGTGGGAGTTGTAGGGCTCTAGCGACAGCGGGCACGCTCCTTGAGTGGGCGGGTGTGGTTGTAACGGATGCTCTCACTTGGATGCAGGCGGGCGCAACTTGGCTGGCTGGTTTGAGTTAGCGCGCGGAGTTACTTGTGTGGTGCGGGAGGGATGAGTTTGATCTGGAAGATGGTGGGCCATTCTTTGCCGGTGACGAAGAGGCGGTCGTGCTGGGCGTCGTAGGCGATGCCGTTGAGGACGGCTTCGTCGTCGAGGTGGAGCATGGGGGAGAGGAGGCCGGTGAGGTCGATCCAGGCGATGACGTGGCCGTCGCGGGGAGAGATGCGGGCGATGCGGTTGGTGTGCCAGACGTTGGCGTAGATCTCGTTGTGGATGTATTCGAGTTCGTTGAGGTAGGTGACGGGTGAGCCCTGGTCGGTGACGGTGATGTTGCGGACTTCGTGGAAGTCTTTGGGGTCGCGGAAGCGGAGGGTTGCGGTGCCGTCGGAGGTGATGATGTGGGTGGCGTCGTGGGTCATGCCCCAGCCTTCGCCGGTGTAGGTGAATTGGGCGAGGGGATGGAGGGAGGCGCGGTTGTAGACGAAGCCGAGGTTGGTTTGCCAGGTCCATTCGTAGAGGTTGGCGCCCCAGTCGACGATGCCTTCACCGAAGTACTGCGGGGCGAGATCGATGTGCTGGGTGACGCGGCCGGTGGCGGGGTCGGTGACTAGGATCTGGGAGTGGCCTTTGAGGCCGGTGCCTTCGTAGAAGAGGCCGTTGAGATAGAAGAAGCCTTCGGTGTAGGAGGAGGTGGAATGGGGGAAGGTGGCGACTACTTTGTAACCGTAGACGGGCGTTGGTGTGGTTTGGGTCTGCGCGGTTGGGAGGGCGAAGAGCAGGGTGATGGCTAGGAGGAGAGCGCGGCGCATGAAGGTGAGGATATCGCAGCGGGCGGGAGCGAGATTGGTGGAACTTTGCTCGGCCGAATTTGATCGCGGCAAAATCACGTTTTGCTGCGTCGACAGGCTGAGAGTTGGGGAGTATGTTGAAGTTCTCCCGCGCCCTAAACTCGCGCGCAGACGTTGTATCGAGGTGACTATGAACACGCGGATTTGCCGGCTTCTTGTAGCTCTCTCTTGCGGTGTTTTGGGTTTTCAGGTTTACGCACAAGGGCCGGCGGGTAGGCCAGGCTCGGTGACGCTGTTCAATAATGTGCGCGTGCTGAACAGGAGCGGAGAACTTACTGCGCCAACGAATGTGTTGGTGCGGGGGAATGTGATTGAGCGCATCTCGGCGTCGCCGATTCCGACGGACCGGATGGCGACGACGAAGATTATCGAGGGCGGCGGACGGACGTTGATGCCGGGGATGATCGACGCGCATACGCACATCATGATGCAGGAGGTTCCAATGTCCGTGGCGATGACGGCGGACATTGGATACCTGACGCTGGTTGCGGGCAAGGCGGCGACGGATACGTTGATGCGTGGATTTACCAGCATTCGCGATCTTGGCGGCCCGACGTTTGGGCTGAAGATGGCGATTGACCAGGGGCTGCTGCCGGGACCGCGCATTTATCCTTCGGGGGCGTTTATCTCGCAGACCAGTGGGCATGGGGATTTCCGGATGCCTTATGAGATTCCGCGGGTGATTGGCGGACCGTTGAGCCACGCGGAAGTTCTTGGGGTGGCGGCGATTGCGGATGGGCCTGATGAGGTGCTGTTGCGCGCACGCGAACAACTGATGAAGGGAGCTTCGCAGATCAAGCTGATGGCGGGTGGTGGCGTGACGTCTACCTATGATCCTCTGGACGTGACGCAGTACACGGAACCGGAGATGCATGCCGCGGTCCTGGCTGCCGATAACTGGGGCACGTATGTGACGGTGCATGCGTATACGCCGAAGGCGATCCAGACAGCGATTGCGGCAGGCGTGAAGTGCATTGAACACGGCCAGCTTGCGGATGATGCGAGCGCAAAGCTGATGGCGGAAAAGGGAATCTGGTGGAGTCTGCAGCCGTTTCTTGGGGACGAGGGTGCGGGTGGTGTTGCGCCGGACTCGCCGACAGGACAGAAGAGGGCGCAGATGCGAGCGGGGATCGATACGGCATACAAGCTTGCGATCAAGTACAAGGTGAAAACGGCGTGGGGAACGGACACGCTGTTTGATGCGAAGCTGGCGACACGGCAGGGTGAGCAACTGGCATCGCTGGTGCGGTGGTATACGCCGTCGGAGGTGTTGAAGATGGCGACGGAGGACAATGCTGAGCTGTTGGCGCTGTCGGGACCACGCAATCCTTATCCGGGGAAACTGGGCGTGGTGGAAGAGGGAGCGTTGGCGGATCTATTGCTGGTGGATGGCGATCCGGTGGCGAATATCAAGTTGATTGAAGATCCGGAGAAGAACTTTTTGGTGATTATGAAGGACGGCGTGATTTACAAGAACATCGTGAACGGAGAGGGGCCGCGCTAGAGGGCATCGGGGAATAGCAAGGGCGACGGCAAGAGCAGAAGCAGATCCCTGCGGGATGACAGCCAGAAATGCAAGGACAAGGGCAGAGGACCTGAAGCCCCCGGATTAGCGGGGGCTTTTGGTTTGGCGGATGGCGGCTAGGACGGCTTCGACGGTTTGGTTGGGGGTGAGATCGATGGTGTGGATGATGTGGGCGGCGATGCGCTCGTAGTGGGGACGGCGGAGGCGGAAGCGGCGCTCGGCGAGGTTGAGGTCGGCGAGGTTGGGGCGGTCGGTGGTGGCGGGGTCGGCGGCCTGGGCGGCGCAGCGGGCGATGAGGGTGTCGAAGGGGGCAGAGAGGTAGATGACGGCGGTGTGGGGCGTCTGCTCGAGGAGGAGGCGGTTGCCGAGCTCTTCGGGGGCGCCACCGCCGAGGGCGATGACGACGCGGCGCTCGCCGAGCAGGGAGGCCAGGGTGGCGGACTCGATGTGACGGAAGTGGGGTTCGCCATGCTCGGCGAAGATCTGGGGGACGGAGCGGCCGTCGCGGGCTTCGATCTCATGGTCGAGATCGAGGAAGCGCCAGCCGAGGCGCTCGGCGAGGACAGCGCCGGCGGTGGATTTGCCGGAGCCCATGAAGCCTGTGAGGACGATGCGATCGAGCGTGTCGGGTTTGGGGACAGGGCGTCCGGAGACTGCGCGTCCAGCGGGAGATGGATTCGTGGCGGGTTTGGGTTTGGCTGGCATGTCGAGCGTTGCTGTAGTCATTGTCGTCTCCGTAGGTGGTTCGGTGAAGCAAAGAATGTTGGGGGCAAAAGAAAAACCGCAGACCTTGTGGGCTGCGGCTCGGTGGATGGCTTGGGTTCTCTTTTAGGGATGATCAGAGAAGCGCACAACGCCGCCGGGCCGCTGGGGATACCAGTAGCAATAAGTAAATCGGCCGGTGGTGGGGCGCAGGTTCATCGGGATTGATACTAGCGCGGAGTGAAAAGGATGGCAAGGTGCGATTTTCGGGGTGTGCGATGATCGGTGCCTACCCTCCCCCCTACTTTCACTTTTGCTTAGTGAAGTCGTTTGGAATGTGCGAGTTAGTGGGTGAAAGTTAGTTTCAAGCGGCTCATTCTAAATGGGTTGCGGGTATCTATTTGCTTCTATTGGAGTTAGGGGCTTAAATGTGAAAGCTGCAGCGGCGGTTGCCGGTGCAGCGTTTAGCGTTTGATGTTGGGTTGAACTCTACTTCTAGTTTATCAAGTGCGTGGGGGTAACTATGCCAGGTTTTGAAAATATATATCGCCAGTGTTGACGGGGGTTTAACGGGTTTTTGGGGTGGTTGGGGGCTTGACAGGTTTTTGCGGGGCCAGCCATTTGAGGTTCGGCATAGGCGATTTCTAGAATTTGTAACCGAAGCCGATGGAGACGATGGGATAAAACCTGAAGCCGGAAAGGTCGTCACGGTACTTGTTTCGTTGGGCGGCGAGGTCTTGTTGAAAGGTGGGGTTGTTGCTGACGTCCTGGCAGGCTGTGCCAAAGGCATTGCAGGTGGTACCGATGAAGTTGAGGTCAACGTTGGGATAGCCGACGTAGGCGAAACCGATTTCGACGGGAACGCTGAAGTGTTTGTTGGCTTTTCTGGGGACGATGTTGCCCCAGCCGAAGCTGAAGGTGGGAGCGGCCTTGCTGCCGAGATAGAGGGTGGCCGTGGCATGGGGTGGATCGGTCAGGCTGGCGTAGTAGGTGGTGCCGTTGAGGGTGAAGCTTTGGTTGGGGTTGAGGGTGGCGGTGCCGGTGATCCGATTGCCGTTGTAGGCGATGAATCCGGCGCTGAGGCGGAACGCACCGTTGAACGGGTACCAGTCGACGCTACCGCCGCCTGAGGCGAGCTGGATGTCGCCGCCGTAGGTAACGTGGTTTTCGGTGAGGGTGACGTTGTATCGGAAGAAGTAGCCGGTGCCGCGCAGATTCCACTTACGCGCGAGGGGGGTGGCAACATCGAAGCCGATACCATCCGCGCCGACTTTTACGTCGACACCGACTGCGGAAAAGGCCTTCGTGGAAACTTCGGCAGCTGGGGCTTTGGCGGTTGACACGGTGGCCGTGATCGCGGCCGCGGGCGAAAGGTCCAGGGTCGGGGTGGAGGAAGAAGAAGACTCCGTGATGGGTGCGGGGGGCAGGAGCTCAGCGCGCTTGGTGGTGGTTGCTGTCTGGGCCAGCAGCGAAGGGCTTAGAACAGCAGAAAGAACCAGAAGCGATGAAAAATACGACCTATTGAAGTTCACAGAGATCCGATCAGGGCATGGTTAGGTGAAAGACCGCGACGAACAAAGTCGTTGCTGCGAACCGAACGAGACGGTGCAAGGGTTTGGGTAGGGAGGCCCGGTGTCGCGGGATTTTCGCCAATGCTATGCAGCAATTTAGCCTGCGCACCGGCTGACCGATACTGGCAAAACTTGACAGCCCCCGGTGGCGCCGATGGTGGCTTGGAGGGGCATTGGCCCAATGCTGACGAGGCTCGATGCGACGAGGGCTGACAGTTCTGACAGTTGTTTGCGGTGTGGAATGGCGTGATGATGTTGGGATTAAGTCACGGTCCGGCAAAGCATTGCCTAAGGGAATGGAACGTCTATGCATGCTCTGGGGATAAGTTTCCTCGTGTTCGCGCTGGTTGTCGGCGGGGCATTCGCGGGGATGGTCGTCCGCCGAGCCAGGCCGGACGAACATTTCAACTCGGAAGCAAAGGATACGATCCGGCTGGCGATTGGCCTGGTTGTCACCATGACCAGCCTGGTGCTGGGGATGCTGGTGTCTTCGGGCAAGACCTATTACGATGGGCAAAAAACAGAGGTTGCCGAGCTGTCTGCGGAGGCGATGTTCATCAATGGGCTTTTGACAGCCTACGGCACTGAGACGCAGACGCAGCCGCTTCGCGTGGAAGCTCGCAATTTCATACAGGAGCTTGTCGACCAAATTTGGCCAGACGATCGAAGCCAGCCGGGTAAGCTCAAACCGTTGGGGAACAACCAAACCTTTTATCAGCACCTGGAACTGCTTACACCTACGAATCCGGGACAGGTTGCGATCAAGGCCGAGCTGCTGACGGCGACTCTCACCTTGAGAAAGTCCTACTGGTTTATGTTTCTCAAGTCGGAACAGCCTGCGATGTCGTTCTCTCTCCTGGCGGTCGTCACGTCGTGGCTGGTCATCATCTTTTTCAGTTTTGGGCTTTTTGCTCCGCGCACACCAAATGTGATCTTGATGCTGATCGTTTGCGCTCTGGCAGTTTCGGCCGCGATCTTCATCATCGTCTCTCTGAATTCACCGTTCAGCGGGGTCATGAGAATCTCCCCTGCCGCTGTTCGCGATGTATTGGACCAAATGGCCTTGGGTCAATAAGAGACTGTAGGCCAAATTCAAGAGCCCCGGTTGAGGCCGGGGCTCTGAGGAGAACAGGGGAGCTGGAATGCAGGGGAGTCAGGCGAAGCGCTTGCTCATGAGCCCGGCGATGCCGATGAGGGCAGTGCCGAACAGGAGCAGGCTAGACGGTTCTGGGGTGGGCGATGGCGCAGTGGTGACGGTGCTCTGGACACCATAGAACCAACCGTCGGCGGAACTCGCGATGGTATAGCCGGCAGCATCCACCGCATTGCTTCCCGTGTAGTTGCCGCAAATGAAGCCGGGCGTGGAGCAGGGGATGAAGGTTGGGTTAGAGGGGTCGGTTACGTTGAAGGAGACAACGATATCGTTGGTGAAGGAGCTCACGAAATCGGAGTCATTCGCGATACCGCCGAACTCGAGCTCGCCATCGCCGTAGGTGAAACCGAGGGTGGAATCTACGGTAACGCCTGTCAGCGAGTTCACAGTGATGTCGGTGGTGTCATCGTCGTAGAACAGGGTGGGGTCGTAGGTAACGGTGAAGGATCCGGTGACGACTGGATCGGGGGGCGCGGTATTGTTGCTGATGTCGACAAAGCCGGTGAGGTTGAAGGAATAGGTTTCGGTGATCGTTGAGGCGTGGGCGGAGGATGAAGCCAGCATTCCAACCACACCCAAAGCGATCAAGGGTGCTGCATTTCTCATTCGCATCGTGTGGGTCTCCAGGGGGTGAAGTACGGTGCAAACGAATATACGTGTAAATCCTTTATTTTCAATTAATTAAAGGGCACCTATTGGTAACGCGGCGGATCCAAACTATGGACTGCGGTGGCGAGGAGAAAGGGCATTCCGGTAACGTTACTGGCGCACGCCAGGGGGCCGGGACAGCCGTCGGGTTAAAAGCAAATTCCCTTTGCATTCCATGGGCGAGCGAGCGCCAGTAGGAAGGCAAAGGGAAGCTGTGAAACGAAGTTAGTTTTCTTTGGTGGTGGGTGGTTCTTGTTTTAGCTTGCTGGCGATGTTGGACCAGACGGCGTCGCTGGGTTCGGAGCCGCCGCCGGATTCTCCCCCTCCAGGGTCGAAGAGACTCTTGGCTTGCTCGGCGATGATTTCGAGATCACTGACCAGGGCAGCGCAGTCGGGATGGGATTTGAAGAAGTTGGCGAAGCGGGGGTCTTTGCTGATGGAGCCGCCACCGGACTCGAAGAGCTCGGGAAGATACTCTTCAAATTCTGCGGTGGTCATGTTGTCGAGATTGGCTGTAGCGAGGTCTTTCATCGTGCAGCCTCCGACACGCTGTCCGCGGGTTGAAGGGCCTGGGATTCGCGAAGGAGTTCGCGGAGCTTGAGGCGAGCCTTGTGGAGCTGGGACTTGCTGTTGCCGGTGGAGCATTCGAGCATGGTGGCGATCTCGTTGTGTTCGAAGCCTTCGACGTCGTGGAGGACGAAGACCATGCGATAGCCGGGGGGAA
>Ga0302226_10000222_pt1 | contig 52500 bp, 47 predicted proteins | sample II_Palsa_E3_3_FD_193524 | JGI IMG/M metagenome (GOLD analysis project Ga0302226, IMG submission 193524) | Peat permafrost microbial communities from Stordalen Mire near Abisko, Sweden - II_Palsa_E3_3 | ecosystem: Environmental > Terrestrial > Soil > Palsa > Peat permafrost | place: Sweden...
TTCCGCCGATAACGGAGTTCACGCATTAGTGAGTACAGTCCGGAGCCAGCCGTTAGAGGGGGACTTCCCATGTCGCATCACGCGCATATGATCGGTGCCGGTATCGGGAATCTGGCTGCCGCGGCCTACCTCATCCGTGACGGCAAGTGGGCTGGCCCCGACATCACCATCTACGGCCTCGAGACCCACGGGGCGAACGATGGCCAGCCCGTCGCCGATTTCGCCGGTGAATACGGCCACTCCGCGCTGAAGAACAGCCTGGGCTTCCTGAACCGTGGTGGCCGGATGCTCAACGAGCCGACCTACGAGAACCTGTGGGATGTGCTGCGCACCATTCCATCCCTCGACCGGCCGGGCAAGTCGGTCACCGATGACATCCTCGATTTTGACCACGAGCACCGCACCCATGACCGCGCCCGGCTCATCGATCGCACGAACGGCGTGCGCAATAAGGGCGACGAGCTCGACTCCTCGCATATGCAGTTCAGCAACCAGGACCGGCTGCTGCTGACCAAGCTCATGCTGATCCCAGAATCACGGGAGCATGAGCTCGACGACGTCAGCATCGAACGGTGGTTCGAGAAGAGCCCGGACTTCTTCACCACGAACTTCTGGTGGATGTGGCAGACGACGTTCGCGTTCCAGAAGGCCAGCTCGGCGATGGAGTTGCGCCGGTACATGCACCGCATGATTCTCGAGTTCACGCGCATCAATACGCTCGAGGGCGTCACCCGAACGCCGTGGAACCAGTACGAGAGCATTATCCTGCCCATGCGCGCCTGGCTCAGCGATCATGGCGTGACTCTTGTCAGCGACGTCAAGGTCACCGAGTTCGTGTTCAGGGACTCCGGCGACGAGATCTTGGTGACCGGCCTGAAATACGTGCATGTCGCGGACGGCGGCCAGCCGGGGATCATCGACGTGGACGAGGACGATGCTGTCTTCGACACGAATGGCAGCATCACCGACAGCACGTCCCTCGGTGATCTCGACACGCCTGTCGCCGAGGACCACCGTTACGCTCCGAGCGCGGCGCTCTGGAAGCAGGGCGCTGAGCGGTTCCCCGAGCTCGGCCAGCCCGACAAATTCTTCGGTGACCGCTCGCAGAGCGAGTGGATGAGCTTCACGATCACTACGAACACCCGGTTCCTGCTCGAGGAGATCGAGGCGATCACGGGGCAGCGCCCGGGGAACGCGCTGAACACTTGGGTCGATTCGAACGCGCTGCTGTCGATCGTGGTGCCCTGGCAGCCGCATTTCCACGCCCAGAAGGAGAACGAGGGCGTGATATGGGGTTACTGCCTCTACCCACGTCGTGCAGGTGACTTCGTCAAGAAGCCGTTCATCGAGATGACCGGCCGGGAGATTCTCGGGGAGCTGCTGGGGCAGCTCGCCGCGGTCGACACCCGAGCCGACGGCATTGCCGGCCATCGGCAGCAGATCCTGGACAGCGTGGTCAACGTCGTCCCGGTGCTCATGCCCTACGCGAGCGCCTTGTTCAACCGGCGGGCCGTCGGTGACCGCCCCCTGGTCGTGCCGAAGCGGTCGAAGAACCTCGCCTTCATCAGCCAGTTCGCCGAGCTGCCGTACGACATGGTGTTCACCGAGCAGTACTCGGTCCGCTGCGCCCAGGTCGCCGCTTACCACTTCCTGGGATTGCCAGCGAGCCGGCTGACGAAGATCAACCGCTACGACCGCGATCCTCGCGTGCTGCTCAAGGCAACGCAGACCATGTTCCGGTAGGGCCGGCCGGCGCTCACCGTCCTATGTCGGGGGCCATGGCCTAGCTGGCCTGTCCGGCGGGCGGGCCCGCGGGACAGCCGGCCCCTGCCGTCCCTGTTCCGGCCGGCCGGCGGGGCCAGGGCCGGGCTGCTGGCTCCAGGCTTGCCAGGCAGCATCGGGCTGGGCGGGGTGGCCCCGCACCCGCTCAGAAGGTGCGGTATGCGTCCCGCCGATGGCTGATGCGCGTGATGTATACGAGTCGCTTGTCCTCGTCAATCTGGTAAAGCACCCGGTAATCACCGCGACGGGCTGACCACTGGTCGCTAAGCGGCGGGTCGAGCTGCCTGCCGACGCGGTGCGGATTTTCCGAAAGTGATCCGGTCACGAGTTCGTATACCGCTGCGGCTACCTGGACCGGAAGTCGTTCCGACATCGCGCGACGCGCTGGGGGAGACCATGCGATGGCGAAACGTAGGCTCACGCAACGTGCCCTACATCGTCCCTGCGGGCCCGCAGGATCTCGGCGATGTCCTCGTTGCCGAAGACATCGCCCCGGGCGTATGCCTCATCCGCCTCCCGAATGTCTTTGAGTGCTTCTGGGTCACTGAGCACGTCAAGCGTTTCGTTAATGCTCTCCCATTCCCCCACGGAGACTAGGAGGGCAGCGGGCTTGCCGTTACGAGTGATCAGTATCCGGTCGCGCTGCTTCTCGACCTGGACCACTACCTCGGTCAGCCGCGTCTTCACTTCTGTAATGGGTAGGGTTTCCATGGTTGGAATTCTAGACGCTATGCCGACCAGTGTCATCTGTCGAGGAGCGTCGGAAGGGATCAGGCGCGCCTGGGTGAACCACCACGGATCGTGGTCCCAGGCCGGCCCGACAGTGGTGATCAAACGCGGGAGTTGCGGCATCACTGTTCGTTCGGATCTCTTAATCACATGGTTATAGCGGGCAAGTGATCTGGCGGTGGGCCACATCGCGGCCTCGTTAGAGTTGTCGGTCATGGCGAAGGATCCGATTGACGCTACGCTGGCCAGGTTTTCCCGCTGGGCGGGCAAGACGACGCGGGAACTCAGCGGTGACCCGGTCGTCGACCTGGGTGAGCTTCGGCTGCTGCTGGAAATGATGCGGAATCATCTCGGCATCGATGATCCGGCTGATCTCAGACGGGGTGACATCGAGGAGCTGCTGCTCACCGTCTACCCGCGCAAGGTGACGGTCCTGGACGGGGAGGCTACCGAGGACACGGTTCCTGCGATGCGGGACCTACTCGCCTTCCTCGCGGAGACGGGGGCGGTTCCGGGCCAGGCCGTCAGGCGGCTGGGAGGCGAGCTGGACGAGGTGGCCCCGCGCTTTGCGGACGCGGTCATGGACCCGGCGCGCTGGGGGATGGCCAGCAGCTTCGCGCGGGCGATGGCTGCTGACGGCGTGGATTACGGTGACTCGGCCGCGGTGGGCCGCTGGATCGCGCGTTACAACGCGGGGATTGACTCGGGGGCGGTGCGGGACCTGCTCCCGGCCGGTGCTGGGGACGCCGATGACTGGGGCCTCGATGACGAGGATGATGACGATTACGGCCTTAAAGAGGGGTTCGGGTTGCCCGACCGGCTGCCGGCGATGCGGCTTCCGGCAGAGGATGAGCTCGCTGCCACGGCGCGGAACTCACCGTTGCTCGGCCGGGTGAGCAGGCTCGCTGAGTGGGCTGGTGCGGGCCGTGCCGTCACGCAGGACGGTGAGCTGACCGCGAGGGACACGGCTGAAGCGGCCAGGGAGCTCGGTGTCGAGATCAGTGATCTCGACGTCGAGGGGACGTTGCCCGGTATGCCTTCCGCGCCGGATGTCACGAGCATGCGAGACGTGCCGGAGCTGGTACATCTATGGAGCCTTGCCGCTGAGACCGGGTTCCTTGAGCCGGACGAGGGCGGCACCAGGTTCGTGCGTGGAGCGGCGTCGCGCTGGTGGCGCACGGGGACCGACGCGGAAGTGCTGGTGGCCTGGTCCGATGCGCTGACGTTTATCGTGACCCACAGCCTTGACATCGATGCAGACCTCGACCCGCGGCGTGCAGGTGACCTCGATTTCTTCCAGGCCGGGATGGGTCTGATGGTGCTGATGTTCCTTGCCGGGAGGGAAGGGCTGTCTTTCACCGAGGCGAGCGACGTGATCCGCAGTGCCGCGGTCGCGGAGCTTTCGGCCGTCAAGGGTACGAAGGCGTGGGAATCCTGGACGCGAGCACACGGCGACCCTGCGGATGTGCTGTTCGGCCGGCTGGCGCAGCTTGGTGCCGTGACGGTGGACGCCGCATCCGGGGGTGCGGTGGCGCGGCTGATGCCGCTCGGATCGTGGGTGATACGCGACCAGTTCACCGGCGCGGGCGTGGAGGTGCCGTTGCTTCCGCCGTCGGCTGAGATGACAGCCGCGGACCTGGTCGCGGCGGCGGAAGGCATGGACGAGGAGGAGATCGCCGCCGAGACGGACGCCTGGCTGGCGTGCCATGCGCCAGACGTAGCGGCCCGTGAGCTGTACGAACTTGCTGCGAAGGGCGGGCCGGTGGAGCGGATGGTCGCGATCACGGCTGTGAACCGCCTGGGCGCGGACGCCGAGCCGATGTGGCGGGACGCGCTGAATGTGCGGGAACTCCGCCCCTACGCGAAGTTTGCGCTCACCGAGCTCGCGGGAGGCTCGCCGGAGGTCGCGGTGCTGCCGGGTCTTGAGCCGGAGGCCGAGGATGTGGCCTGGTTGCTCACCGATGTCCTCGCCGCCGCCTCGGTCGCGCTCGAACCGGGAGAGCTTGCCCGGCAGCTGGGCGATTCGGTACCGGACGGGCAGGAGGAGATGATATTCGGGGTGATGGCACGGCTGCCGCACCCGGATGTCGCCGACGTGCTCACGCTGATCGGCCAGCATCATCCCGACCGCAAGGTCGCCAAGGCGGCCCGCAGGTCCGCCTACCGGGCTTCCAGCCGGATGAATTCGGCGCGCTGAGCTGGTATAGAGCCGTGCCCGGAGGACTTGAACACGGAAACCTGCGCATTTCCCCAGGTTCGGGGAAATCATGCTAACGCTCTTCGAGGAACTTCAGGACCGCCAGTACCCGCCGGTGAGCGGTGTCGCTCTCGGGCAGGTCCAGCTTGGTCAGGATGCTGCGGACGTGCTTTTCCACCGTTCCCTCGGTGACGAAGATCCGCTGTGAGATACCGGCGTTGGAAGCGCCCTCGGCCATCAGGGCGAGCACCTCGCGTTCCCGCGGCGACAGGGCGTCAAGCGGATCACGCCGCCGCCGGGCCCGGACGAGTTCCTGCACGAGGGACGGGTCGACCACTGAGGCGCCCCCATTGATCCGCTTGACCGTATCGATGAACTCCGCCAGGTCGGTCACCCGGCTCTTCAGCAGATAGCCGAGGCGCTCACCGCTCGCCAGCAGGTCCATCGCCTCGTTGACCTCGACGTGCGCGGACAGCACGATGATGGCCGTACCCGGCAGTTCCTCCCGGATCACCCGCGCCGCCTGCAGGCCCTCGGTGGCTTGCCCCGGGGGCATCCGGATGTCGATGATCGCCAGCTCCGGCTGGGCCGAACGGACCAGGGCGAGCAGTTCGGTGCCGTTTCCCGCCTGTCCGACGACCTCGAATCCCGAGTGGTCGAGCAGGCTGGCGATGCCTTCACGCAGCAGGACGTCGTCATCGGCCAGCACAACCTGCGGGGCCCGGCTACTGGTCATGGCCCGCGTCCGGCTGCGCGCCCGTCAGCCGGAACCGGAAGCTCGCAGGACACCGCCGTGCCGCCGCCCCGCGGGCTGTGCAGGGAGATATTGCCGCCCAACGCCTCGATGCGGTCCTTCAGCCCGGTCAGTCCTGAGCCGCGTACGGGGTCGGCGCCACCGATTCCGTCGTCACGCACGCGCAGCCGGAGCATGCCGCCGGAGGCATCCGCGTCGACCGCGACCACCGAGGCCCGTGCGTGCTTCGCCGCGTTCGTGAGCATTTCCGAGACGACATAGTAGGCGCCCACCTCGACCGGCTCGGGAAGGCGCCCATCAATCCGCACATTGATATCCACCGGGACGGCTGAGCGGCGCCCGAGCGCGTGCAGCGCCGGCTGCAGGCCGGCCGAGGAGAGGATCGCCGGGTAAATGCCGTGAGAGATTTCCCGCACCTGGTCAGACACACCCGCCAGTCGCTCAGCCAGGCGGGATAGCTCGCCGCCCAGCTCGCCGAGCCCGGCAGGCACCGCGGCCTGTACCATCCGCAGCTCCAAGATCAGCGACACCAGCTGCTGCTGGGTGCCGTCGTGCAGATCACGCTCGATCCGCCGCCGGGTCTCATCCGCGGCGGCGACGATCCGGGCGCGGGAGGTCATGAGCTCGGCCCGGTTCTGTGCGTTCGCGACTGCGGTCGCGACCAGGCCAGTGAACTGTGTCATCCGCTGCTCGGTGTCGGGCGGCAGCGGCCCCCCGCCGGACCCGATGGCGATCATTCCCCACAGCCGCCCGTTGACGTGTATGGGCATGCCGACCGCCGACCGCAGTCCTTCGCGGAGATACGGTTCCCCGCCGGGAACGTCGCGGTAGTCATCGACCCGGACGGCCTGGCCGGTACGCAAGACGGTCGCGGTCAGCCCGGCGGGGGGATAGCCCTCCCAGGTTTTCCCGACCCGCACGTGGGGGCCTGTCGTGCCTTCGTTGGCGAGGAGCGTCGCCGTTCCGTCGGGCTCGTAGCGGATCATCCGGGCGGTGCCGTTACCGAAATGCCGGAGCGCCTCCCTGGTCGCGGCGGCGAACACCGCTTCAGGTGGTTCGCCCCGTGCGACCAGCATGGCCAGGCGCCGCAGGGCGGCCTGGGTGTCCGCGAGCTCGCGCAGTTCCTGGTCGGCCTGGGCGTTGGCGATCGCTGTCGCGGCGAGCTCCATGAAGTCCGTCATCCGAGCCTCGATGCCAGCTGGGAAGTCCGCCCGCGAGGTCGCGGCCACCGTCGCGCCCCAGTAACGTCCCTCCACGACGATCGGCGTGGCAATCGCGGCGCACATGCCCAGCCTGCCGACTATCGCGCCAAACGGGCCGTTCGCCAGCTTTTCGCCGTTGATCCGGACCGAGCCCCGGGTCTGGATCGCGGCGGTGCTGGCCATCCCAGGCTGCAGCCCGACCCGGAAGCCAATGGGCACTTCATTACTTACCCGGCCGTACGATCCCACGACGGTCATATGCCGTTCAGCTTCCCGGCGTTCCCCGGACGGGTCAGCCGCGGGCGAGCCCGGCGGCCCCGGGCCGCCCTGGCTGGGGCCGGAAACATCAACCCGGGACACGAACGTCGCTTCGGCACCGATCAGATGGCCGAGTTCATCAGCGATCGCGGTGAACACCTCGGCTGGCCGCGCGCCGCCAGCGACCAGCGTGGCCACGCGCCGCAGCGCGGCCTGCTGATCGGCAAGCTGACGGAGCCGTGCGTGGTCGGATGGATTTCGGGCCGCCCTCGCGTCGGTGGCATGGTTCCCAGAGGCGCCGGTTTCTGGCGCGTTCATGAGGCCGACGGTAGCCCTATGTCTGGCGGGTCGGCAACGCTGGAGGTCGTGGGCTCGCGGCGGACGTCACGCTACGCGGGGCACTTACTCCGGCCAGTCCGAGTTCTCGATGATGTCCACAAAGTTGGCCCGCCGGAAGCCGGGCACGAAGCGCGCGAGAACGTCCGCGTTGACGTTGCCGAACGTGGTTTCCGGCTTGGGGACGTTGCCTTCGGTGAACGCCTGCAGGATGCGGCGCTTGAAATCCGGCCGCGGGTGCAGGGCGGTGATTTCCGCCCGGTCGGCGTCGCTCACGTCGCGGTACCCGATGCCGAGCACGTCGTATTCCACCCCCGCGGTGACCAGGGCGACTTCAGGCTCCATGAACTCCGGTACACCGGGCGTGGTGTGCAGGGCGACGGCGGTCCATACCCGGCGGATGCTGTCCTCGGGCACGTTATGGCCCTGCAGGAAACGGCGGGCTTCGCCGGCGCTTTCCACCTCGAAACGGCGGCCGCTGCGGCGGAATTGCTCGTTCAGGCCCAGGTCGTGGAACATCGCCCCGATGTAGAGGAGTTCGGGGTCGAAGCTGAGCCCCCGGTTCTGGCCCTGCAGGCTGCCAAACCAGAAGACCCGGCGGGAATGGTTATAGATCAGGTCGGTGGTGTTGTCCCGCACCAGTTCGGTCGCATCCCGGGCCAGCTTGGTGTCCGGGACCGTCACCCCAGCCGCGATCTGTCCGTTGGTAACCATCACTGCCTCCTTTGCCTTGTGAAGGCTCGGCGCGGAACGCCGCGCCGTCCTCACGATCGCGCATACGCGTAGCCCGGTCTTCCTGGCAGGCGCCCAAGCCAAATACCGGCTAACTGGTAATGGCCATGGGCGGTGGCTGCGCTGACATTGCGTGCTGAGGCGAGACAGGCTGGGGTATGACCTCCCCGTACCACCGTCCGCTGCGGGTGGGCACCCGCGGGAGCCCGCTCGCACTGGCCCAGGCCCGCCAGGTAACCGGGCAATTGCGTGAACGGTGCGGCCGCGCCCCCGTCCTGATCACGATGGCCGAAGCCCTGCTAGCGGTACTGCGGGAACTGCAGCCAGCGTCAACGGCCGGCGGGCGCTGGCGGCGATGCCAGATCGCCGGTGGGCGGGAATGCTGGTCGAAAGCCGAACCGGCCCATCCACCGGCAACGTTACCGGCTGGAGCCAGCCGGGTGAAGCGAGGCCGCATTGCGAGCGGACAGGAGGCCAACATGGAACGCGCGGACTGGCTGGCGGGGGGTTTCGACTCCGCTCAGGCGCGATTCCTCATGCTGACGGCGATCACACATCACCGGTTCCGGTCTCTGGCCTGGGCGAGCGTGAGATCAAAAGGCTCTACGCCGAGCTCACGGAGATCGACGTTTCCGCGGCGCGGGCGCTCGAGTCCCGCCGCGGTCCCGGTGCCTGGATCCGCCGTCCCGCTGAGCGGTCGTGGCGGGAGGCGCAAGAAGCTTGCTGATGATCGTTGTGGGGCGCCGACGGCCGCAGATCGGCCAGTCGCGTGAGCGAGAAGCGGCCCCGCCACCGCCGGGGGGAGCCGGGAGACCAGTGAGCACGAGCCATGCCGGAGTACCTGCTAGCTGCAATGCGGCGGTGGCGCATGCCTGCCAGCCTGGTCGAATGCCGCTGCGGTGCTTGATCGTGGACGACAGCGATGCCTTCCTCAGGGCGGCCAGCGTTCTCCTTGAGGGAGAGGGCGTGACGGTCGCGGGGGTGGCCTCGAACTCCGCCGAGGCGCTCCGGCAGGCCCGCACGCTGCGGCCGGACGTCATCCTCGTCGACGTCGGTCTGGGGGAGGAGAATGGCTTCGACCTGGCCCGGCAGCTGGCTCAGGACGGCCAGGACGGCCAGGACGGCCAGGACGGCAAAGCCGCGATGATCATGATCTCGGCGCGCGCCGGAGCCGATTATGCGGACCTGATCGCTGAAAGCCCAGCGGCCGGTTTCCTGGCCAAATCGAAATTGTCCGCGCGGGAGATTGACCGGATCCTGGGCCGCACGCCGTGATAGGCCGGGCACCGGGCTGCGCCCTCGTACGTCCGCTCGGCACTGAATTACTAACACGTCACCCTGCGGCGGCACAGCTGCGTCTGGGCGGTCGTGCGGTTTTTGCCATTCCAGCTAGCAGGAATTCGGCTATTCGGGCTAGCCGGGGGTATCAGTTGGCTGCTGGCAACGATGGCAGGTAATGGCTTCCGCGCCATAGTTGGATGGCCGGGGCGTGCCAGCGGAAAGCCGCGGTTCCTATCCACGAGCAGGAGTGGTGGCGAGCCCGATGAGTCACATGAGCCAGGGGCTTCTCTCCCGGCGACCGGATCCCGAGGGCACGGACTGGCGTCACCGCGCCGCCTGCCGCGACATGGATCCGGAAATGTTTTTTCCCCTGGGCACCTCGGATGCCAACCTGCTCCAGATCGATGCAGCCAAGCGAATATGCCGAACGTGCCCGGTACGAGAGCCGTGCCTGCGGTGGGCGCTGAACACCGGTGATGCTGGTGTCTGGGGCGGTACCACCGAGGCGGAGCGGCGGAAACACCGTGGCAGCTGAGGGCGCGGCCACTCTCGTTCCGGCTATTCAGGCGGTGCGGCGAATTCCGGCTGCTCTTCAGCGGGATGCTTATGCACTTTTCCCGGTTGCGGTCCGAAATGGGCCCGAGCGTGTCTCCGGATGTGCGGAAAGCTGGGTTACCAGCGAATTTACCGCTAGCGGGAATTCCGCTATTTCAGCTAGCCGGGGCTCTGAATGGCCGGTGGCAGCGATGCCGGCTGTGCGACTCAGGCGAGATAGTCAATGTGTCACAGAACGTAGCCGAGCGGCAAAGAACGCGGTCCCTGCGGGCTAAGTGGGGGGCTATTCCGCCTCTTGGTCACGCCGCATCGGCGCCCCGGAGCAAGGAGGAAACAGATGACAGACGTGGTCATCGGCCAGGAACAGAGGCAGGAGGTGGCCGTTCCCGAATGGGCGGCGGCCAGCCGGAAGTATGCCGTCGAGGTGATCGGGACGTTCGTCCTCGTGTTCACGGTCGCAACGGCCAGTTACCTGGGCAGCGTCTTTACCCCGCTGGCCGCCGGCGCGGCCCTGATGGTGATGATCTACGCCGGCGGGCACATCTCAGGCGGCCACTTCAACCCGGCCGTGACTGTAGGGGCGCTGGTGCGGGGCCGGATCGGGATCCGCGACGCGGTCGCCTACTGGATCGTCCAGTTCGCTGCGGGGGTGGTCGCCGTGGCGGTGGCCCGCGCGGTGGTAAACCCAGCCGTGGTCAAGACCCTCACGCCGTCGGGGCACGCCCTCGCGGCCGTGGCCGTCGTGGAACTGCTGTTCACGTTCGCCCTGGTCTACGTGGTGCTCAACGTGGCCACCAGCAAGGACCAGACGGGGAACTCGTTCTTCGGCCTGGCCATCGGGTTCACCGTGGTGGCCGGCGCGTTCGCCGTCGGCGGGATTTCCGGTGGCGCGTTCAACCCGGCCGTCTCGCTCGGCATGGCCACGGGTGGCCTGTTCGCCTGGTCGACGATCTGGGTCTACCTGGTCGTCCAGTTCGGCGCCGGCATCGCGGCGGGACTGGCATTCCTAGCGCTCAACCCTGGCGACAAGGAGCCGCGCACATACACGGCCGGCCCGAACCACACCTGGCACAACAGGCACACCGGATCCAACCCTGTGCCAGCACCGCCTGACTGAAACGCCTGAACAGCCTTGGGCTCATTAAGGCCCGGGGTGGCATTCACAAAGGAGACACGAGTATGACGAGCACCCAGCCCAACCCGATCCAGACGAACGATGCCGGCATTCCGGTGGAGAGCGACCAGTATTCGCTGACCGTCGGCGCGGGTGGCCCGATCCTGCTGCAGGACAGTTACCTGATCGAGCAGATGGCCAACTTCAACCGGGAGCGGATCAAGGAGCGGCAGCCGCACGCCAAGGGCAGCGGCGCGTTCGGCCGGTTCGAGGTCACCGGCGACGTCAGCGCCTACACCAAAGCCGCGGTGTTCCAGCCGGGAACCACCACCCGGATGGTGGCCAGGTTCTCCACCGTGGCCGGGGAACGCGGCAGCCCCGACATGTGGCGGGACCTGCGCGGCTTCGCGCTGAAGTTCTACACCACCGAGGGCAATTACGACCTGGTCGGCAACGACACGCCAGTGTTCTTCATGAAGGACCCGATCCACTTCCAGAACTTCATCCGGTCGCAGAAGCGGCTGGCCAAGGTCAACCTGCGCTCCAACGACATGCAGTGGGACTTCTGGACACTGCTGCCGCAGACGGCGCACCAGGTGATCTGGCTGATGGGCGACCGCGGCTTCCCGAGGGACTTCCGGCACATGAACGGGTACAGCTCGCACACCTACATGTGGATCAACGCTGAGGGCGTCCGGCACTGGGTGAAGTACCACTTCATCAGCGACCAGGGCATCGAGTTCCTGACCCAGGCCGAGGGCGACCGGCTCGCCGGCACCGACCCCGACCTGCACACCAAGGACCTGTACGAGGCGATCGAGCGCGGCGACCACCCGAGCTGGACGCTGAAGATGCAGATCATGCCGTACGAGGACGCCAAGACCTACCGGTTCAACCCGTTCGACATCACCAAGGTCTGGCCGCACGCGGACTACCCGCTCATCGAGGTCGGCAAGATGACCCTCGACCGCAACCCGGCCGACTACCACACCGAGATCGAGCAACTGGCCGTCGCGCCCAGCAACCTGGTACCGGGGATCGGGCCGAGCCCGGACCGGCTGCTGCTCGGCCGGCTGTTCTCCTACAACGACGCGCACCGGGCCCGGCTCGGCGTGAACTACACGTCGATACCGGTCAATGCTCCGGTCGCGCCGGTGCACGCCTACAGCAAGGACGGGGTGATGCGGATTCACAACGTCAGCGACCCGGTGTATTTCCCGAACTCCAAGGGCGGCCCGCAGGCCGACAGTGAGCACTACCAGCCCGCGAGCTGGCACGCCGATGGCGAGCTGGTGCGCACCGCCTACGAGCTGCACGCCGAAGACGACGACTGGGGCCAGGCCGGCACACTGGTCCGCGAGGTCCTCGACGACGCCGCGAGGGACCGACTGGTCAGCAACATCGTCGGGATTCTGCTCAACGGTGTGACCGAACCGGTGCTGCAGCGCGCCTTCTGGTACCTCGGGAACGTGGACAAGGACCTGGGCGACCGGGTCGAGAAGGGCGTCCGCGCCGGGCAGTCCTGACCGGCAGATCCAGCCGGCCGTCCTGACCGGCAGATCCAGCCGGTAGTAGACGGGGGCCCGGTGCCAGTAGGTGCCGGGCCCTCATCCATCCGCGAGCCGAATTCACATACCGAATGGACCTGCGATGACGATTGTGAATGTCGGGGTATCCTACCGGTTCGCCCCGGCCGAAGTGCTCGAGAAAATCGCCGTGCCGTCCGCGGAGCTGGGCGGCGTGCTGGCCCGGTTGCATGCTCTGCCGTCCATTGACGAGGTGGCCGTCCTGTCCACCTGCAACCGGGTGGAGGTCTACGCAGCCGTCGCTGGGGCCACCGGGCCGGCCACCCGGGCGGTGGCGGCCCTGGTCGCGGCGCGTGCCCGGATCCCGGCGGCCGACGTCCTGGGGATGGCCCGCATCCACATCGGCGGTGCGGCCGCCGAGCACTTGTTCTCGGTCGCGTGCGGGCTGGATTCGATGGCCGTCGGCGAGGACCAGATTGTCGCCCAGATCAAGGCCGCCGCGCGGGCGGCCGCCGCGGCGGGCACCACCGGCCCCGCCGTCACCAGCCTGATCGACGCGGCGCTGCGGGTCAGCAAGCGCGCCCGCACCCAGACCACGATCAGCACCGAAGGTATCTCGCTCGCCCGGGCCGGCCTGGACCTCGCCGGCGCGCACCTGGGCGGCCTGGCAGGCTGCGATGCCGTGGTGCTCGGGACCGGGCCCACGGGCAGGCTCGCGGCCCGGCTGCTCCGTGAGGGCGACGTGGGGCGGCTTTCCGTGGCCAGCCGCGACGCGACGCGAGCCGCCGAGGTGGCGACGGCGGTGCATGGCAGGCCCCTGCGGACGAGCGACGTGCCCGCCGCGCTCGCCGGCGCTGACATTCTGGTCACGGCCACCGGGGCCACTGTCCCCGTCCTGCCCATCGCGCAGGTGGAGGCGACCCGGGCACAGGCCGCCGGCCGGCCGCTGTTCGTGCTGGATCTCGGGATGCCACCCGACGTGGACCCCGCCGTCGGGCGCCTGGCCGGGGTCACGCTGATCGACCTCGCCGCGCTCGGCCAGCACCTAGCGGACGGGGCGGTACCGGGCCAGATCCCTCGGGTCCGTGCCATCGTCGCCGCTGAGACCACCGCCTATATCGAGCGACAGGAACAAGCGGCGGCCACGCCCGTCATCGCCGCGATGCACACGCAGATCAGGCGGCTCGCTGACGCCGAACTGGACCGGCTGCACGACCGGCTGCCGGGCCTGACCGAACAGGAACGAGCCGAGACGGCGGCGACCGTCCACCGCATCCTCCGCAAGGTTCTGCACCAGCCGACCGTCCGGGCCAGGGAGTTCGCCGCCGGTCCGGATGGACCTATGTATCTCGACGCACTGCGCCAGCTCTTCGACCTCGGCGCATGAGGAGGGCATGGCAGCTAGGCTGCGTGCCGGGGCAGACGCGGGTGCTGCTGGCTGGTCGGCTCAGGGTCCGTGGCCGCTTCCCGGCGCGGCGGACCGTGGCAGATCACGTGGAACTTGTGCCCTTCATCGTGAGCCAGCTTGGTGGCTGGACGGTGGCGTGGCGGCGTGCAGGCCGGACTGACTCGGCTGGCCTGCGCCCTCGGTGACCGGTTCCTGCGGCGAGCACCAGCCGTCGCTGGGCGTGCACCCCGGCTTGGGGGACGGCGCGGTGCCGAAGGTGCGCAGGACGACGAGGATGGCCGCCACCACGATGGCGGCCACGAGTCCGGAGGTGTAGGCACTAGCGTCCACGGTGCCGATCAGCTGGGAGATGACGCCCGTCAGGACGGCGGGCAAGCCCAGGCCCAGGTAGGCGGCGGCAAAGAATGTGGACACGACCCCGGCCCGGTGCCGCGGGTCGGCCAGCCGGTTGAGCTCGCTCAGGCCGCCGCGGAAAATGAGCCCTACGGCGACGCCGCCGATGACGGTGCCGACCAGGAACAGCCACAGTGCTTTGGCGAACAGCGCCGCTTCCAGCATGGCCAGACAGATAAGCAGCAGCGGCAATCCGGCGGTCACACTCCGGCGGGCTGGCAGCCGGACGGAGACCGCCTGGCTGATCGCCGCGACAATAAAGATCAGGAAGGACGCCGCCCCGATCAGGGCCAGATTCTGCACGGCGAGGATTCCGTGCAGGAAGGTGGGCACCAGGCTGCTGAAAGTCCCGAGGATGCTGAACGCCGCGAACACGCTCAGGCACGACCCGGTCATCACGGCCCGCATGGCGGGCGGGACGCCCAGGCGAGGACGGACCCTGATCACCCGATCGGGGTCGCGGACCGTCTCGTTGATGACCGCGATCGCGACGAAAGCCAGCGCGCAGACGCCCAGGTAGACCCAGAACACGCTGCGGGTCGGCATGGCCACGTACGCGGCGAAGATCCCGGCGATCAGCGGCCCGAGACCGAGCCCGGTCATGTTGGTCCCGCTGGCCACTACCGCGGCGGCCTGGCGGTCCCCGCGCGGCTGGAGTTCGGCCAGTGCGGCCGTGGCGGTCCCGGTGGCAAACCCCGCCGCCAGGCCACTGACGATCCGCGCCACGATAAGGACCCCGATACCGGAGGCCACCAGGAACAGCGCGGTGCTGACCGCCGCGCAGCCCACCGCGATCGCTAGCAGCTTTCTGCGGCCGATATGGTCGCTCAGATCCCCGAACGCCACCAGCGCGAACAGCGTGCCGATCACATAGGCGGCGAAGACCACGGTGACCCCGAGTGGGCCGAAGCCCATCTGCTGCTCATACAGCACGTACAGCGGAATGGGCAGGGTCCCGCCCGTCATCACGGCCAGCAGTACCGCAGCGGTGAGGATGTAGCCGCGGCGACTGGTCGAAACCACCTCGCCAGAGGTTGTCACGACTCTTGTGCCGTCCATCTCACTCCTCCTCAGCTGCCGGGCAGTGGCGTCTCCGGTGGCCTGGCTGGTTTCGTTCGCTGAGGCTAAGCCATCAGCCCGGGAAGCCCGATCGGTGTTCTCTACCGGGTCCGTGCTTCGATTTCGTCGATGTCGTCGCCGGCGAGTTCGATGCTCGCGGCGGTGAGGATGGGGTCGACCTGGTCGGCTCGGCGGAAGCCGGCGATGGCCCCGTTCACGCCTGGGTTCAGCAGCGTCCATGCGATCGCGATCGCTCCGGGCGTGGTGTCGTGGCGGGCGGCCACCGTCTTGAGCCGCTCGACCAAGGCGAGGTTGCGGGACAGCTGCGGCTCGCGGAATCGGGGGTCGCTCTTGCGCCAGTCGTCGTCCGGCAGGCGCGCGATCCGGTCGCGCGTCATTCTGCCGGTCAGCAGGCCGGAGGCCATCGGCGAGTAGACGATGACGCCGATCCCCTCGTGCTCCGCGAGCGTCAGGAGCTCCTTCTCTGCGTCGCGGTCGATGAGTGAGTACTGCGGCTGCAGCGTCTCGACCGGCGCGATCGACTGGATGCGGCGCAACTGTTCGGCATTGAAGTTCGAGACGCCGATGTGCCGCACCAGGCCTTCCTGCTTAAGCTCGGCGAAGGCCGACCAGCCCTCTTCGATGTCCTCTTCGGGGATCGGCCAGTGGATCTGGTATAGGTCAATCGCATCGACCCCGAGCCGGCCGAGGCTCGCTTCGGCCTCGCGCAGGATCGAATCGCGCTTCAGGTTGTGCACGACCCGGCGCCCCGGCCCTTCGACCAGCGAAGCCTTCGTGAACACATACGGCCGCTCAGCCAGGCCTTCCAGCGCCCGGCCCACCACCTGCTCCGAGTGCCCAAAGCCGTAAGCGGCCGCGGTGTCGATCCAGTTCACGCCGATCTCGAGAGCCCGGTGGATCGCCGCCATCGAGTCCGCGTCCTCCTGCGGGCCCCAGCCGAACTCCCACCCGCCCCCTCCGATCGCCCAGGCGCCGAAGCCGACGCGGGTGATCTCAAGGCCGGTGGCTCCAAGCTGCGTGGTCCTTAGCTGTGTACGTTGCATGGCTTCGTCTTTCGCTCGATCGGCCAGGATCACGGTCAGGGCCGCGCCCTTAAAGGCCGGCACCACCTGTCGCACGCGTGCGACATACCATCGACGATCACGCATGAGGGTGGCGCTGTCGTCATGGCGAGCCGCCAACTCGACTACCGGCTAGCAAGAAATCCGGGATTGCAGCGGGCACTACTACCACCGTCATGCGGGACTCGGCTGGGTTAACAATGCGCGACCCCCATCCCTGTGGCCGTAGCACGACCAGCGCCGCCCGGCGATGCATCAGGCCAGGTGGATGGGCGTAGCGCAGCGGCCAGCCATTGGGCATCATGAACCAAAGCCCTTTAAACAGGAGACCTCATGCGCTACCGCGCGATCTCGTCGTGGCAGCGGGCCTGCATGATGAGCGAGCCTTGCGCCGTGTTCGCGCTGCTCGCCGGCGGGCGGGAGCGCCGTTGAGCAGAGACGATTTGCGTGTGCTGGCCGAGGAGCAGGCGGCGTTGCGGCGGGTGGCAACGCTGGTGGCGCACGGGGCGGCGCCGGAGGAGGTGTTCGCGGCGGTGGCCGAGGAGGTCGGCCAGCTGCTTCCGGTCGACTCGGCCAGCATGTGCCGCTACGAACCCGACGGGACGCTCACGTTCGTCGCCCAGTGGGGCAGCGGCGCCGCCCATTTCCCGGTGGGCAGCCGGTGGCCCATCGGGGGGCACAACCTCGGTACGCTGGTGTTCGAGACCGGCCGCCCGGCCCAGGTCGACGGCTATGCCGATAGCTCCTCGGGCCCGCTCGGCGCCGGCATCCGCGAGACGGGTCTCCGGTGGGCGGTCGGGACACCCGTCATCGTGGAGGGCCGCCTGTGGGGGCTGATCGCCGCTGGCTCGACCGTGGAACAGCCGTTGCCGCCGGACACCGAGGCGCGCCTGGTTTCGTTCACGGAGCTGGTGGCGACGGCGATCGCGAACGCCCAGAGCCGCGCCGCTCTCGCCCGGCTGGCTGCGGAACAGGCGGCGTTGCGCCGGGTCGCGACGCTGGTGGCCCGCGGGGTGCCACCGGAGGAGGTGTTCGCGGTGGTCACCGCGGAGGCCGGGCAGCTGCTCGGCGCGCAGCTGGCTGGAATGGGCCGTTACGAGAGCGATCAGGCGATCACGGTCTTGGCTACCTGGGCTGCCGAGGCCGAGGAACACCCACTGGTTCCGGGTCCGTGGCCGCTCGAAGGAGGTGACCTGGCCTCGACCGTCTTCCGCACAGGCCGGCCGGTCTGGATAGACGACTATCGGGGCGTCCCCGGGCGTATCGCCGCGTTCGTACGCGACGAGCTCGGGATCGGCTCCTCGGTCGCCAGCCCGGTCCTTGTCGAGGGACGATTGTGGGGCGTTCTGTTCCTCCACTCGAAGGTAGGCCGCAAGCCGTTCGCCCCGGACGCCGAATCGCGGCTCACGGGCTTCACGGAGCTCGTCGCCACGGCGATCGCGAACGCTGAGAACCTGGCCGCCCTGGCCGCCTCCCGCGCGCGGATCGTGGTGGCCGCGGATGAGGCCCGACGGCGGATCGAGCGTGATCTGCGCGACGGCATCCAGCAGCAGCTGGTGTCCCTGATGCTGGACCTGCGGACGGTGCAGGCGTCGGTACCTGCCGAGTTCGGCGAGCTGGACGGCAAGCTATCGCCGATCGCCGAGCGGCTCGCGGGCGTATCCGACCAGGTAAGGACCATCTCCCGCGGGGTTCACCCGGCGATCCTTTCCGGCAGCGGCCTGGTGCCGGCGCTCAGATCGCTGGCCCGCCGGTCCGTGCTGCCGGTCGCGCTCCATCTGCGCGCCGGTCGGCGGCTGCCCGAGCAGGTCGAGGTCGCGGCGTATTACGCAGTGTCAGAGGCGCTGACCAACGCGGCCAAGCACGCGCACGCATCCGCCGTCCACGTCGAACTCGGCATGCCCGGCGCGATCCTGGAGCTGGCGATCCGCGATGATGGGATCGGCGGAGCCGACCCGGCTCACGGGTCGGGACTAGTCGGGCTCAGCGACCGCATCGAGGCGCTCGGCGGCACGCTGGAGGTCACCAGTCCCGCCGGCAGCGGCACCACGCTGCTCATCGAGATCCCAGCCGAACAGCCGATCACCGCACGCCCGCCCGGCCCGTAGACACGGCTCGTACCTCACGTCAAGCCTCAAGAGCAACGAGCCTGGCGAGCCGCCGTGGCGGGCGCTAGCCTGCGTGGCTTGGCTGATCCAGGGCCAGCCGGGCCGCGCTGATGTCCTCGCGGCCGTGCCCGGCGGCCACGGCGGCATGCCACTGCCGGGAGAGCGCGGCCAGCAGCGGCGGCGCATCGCCAGGAGCGGCGCTGATCGCGAGGTCCACGTCCTTCAGCGCCCACTCGAGCGGGAACTCCGCGGCATAGTCCTGCCGGTCCATCTTGTGGAGTTTGGCGTCGGCGATCGGCGCGTCCAGGGGACCGCCCTCGATGGCCTCGGCGAGCTGCTGGTGGCCGATGCCGAGGCGATCCGCCAGCTCCATCGTCTCGGCCACCCCCTCGATGAGGATGGACATGTAGGCGTTGACAACCAGCTTCACCTGGCTGCCGTGACCTGCTTGGCCCAGCCACACGGTCTTCCGGCCGAGAACGTCGAAGACTGGACGCAGCGCGTCAGCCGCCGCGGCGGGCCCGGACGCCAGGATCAGCAGCTGGCCCTGCTCCGCCGGTCCCTTGCTGCCCGACACCGGGGCGTCCACGAACATGACGTCCGGCCGCTTCAAGGCCAGCCGTTCCCCGATGCGCAGGGTCGCCTCGACGCCGATCGTGCCCATCTGGGCCCACACGCATCCATCGGCGAACGCATCGGCCGTCCCGCCGTCGAAGATCACCGATTCGGCGACCTCGGCGGTGGGCAGCATCGTGATCACTATCCCCGCGTCCCGCACGGCGTCTGGCGCCGACGCCGCGACCCGCGCGCCCGCGTCGGCCAGCGGGCCGGTCGCCTGCGGCGACCGATCCCACACCAGCGTGTCAACGCCCGCGGCCACCAGATTGCGGGTCATCGCCGATCCCATGATGCCCGCGCCGAGCACCGCCACCGTCGCGTCGCGGTCGTTTCCAGCTGCCCCTGCCATAACGGCTCCTCTCCTGCCGCGCCTGCCCCGCCGACGGCCGTCGGCCAGGTCACCAGCTCCAGGATGGCGGCGGAAACCTGGCGGCCGCATTGCTGCTAGCAGGAGTCGTCCTCCGTTTTCATCGGGGACTTCCGGGCCGTGCTGGCTTTCTCCATCCTGCTCGCCATTTTGTGCGTGTTCTCGTTGGCCAGCATCCGGAAGACCGTATTAGTTCCGCGTCAGGATGGTCAGCGTCGTTCTCGGGCTGTCTCTTTCAGTCATTTTATTTGGCCCCTGAGCGCGTCGGGCACGGCCGATCCACAATGTTTTAAGCCTCAGCTAAGCTTCAGAGCTAATCCTCAGCTTGTGCCGGACAATCTCCCGCCAATCTTTCAGGCTGCTTTCATCGCTGCTCCAGCGCCGGTTGCCATCCTCAGATATATGGCATCGACGAAAGGACCCAGCAAATGTTTTCCCGCAAATTCTCCAGGTCCATCGCGGTCGGCGCCGTGGCCATCGCGGTCGCGGGCGGTTCCTACGGGATCGTCAGCGCAACCTCCGGCAGCGGCTCAACCGCTTCGAGCAGCAGCTCAGCCGCTCCCAGCAGCAGTTCAGCCGCTCCCAGCAGTGGCTCCGCTGGCGGATCCGGCGGCGAGGCATCCAATGCTCGGTCTGGACCGGCCGCAGGGGGAGCAGTCGGCACGGTCGACAGCGTGTCCAGCTCAGGCTTCACCCTGACGACGTCAGCGGGTCAGAAGGTGACCATCGACGAGGCGTCCTCCACGACGTACGAGAAGGGGACGAGCCCGGCCTCGGTGAGTGCCGTTACCAAAGGCGAACCCGTCCTCGTACTCGGGACGACCAACAGTACGACCATCACGGCCACGCAGGTCATCGTGCAGCCGGCTAGCAGCGGATCTTCGACTACCTCGGCGGCAAAGGTGATCCCCTTCCAGGAAGGTGCACCGACCACGTCCAAGCAGGTTGGCCAGATCCCGGCGAGCTACAGTCAGGGGTCGGGGACGATCGTCAGCGGAACGGCGGCGAATAAGGCGACCGAGGCCGCGCTGGCCGCCTACCCGGGGGGCATCGTCGACCGTGTGGTGAAGCTGAGCAACAGCGAGTACGAGGTCCACTACATCGGCGTCAACTGGCCGCACCACGTCTTCGTCAACCAGGACTTCAAGGTTGTCGGCGCCGATTAACAGCCCGGTCGGCCTGCCTCAGCCTCCGCCCGCCGGCGTGCCGGACGGCTTATCCGCCGAGCACGCCTGCTCGGCCTTCTGCGTCTGCGCATTGGGGTCCTGAAGCTGGGTGCGAAGCTGCGGTCCGGCCGTGGTGGAAACGTCAGCACCGTGACTGTCCAGGCACTTGAGGTACGTGCTCATCTGCGCCAGCCGCCCACCGCCCGATGTGCCGCTGCCGAGGTACTGGCCGCACGCCTTCATCGCAGCGTTCCGGGCTGAGGCCGGCGCATTCTGCAGCGCGCTGCGCATCCCGCCTGATCCATCCGATCCGGCCGAGCCGGGCACGTTCACGCCATGGGAACGCAGGCATGAGGCGAACTGCGAGGACGCGCCCTCGCTGGGGGATGCGGCTGCGGATGTCCCGCCGCCGGACGAACTGCAGGCCGTGACCGCGGCCAGCAACAGCGCCGCACTGCCCGCGATCCGGCCTGCCTGCCGCCTGCTCATGGTGGGGTCCTCCCGTGCCGGTCCGCGGAGCCGCACGCCGCGGCTCGCACCGGCATGACAGTTAACTGGGTCGCCCGTCAAACCAGCGTCAACGTTTCGCGGATGACCCGGCGGATCCGCCCGTCTCTTGGCGATCCCGGATCGATCGTTGACGCGGCTCTGACGTGCCGCGGCGGACACTGGGGAGGCACGTCGGCCGGGCGTGCTGACGGGGAGGCGCTGGTGCGGATACTGGTGGTGGAGGACATGCAGCTACTGGCGGGGGCGATCGCGGACGGGCTGCGCGGCCAGGCGATGGCCGTGGACGTGGTGTTCGACGGGGAAGCCGCGCAGGAGAAGCTGACCGTCAACGATTACGACGTGGTCGTCCTGGACCGCGACCTGCCGGTCGTCCACGGAGACGTTGTGTGCCGGTCACTGGTCAGCCGGAGCGCCGCAGTGCGCATCCTCATGCTGACGGCCGCGGCCGACCTGTCCGACCGGGTGGCGGGCCTCAATCTCGGCGCGGATGACTACCTGGCCAAGCCGTTCGCGTTCACCGAACTGGTCGCGCGGGTCAGGGCGCTGGGACGGCGGGCGCGGCCGCCCGAGCCACCGGTTCTGGAACGCGCTGGGGTCCGGCTCGATCCGGCCCGTCATGAGGCGACCCGGCACGGGCTCCCGCTGTCGCTCCGGCACAAGGAATTCCTTGTCCTGGAGGAACTCCTGCGCGGCGGCGGCACCGTCGTGTCCGCTGAGCAGCTTCTGGAGAAGGCCTGGGACGAGCATGTCGACCCGTTCACGCACGTCGTCCGCGTCACGATTATGACGCTACGCCGCAAGCTCGGCGACCCGTCACCGATCGAAACGGTGCCCGGCGCGGGGTACCGCATCCTGTGAGAGCCGCCCCCGTGTCCCGGTGGAACCGGCTGAACGTCACGCTGGGCTGGCCTGATCTGAACATCCGGCCCCGCCGGCCCCGGCTGACGGTGCGGGCCCGCCTCACCCTGCTGTACGGGGGGATGTTCCTGTTCGCTGGCGGCGTGCTGATCGGCATCCTCTACGTCATCTTCTCGGACAGCTTTCCCGACGGGCGTCTCGCTGACGGGCTCGCATCATCCAGCGGGCGCGCTCACCGTGGGCCCATCGTCTCCCCGCCGGCCTCCCGGCTGAGCTACGCCGATGTGCGGGCCATCCGGCAGCAGCTGGACCAGCACCGGACCGCGATTCTCCACTTGCTCGTGTGGCAGTCGCTGCTGGCCTTGGCGGTGGTCGCGGTGCTGGCGGTCGTTTTCGGCTGGCTGATGGCGGGCCGGGCGCTGCGTCCGGTGCGGCATATCACGGACACGGCCCGCCGGGTCGCCGGCAGCACCCTGCACGAGCGCATCGCGCTGGACGGCCCTCAAGATGAGCTGAAGGAACTCGCCGACACCTTCGACGCCATGCTGGAACGCCTGGACGGGGCCTTCGACGCCCAGCGCCGGTTCGCGGCCAACGCCTCGCACGAGCTGCGCACGCCGCTGGCGACCAATCGCACCCTGCTCGAGGTCGCCGTGGCCCAGCACCGCGTTCCAGCAGAACTCCGCGAGGTCATCGACGCCCTGCTCGCCGCCAACGCCCACAGCGAGCTCGTCCTGGACGGCCTGCTGACGCTGGCTCGCAGTGAAAGCCAGGCCATCAACTGGCTGCCCGTTGACCTGTCCGACATCGCGGCGGGGGCCGTGGAGGAGACGGCCGGTGAGGCCGCGGCCGCAGGCGTCACCGTCGACGCGCAACCTGATCCGGCACCTACCAAGGGCGACCCGATCCTGCTCGAGCGGCTGGCCCTCAACCTGATCCACAACGCCATCCGGCACAATCACCCGGGCGGCTGGGTCACGGTGAGCACGCGGGCGGCCGCCGGGCCCAGCGAAGTGGAACTCGTGGTGAGCAATTCCGGGCCACTCGTCCCGCCGGAGCAGGTCGGCTCGCTGTTCGAGCCTTTCCGGCGGCTTGGCGGCAACCGGACCGGCCACGCTCAGGGCGCTGGGCTCGGCCTGTCCATCGTCCGGTCGATCGTCCAGACGCACGGCGGGCACCTGACGGCCACCGCGCGCGACGCCGGTGGCCTGACGGTCCGCATCTGCCTGACGGCTTCGTGGCCGCCCGGCGCGCATCAGGATCCCATTCATGGGCGTCGGTCTAGAGCGTTTACCCGGATTTTATGGGGCGCGCTTTAAGAACGATTCCCATGAGCTTAATACGCAGCTCTGCTCCGGGACTCATCCAGAAACCCTCGGCAGGATCTTAATGGCACACAGCCTGCCTCACCGAGCCGCGCTATGGCGGCGGCCCGGATCATATACCGCCTTAAGGAGCCATATGTTCCTGACCTACCTCAGGCGTGAGCTGCGCCGCCGGATGCGCCAGGCGACGTTCATATCCCTGGGCCTCGCGCTCGGCATCGGCCTGGTGATTACCGTGACCGCCGCATCTTCCGGCGTCAAGGACGCGCAGACGACCGTGCTGCACGCGCTGTACGGCACCGGCACGGACATCACCGTCACCAAGAGCCCGACCGCCGGATCGGGAGCACCCGGGGCGTTCGGCTTCCGCGGGCAGGCCGGCACCGGAAGCGCTCCGGCAGCGGGGACGACGATCAACATCGACACCCTTCGGGCCCTCGGCCTCGGCACGATCAGTTCGTCCTCGGTGACCAAGGTCTCTGGCCTGAGTGGCGTCGCGGCGGCGGCGGGCGGCTTGACGCTGACCGACACGAAGATCACCGGAACGGTGTCAGCCAGCTCCTCCGGCGGCGGTTTCGGCGGGACCGGAGGCGGCGGCGCGGGCGGATCGCTCACCCCCACCTCGTTCAGCGTCGATGGGGTTGATATCGGCACCGGCGAACTGGGGCCGCTGAGCACCGGCAAGCTCACCTCCGGCCGCACGTTCACGTCCGCCGACTCCAGTTCGGACGTGGCGGTCGTTGACTCGAACTACGCGACGCAGAACAAACTGAGCGTCGGGTCGACGGTCACGATCGCGAAGGCCAGCTTCAAGGTCATCGGGATCGTCAGCGAGCCTTCGGATGAGAACAACTCCGACGTCTACATCCCGCTGGCTCGCGCGCAGGCGCTGGCCAGCATGAAGAACGACGTCAACACGATCTACGTGTCGGCCACCAGTGCGGCCAACGTGAACACGGTGTCAAAGGAGATCTCCGCGGCGGTCCCGTCGGCGACCGTGACGAACTCCAGTGACCTGGCCAACGAGGTGACAGGGTCTTTGTCGAGTACCTCCAGCCTGGCCAACAACCTGGGCAAGTGGCTGGCGGTCGCGGTGCTGGTGGCGGCGTTCCTGCTCGCGAGCCTGCTGACCATGTCGGCGGTGTCCCGGCGGGTGCGTGAGTTCGGCACGCTCAAGGCGCTCGGCTGGCGCAGCAGGCGGATCACCCTTCAGGTGCTGGGCGAGTCCGTCGTGGTGGGCATCATCGGCGGCGCGGCGGGTGTCCTGCTCGGGCTCGCGGGGGCAGGAATCGTCGACGCCATCGCGCCCCCGCTCTCGGCGTCGGTGGGGACGACCACCGGTTCGGCCACGCCCGGCGGCGCCCGCCAGTTCGGGGCAGGCGGCGGGGCGGGCGGAACAGGCGGAGCGGGCGGCGGCGGGTTCCGCCAGGCGACGGCCAATGCGACCCACACGGTGGCCGTTCACCTTACGGCGCCCGTCACGGTATCGGCGATCCTGCTGGCCGTGGCGCTCGCCATCGCTGGCGGCCTGATCGCCGGATCGTTCGGCGGCTGGCGGGCGGCCAGGCTGCGCCCGGCCACGGCACTGGCCAAGGTCACGTGAGCATGCCGGGCACCGAACGATCTGAACCTGAGGACTACTGGGCGATGGCAAACCGGACGCTTAGCCGGTTGGCCCGGAACGTGGAGATGCGGGCATGTACAAGCTGACGGGCGTGACCAAGGACTACCCGAAGAACCGGGGCACCGTGGCGGCGCTGCGTGGCGTCGATGCGGTGATCGAGGACGGGGACTGGCTGGCCATACAGGGCCCGACCGGGCACGGCAAGTCCACGCTGCTGCAGATCGTGGGCGGCCTGGACCGGCCGACCGCGGGGATCGTCGACTTCCGCGGGCAGGACCTGGCTCAGTTGCGCGAAACGCAGCTGACCCGGGTGCGGGCATCCTTTATCGGGTTTGTGTTCCAGACCTTCAACCTGATCCCCACGCTGTCGGCGCAGGAGAACGTGGAGACGGCGCTGGTGCCGTTGGGTATCGGTGCCGCCGAGCGCCGGGCCGGCGCGGGTCGGGCGCTGGAGGATGTCGGGCTGGCCGACGGGGCCGCGCACCTGCCCTCGGAGCTGTCCGGCGGGCAGCAACAGCGCGTGGCCCTGGCCCGAGCGCTGGTGAAGGAACCCAAGGTGCTGCTGGCCGATGAGCCAACCGGCAACCTGGATGAGGACACCCGTGACGAGATCATGGTCTTGCTGGAGAAATCGTGGCGGGAGCGCGGCCTGACCATGATCGTGGTCACGCACGACAGTACGGTCGCCCGCCGCGCCCAGCGGATCGGCGTGATGAAGCACGGCCGCCTCACCGTCAAGTAGGGCGCCGAGCGGCCGTCCGTAGGGCGGCACCCGGCACTCCCTTGCGGCTAGCGGGAATCCGGCTGGTCGGGCTAGTGGCGAGAGCAAGTTGCCGCTGGCGCCGATGCCCGGCAAAAGCGTCTCCGTTGGCATCAGCGTCCGGCAGCAGCTCGGGTAGCTGCTCCGGATCCAGCGGCGACGGATCCAACGCCCGATCTGGACCGGCCCCAGGGGGAGCAGCCGGCACCATCAGCAGCGTGTCCTCGTCGAGCTTCACGATGACGACGACAGCAGGGGACCAGAAGGTGACCGCCACTGAGGCGGCCTTCACGACTTACCAGAACCAGGAGAAGAAGAGCTCGACCCCGGCGAGTGCCATCACCAAGGACGAGCCCGTCCTCGTACTCGGGTGGACCAGCGGATCGGCCATCACGGCCACGCAGGTCGTCCTGCACCCGACCGGCCTATCCGCGAGTTCCTCGGCGGCGCAGTTCACGTGCGGGGGAAAGACCGTGACCAAGCAGGTCGGTCAGATCCCACCCGGTCGCCGCAATACGCAGCAGCACCGCGACGCCCCCATGGCTGAGTACCAGGGTTTTCTTTCCCGACGACCGTCACCCGTTGATCGCCATACGCCGAACCTGCTCGCGAGCCCAGCACGAATATAAAAACCGGCCGGTCCAGATTGGAACCGGCCGGTCAACTGTAAAGCCCTGTTACGGATCGGAACGTAGACGTTTTCCGCGAGCCGGAGGATCAGGTCAGCCGCTGCCGTGCCTTTCCCCAGCTGGCTGCGCGCGGCGGTTCGGCGTCTACAGCCTCGGCAAGCGTGGCGGCATGCCCGGCACCCACGATGGGGGCCAGCCAGGCCCGGAGCTGCTCGGCATCAGGCCGGAGGAACCGCCCGGTAGCGTAGAGATCTTCGGTGCCGTTGGGCCCGGGCAGCAGGATTTTCCAGACCGGCTGCTCGCGCGTCGGTCCCCCGAAGGTCAGCGCGCACACCAAGGCGCCCCCGTCGCGGAGCGCATACCGGGTCTGGTGCCCGCCGTGGGTTCTCTCCACAGGCATGGTTGCCTCCTAACTGATCCCGGCTGGCCCACGGTGCGGGATACCCGGCACCAGACCCGGCCCATGGACTGGCCCGGCTCGGCGTTCCCCCGTGCCAGACGTCCGCAGGCAAGCGGGTGCTCCAGTGAAGTCACGGCCGGGCCGGGTCAGCTCTGCTTGGTTTCCCAGAAGATTTTGCTGATCTCGTCGATCTTCGCCAGCAACTGGTCGGCCACGGCCGGGTCGTCGCTGGACTTGGTGCCGCCGCCCCCGCCGGCCAGCTTGGTGGCCTCGTTGAACAGCGTGTTCAGCTGCGGGTACTTCTCGAAGTGCGCTGGCTTGAAGTAGTCGGTCCACAGCACCCACAGGTGGTGCTTGACCAACTCGGAACGCTGCTCCTTGATGATCAGCGCCCGCGTCCGGAACTCGGTGTCGGTGTTCTGCTGGTACTTCTCATCGATGGCCTTCACAGACTCCGCCTCGATCCGGGCCTGAGCAGGGTCGTAGACGCCGCACGGCAGGTCACAGTGCGCATAGGCGACAGCCTTGGGTTCGAGCAGGTGCGTGAGCAGCCTCATGGATCCGCCTTCCGTAGTGTCCGTGTTGCGGCGTCAGCTCACCGCATGGATGCCGTTCCTGGCCCCGGCGAGCGGCCGGTTCGTGCTGTGTAGCCACTATCACGCACGAACGGGAGATGCGTCTTTCCCGCAGACGGCCAACTTCGGTACCGGCTAGCAGGAATCGGCGATCAGACCGGGAAAAGCTCCTGATGCGGATGGTGCACCGGGTCTTCCCGCCCATCGTGACGTGCGGCTGCCTGACCGTGGCTGGCGCCACGCTGCTTGTCCAGGCCGGGGGCGGGTTGTACTGGCTCATTCCCAGCGTGCTCACGGCCCTCATTTTCGGGCTGGTCAACACCTGGGTCCTGCTGGTGGAGATCCTTCGCTGAGCAACCTCCAGGTCATGCCGCCTGCTTCGACGCCCCTGCTTCAGGCTGCTCACCCAGTGCAGGGCGCTGGTGTCCGGGGTCGGTGAGGGTGAGGTCGGCAAGGAGCACGGCGACGTCGTCGTCGAGCCGGTGGCGGGTGTGGTCGCGCAGCCGGTCCAGCAGTTCGTCGGCGGCCGCTTGCAGGTCAGGCCGGCAGAGGGCGTCGATCTGCTGGTCTAGGCTGAAGAGGCGGCCGGAGCGGTCGCGGGCCTCCAGCAGCCCGTCGGTGAAGAACAGCAGCCGGTCGCCGGTGCGGACCGAGAACGTGGACAGGTGCAGGTCCGGGTGCAGGCCCAGCGGGGTCGCGAACGACCTGGGTGCCAGCGGCGACAGCTCACCGCCGGCGCTCAGCCGCAGCGGCGGGGGATGCCCGCAGACCACCAGCTGGAGCCAGCCTCTGGGGTCAAGCTCGGCGAAGACCGCGGTGACGAAGTCTTCGGGGCCCGCGGCCCGGGTCACGGACAGGTCGACCGCCCGGGCGATCTCGGTCAGGGACAGGCCCGGCTGGGCGCAGGCGTCCCGGAAGCTGGTGGCGGCGACGCTGGCCAGCCGGACCGCGGGCAGCCCTTTGCCTTTGGTGTCGCCGACCAGCCACCGTGTGCTGGCGCCGCCGGTGATCACCTCGACGATATCGCCGCCGACCCGCGCCTCAGCCGAGGCGGACAGGTAGCGGGACGCGAGCCGGGCCGCGGCCACGGAGGTGGGGACCTCACGCAGCAGCGCGCTTTGCGCGACGCGGGCCACGGCGCGGGCCTGGCCGAGCCGCCGCTGCGCCGCGGCGCGGATCACGGAGTTGGCCACCGCGAAGCAGGCCAGCAGCACCAGCACCCCCAGCTGGGTTACCAGCCGTCCGGCCGGGCCGTGCCCGGCCAGAGCCAGCCCCAGCCCGAGCAGGACCGTCCAGCCTGCCAGCAACGCGGTACGCAGCGGCCGCAGCGCCAGGGACCCCAGCAGCGGGGCGATCGCCAGCCACGCCTCCGCGATGGGCCGCCCGGTCTCGAACTGCGCCGCCGCCAGCGCCGCGGCGGCCACGGCCAGCAGCGGCCCAGCCACCCGGCCGCCGGCAACGGCATCCGGCACCGGGCCTGCCGGTTCCAGCCAGATACCATCCCTCGCCCAAAGCAGCCGGGCGAGGGACGCCCACCACGACCGGCGCAGGACGGAACGGCTTGGCCCCCAGCGCGGCTTCCGCGGCGCGGGCACCCCGGGGACAGCGGAGCCTCGCCGGGCGCGGCTGATCCGCCTCACTGGCTGCCGCCGGCTTTGAATGCCATGTGAGTAGGTTCGCGCGGTACCCCCGGCGCTGACATCCCGGCCAGCGGGCGTCGGCGCTTGATGCTGGCCGGGTACTTCAGGTTCCCGCTAGCTGGCAGTGGGGTGGGCAGCCTGCCGGGCAGACCAGGCCCCGCCTATCCGCGATCGCAAGCGATAGGCGGGACGGCGTGTCGTGCGCGCTGAAGCTGTCATCCCAGGGACGAGCGGCGATCGAAGGATTTCTTGTCATGAGACGATTGGTGTATACAGCCATCATTGCGCTTATCGTGACTGCGGCGGTGACTATCGTGCGAGCCGGCGCAACGATAGCCAACCCGAACCCCAGCTACCCCGTCGGCAATCGCGGCGGTCATCCCAGGCGGTGATCTCGCCCTTGGCGATTCCGTAGCACTGGTAGTCCGCCGGCTCCGCGGCGATCCGGCAGGTCTCGGGACGGGACATCGGGTCAGCTTCCAGGTATGGGGAAAGCAACGGCCTTGTCGAGCGGGTCCGCCAGCGCGCCCCGGACCGGGCTCCGCGATCAGCTCGCAAACGCGAGTGATCGCTGCATGGGAGCCGGAGCCATCGCCGACGCCGGGTAGACCATGTGGATCGTCATCAGCGCCCAGCTCATCCTGGCCACCGCGGCGTCCGGGTGGTCGCCGAACTCACCGGCCGCCTGTGCAGCGCAGCCGCGGACTCCAAGGCGCCGTAGCGTCGTCGCGACGGCGCGGCGGACCTGGCTGGGAGAGGGCGATTCGGAGGGCTGCAGGGTCGACATGAACAGCGCCTCGGCTCGGACCGCGTCGAACATGCGCGGCGCCTGGTATCGGGGAAGCGACGCCTTCGTAGCCAGAATCTCCATCGTTCGTGCCTCGCTTCCTACCCTTGCGTTCATGGGGCTCGTGCCAGATGCTGTCCAGCTTGGCGGCCAGGCCCGCTGACGTCTTCACGGCCAGCGCCCAAACCCGGCTACCGGCCAGCAGGAATCAGCGGACGTGCGAGGAGAACGACTGAGGCCGGTGATACCGGGGCGTGCGGGCCGACGTCAGTGGAGCTGCAGCGCTAGCTGGGCGAGAATCAGCGTCCCTGCGCCGGGAACCCGCCTTCCTGCTGGCCATTTTCCCTGGTGGCATATTGCAGCGCGATAGCGGCGGAAGCGCTAGGTGGGCCGCCCCGCCGAGCAGGTTCGCAACGGTGATGGACTGCCCGAGCGGGCCGAGCATGATCCACAGTGTGGGTACGGTACCAGGGCTGCCAGGCTGCCCGAGTACCGGACCAGGCGCTGCCACGATTGCGTGATCACCACCAGGCTGGCGATCAGGCTGAGGCCGAACATTGCGCAGGCCAGCAGCATGGTCAGCGCGCGGACCGGGCGCCGATTGCGGGAAACGGTGGCGTCTGCGCCTGGCCTTTCACGCCAGGCGCGCTGGATATCCGGGCAATCACCCAGCAGCGCCTTATTCCCATGCTCGTCATATCGAGTCCGAAGAGGATCAAGATCGCGGATCTGGCCCCGCACACGTCAACCGGCACTCTGAGCCAACTCGTAGTTAAGTGGAAGGTCCACTGTGATGTGTGTCCCGGCCCCGGCCGTGCTGTGGAGGTGGATCGAGCCGCCCAGGGCCTCGACGCGGTCGGTGAGGCCGGCCAGGCCGGAACCGCGTGCGGGATCGGCCCCGCCGACGCCGTCGTCGCGGATCGACAGCAGCAGGCTGCCGTGGCGCGTGCTGAGCGAAATCTCGGCGTGTGAGGCCTGTGCGTGCTTCATCGTGTTGGCCAGCGCCTCGGACGCGACGTAGTACGCCGCGACCTCGATCGGCTCGGGGCACCGCGCATTCCCCGTGATATCAAGGTCGACTGGTACCGCGGACCGGCGGGCGAGCGCGCGCAGCGCCGGGCCCAGGCCATGCCCGGAAAGGGCCGCCGGGTGGATCCCGCGCGAGAGCTCCTGCAGTTCGGCCACCGCGTCGGCCAGTCCCGCCGCGATGCGGGCCAATCCAGCGCGCAGGTCGCCGCGGCCGGCCGCAACATCGGCCTCTGCGGTGCGCGCTGCCAGTGCGAGCGAGACCAATCGCTGCTGGGTACCGTCGTGCAGATCGCGCTCGATCCGGCGGCGGGCCTGGTCCGACGCGGCGACGATCCGCCGGAGCGAGGCGGCCAGCTCCGACCTGCTCTCCGCATTCGCGATCGCGGTGGCGAGCAGCTCGGTGAAATTCTCCAGGCGTCCCTCCAGGCCGACCGGCAGAAGCTCGTCGGTGGACACAACGTTCATCGCGCCCCACAGACGGCCCTCGACGATGATCGGGCTCCCGACCGACGAGACGATACCCAGGCGACGTGCGGCTCCCGCGACGGGCCTGGTGGCCGACGACCAGTCCATCGCGTCGACACGGGCGGAGCGCCCGGTGCGATAGACCTCCGCCGAAGCCATTCCCGGCTGGAACTCCCATCGCGTCCCGACCGGGAGTTCGAGGGTCTTCGAGACGCCGACAAAGACGACTGCCGGGCCGTCGTGCTCGAACCTGAGGACTCCCGCCTGCGCCCCGAACAGGCCAGCGACCTCGTCGCTGACGGCCGAGAAAATCTGGACGGGCGGCACGCCTTGCGCCACCAGCGTGGCCACCCGCCGCAGCGCCGCCTGCTCCTCAGCCAGCCGGGCGAGAGAGGCACGGCTCTCGGTGTTCGCGATCGCCGTCGCCACCAGCTCGGTAAATCCGGCTAGCTGCGCCTCGGTGTCGGCCGGCAGCGGCAGCAGCCCCTGGCGGCTGAACGCCACGACCATGCAGCCCCACAGGCGGCTCTCGGCACTGACCGGCACGCCGATCGAGGAGCGCAGCCCCCAGTCGCGGGAGGCGACCTGGCCGATCACGCCGGAGACGTCCCTGTAGTCGATCCGGGACGGCCGGCCGGTCTGGTACACCATCGTGGTCACGTTCCGGCCGCCGAGCGGCAGCCGGCCGCCGACCGGGGTCGGCGCCGGGGCGCCCGTTCTGGTCCAGGTGCCGGCGACCTCGAGTGTGTCCTGCGGGTCGTAGCGGACCAGGATCGCGAAGTCGGCGGCCAGGAGCCGGCCGACCTCCTCGGCGACCGCGGCGAACACCTCCTGCGGCGGAGTCGCCTGGGCCACCAGCGTCGCGACCCGCCGCAGCGCGGCCTGCTCCTCGGCCAGCCGGGCCAGGGCGGCGCGGCTGTCGGCGTTCGCGATCGCCGTCGCCACCAGCTCGGTGAACGAGGCCAGCCGCGTCTCGGTGTCCGGCGGCAGGGGCTGCTCCAGGGTCGAACCGGCGAAGATCACCCCCCAGAGACGTCCCTCGACGATGACCGGCGTCCCAACCGCCGAGCGGATGCCTGTCTCCCAGGGGGCGGCACTGACCGGGCCCGAGGAACTATCGGCATAGCGATCGATCCGGGCCGAGCGGCCGGTCTCGAACACGAGCGTGCTGACGTTGTGCCCGTCAAGGGGCCACCGGATGCCCACGGGGAGGTTTTTGCCTGCCGGGCCCCAGGTCGTGACGGAGATCGCCGTACGGCCGGCCTCGTAACGGACCAGGGTCGCCAGGTCGACCCGAAACAGCTGCCCGACCTCCTCGGCGACCGCGGCGAACACCTCCTCCGACGAAGTCGCCTGGGCCACCAGCGTGGCCACCCGCCGCAGCGCGGCCTGCTCCTCGGCCAGCTGACCAAGCCGCGCCTGATCGGGCGGATCACGGCCCACCGCTCTGCCGGGGGCACCGGCGCCGTTATCTAGCGCGCTCACACGCCTGACAGTAACCCGGTGCCTAGCGACCAGCAACGCCCTCTGTCCCGGCTGCCAGGCGCGCGGCCGGTCAGCTGCGGGCTGGCCTGCGGTACGCCCGCAACGTGCCTGAGATCGCGATGCCGCCGCTCATGATGGCCATCATCGGGACGCTCACCTTCGAGTTCGAAGTCAGCCTTCCGCTGCTGGCCGGCGACACTTTCCATGGCACGGCCACCACCTACAGCTGGCTGATTGGCTCGCTAGGGCTCGGCGCGGTGATCGGCGGCCTGTACGCGGCGCGGTGCGGATTGCAGCTAGCGGGAATTGAGCCAGTTCGGTTGGCCGGGGCATAGATGACCGCTGGCCACCCTAATGCGGCAGTTACCGCTAGCTGGGGGCGCGTGTTGCCGCCTGCGGTGATGACCGTGGCCCCTGTGAGCGAAATCCTTGAATAAGTGGCACACCTTAGATAAGCAGTTCGACGCTGCCTGGACGCTTGCGGAGGAACTGGTGCGATGAAGTCGCCGGCAGACGTGAGCGACCCGCGCCCGGGCAGGGGCCCGGCAGGCGCGCCCAGTGCGGGGTTCGCGCTGCTGCTGGTGTTGGCGATGGCGCAGTTCATGGTGGTGCTGGACTTCACCATCGTCAACGTCGCGCTGCCGTCGATCGAGAACGGTCTGCACGTCAGCACGACGACGGTCCAGTGGCTGGTGAGCGGCTACGCAATCGCCTTCGGGGGATTCCTGCTGCTGGGCGGCCGGCTCGCCGACGTGTTCGGCCGGGCGAAGCTGTTCCGGATCGGCCTGGTTGTGTTCGTGGCCGCGAGCATCGCCGGAGGTCTGGCCGTCGAACCGGCCCTTCTCATCGCGTCACGGGTCGTGCAGGGAATCGGGGCGGCCATGCTGGCTCCCGCGGGCCTGGCCCTGCTGGTCACCAGCTGGCCCGGTGAGCGGGAGCGCAGCCACGCGCTGGGCATTTACGGCGCGGTCGTTTCGGCCGGATTCGCTTCGGGCGCGGTGCTCGGGGGCCTGCTGGCCGAGGTCACCTGGCGCCTGGTCTTCTTCGTCAACGCCCCAGTGGGCGTCGCGCTGCTGGTCGCCTCGCTGCGCCTGCTGCCCCCAGACCCGCCCGGGCGCAAGGGGCAGCTGGACGTTCCCGGCGCCATCACTGTGACCGCCGGGGTCGCCCTGCTGGTGCTGGCCGTCGTACGGGCGGGCGACACGCTGCAGGCCACCCAGCCGGCGCTGCTCGCCGCGGCCGCGATCCTGCTGCTGGGCACCTTCATCGCCCGGGAGAGGCGGGCCCGGTCACCGCTGCTCGACCTGGCCCTGCTCAAAGACCGCGGCATCGCCGGAGCCAACCTCGCCCTGATCGCGATCGGCGCCTTCAACGCCGGGCAGGTACTGCTGGTGACGCTGTACCTGCAGCAGGGGCGAGGGCTCAGCCCGGTACTCACCGGTCTGTGCTTCGTCCCGCAGGCGGCCGGGGCGTTCGCGTTGTCCGGCCCGGCTAGCAGGTTCGTCCCGTCCCTCGGGCCACGGCGCGCGCTGGCTATCGCCCTCTCCATGGCGCTGCTGGCCCTGGCCGCGGCCGCCGTCGCGGTGCTGGCCGGTTCGCTGCCCGCGCTGCTCGCGGCCCAGTTCGTGCTCGGGCTCGCAGCTCGCCTCAGCCAGGTCTCCTCTACCCTGGCCGGCACGCATGGGCCTGTCGCGGCCCGGTCCGAGGGCACGGCCAGCGCGCTGCTGACCGCAACCAGGCAGTGCGGTTCGGCGCTCGGCGTGGCGATCTTGGCCGCGACACTGGTCGCCGTGCACGGCACGACCGGTCACCGGACCGAGGTGGCGATGCTCGTCGCCGCTAGCTTTGCGCTGCTCGGCCTGCTGGCCACCCGAGTCGTACCGCCCGGGCCGACGCTCGCCCCGGCGCCGCAGCCGCAGCACCTGTCCCGCCACCACGCCGGCGGGATCCCCTGACGACCGCTGATTGTGGCGGCCGTTATCCGGTAGTGCCGGCTCCGTCATGCGGATTCCTGCTGACCGGTAGCAGTATTGGGCGCCTACCGGAACGAAATAACGGGCCACGCCCACCTTCGTCACCGCGGCCGGGTGTCCTGCCCGTCCGAATCAAGGTCACCGCCCGGCGGGCGCTGCGCGTGCTCGTGATCATCCTCAGCGCGATGGTCATCTACACCTTCTTCTCCCAGCTCGGCAGCTGAGCGCTCCCCGGCTCAGAATGCCACGGAAACCACCCAGCCGCTGCCGGCCTCAAGGGCCAGGCTGACGGCCTGATTAGACTGATCGGCCGCATCCCCGCAGGCCGGGGGCACCCAATCAATCATCATGTCGCCGGGGCAGCGATTGCGCCCCGCGGACACCCGGTCGGCCTGCTCGTCGCTAGGGGACGAGGGGTCTCACCGGCAGGTCACGACTCGGACCGGTCGAGATCGATGAGCGCGATCCCGATATCGGGGTTCATCACCTTGCGCAACTCCGCGGGCGCCTCGCGGATGATTACCTCCAGCGTCGGGAACACCCTTCCCTCGAGGAGGTGACCTCCGCGCGTTGTCCCGTCCGACAGGCCGAGCACGACGTGTATGTGCACGCTGGGACCGTCCTGGCCCTCGGCGACGTCACCGATCAGCGACAGCACCTCGCACTGCTCGTCAACTGGGATGCGGCGATACTGCTTAGTCACGGGGTCGAACCAGCCGACGGTGGCGCGGGAGAAGGCGCCGACGGCAGTGATCTGTGAAGCTTCCAGGTCCTGGGCGCGCGCGAACTGCGTCAGCACGTCGAACGCCTCATCGCCCGGGTCGCACACCACGACGTAGGTGACGTCGTCCGCGTCCTCGATAACTTTGGCCTTCATCTCAGCTCCTCACGCAGACGCCGCGGGCGGCGGCTGAACTGTGTCGTGTCCTGGTCCTATCGTTCGTGCCGCCCGGCGTTCTGCGACAAACACACAGACAAAGTGCCCGTCCATCACCAGCGGCACCCAGTGGGCGATCTGGCTGTGATCTTCGCTGTATTCCATGCCGTGATAGCAATGGTTCGCCGACATCGCCTTGTACCGGTCGCGCAGGAAGGCGACATTCTCCTGGCCCCAGACGAAGCTCATATGCGGGCAGGATTCGATGAAGGCGCGCGGATCAGCAATGGCGCCCTTGGTGACGAGGTGCGACCCGAGCTGGCGCGAGATGTCGAATTCGGTGTTCACCTGAAGGGCCCTAGAAATGTCGATGCTGCCGTCGGAACGCTGCGGCGTGTAGTTGAGTTCGCAGTTGGCTGCGTGGCCCGTGCCCGCGTTGTTCCACGCCTCGGAACTTTCCTGGGCGCAGTCGTGCAGCGTTTCGAACATTACGACCTCAAGCGCCGGCTCCAGCTCCTTCAGAACCGTGCCCAGCGTGGCGCTCATGATGCCCGCGCCGATCAGTATGACGTCTGGGCTTTCCGATTCGGCGGCGCTCATGCTTGCTCCTCCGTGTTCGCTGGCTTGAAGTGAGGGTCGGCTCCGTTTTCGTACACGACGTAGGCCCGGCGCCACGGATCGTCGCCGATCAGCTTCCACTTGTGGCCCGCAGATCGCCGCGGCGGCCGGGCTCAGCACGGACAAGGCGAAGGTGGAAGGCCTGTTCCCGCTAGCAGGTAGCCGCCCCGGGTGCTCGCCGCAATGACAGGCAACCCAGCCGCCGTGATCCTGGCTTGCAAGGGCACGCGGGATCGGAAGCGGCGCTGCCCCGGGAAGGTGGAACCATGCCGACCACGCTGCCTAAACATGGCATCGCCGACTACAGCACGCAGAGCGGGCGGCCCGTCACCAGGGACCTCGAAGTCGAGATCAACCCCAGCAGCCAGAACGGGTCGGCCAGGGCAGGTGAGTCCGATGCGCGCTAGCGGAATGGTGCTGCTCGCGGCCGCGCAGGGGGGCACGCAGGTCGTCCCGGCCCGGGCGCAGATGGCGGCCACGCTGGGGTTCCATATCATCCTGGCCTGTTTCGGCATCGCCCTGCCGTCGATCGTGCTATTGGCCGAGTTCATCGGCCTGCGCCGGCATAACGAGACCGCGCTGCTGCTGGCGCGGCGCTGGTCGCAGGCGATGGGGGTGCTGATCGCGGTCGGCGCGGTGACGGGCACGGTGCTGTCGTTTGAGCTGGGCCTGCTGTGGCCGGGGCTGATGCGCCAGTACGGGTCGGTGCTGGGAGTGCCGTTCGGCGTGGAGGGGCTGTTCTTCTTCCTGGAGGCGATCTTCGCCGGGATCTACCTGTGGGGCTGGCGGCGGCTGCCCGGCTGGGCGCACTGGTGGTCGGGGGTGCCGATCGCGGTCAGCGGGATCTTCGGGGCGATGGCGGTGATCGCGGTCAACTCGTGGATGAACACCCCGGGCGGGTTCACCGAGGTCGACGGCCAGATCACGTCGGTCAACGTGTGGCAGGTGTTCTTCAGCCGCTCGGCGATCTACGAGATGCCGCACATGATCCTGGCCGCCTACATGGTCGCGGGTTTCGGCGTGGCCTCGGTGTATGCGGTGGGCATCCTGCGGGGACGCCGGGACCGCTACCACTACACCGGGTTCGCGCTGGGGTTCGTCCCGGCCGCGGTACTGACCCCGTTCCAGATCTTCGTCGGCGACACCGCGGCCCGGGCCATCGCGCACGACCAGCCGGTCAAGTTCGCGGCCATGGAGTACGTGGCACGGACCTCCCGGCAGGTCCCGGAGTGGCTGGGCGGGGCCTACGTCAACGGGCACATCTATGCCGGGATCAAGATCCCTTACATGGACTCACTGCTGGTCGGGTTCGGGCCCGGTACCAAGGTCATCGGCTGGGACAGCGTGCCCCCGGCCGACCGGCCACCGGTGGTGTGGCTGATCCACCTGGCCTTCGACGTCATGGTGGGCCTCGGGTCCCTCCTGCTGCTGGTCGGGCTGTGGGCCGCCTGGACGTGGTGGCGCCGGCGCCGGTGGCCCCGGCCGCGGGTGTTCTGGGCGCTGGGGGCGGTCAGCGGGCTGGCCGCGGTCGTGGCCATGGAGTGCGGCTGGGTGGTCACCGAGGAAGGCCGCCAGCCGTGGGTGGTGTATGGGCTGCAGACCACCGCCCAGGCAGCAACGACCAACGGCGGCATCCTCACCAGCCTGAGCATCGTTGTCGTGGGGTACGGGGTGCTCGGCGCGGCCACGATCGCGATCTTGCTGATGTTGTCCCGCCGTTGGCGCCGCGACGACCGTGACGACGCTTCCGTCCCGTACGGGCCGCCGCGCGCTGGCGTGGACCGGCCCGCAAGTCACGTGGAGTCATGATGGCCGAGGCCGTTGGAGCCATCCTGCTGGCTGGAATTACCTTGTACGCCGTCCTGGGCGGGGCCGACTTCGGCGGTGGCCTGTGGGACCTGCTGGCCGGCACTACCGCCCGCGGCCGGGCGCCACGCGAACTGATCGACGAGTCGATCACGCCCGTCTGGGAGGCTAACCACGTCTGGCTGATCTTCGACCTGGTCATCTTCTGGACCGCGTTCCCGCACGCATTCGCCTCGGTGATGACCGCGCTCGCGCTACCGATCTGGCTGGCGCTCGCCGGGATCGTGCTGCGCGGCGCCGGGTTCGCCTTCCGCAAGGAGATCACCCGGCTCGGCCAGCAGCGCGCGGCCGGCGCGGCGTTCGCGTTCTCCTCGTTGCTGACCCCGTTCTTCATGGGCACGGTGGTCGGCGCCATCGCCACCGGGGCCGTCCCCGCCAACGCCAGCCACGCCAGCCTCGCCGCCTGGACCAGTCCGACCGCACTGCTGACCGGGTTCCTGTTCGTTGCCGCCTGCGGCTACCTCGCCGCGGTCTACCTGGTCGTGGAGGCCGGACGGCGCGGCGACCGGCCCATGCGCGCCTACTTCACCCGCCGCGCCCAGGGGGCCGCCGTCGCAGCCGGGGGCCTGTCGCTGGCGGCCCTGTTCGAAGTGCAGAACTCGGATCCCGCGTTCTTCAACCGCCTCACGGGCCGGGCGCTGCCACTGGTGGTGCTGGCCGGCGTCTGCGGCCTGGCGGTCTTCACCTTGCTCACCGCCGGCCGTACGAAGGGCATCCGGGCCATCGCCGCGCTCGGTGTCGCCGCGGTCATCTGGGCCTGGGGCGTGGCCCAGTACCCGGTGCTGCTGCCTGGCACCGGGGTGACGCTGACCAATGCCGGCGCCACGCAGGCCACTTTCGTGGCACTGGTCGTCGTGGCCGTCGCCGCCGTCATTCTGGTCGTCCCCTCCTTCGCCCTGCTGTACGCCCTGCAGGGCCGCCGCGTGCTCGGCGGGGGTGAGTAGGTGAAAGGCCCGCGCCACCGCCCGGCAATGACGCGGACGGGCAGGCAGGCTGGGCCGGGACGAGCCGCTTACCGATCGCGAGGCTGCGTTCTGCGCTACCTGCGCTTAAGGTGCGGTCGTCCTGGTCGCGGCCGACGCACCACGGCTCGTTCGGGTAAATCGACCTTGACCTTGGCCGGGTCAGGGGGAACAGATCGAGCCGGCAGGAGCCTTACGACCCATATGCCGGTCCAGGCGGCCATCGCGCCGACGGCAACGCCGACGACGGTGTCCACCAGGCGGAGAATGGGCTGCTGCCACGCGTGCTGCGGGCTGACGGCGGCCACGACCAAGATCACCGCGGTGGTGATCCCGGCCGTGACCGCGTCGCCGGGCCGGCCCAGCAGCATGACCGCGAGGGCGCTGGCGCCGACCAGCACCGCCAGCGCCCAGGCGTGGAAGGGCAGGAAGGCCAGGTAGATAAGGCAGAGAACGAAGCTCACGAAGGTGGCCGACATCCGGCTGACCGCGGCGGCCACGCTCTTGCCGAAGCTGTCCCGCAGGACGAAGATCGTGGCGAGCACGGCCCACATGCCGCCCAGCAGATCGTCGTCCCGTGACAATGAGTACACGCGGGACAGAGCGTTCGTGACCAGCTCGTAGGTGATCAGGCACGCCGCCACTGCCCTGGAGGCAGAACTATGCGCGGGAGGCGGTGTCGTGGTCCTCGGCGGCGGGAACTCGGCGGGCCAGGCCGCCCTCTACCTGGCCCGCAGCTGCGCGCACGTCACGATCGTGATCAGGCGTGCGTCCCTGGCCGCATCGATGTCGCAGTACCTGATCGACCGCGTAGAGGCGAACCAGCACATCAGCGTGGCGGCCACCACGATCATCGAGGCGGTCAACGGGCGCGATCACCTCGAGTCCGTGACCCTGCGGAACACGGTGACGAATGACATCGTGGACGTCGCGATCCGTGGCCTGTTCTGCTTCATCGGCGCGAAGCCTGCGAGCCGCTGGCTGCCCGGCGACGTCGCCCGCGATGAGGACGGATTCGTGCTGACCGACGTCGCCGTTCCGTCCGGCGCCTTCACCCGGCGCCCGCGCCTGCCCTACGAGACCTCGGTAGACGGGCTGTTTGCCGCCGGCGACATCAGGGTCGGGTCGATGAAGCGGGTCGCCGCCGCCGTAGGCGAGGGATCATCGGTCATCCGCTCCGTCCATCAGTACCTCGCAGACTGCTCCTCGGCAAGCTGAAGCAGCCGCGCCTGATCCGCGGGACGTCCGGAATGCGAGGCATCAGCAGCGTCCTCTTCCCGCAGACGCTGCTGAACTAGCACATCAGCAGTGTCGGGCAGCACCCAGCCAAGTGGTCGGCTGGGACCCGCGTGGAACTCCGTGACCGCGTGGACTGATGACCTGGGCTTTACTACTGGTGGACGTTGGTGGCCAGGTAGTGGCCGGTTTGTGGCGGTGGCTCGGATAGTGCCGCGGCGTCGTCGTGGTACTGCAGGTCGGTGCCGGTTTGCCGCTGATGGTGCTGCCTGAGGTGCTCTTCCCAGCTCGGGACGCGGAACAGTTCGTTGAACAGGCGCGGGTTCTGGCCGTCCTGGTACAGTGCCCAGTCGGTTGCCCCGGTCCGCAGCCGCGACTGGCGCAGGCCGGCCATGACCTGCAGGAACTGGTGCTCCTTTTCGGCGGCGATGGTGTAGGTGGTCCGCACCAGGACCGGCCGGTTGCCGTGATCGGCGCTGATGAGCAGCTGCGGCTCCGGCCAGCGAACCAGGCTGCGGTCCATGCCTGCGATCTGGTGGAATGGCCAGAACCAGAGGGTTGCCGCGCCCGCCGCCATGACGGCGGCGGAGATAAGGAAGGCGGGCACCAGCCCGGCCGCCCCGGCGACGACTCCCCAGATCGCGGCCCCGGCGGCCTGGGCGCCGAACAGGACCATCTGGTAGGCCGACCGGCCACGGGCGCGTACCCACCCGGGCAGGAACAACTGCAGCGCGGCGTTGACGTTGGATAGGTAGGCGGTCCAGGCCACAGCGGCCGGCAGCAGCACGAGGATGGTGAGCGCGAGGTTGCGTGACAGCGCCACCGCGGCCAGTGCTGCGGCGTAGGTCAGGCTCGCGACGGCCGCTAGGGCGTTGGCCGAGAGCCTGGCCCGGGCCTTCGGCACGATGAACGCACCGCCGATGGCGCCGGCCCCCAGCGCACCCAGCAGCACGCCGTACCCGCCTGAACCGAGCCCGAGCCGGAGGGTGGCGATCAGGGGCAGCAGGGCCCACAGCGCGCTGGCCGGCACCAGGAACAGGGCCGCGCGCAGCAGGGTGCGCTGCACGACGGGTGCGTGGCGCACGTACCGGCCGCCGGCCCGCAGCCCCGGGATGAACCGCTCGGGAGACTGCGGAGTCCCGCCCAGCCGGGGATGGAAGGCCAGCACGATCGCGTAAAGCAGGAACGTCGCCGTGTTCAGGCCGAACACGGCGGCCACCCCGATCCGGGCGATCAGCGGCCCGGCGATCGCCGGACCGATGGCCCGGGCGAGGTTGATGTTGACCGAGCCAAGAGCTGAGGCAGCCGGCACCTGCGGGCGGGGAACCATGTCGGGCACCAGCGACTGGAAGGCGGGTTCGGCCAGGATGCCGCCGGTGCCCAGCGCGAAGGTGAACATGAGCAGCAGCGCCGCCGGCATCCGGTGCGCGGCGGTCAGCGCGGTCAGCGCCCCGCCTGCGGCGGTCATGCCAGCGAGAATCGCGATGAGCAGCTTGACCCGGTCGAAAATGTCCGCCAGCACGCCGCCGACCAGCGCGAACAGGACGGCAGGCAGGGCATCAGCGGTCTGCACGAGGGAGACGAGCACAGTCGCGTGCGAACCATGGACCAGCAGCCACTGGGCACCCACGGTCTGCATCCAGTCGCCCATGTTGCTGAACAATGCCGCGATCCACAGCGTCCGGAACACCCCGATATGCAACGGCGCCCAGGCCGACGACGCCGATCCCGAGCCAGCCATGCCGCGTTCAGCTCCCTGGGCAAGATCGCGGATCTGGCCCCGCATACGTCATCAGGATCGCGGCGTTGATACTCCGGCCTTCAGGCCGGGGAGGAATCGCCGCTTCACCTCCCCGGAAGTGTCGGCGGTATTCGATAGTGTGTTCGCATGTCCCGGTACCGGCCGCCATCAGGCGGGGGAGGATAAGGATCAGCCGCAGTGGGTCTCGGGTCCGAACGGCGGCGCGCCCGTCGCCAGCTCATACAACGTCGCGCCCAGCGCGTACAGATCCGCCCGCTGATCCACCGGTCGCCCGGTCCGGCCGGTCTGCTCAGGCGCCAGATACGCCAGCGTCCCAACGATTTCGGTGTGATGCGTGAACTCCGGGCGCATCTCGGCGAGCGACGTCGCACAATGTTAGCGGGGGTAATGTCCCGGTGGATTACCCCTCGGCGGTGCATTCCGGCGACCGCCTGTGCCAGTCCTATCGCCAGCCCGATCAGATCAGCGGCAGCCAGCGGCGTCCGCGACGAGGCCAGGCTGGTGCCGCCGGTGTCCTCCAGCACGATCGACCCCGGGTGCCGCGGTGCTTCCGCCAGCTGCGCCACCCCCGCGACACCGCGAAGCCGCTCCAGGATGGCCACTTCATGCCGCAGCCGGTGTTCCGCGTCCGGTCCCAGGGGGTCCTTGCGGATAACTGTGCGCTCAGCGAGGAACAGGCGGGTCACACGCGTGCATTCGCTCTCGTGCACAGCCCCACCCCGGACCGGAGGGTCCCGGCCCGGCAGCATCCCCCCTGCCTTCATCCGGTACCTCCAGGCAGGTTCAGCTGAAGCTCATGCCCGGTCTACACCTAACCCGGAGCAGAAGCGAGTGGCACTGCCGTCACGGCAGGCGCCCGGGCTCGCTACCTGCTAGCGGTAACGCGAGGAGAGCGGGCAGCGTCCAGGGACAACGGCCGCTGGCGGTGATGCCGCCCCGCTGGCGGTCGGCGGACTACCGGAAGCGGTGCTTGAGCCAATCGAGCGCTTCCTGGGCGATTTCGTGCCATCCGTGGTCGATCGTGAGGGAGTGCCCCCGGTCAGCGAACTCCCGGAAGTCGGTGATCGCGGGTGACTTGTGGTAGAGCCGCCGGGTCGCTGTGACCACGGGCGGCGGGACGGTGTGGTCCTGGCCTCCGGAGATCAGCAGCAGCGGGCCGCGGGTCTTGTTGCTGGTGGCGACCTTGGCGGGGGAGCGGGGGGTGAAGTTGGCCAGCGCATCTTCGAACAGTGGCTTGCCCGGTGAGGGGACTGTCCAGCGTTCGAATAGCTCAGTGGATTCCTCCGCGGGCAGCGCGTTCCCGAAGCCGTAGCGGAACTGCTCAGCGGTGAGTGACACGGCCTTGTCCCGGTTGGCGGGCTGGCGCAGCGCGATCGAGGCGACCCGGAGCGCGGATAGTGGGAGGTAGAGCACCCCCTTGATGGGCGCCGGATCGATCGCGACTCCCGCGGCGGCCAGGTCCTGTCCGAGCAGTCGCTGCACGATGAGGCCGCCGAAGGAATGGCCGATGACGACCGGCTTGGCGGCCAGGCCGCCGATGATCCCGGCGTAGTGCTGGACGACGTCCTCAATACCTTTCCCGGCGACCCGCTCGGGCTGCCGGCGGGTCTCCTCAACGGTGTCGGCGGTGCCCGGCCAGCCCGGCGCTACCGGGGCGTAACCCGCCTCCTTGAACAGATCCACCCACGGGCCCCACGACGTCGCGTGCAGCCAGAGGCCATGAACGAAGACAACCGGTGTGCTCGCTGGCTCCATTTGCCGGTCCTCTCGTCGGAATTTCCCGGTCCTCTCGTCGGAACGTGCCGGCGCTGTCCCAATAGGCAACGGCTGCCAGCAAAGCACGCCCTACCCCGTCCGTCCTGTTATGTAACAGCAATGGCCATTACCCCCCGGCGGATTTCCGGCGCGGTGCGGTGCCGGGGGTGGTCCCCTGACGATGGCTGCGGTGCTGCCGTCAGCTGCTCCGCGGGACCGGCCGGCAGCGTGGAAGAATGCTGGTTCCGCGGCGGTGTAGTGCGATGTGCGCGCTCGCGGATGCCTTCATCGGAGCAGTAGCCTGTTCCGTCCCTTTTCAGGCACAGCAGGCCGAGCAGCTGGCCGGAACCGTCGACGATGGCCAGACGGCGTCGCCCTTCCCGCAGCAGCATCGCGGTCACAGCACCGAGCGGGTCCGCCGGCCCTGCGGTGCGGCCGATGAGCGTGCCAAGCTTCGCGACGGGTGTGGAACTCGATGTGGCCGCGGCAAGATCGGACCGCTCGATCGTTGTCACCAGCCGTCCGTCTGCGGCGACGATCAGAGCCACGTGGACGTGGTCGTCCTCGAAGAAGGCCCGGATCTTCTCCAGCCCTGATCTGGGGCCATGTGTCTTCGGGCACGTGACCATGGCATCGGCAACGGGCCTTTCGGCCGCAGTTTCGCAGCGGTGGCGAGGCGGGGCAAGCCAGCCAGCCGCTCCCCGAGCGTCGGCGGCGTTGGTCACCGGCCTGCTCCTGTCACGCGAGCCGGTGTCACCTCGACTTCGAGGTGCTTGGTGACGGGCTGCCCGCTCTGCGTGCTGTAGTCCGCGATGCCGCACAGGACGTTCAGCTCGGGCATGTACCCCGCCGCGCAGCCGCGCGGAACTTCGTAGCGGATGGCGCGGTAACCGTAGACCGTCCGCCTGCTCCCGTCCCTGCTGAAACTGGTGATATCGACCAGGTCGAACTCGCCAAGACCGCGGTCCTTCATGTCGCCGGAGTTCATGAACACCACGGTGCGCAGGCCCTTGAGCCCGCGGTACCGGTCGTCGTTGGAGTAGATCGTGGTGTTGAACTGGTCGTGCGAGCGGACCGTGGCGAGCATCAGCCGTCCCTCAGCAGGATCGGTGTCGCCGGGCAGCGGCGCGAGCCCGAACTCGGCGCGGCCGGAGGGGGTGAGGAACCCTCGCATCCGAGCGGGCTGGGTGATGCGGAAGCCATGCGGGTAGCGGACGCGCGTGTTGAAATCCTCCAAGCCGTCGAACACCTGCGCCATCGTGTCGCGTATCCGGTCGTAGTCCTCGACGTACCACTGCCAGGGCGTGCCGCTGCCGGGCAGCGTGGCCTGGGCCATGCCGGCCAGGATCGCGCACTCCGACCGGAGATCCGCCGATACTGGCTCCTTCATCCCATGGGAGATGTGCACCATCGACATCGCGTCCTCGACGCTGACTCCCTGCGGGCCACCGGCCTGCAGGTCCGTATCGGTCCGCGCCAGGCAGGGCAGGATCAGCGCCTGCTGGCCGTGCACGATGTGGCTACGGTTCAGCTTGGTCGCGACGTGCACGGTCAGATCGCAGTTCTGCAGCGCCTCGAACATGTACGGCGTATCCGGCGCGGCCAGCGCCAGGTTACCGCCCAGGCTGACGAACACCTTCACCCTGCCCTCGTGCATCGCCTCGATCGCCCGGGCCACGTCGAGCCCGTGCTCGCGCGGCGGATCGATATGGCACACCTCGGCGAGCCGGTCGAGGAACTGCTGGTCCGGGCGATGGTTGATCCCGAACGTGCGGTTACCCTGCACGTTGCTGTGGCCGCGCACCGGGCACGGCCCGGCTCCCTCACGTCCGATGTTGCCGCGGAGCAGCATCAGGTTGAGGATCTCCCGGACCGTGTCCACGCCATGCTCGTGCTGCGTGACGCCCAGGCACCAGGCGATGATCACCCGCCCGGACTTCAGGTACGAATCGGCGAGCCTGCGGATCGCCGCTTCGTCCACGCCGGAGCCTCGCACCAGCTCGCTCCAGGGCGTTGCCTCGCACAGCGCCCGGTACTCCTCAAGGCCATGCGCATAGCTCTCGAGGAACTCCCCGTCGAGCACCGCCGGGTCGGCCGCCGCCGCCTCACAGACGGCCTTGGCCACCCCCCGCAGGAGGGCCATGTCGCCGCCGATCCGTACCTGCACGATCATCGTGCCGACCTTGGTGGCCCGGAACGTCGCCATGTCGGCGAACTCGTGCGGCACGATCGTCCGCCGCGCCGCCGCCTCGATCAGCGGGTTGATGTGCACCAGCGTGGCGCCCCGCCGGTCGGCCTCGGCCAGCCAGGTGAGCATCCGCGGCGCGTTCGTGGCGGCGTTGTCGCCCATCAGCCAGATCGCGTCCGCCTGCTCCCAGTCACGCAGATCGACCGTGCCCTTGCCGGTCCCCAGCGCGGCCGTCATGGCCACGCCGCTTGCCTCGTGGCACATGTTCGAGCAATCAGGCAGATTATTGGTGCCGAACTCCCGCACCCATAGCTGATAGAGGAACGTCGCCTCGTTGCTCAGCCGCCCGGAGGTGTAAAACGCCGCCTGGTGCGGGCTGTCCAGCCCGCGCAGCGTGCTCCCCACCAGATCGAACGCGTCCTCCCAGGAAACCGGCATGTACCGGTCGCTCGCCACGTCATAGCGCATCGGCTCGGAAAGCCGCCCGGCATCTTCGAGGTCGTAGTCGCTCCAGCCCGCAAGCTCGGCGACGGTATGGCTGGCGAAGAAGTCCCCGCCGACCTGCTTGCGCGTCAGCTCCCAGGTCACGTGCTTGACGCCGTTCTCGCAGATGTCCAGATGCAGCCCGGTGGGGTCATCCGGCCAGGCGCACCCCGGACAGTCGAACCCCCCGTCCTCCTGGTTCATCACAAACAACGCGCGAATCCCCTCGGCCGGCGTGCCTCTCGTCTCCAGCACGTGCCCGACGCTTCTCGCCGCGCCCCAGCCGGCCGCCGGATGATCGTACTCATGCCGGTAAAAGCCGCCATGGGGGGCCGGGCCGCGGCCAAGCGCCGGGGCGCCCGGCACCGAGCCGAGCATCCGATTACGTGCGTCGCTGATCTGATCGTCCGCTGCGGACATCGCCGACTCCTCTCGCCGGGCCTGCTTCCGCGTAGCGCCGGCCGCTAGTCATTGGAGGATGGCCCTTCCGCGCGTCCCTGAGCGGCTCGCCGAAAGCTAACGCCTCCTTCACTGAATCACCGCCTGTGTCATTCAGCAGTCATGCTGGCTGGCGTTCGCGCTTTCCTGCTGGCTGGTATTCGAGTTGGGCGTCTGCAGTTGAGACAGCACCAGCGCCTCGTGCCGCTGTCGAGAAATGCACACCAGGGCAGGCCCAATCGATATGGGTTCGTCCAGGTCGCGTTTAAGTGAGCCCGATGATCGATGCCCGCCCATGGTTCCAGTGAAGACCGGCGTCCGCGCCCGGTCAGAGGAGCGGAGGGACCTGGGCGGAGATCGGGATCTCCAGCACCGTCGGGACCTCCTTGGTCCGCGCCGCCGTGGCAGCCTGCTTGAGCGCATCGAGATCTGCGACCCGGGCGGCATCGCAGCCGTACCCCCTGGCGATCGAGACGGTGTCCAGGCCGGGAACGTCAAGACCCGGGACGCCCGCAGCCCGCTCAAGCATGGCGAACGACTTGAGGATCGCGTATTCATCGTTCTGCACGACCACGATCAGCATCGGGAGCCGCAGCCGCGCCGCGGTCCAGATCGACTGGACCGAGTACTGGAACGAGCCGTCCCCCCCGCTGCTGATCCAGGCGGGCGGCTCCGCCGCCGGCCGGCGGCTCGCGGGAACCCGGGCTGAGGGGGTGTTCGCCGCCGAGCTGACCAAGGAGGGTGCCATCGAGCACTACCGGGAGGTCAAGGGGTACGCGGCCGCGGCCGGCCGGAGCCCCGGCGACGTGAAGATCCTGCCCGGTGTGCTGCTCAGCCTGGGCGGAACGGAAGAAGAGGCGCGGCGCCGCAGCGACGAACTGCACGATCTCGGGCCGACCTCCTATTCCGTGCAGTGGCTGTCCGGCTCGCTCGGCATCGACGCGTCGGTGCTGCCGCTCGATGAGCCCTTCCCGGAGGATGTCCTCCGTCAGGCGCTGGACCCGGCCTTCGCCGGCGGCAGTATCGGCTTCCGGCAGTCGATCGTCAAGCAGATCCGGGCCACCCGGCCCACAGTGCGGGAATACCTGAAGCAGACCCGGTACGCCGGATCGGGCCACCACGGCTTCGTCGGCACCCCGGAGCAGTTCGCCGATCATGTCGAGGACTGGTGGCGTTCGGGTGCGATCGACGGGTTCAACCTGCAGCCCGACGTGCTGGCTGACGGGCTTGAGGTCATCGCCGATGAGGTCGTGCCGCTGCTGCGGCGGCGCGGGCTGTTCCGGCACGCACCGTGGACTCGACCATCGCGATCGCGGCGTTGGCCGCGCGTGCCCCGCGCACCGGCTGGCTGGCCGCGGCTGCCGTGCACCGTGACCACCCGTACAACCTCGCCCGCCGCATCGCCTCGGCCGACCATCTGTCCGGCGGGCGGTCGGGGCTGGTCCTCGGCCTGAGCGACGGGTACGCGCCCGCCGGGCGCGAGGGGCACGAGGTCTGGGGTGGCGCGGGCCTCACTCTGGGCGTCCCGATCGGCGTGTCGACGACCCTGGACGCGGCCACCGCGATCCGCCAGCTGTGGCAGAGCTGGCCGTATTCATCGATCATCGCCGACCGTGACTCACGCTTCTACGCGCGAGGGGACCAGATCAGGCACATCGACCACCGCGGTGTGTTCAGCATCGACGGCCCGCTGACGGTGCCGACCACCCCGCAGGGAGCGCCGGTCCTGGCCTGGCGGGCCAGGACCGCTACGGAGGCGGTGGCCCCAGGGCGTCGCGGACGTTCTCATCTGGCCCGCGCAGCAAGCATCCCGGTGACGGCCCGCGAACCCGCCCCGGCTCCCCGTCAGTGGAGACGACCTTGAGCGAGGCGACCCGCACCGCGAGCTTGCCCCGTTCCTCCCAGGTCAGATCCGGGCGCCACGGGTATGGGCCGCGTCCAGCTCGGACGCGACCGCGCCGGCCAGCACCCAGATGGCGGCGGTCCAGTACGCCAGGTCGTTGTATCGGTGCGACTGGTCCCGCGGGTGCCGCCACAGTCCCGGCGACTGATGAGCCACGCACACATCATGCCGAACGCGTTGAGGTGAATCATCCGGTTCGTGCTCGCGCCGGGGGACGTCACAGTCGGCATCCTGGACACATCCATAACGTCAGTGCCGATTCTTCAATAGGGCGGATGCTTGCGCTGGCACCGTCCGGCGCCATTCAGAGGATTCTTTCGCCGGCAGGCAGTTTTCGCCAGGTTCCTCTAGATCTCCAGCGCGGCCAGAGTCCCGGCGCAGGCGTCCGCCACGCCTACACCAGATTGATATCGCCTACACCATATCAATTGGCGGAGATTGGTCTACTTTGGGCCAAAGCGCTGAATCATGCTTGGCGGAGGCGCACAGCCGGAGGGCACCTGGGCGGGATGCCCGACCTGGAAAGGGAAACCACCATGTCACGATCCGCCAGCCCGCCACACGTGGAAACGATGCGACCACGGCTCCGGGTGGCGGGCCGGACCCCGCCGGCGGGCCTGTTCGCCGGGACCGTCCCCGATCAGACCTGCACCTTTTCTTACTCCCAGTGGTACCCCAGCGGGGATCATTCCGGCCCTGCCCATCATCAAAAGTAGTTCGAAACGAACATACAGGGAGTTTTGATGGCATCACGTCATCGATTCGCCGTACTCGCCGGCGGGGCTTCGTGCGTGGCCGCGCTGGCCGGACTGGTGATCGCCAGTACGCCGGGTGCGTCGGCGCACCCGCTCAGCGTGGCCAGGACCGCTCAGCCGTCCGCGCAGACACCGTCGGGAGTTACTGCGCGCCCGCCGATCGGGCGCGCGAAGCCGTCGGGATCGAAGCTGTATCTTGGCCCCGCGAGCACGGACACGGCGTCACCCTGGACGCCGCTGAAGAGCCCGCCGCCGTTCGGGACGCCCGGCACGATGCTGCTGGAGAGCGACGGGACGGTGCTCGTGCACGATGAGCCGGACAACAACACCACCGGCGGTACGAACGCGTGGTGGAAGCTCACGCCGGCTTCGCACGGCAGCTACATCGACGGGACGTGGAGCCAGATCGCCTCGATGCCGGCCGCGTACACGCCGCTGTATTTCGCGTCGGCGGTCCTGCCCGACGGGCGCATGATCGTCGAGGGCGGCGAATACATCGGCGAAAACGCGGTGTGGTCGAACGAGGGCGCGATCTACAACCCGGTGACCGACACCTGGACGTCCGTCGCACCGCCACCGGGCTGGACGAACATAGGGGACGCCGCGAGCGAGGTCCTGACCGATGGCACCTTTATGCTCCAGCACCCGTGCAACACCTGCGTCAGCGATCCGAATCCCACCGTCGACGATGCGTTGCTGAACGCGAAGACGCTGAGCTGGACGGTGATACCGGGGACCGGCAAGGATGATCCCAACGACGAGGAGGGGTGGACCCTGGAGCCGAGCGGTCAGCTGCTGACCCTCGATACCTGGGTCCCGGCTGCGACCCAGCTGTTCAGCCCCCGCACCAACTCCTGGTCGTTCGCGGGAAACACGGCCACGAATGGCGATCCCGTCGATCTTTACCCGGTCGTCGAGATCGGGCCGCAGGCCGAGATGCCAGGCGGCAACACGTTCGTGGTCGGCGCCGGATCGAGCACGCAGGAGGCGCCCACGGCGTGCACCACGGACGCGGACACGCAGACCGCGTTGTATCAGTACAAGACAGGCACGTGGGCCGCCGGGCCGGAGATCCCGGCCATCGGCGGTGAGGAGTACGACAGCACTGACGGACCGGCGTCAGTCCTGCCGGATGGCAATGTGCTGTTCGACGCCAGCGCGTGCGTGTACAACACGCCGACTCACTTCTTTGTCTACAACGCGGGCTCGAACACGCTGACCCAGATCCCGGACGCGCCCAACGCCGCGAACGACACCTCGTACAACACGCGGATGCTGGCGCTGCCGAACGGGCAGGTCCTGTACAACGACGGCAGCAACCAGATGGAGGTCTACACGGCGGGCGGGACGCCGAACCCGTCGTGGGAGCCTTCGATCACCTCCCTGAGTTCGACGACGCTGGCCCCCGGGCGCACCTACACCTTGTCCGGCACGCAACTCGCCGGGCTGGACCAGGGGGCCGTCTACGGTGACGACGTCCAGGACAGCACCAACTTCCCCCTGGTACGCATCACCAACTCTGCTACCGGCGTGGTGACCTACGCCCGGACCAGCAACTGGACCTCGGTATCGGTCGCTCCCGGCACCGGATCCTCGACCAGGTTCACCCTCCCGCCGGGCACGCCGGCGGGCAGGAGCACGCTGGTCGCGGTCGCCAACGGAATCGCCTCATCGCCTTCGACGGTGACGATCCCCTAAGGGCGAACTGGATTCCCCACCACGCGGACACGAGAGCGGGCCGCCCGGTTCCCGAGCCGGGCGGCCCGTCTTTCCGTCCAACGGACTTCTGGCCAGCGGGTGGGGACCTAGGTCTGTGGCCGGGCGGGAATCTGTGCGGTCTAATGCGGACATGTTCCTCAGCGACGAGGCGCTGCTGATGTCAGCTTGACTGCGACCCAGGCCCGGCTGGCGACGTCGTGCTGGTTCGCTAACGCCAACGCCTGCGCCTGCGCCTGCGTGGGCTGAGCCCGGGCGCAGCGAATAGGAGAAACGCGGGATGCTGACAGAAGCAGCGACGCCGCTGACGCGGCTGGTAGATCTACCCGGCCGCGGGACAACGCGGGTGTGGGAGTGCCCGGGTCCGCGCGGCGCGGAGACGGTCGTGCTGATCCACGGGGTGGCGTGCACGGCCGAGCTGAACTGGGGGAAGGTTTTCGCGCCGCTCGCGCGTCATTTCCGGGTCGTCGCGGCCGACCTGCGTGGCCATGGCGATGGGATCGGCCTGCGTTCGCGGTTCCGGCTGGAAGATTGCGCTGATGATTTCGCTGCGCTGGCCGGGGTCCTTGGTATCGGCAGGTTCACCGCCGTGGGTTATTCCATGGGCGGCATGGTGGCTCAGCTGCTGTACCGGCGGCACCCCGCGCTGTTGTCGGGCCTCGTGTTGTGCTCTACCGCGGGCAATGTGGGCGGGTCGCGGGCGGAGCAGCTGGCGGCTCTGACGGTGCCGGCGATGGCCGCCGCCCTGCGATGGAACCCAATGCTGCAGCTGATGGGTGCCGAGTCCTTCGGGATGGCGCTGCTGGGCCCCATTGACGACCCGGCCACGGGCCGGTGGGTCCGGGCCCAGCTGCACCGGACCACATTGGCTACCGTCGTCTCGGCCATGCAAGCCGTCAGCGAGTTCAGCTCCGACAGCTGGATCAGCCAGGTCGATGTGCCCACCGCGGTGGTCATCACGGACCGGGACCGCGTCGTGCCGGCCAGCCGCCAGCTGGAGCTGGCCCGGGCGATCCCGGGCGCGTCGGCCTACCATGTGGAGGCCGATCACGGAGCATGCATCAACGCGCCGCAGCTGTTCACGCCCGCGCTGCTGGAGGCCTGCTGGTCGGCCGCGCCTGGCCGCGGCGGCGCCCTGCGCACGCCAGCCTGATGCGGCCGGCCCCAGGAAACGACGGGCACGCTGACCCGCCCGGGAGCCGGCCGCCCGAGAC